>WSSedL1CaDRAFT_10000536_pt1 | contig 26451 bp, 23 predicted proteins | sample WetSurSL1Cattail_FD_9464 | JGI IMG/M metagenome (IMG submission 9464)
CCCGCCTATACGTCCCAGGATATCTTCCGGATGACATTTTTCTTTCCATCGTAAAGCAACCTGTTTTAATATTTCGTCGCCTAAATTATGCCCCACTGTATCGTTAATTTTCTTAAAGTTATCCAAATCAAGATAAACCAGAACGAATTCTGTATTCTCCTTTATTGATAAATCTATCAGCAAATCGACCTGATCCATCATCATTTTTCGATTAGGTAGTCCTGTCAGGGTATCAAAATACGCAAGCGTTTGAAGCATTTTTTCTTTCTTTTCTATTAACCTACTGTATTCCAAAACTTTTAGCATTTGTTTTTTTCGGTTTATTGAATTCCCTGAAATAATAATACTGATGCTTGCTGAAATAACCGGAATCACAACCCCCGGAAGAGCTTCTGAATTCTTATTCGTTAAGGCACTAAAAAATGCAAATAAAGCGGTTACTGAACACAAAAGTAAAGCCAGATATCTGCCAAGTTTTATTGGGTTCAAAGTTATCAGTATGATAGCTATCACTTCTCCCTGTGACAGGATACCGCTTAAGGTATACTTGTTAATCGCGATATCAAAGACCTCGAATAAAAAATTCTGCTTTTGCATGGACAAATAAACGATAATTATGTTAAGAAAAGCATATAAAAGCATACATATTATGAGTATACTTAAGTGAATAAATCCGGTCCTTTCGGTAGTTAACTCGTGATTATCCGATTGTTTCTTGCTTTCCAAAATAAAATGACTTAACATAATTCACCATCTTCCATCAAATATGCTGGTTAAAATGCAGTATTTTACTATTTATTACATTTTATCACAAGCATATTGTTTTGTCTACCATTAATTACCATTCAGCCAATAAGCTTGATTTTCTGTATTTATAGTAAAGCAAACACTATTTTTTTGATGGAATTGTATCTTCTTATATTACACTATGTTATAATATTCGTAACTATTCCGTACCCCGAGAAATCCAGGGGATTTCGAGAAAATTTAGCACCAAAATATATGCTTTTAAACATATTTTGTGTGCATTGGTTCGAAAGAACCACAGTGACTGAATAGTCACTAATATTCGTATTATAGTCACGCAGGGGTGGAGCCGGATGTTACTTACTGAATTAATTGTAGATAAAGATAAGTTTTTCGATATAATCAAGAACGACTGGCTTACTGCCGACGATTCCTTTCCGGTATTTCTTCCGGAAATATCTTTAGTGACGAAATACGACAATGAACACTATTTAAAAGCAATTATTGCAGGGCTCCAGAAACAAATAAAGAAATATCCCCGGTGGTTTCCCTTCCGAAGGAAAAAATGGAGAACCCAGACTTTTGATGTGTTAAATGATATCCTATATCAGGAAGAAATACTTGGTATGCACCACTATATGGACCGAGAAGAAACAGATGCATTCGTTACAGAACTCAAGGAGTTTTTAAGGAAGGTCAGAAGTTTTTCACCTGAATTAGCATTAGCCGATATAGGGCAAGCCATCCGTAATTACATTGTTTATATGATGTTTAAGAAATTACATCTGATTGATACCGGCTTCGACCTAGCCGGTTTTGGTTATAGTATGCTTTATCCATTTACGGATAATTATATTGATAACAATTCTCTCTCCGCTACAGATAAGATAGCGTTTAACCGGATGATACGTGATAAAATAGAAAGTCGAATGGTTTCTCCAAGGTCAGAGCATCAAAAGAAAACCTGCAGATTACTTCAATATATTGGCGACCTCTATCCTGTGAATCATGACACCCCTGTCAGTCAACTCCTGCTAATGATGTTGGACGCACAGGAAACCAGTATACGCCAGCAAAACAGAGAATTACCCCTGACTTTTCAGGAATGCCTGGATATTTCTGTATACAAGGGTGGGATTTCTGTACTTCTGGATCGGGTTTTTGTTCATAAAGAATGCACCCACGAGGATATCATTTTCTACCTTGACTTTGGGTTTTTTCTACAACTTGTCGATGACCTTCAGGATATCAGGGAAGACAGTGACCTTGGGGCAAGTAGCATCTTTACAATAGATTTAAGAAACAGTCATGAGGAATTAACCGTAAACAAACTATTACATTTCTTACATAAGATTATGGAAGGATATACATCGGAAAATGAACGCCTCAAGCAGTTTCTGTTAATGAACAGTTACCTGTTGATCTATTCCTCGGTAATACGTAGCAAAGAATTCTTCTCTAAGGAATATCTGACTGAATTAGAGCAGTATCTTCCCGTAACCTGTACTTACTGGGATAGCCTTCACCAAAACCGTATTGAAACTATGGATTACGATATTCAAGCAAAATACATACATATGCTGGACGAGCTAATCAGATAAAATTCATGGATTTCTCGGGGTACTGAATAGTTACAAATTCGTTTATGTTATCTGTTAAATCGACATTATAAGTCAGAATAATATAATTTATAATATAATATCACATTTTTTACTCCCATGAATAATATATATTAGGATATGAAAACAGAGAAATAAATATCCGAATATAAATAAGGAGAGAAAAAAATGAGTGCAAATAAAGATTATGGTGCAAGTGTATTGAGCTCAGACGCTCACGTTAGCTCAAATTGTGAGAAACAATGCGATGCTTCCGTCATCAATGCTGATACTCTTCCGGCTGCTGAAAATTATTGCTGGTTTGGCGGAGATTTTAAAATACCCAAGGTTCTTGCCGAATTCATCGTTCAAATTGATTCCGAGGCATTAATCCGACTGAATGAGCCTTCCTATGAAATTAAAAGAGTAGAAAAACAGATATTTTTAACTCAGTGCAGATATATTCCTCCGACAGACAAAGTATTTATCGAAGGCTATATCAGAAAGAATATTGAGTATGCAGTACGTACCTGTTCCAAGGGATCAGCAATCGGCGGTACCATCAGAGATACAACGGTTCATGTACCGTTCAGAGTATACACTAAGGTAGATTTCCACGGAAATAAGCCGAAGATCGTTCCCAACCTGCCTCCAATGGTAGCAAGATACTTTGATGACAAGAGAATGGGCAAGAACATCAGAGAAGCCGACAGATCCGACGTTGAAATATTTAACGAGCCTGTTTATTGTGAGCTTGAATGGTCTGCAGTATTTGATGCAGATATTGATAAACCGGGTACACCGATCGATGGTTTCAGAAACGAAGAAGAATTCCAGGAATTTACTGATAAATCCGTTGTTTATCTCTGCTTAAAGCTGTTACAGAATCAACAGATATGCTGGCCCGGACCGAAACCGACAAATGATCGTGAAGAAGGAAAGGCACCTGCCGGTGTATACACTGACTGGAATTTCCCGATCTCCGACTTTACCCAGAAGAAATAAGAATTTGTACTTAAGAAATAAGTATTTGTACTTAAGAAAAAAGTTTAATGTGTGCCTACTGGGCGCACTATGACCAAGGGGCTGCGTAAAACAGTCCCTTTCTTTTATTTTGTTTTCAACCAGAGCCGCATAACCATTTTGTGCGGTAACATCACGTATGTCTATTTCATAATCAGTTAAATCTTCGTAACTTCCATATTTCCCAAAGCCCGAGGCATTTACCAGTACAGCAACCTCCGGTGCCTCTGTTTCCAGAAGTTCTTGCAGTAACCTAATATTTTCTTCATGCAATAAATCAAGTGTAAGCGGTCTTATTTTCGGCGATACCTCTAGCTTTAGCTGAACCAAGCGATCCTGCCTTCTGGCAATACACCAAATCTCATCCATCTGCTCTGTGGCCGCAATTTGTACAACGAATTCTCTTCCAATACCGGAGGATGCTCCGGTCACAATAGCAATCTTCATTCCAAGCCTCACTTTCTTCGAGGCAATACCTCCCTATAGTTGAGCTAATTCCATACTGAAATTCTTTGGTAGACATCCGACTATCTTCTGATAAGATTTGTTCATATGAGACTGATCATAGTATCCGGAACGAACTGCAAAATCACATAACGTGAACTCTTTATAATCTTTCTGAAGACAGGAAAGTTTCATCATAGAGTTCTGAAACTGTATAATTTCACATAATTCTTTTGGGGATACTCCGACATAATGATGAAAAAGCTTCCGCAAATATCGGAGGGTATATCCTGTGTCCTTTGATAAATTTGTAATTTGGACAATCCCCTGAGAGGAGATAATCTGTTGTGTACAATACTTAACAATCTCTGATGATCTGTGATTTGAATACAGCTTCTTCAATAAATATTCTGAAATTAATGCAATCCGATCCTCAAAGTTATGTTCATCTTCCATTCTATCCAATAACGTATCCTTCTCTAAAAGGTCTGTGAACGGAACCTGTTGTCCAATCAACTCGGAGGCTTGTAGATCAATGATATTCATCAAACCTCCCGGCACAAACCGTACACCAAAAGCACTACTAACATCATGAATCGGTATCATTACCTTCTGTCTGTGATACCCCTCGACTGTCTTTGTCATTCCCGTTTTGTCATATCGAAACAATAGATCAATGCATCCATCCGGAATAACACATACTTCACTAATCTGTGAATGAGTCTCTAATTGATAAAAATCTGCGACAATTCCATATAAGGGGTGCCCCGCAGGCAGGATGAAATGTCGAAAACTAATCCTTTGTTCAAACCCCGGTTGATAAGGAATATAATTTTCCGAATGATTGTCCTGATTCATAATCATAATTTGCTCCATCTTTACATTTTGTTTCGAGAAGTTTATGGACCTAATGTAATAAAACGTGCGTCACAAAACCACTGCAACTTTATCGATGGATTGAACTCCTTTCCGGAAATTAATATGTTTATCGCTGCCAAGATTCCTCCTACTGCAAAAATGAGACATAATGTATTACGCAGATTATGTTTATTTACATTTTCATATAGGGATATCTTAAGCTTACTGTCTCTAAAAACGAGTACAGATGCCAGATAACTTGGTAGTACAAAAATGCCCATTAATATATCAGATGTCATACAAATTATCATTAATGCAATTGCTAGGATAATATCAGTTTTATGGATAAGCTTCTTTTTTTTTATAATCGTTATGATGGATATAATACCAACCAGCACAAACCAAGTCACATTTATATTATTCTTTACTCCAAAAAAATAACCGATAAACAAGCATATAAACAGTAAACCCAAGAGTCGAAATGTATTATTATCAAATTTTTTTCTCATTTATCCTCCGTATAATATTTGTTCATATTTTTATATGGCAAAAATCCCTACCAATATTATACAATATATAATTTAAAATACTACTATTATTTTAGTCTCAACGAATAAAAAGCTGAATTTTATGTTACTATTCACAGCCCAGTCATGAATTAGGCATTATGATTTCGACAAATGATTTTCGAAAAGGAGTATTTGCATTCGCCGGTATTTAGGCTCAGTATTCTAGAGTCTTATGTACCGTTGCGTAATGCAACTAAGCGGGAGCGGCTTCGCTTCGGAAACATTTGTCGAAATCATATCACCATCTTTGGCGGGGGCTGTGAATAGTAACAATTTTAATCTAATTGAATCATATCAAAAGTTCCCTTTTTTACTATAACAAGCCTAGAATCAATGCTATCATATTTCATATTAATAAACATAGGGGTTTCCAATATTTTGTTTGGAAATCTTTTTTTATATTCAACAAATTACTATAAAAGGGGGTTATTTTTTGCTGATTCAAAAAGAAAGTAAAACTTTGGCATATGTAAATATGTTCGCTGTTCTTGGTACTTTGGAAAACTTATGTGATCTTGTCCCGGAAGCGAAAGCATTACTCAAGGATAAGAAGCCTATCTCTGTGGGATTTGCAGTCAAGGACGGTCCAAGTGCAACCTTAACCTTTGCAGATGAACACTGTACTATGACGGAAGGTTGCGGTAACTGTATGATTAAGCTACCCTTCTCCACCTGCGATAAATTCAACGGTCTGATTGACGGGACTGTAACACCTATTCCTTCCAAGGGATTTACGAAAATCTCATTTTTACTTAAAACTTTTACCCCTCTGACTGAAATACTCACAAGGTACCTAAAACCTTCGAAAGAAGATTTACAAAATTCAGAGTTTCGTGAAATAAGTACGAAGCTGACACTGTATACTGCCGCAGCGGCGATTTCCCAAGTAGGTAATGAAGACAAAAGCGGTAAATTCAGTGCAGATCATATGCCGGATGGCGACATTGCTATAGATATAGCCGAGGTTATGGGTGTTACTGTTCAAGTAAAAAACCATCGATTAATTACCATCAAAAAGAAGTGTGAAACACCAAGAGCGGCAATGACTTTTGCAAATCTTGATATCGCGGGTAAATTGCTGGGTGGAGATGTTAGTTCCATGGCCTGCATCTGCAATGGAAGCATATCGATGCGAGGAATGTTGAACATGATTGATAATATGAACCGGATACTGGACCGCGTCGGTCAGTACCTGAGCTAAGGAGGTCACACATGAATTTTACAACTTATGAATATACGAAGAGCCATGAAGCCTTTGAGCGGGCCTTTAAAGTAATTCCTTCCGGTATTTACGGTCATCAAGGCCCTTCCGAAGGCTGTTATATTCCACAAAGTGCTTTCCCCCTTTTCTCCTCCAGAGCAAAAGGTGCCCATTTCTGGGATTTGGATGGAAATGATTTCATTGACTATATGTGCGGCTACGGTCCGAATGTATTAGGTTACTGCGATCCGGATGTTGATAGCGCGGCGCTTGAACAACTAAAGAAGGAAAACTGCGTTACAATTCCTTCTTCCATAATGGTCGATTTCGCAGAGCTTTTAGTTGATACCGTAGCCTGCGCAGATTGGGCTTTCTTTGCTAAGAATGGAAATGATGTGACTTCTCTTGCAGTTATTACTGCAAGGGCCGCAACCCACAGGAAAAAAATCGTATTCTTCAACGGATATTATCATGGAGTATCGCCTTGGACTCAAAAGCTTGACTATCCGGGTATTCTTGAGGAAGAGGTGGCTAATAATCTCTATGTAGATTTTAACGATTACGTGGCACTTGAGAAAGTTTTTCTTGACAATAAAGGTGAGATTGCCGGTCTTATCGCACAGCCATATATGCATGGTAATTTTTGTGACAACTTTTTCCCGTCTGATGATTATTGGACAAAGGTTAGAAAGCTGTGCGATGATCACCAAGTTGTTCTTATTATCGATGATGTCCGCGCAGGCTTTCGTCTGGATCTTGCCGGATCGGATCATTATTACGGTTTTAAGGCTGACTTAATCTGCTTTTGCAAAGCTCTTGCCAACGGTTATAATGTATCTGCTCTCTGTGGTAGGGAATCTTTGAAAGATGTTGTCAGTAGTATCTCCTATACCGGCAGCTATTGGATGAGTGCTGTACCCTTTGCCGCCGGAATTGCCTGCATCAATAAAATGAAGGAACTAAATACTCCAAAGTTATTTCATAAGCTTGGTACGAAGCTGACAGAGGGCTTTGCGGCTGCCGCCGGACACAATGGTTTCCACCTGGCAGTCTCCGGCGCTCCATCCCTCTTCTATCTGAGACTCACTGATGATGATTCCTTAATGCTTCATCAGAAATGGGTTGCAGAATGTGTGAAGCGAGGCATATTCATCACCTCCCACCATAACCATTTTATTAACGCCGCTCTTACAGACGAAGATATCAACAAATCCATTGAGATTGCAGAGGATGCCTTCCATGCGCTTAAAAAAATAATTGATTAATCTGATTCATACCTTTGCAAGTAGGCTGTTACATTTATTGTTTGAGCCTTACATGAGATGAGCTTTATTGATTAACAATATCTTGCAGGGATCCGAAGGAATATCCCATCTCCTCCCACTTTGTAAGAAGTTCATCCAGTATTTCAGAATTTGTCTTTGAAGTACAGTGAAGAAGGACGACTGCACCGGGATGTATTCTTCCTAAAAGTTTTTTGAAGGCTTGCTCCTTTGTTGGCTGTTTATCGTTATACCAGTCAACATAGGCAAGACTCCAAAAGAAGGTCTTGTATCCCATTTCCTGCGCCATCTTCAGATTTTCTACGCTGTATTTACCCTGCGGTGGCCGGTAATACTTTGTCATCTTCTGCCCTGTCACCGCTTCAAATTCAGCCTCCAGATCTCCCAGCTCTTTAGCAAAGCTTTCCCTGGAGGAGATGCTTGACATATTAGGATGATTATAGGTATGGTTTGCGACCGTATGGCCTTCTTCTACCATTCGTCTAACCAACTCCGGACTGGTTTTTATATAATTTCCAACCAGAAAGAAAGTTACATGTACCTTGTGTTTTTTCAATGCATCAAGTATTGTGGCTGTATAGCCGTTTTCATACCCTGCATCAAAGGTTAGATAAATGACCTTTTGTGATGTGTCTCCGATATAATATGCATCATATTTTTTCAATTCCGCTGCGGTTGCATTGGCGGTTGGTGGCTGACCTCCCATGGAAAACCCCAGACCCCAATTTTCTTCGCAGTCCTCCTTAAGTCTATCTTTTTCAAAGGCATTTGCGATTGTCGCCAGACCGCCTCCCAGAAAATATGCACATATCAATAGAAAAATCGGTACCATGAACTTTTTGAAACGATTGACTTTCATAAAAAAACTCCAACAAATATTTACTAATATATATTTGTCGGAGTTCTCAGTCATGTCAATATAAATTGTCCTTTTTATATCCTTGATACGATATTACTATTTATGCAGTTACTTCGTCCTGATGAATATGTATCGTATTCTTTACCTTCTTCGCTTCGTAAAGCGCTTTATCTGTATATACAACTAATTTTGAAGTCGACATACCTGCACTGAATTCTGCTATACCAAAACTGGCCGTAAGAACCTTATCGAATTTTTTATCCACCTTGATTTGCATACAATCTTTACGTATCTTCTCACAAGTTCGATGGACTTCCTCCAATGTATAATTTCTGAATAGAATGCAGAACTCATCACCGCCGTAACGAAAAGGAAGTGCATCCCCACAGCTTTCCTTTAGTATTTTTCCGAATTCAATAAGGCAACGGTCCCCTTTTACATGTCCTAAACTATCATTGAGGCTTTTAAAATTGTCAATATCAATCATAACAAAAATATAGGTACTGTCATTTGCATTTACTTCCATGTCCTGAATTGCACTACGGAAGGCCTTCCGATTATAAACCCTGGTTAGCTCATCAATTTGTAGTTTACGTTCCAGTCGATATCGTTCTAATTCATTTTGTATACTTGCCGCATTCTTCTCTCTTTCAAAACGAATTGTCACCATGCAGACTCCTGAAAAAGCAAGCGTAATAAATATCGCTATCAAGAAATTGCCTAAAATATATGGATTCTCCATTACACTAACTTTATCAATATCCCATTTTACAAACAGTTCCGAAATAACGATGGAACATATGCTGAGGACAGAGGTTATGATAGTAAGACGATAATTAGCATATACCGTTGTCATTAATATCGGAACAACAAATATGAAGTACATGATTACAAAAACATTATGAACGGTAAAAAGAACAAAACAAATAGCAATAAATATCAATGATATTGTATAAATCTTTGTATTTTGTGATACCTTCTTTGACTTTAGTACATAAAAATCAATAGCAACACATAATACGTTCATCGTAAATGGGATAACTAAAAATTTAAGAAAGAAGATCGGAATTGTCGTGTGTAACTCGTCAGTATTACACATAATTATTCCAATGATTATTTCAACTATCAATGAGAAAAGCACTAATCCGGCTGTTGTTTTAAAATGCAGACTCAGCCACCTGTTATCAATCCTTCTATATTCACTTTCTATTGCCTTCATGCTTTGTTTGTCCATATCCATATCCTCTTTATAAATCATAGTAATAGTTATTATAATTTTATTATCCAAATATAGCAAGATATAAACGTAATTTTGACTATAATCTTTACAAAGAATCTGAAAGAGATAAAATCCATATGCCAAAAATCAGCAATAAAGTTGCCACCAGTCGATAAAGCAAATTACATTTAGTCAGCTTTCCACAATTCTTTGGATACTTGCCAAGCACTTTTGGCATAAAATGGTCAGTTCTATAAAAATAGAGTCTGAAGGCCTTAGAAAATAAAGGCTACAGACTCCGTGAAATTATTGGTATTAATAGGGGAATACACGTTTTATTATTCCTTCAGACCGATACCACTTTTTTTCTTATCCAATATTTCGAGTATGATATCTACAATATGGGCTGCTGCCTCCACCGGTACAATTCCGTGGCGGCTAATGTTCGAGACCACTGTATATTCAGATTCTTGCATATCAGGATGCGGTCGGTAAGCGATATAGGCCGACATGCTTTCCGCAGTAATCAGACCGGGGCGTTCACCAATCAGAACGCAGGTAACTAAGGCTCCGAGGAGCGGGCCGATTATTCTCGCTGTATTAACTCGACAGTAACGTACAAAGAAGGGTGTACCTACCGTTACACCTTCGAATTCCAACCCCTTCTTAATTACAGGAAACAAGTCGGGTATATTGGCAGCAATAGATGGCGAACTGAGACCATCTCCGAAATATATCTGCACCTGAGGTCGCTTAATACACTTTTCCATCAATATTCTTTGCTGATCCTCCTCGATAATCCTGCCCCAATCCGGGCGTAAAATCATTTCGTTTTTATTCCTACACTTCGTCCTAATCTCAAATATACCCAGCTGACCGATTATGTCGTTTCCGACTTCCGTTAATACTGCATCGGAGGCTGCTGCCTGATCGGCGATAAACCGCAACATAGCGTCTGTTTTATACCTCGCTCCGGTATGTCCGATGCCAATACGAGCCGGTGTCAGTTCCTTTGTTTTCATCAGAAGTTTTGGATCATTGATTTTTTCTAAATCATATAGTTCTTGAATACGATTTTCTGTGATATCTTTGATTTCATCCGCCATTTTTTCAAATCCTTCCCGATAACAAAGTAAAATCCCCGGCGTTTTTTCCAAGGCGTCCATTTTCCCAGAAGCCCCATTTTTCCAGCCATTGCTCAAATTCTCTGATCGGTCGTTTTTTTGTTATTTCACGTAGGGCTGCAACATCATGAAACCCGGTTGACTGGTACATTAGCATCACATCGTCTCCCTGCGGAAGCCCCATGATGAAATGGCAGCCCGCATTCGCCAAAAGCATAGCCAGTGTCTCGCTATCATTTTGATCCGTCGGCATATGGTTAGTATAACATATATCGCATCCCATCGGCAGTCCGTGCAGATGTCCGTTAAATACATCTTCCAGCCCTGCTCTGATTAACTGTTTTGTATCATAGATATATTCCGGACCCATGAAACCAACAACAGTGTTAACAAGAAAGGGTTTATAATGTCTTGCCAGACCATAACATCTGCATTCCATCGTTACTTGATCTGTTCCATAATGAGCTCTCGAGGAAAGCTCTGAAGCCTGGCCTGTCTCAAAATACATAACGTTAGGACCCTTTGCAGATCCTTTATCAAGGAACATATGCCTTGCTTCCTCTAACATATCTATGGTAATACCAAAGGCATCACAAGCTTTTTGAGAGCCGGCAAGTGATTGAAAGCAAAGATCTGCCTTTGCCCCTCTTCGTATGGCTTCCATTTGAGTTGTCACATGAGATAATACGCAGGTTTGTGTAGGAATTTCATATTTATTCTTTAATTCTTCGAGAACATTCCAGATTGCTATTGTACTATCCACGGTATCAATTGCAGGATTCATACCAATAACCGCATCCCCCGCTCCATAACTTAGGCCTTCAAGTGCTGAGGCGATAATGCCCTTAGGATCATCTACCGGATGATTGGGTTGAAGACGGCAAGCGAGAACTCCCTCCTCACCGATTACCGTATTACACTGCGCCTTTACTTTTATCTTATTTCCTGCATACATTAGATCGAGGTTTCCCATAAGTTTAGACACGCCTGATATCACCTCGCCGGTAAGTCCACCGCTGACGTCAAGAATCATATCAGAAGTCGTAGTATCGGCAAGAATCCATTCTCGAAGCGCTGCTATACTCCAGTTTTTAATCTTTGAGAATGCCTTCTCATCCAAATCATCCTGAATCATTCGTGTAATCGAATCCTCTTCATAAGATACAGAGGGATTCTCTCTCAGGTCGTTTACCGTAAAATCACTTAATATGATTTTTGCTGCAACTCTTTGTAGCTTAGATTCTGCTGCCAACCCTGCAAGACTGTCTCCTGATTTTAGCTCAGAAGCCATATTCAAGACTTGTTTTACCGAATCAAATTCATATGTTTTGCCATACAGCCTTGTTTTAAGTATCATATAAAATAACCATGCCTTTCTTCATATCCTGTAAACTTTCCGCAAGAAAATCCGAGATTTTCTTGTTGTGCCGGTACAAATTATCTGTGTTAGGAATTGAACACTAGAGTTTTCACTACGACGGGTACTACTTTGCCTGAGGCAATCGGAGCACCGACATCTATATAATCTCCATTATGGCATAAGATTCGATCGATGCAAAGTAAGGATTGACTTCTTGGAAGGGCTCTTTTTAATGCCTGGCCGAGAGCCTTTCCCATATCCTCTTCAAACACCAGTATGAGAGGCATACCCTTATTTATCCTGTCTTCCAACGCATCAATAATTTCAGTAGCAATAGACTCAATATTGGAATATGATGGGCATTTGATTCCCTTGGTAGCCAGTGCTATCATGGTGTCCTTTTCTTCCTCTTCCTGATATCTGCTTATCACTTTCTTTATCTCAGAACCTAAGACTTCATACTTCTGCTCATTGATTTCAAATTCAACTACCGGTATATTCTTATACGGAAATTTACAGTTTTGATATTCTATCGTACTGCCGGAAACCTCCATACTGAAATTACCCGCTCCTATTACCGTTGCATTCATGGTCTCTTTTGCATGCTCATGCATTTTTTCATATAAAAGTTTGGAGTTACTAACTGCTTCACCGAGTATCACCCCGATATCTCCAAAGATAAATTCATCCTCATATTTTCTATGTATGCAATCGGCTACGCCCCCTGAAATGGTAATTATATCAGGCACTTTATCAGAAGATATCAGCCGGTTGGTTTTCATCAGTTCCAGAAGTTCAGTTGGTGGTCTAAGTCCTACGGACTGCTCAAGAATATGAACCATTTGCACAGCTAAGTAATAAAGCTTATTCAGACATTCATTTTCACCGTTTTCTATACAATCTCCTAAATTGACAGAAATATTCAAGTACTCCAGTAATTGCTTTATTTTTGAGGAAAGATATATAATCCTCCCCTTTGAGATTTTGATTAACCGCCCACCAATATCAAGGCACGCTGTATCCACCACCTGCCCATCCTGAAAATAGCAGATATTCGTAGTACCGCCGCCAATATCCATATTCGCTACCAACTTACCGGTTTCTTTGGAAAGAGCCGCTGCTCCCGAACCTTTACCTGCAAGTACAGCCTCAAGATCCGGGCCGGCCGTTGCAACAACAAAATCACCGGCAATACCTGATAAGGCATGTAATACTTCCTTAGCATTTCTCTTTCGAGAGGTTTCACCTGTAATGATGATCGCACCGGTAGATAAATCCCCCGGCTTTATTTTTGCTTTCATGTATTCCGAGATAATGATTGTCTTTACCGCTTCGGCATCAATTTCATTTTCCGAAAGGAGTGGAGTAAAATAAATATCACTGCGATAAATAATTTCTTTATTCACAATCTCAATTCTGGGTATATCGCCAAAACCGCTCACATTCTGAATGGTCAGACGGGAAAATACCAGCTGTGTTGTTGAAGTTCCGATATCAATTCCTGCGCTTAGTATTGTATCACTCATCAGGTAAACCCGCCTTCATTCTTTTTATTACAATTCTATTTATATTTTTGCCTTACGAAAGAAACCGCGTAGTAATAGCCCTATAAAGCTTTGCTTTTGCTCTTGGTAAGGCTTTCCTGCAAGTATTAACTGCTTAACCGGAATCTCCTTCAGTTTCTCTACCCGGCAAGTGAGCGGATTCTCCCCGAGCACAACCATATCCGCAATTTTTCCGGTCTCAAGTGATCCTCTTTCCTTCTCATCAAAGCTAGTCCAGTAACCGTAATAGGTTGCCATACGGAGCGCTTCCGTGACCGAGAGTGCTTGGTCTTTCACCGGGTGATTGCAAGCATTATGTATCCAAAGCATCGGATCAGGATCGGTACAGGGCGAATCTGAGCCGGCAGAAATGATGATATCATGATCCACTATTCTTCTTAGGGGATTAAGTTCCGCTTCTCGATCACCCAATATATCACGCAAATACCAATCCGGCTCCTGTGGCCATACGATAAATGAGGTCTGTAACGGTATCTGTATCTTATATTCTTTACATATATTTAATCCTTCCTCCGTCGGAAGGCAGGCATGGATAATACCATGGCGATGATCTTGTCTCGGATAATCCATAAGAGAAGCCCTCAATGCTCTTGCTGCTTGATTAAATGCAGCATCACCGATTGCATGTAGTTCAATCTGAAGCCCGAGACGATTTGCCCTGATACAGAATTCTGTGACTTTCTCATCGGAATAGTAAAGAATACCTTGGTTATCACTACCCACATAAGGCTTTAACAAGGCAGCATCCCTTGATCCAAAACAACCGTCAAGAGCCGTCGCAAAACAACCTCCGATTCGCGGAAGCTTTCTCTTCATAACCTTATCCGTATCCATGGTCTGAAAGAATAGTCTTGTCTGAAATCCGCCTGATACACCACGCCCCACATAGCGTTCCATATCCACATCGAGGTCTTTTGGAAATCCTACCCCGCTTACAGTATGCATCAAGCCTATTCCCTTTGAGGCCATATAATCAATTGCTTTTTGCATGCATTTCACCAGATATCCGATTGAGACAGTACTTGTTACATAATCTGTAGTTGCAAAAAATGCTTCCTGATTCATTTCTCCTGAATCCGGATTATATCCGCGCAGAGATTTTATTTTCTCCGGCAGCAGCTTTAGCAATGCCGTATTAATGATGCAAGCATGTCCGTCATATTTTACCACCATAATTGGACGTACGTCAGATACCATATCAAGATCCGTTCTTGACAACAACGTTCTTTCCTTTACGGAATGCGGTGAGGCTCCGAAGGCTATGACAACCTTTGCTTTTGTTCCCGGCAAAAAACTAACAAGTCTTTCCTTTAGTTGATCATTACTGACTACATCCATTGCATTGAATCCGTCATGGAAAAGTGCCATACTGGCAAAGTGTAAGTGTGTGTCTGCAAACGACGGCAGTAAGGCCTGACCTTCAAGCTCAATGACATCCAACCCTTGATACTCCTTTGGTAAATCATCTCCGATAAAACGTATGATTCCTTCCCCTTCAACCAAATACCGGCAGACCCTGTTATCGCTGTCGCAGGTTACGATATTACCATGATAGATATGCATGCTATAGCCCCCTCTTTATAAATAATAATGTTATTTATTTGTATTTTTGCACACAGACCATATACTGTCAACTTAATATTAGACTACCGTTATCATTCATGATATAATTCTGAAGACGATACCACATTCTTTTACTTATGAAAGGCGAAATCATGTTACTTAACAGTAGATTACCTATCAATGATTTTTTAAATAACAATTTCTCATGTACCTGCGGTCGAATACACAGCGTTCCCATCCAACAGGTTTTGATTCAAGACGGAGCTTTAAAAAGCCTTCCCGATCTGTTGATTCAAAATGGTCGGCAAAGACCGTTTTTCTTGTATGATTCCACCACTTATAAAGTTGCCGGTGTGTTAATCAGTTCTATTATGAAGGACAAACTGCCCTACTCCAGTTATATCATGAATCAATCCGAACCGACTCCCGATGAAAAGACCCTCGGCGAGATTTTGATTCATTATGATCCTACCTGTGATATTATCATAGCGGTCGGAAGCGGCTCTATCAATGACCTGAGCCGTTTTATCAGTTATAAGCTTGGAATTCCTTACCTGATAGCCGCAACGGCGCCCTCCATGGACGGCTTTGCCTCCAATGTCGCTCCTCTGATTGTCAGACATATGAAAACGACCTATGAGGCACATGTCCCCTTTGCAATCCTTGGTGATACCGCGCTTTTGTCAGCTGCGCCCATGCCAATGATCTGTGCCGGTATCGGTGATATTCTTGGGAAATATACTTGTCTGTGCGATTGGGAGATCTCGAATATTATTACCGGAGAATATCTATGCAAAGGGATAGAAGGTATTGTAAGAAAATCTCTGGATACCATTGTCAGTCAGATAAACCATGTAAAGTCGAGAGACCAGGGAGCCATTCGATGCATTATGGAGGCTTTGGTTTTATCCGGTATCGCTATGAGCTTTGCCGGCAATTCAAGACCTGCCTCGGGAAGTGAACATCATTTATCCCATTATTGGGAAATGGTCTTTCTGTTTGACGGGAAAAAGCCGGTGCTTCACGGCACTAAGGTTGGAATTGCAACAATTGCGGTTATCAAAGCATATGAGCTTCTTATGTCGAAGTACATTGACTTTAACAAAGCAAAAAAACTGGCCGAACTATATTCCTACGACGATTGGGTATTGAAAATGAAGGATTTATATGGACCGGCATCCGACTCCGTCATCGAACTCGAGCTACAGATTCATAAAAACAGTACTAAAAACCGTATTGCACGCATTTGTCTACTTGAAGAACACTGGGAAGAGTTAAGGCAAACAGCTGCACAACTTCCCTCTTCCGATACAGTATCCGGATATTTGTCGGAGCTTTCCGCACCTGCCTCTCCGATGGCAGTAGGTATTGATAAATCAACCTTTATTAACAGCTTTATAGCTGCCAAGGAACTGCGTAACCGATTCGGCTTATTACAGATTGTATATGATCTTGGACTATCCGAAGAAATTGCTGAAGAAGTATGGGATTACTTTAATAATTAATCTCCATGTTTCCCTAATTAATCACCTTATTCGACATTAATCATAAACTATTATTGTAAAGGGTATGCCTGACAATAATAGATAAGGAGTGATTAATGATGGCAGTATCCTCTGAGGAGAACAAGGTTACGGAGGTTCAGAGCGGCATCTGCAGCCATTTCATCAAAGTGCCCCTGTGTTTTCAAGAAACGGTATATACCTGTGGGGTGGCATGTGTACAATCAATACTTGCAGGCTGTGGCATCATTTACCGACAGGACGTACTTACAGAAATGTTACAGACAAAACCTATCTACGGAACAGAATATCAGAATATCATAGACCTGATGCAAATGCTCGGCTTTCAAGCCTCATTTCATTTTGAACTGACTCTTGATGTGATAAAAGAATATATTAAAAATGGTGTTACACCAGTCCTGCTGATACAGGCCTGGAAGGATGATGATATTGATTATGTCAGTGACTGGCGAGATTCACATTATACGATAGCCTGCGGCTTTGATGATACCAGAATCCTGTTTATGGATCCATATACCCTGGGAAATTATACGTATATTCCGAACAACGAACTGATAAAACGCTGGCATACGGTAGACGCGGCCGGTAATCATTATTTTTGCTCCGGGCTTTTTATTAAAAACGATAATCTCCCGTTCAATTACAGCTCCCATATAATAAAACATCAAGAATAAACTTATCGTCTTAATAAATGTTCTTGTCTTATTATATGTTTATCATCAAATATTAAAGGCTGTCGCAGAGTGATGCGACAGCCTGTTTATGAATCATATTTACTATTAGTTATTATAAGATAAAGAATGAGGCAGCCAATATTATATATGCCGCAATCAGCTGAACTCCCTCCAGCCAGTTTGATTCACCATCGCTTGCAAGTTTGTTGGCAATAATGACGGATAAGAATAATGCAACCAACTCAAAGGTATTAAATACAATACTCATCGGTGTAAAGAACAAGCTTAATATGATTAGAACCGGTGTAACAAATAAAATGATCTGCAGACTTGATCCCAGGGCTATCTCTATCGCTACATTCATCTTGTTCTTCATAGCCATCATTACAGCGGTGCTATGTTCTGCTGCATTACCGATAATCGGAACCAGAATAATACCCACAAAGAATTCACTCAGATGCATTGCCTTTGTCATAGGCTCTACTGTTCCGACAAATACTTCCGATTCAATACCAATGAAGATTGTAGCTATTACCAAAATCATAATTGATTTGATTAGGGACCATTTCGGTGCTTCCCCTTCCTCCGCTTCTGTTACATATAAATCCTTATGGCTAAAGAAGGAGAAAACAAGGCTCAGTATATATATGGTAAACATAATCAACGCAACTACCACACTCAACCCTTCATACCTTGTAGTCAGCAATTTTGTATCGACCGTTTGAGTAAATACCGCAGGAATTATCAGACCGATTACTGCAAATAACAACATACTCGAGGTAACATCAATGACCTTCTGATTAAAGTGCTGCGTTTTGAATTTCAATCCTCCCGCAAGCATACTAAGTCCAAGTACCAGCAAAATATTACCGATTACCGAACCTGCAATAGACGCCTTGACCACGTCCGAAAGTCCTGCCTTCATCGCAAAGAATGCGATGATCAGCTCTGTTGCATTACCAAAGGTGGCATTAAGAAACCCTCCGATTCGGTTGCCTGCAAAATACGCAATTGATTCAGTGGCTTCTCCCATTATTCCTGCCAATGGAATAATTGCCAGTGCAGAGAATACAAAGATTAAGGGCTGTGAGAATTTACAAAATTCGCCAAGTAAACTGATGGGGATAAATATTAATAGAAACCTAAGTATCTTCATTGATATCTCCTTGAAATTTTCTGTTATACCTATCGTACCAGGGGCTGTTGCAGTGTGTAAAGCCGATTGTATTATACAAGCTATATATGCAACAGTCTCTTATACTTCATATCGATAATAATATAGCAAGAAATCCCACTCATTGCAATGAAAACCTTATTCCTTTACTACTTTTCGCTTCCTGTCAATTAGCACTGTACCGCCAATAATAATAAGGGTTAACATGACTCCGGCAATTGAAACGGGGATGGTCGGGAAACTGCTTTCTCCTGTTTCAGGAGCAGCCCCTGACATTGTCATATAATCAACTCCCTCGATAACCTTAACCATATCTTTTCCGAATAATTGATACAGATAATCTGCTTTTTCATCGCTATAGGGAAGAATTCCTATCTCCACATAGTTATCTATCGGTGCAGTATGAGTAATATGGATCCCTTGATCTATAATCTCCTGCTCATGGTCAAGTACATATTGGTCAATTTCCTTCTGTTTATCAAGCGCCTCACTACTTGCACTCACCTGTGCCTGATTCGGATCTACTAAGACACTCGCAAAAGCCGTATTTGATGATAATAATGCCATACACATTCCAAGTAAAATTGCTTTCATTAATTTAGATTTTTTCATATTGTTATACCTCCAAGTATTTTTTATTGTTTCATTGCTCCATTGCTTTGGCAATTTTTACTGCTTCGTCCGCACTGATCAGACCTGTTACGCTGTATTGAGCTTCATCTGTATACCAATAAAGTTCTGTATACACACTTTCATCATCAACACCTTCTGCTTCAGTCGAACTTAAAAATCCATTGATACCGTTGATTGTAATTTGATCAAAACCCTGATAAGAATCCTGCTGTTTGCTTTTCTCCTGTGTAATTAAATAGGACCGATTGCCTGACACATAACTCATAAGGATTTTATCTGCGCTGTTTTCATTGACACCCAAAGCTTGAATCTGCTCAAGCTTGAAATTATCCGGCAGATAACCCGGAGTCAGGAATGCATCACCAAAGTCTGTCCCTGCCTCTATAAGTGTATCGGGCTGCCACTCCAGGAATGAATAATCCTGGCTTTTTACACTGTTAGCTGATTCACCCTGCATTATTTGAGTGCCTGCATCTGCGGCCATCAATGTATTTGATGCAGAACTATTATTACTAGCTGTAGAATCCGGAAACGTAAGTAATTGTGTAATGCCAAAGATCCCTGCTGCAAGGAGAAATCCGGCTGCCGGTAACAATACCCTGCCAAAATGTTTCTGCGGCTCTTCTCTACAACGCCTAAGTGTTTTTTCCCTAAGCTCATCTCCCACCTTGATATCACTCATCATTTCATCAGCAATGCTTTTGAAATCCTGTAGCTTATCCATTCCATTCAACCCTCCCTTCGAGGTTATTCTTTAGTGCCTCCCTGGCTCTGTGGAGCCTGCTTCTTACCGTACCTTCCGCAATATTTAAAATTCTGCTGATTTCTTCGGTATTAAAATCCTGATAGTAAAACAGGATGACAATCTCCTTATGTGATTGCGAAAGCGCAATAACCCCCTCAAATAATCTCCTGTCTTCGTCCATTTTAATAATCTTGTCCTCAACCCTTAAGTTATCAACCCCTTCATCCACTTTATCAGTCAGTAGGACCCTCCTAATCCATGAACTTCTTAGGATATCCTTGCATACATTAATTGTAATTTTTATGATCCATGTCTTTTCGGTGCTATTACCTTTAAAGCTGTCTAATTTTTTATATACCTTAATAAAGACTTCCTGATAAGCATCCTCTGCTTTGTGGTAATCCTTAAGAAACATGTATGAGGTTCTCAGTACGTCATTTCCATACGTAACCATAAGCCTCTGAATTTCTGCTTCACTGCTATTTTGTTCCAGCCACTCATTCTCCTTTGGTACCGAAAGGGAATACATGATCAGCCTCCTTTCTCAATATCTTTACAACCATTAGACGCATGAAAATTCATTTATGCTCCCGAAATTAATAAAAAAATAAATAAATGGAGCTGTTTCGCAAAAAACCACCAAAACAGCTCCATGATTATACTCAAAAATACGAACAACATTAAATAACGACCAATATGATTACCCTTTTACAGACCCCGATGTCAATCCTCCATAGATTTGTTTCTGACACAGAATGAAGATAACTAATGCGGGTATAATTGTGATGATTAATCCCGCACAAATGAGATTATACTGATTTCCCATTGGTCCGGTGAAGGTATACAAAGATGTTGATACAACTACATATTTTGATTTGTTTTGTAAATATAGATTTGCCATATAGAATTCATTATAAGTGCTTACACCTTTTAAAATCATGCAGGTAATGATTGCCGGTTTCAATAATGGAAACAGTATCTTGAAAAACACGCCAAAATAAGTAGCTCCATCCATAATTGCAGACTCATCAATCGAAGTTGATATATTTTCAAAGAATTGAATAAACACATAAATCGATATTACATCCGTACCCATCATTAGGATAATATATCCCGGTATGCTATTGATAAAATTTAAGCTTGACATAATTTTATAAACCGATACCTGCATTGCAACCCCAGGAAGTAACGCGGCAAATAAAAACAAGTTACGAACCACTGAATTCCCCGGAAATTTAAATCGGTTTAAAATGTATGCAAGCATAGAACCAATTAATATCGATCCGCATAATACGCATGTCATTATAAGGAAGGAGTTAAAAAACGCAAGACCCATATTTGCCTTTTCCCATGCTGTTTTAAAATTATCAAAATTCAACCAACTTTTCGGTAATACCATCACATTTGTCGATTGGTACTCCTCATCAGTTTTAAAGGCAGTTATTACGCAGGACACCACCGGAACCAAAGCCATAAAGGAGAAAAATATAAGTGATAAATATTTAATCGTAATTGATAAAAGTTTTTTTGTTTTTTGAAATATTGTCATTCTATTTTGCTCCCTTCGATATATTCCTTTTTTTGATTTTTAGAGCCTTTGCATTATCTTCAGTACCGTCATAAAATACATATTTAAAAAATACCTTTTGAAAAGCAGTGACAACTATAATGATTAACAATAATACAATTGCCATTGCAGATGCCAGACCCACCTTTTGTGATACATGTGCAATTTCATCCATAACTACAAAATATGTACCGGTTCCATTAGCGCCCTTTGTAATGACATACGGTATATTGAACGAACTCAATGAACCTGAAATCGATAGTATTAAGTTAAGAACAATGATTGTCTTTATGCTTGGCATAATAATATATTTAAACTGTTGCCATTTATTTGCTCCATCAAGTCTTGCAGCTTCATACATTTCAGGATCTACAGACATAATAGCACCTATAAATAGCACCATGTTTTGACCGAAATAATTCCAAACGGATGCACCTACCAAAGAAAAGTTATTTATACTTTGACTTTTTAACCAGTACGGAAGATTATCAAGTTGAAATCCACACCATTGTAAAACAGTATCAAACACAAAACCCCTCGTATAGAAAAATTTAAAAATAAAACCGATTGCAATACCATTAATTAAATACGGAAAAAACATTGCACCTTTGAAAAATCCACCGCCTTTCGTCTTGAAACTTAAAATTGTTGCCAAATATAAGGCTAGAGCAAGTTGTATTAAAGCACCCAACATATAATAAAGACTTAATTTCAAAGCACCAAAGCAATCACTTCTAGAAAATACCTGTTTATAGTTATCCAGTCCAATATATTTTCTGGCACCTATATATTTCATCTTATAAAAACTAAATTTCAACATTTCAAAAAACGGAAAATATGTAAAAACAAATAACAATAACAATGGAACCAACATAAATGTTACAATCACTGTTGTCTGTTGTCCCTTCCTACTCCTAAACCATTTCTTTAAATTAAAAGGTTTCTTTTGCTGTTGTAGACCATTCGGTGCTTCCATTTATGAAGGAACCTCCTTTTCTCTTAATCATCATCACATATTTTAAATATATCCAACAATACGCTTTTTGAAAAGATTGAGCCAAAGAATCACAACTTTGGCTCAATCTTTCAATATTTGATTGAATATATTATTGCGTAACTTCTACACCCTCAGTAGCCTGTGCATCTGTCCATGATTTATTCCAATCCTTCATGATATCATCAAATGATTTATCATTATTGACACCATGTTCTACGATTTCCATGATTTTCTTATTTCCACCCTGATTAAACATCAATTCAGAATCTGCATTAAGATCGCTTAACACATTTTCTTTTCCGGTCTCAGCGGGGGTATCTACTAAGAAATCAACACCTTGAAAAGCAGAATATAGTTCCGGTAACTTCGTATCACTTCTTAGTGCCGGAAGGCCACCTTCATTATAGGAGAAGCCTGATTTTTCAACCATGAATTTTACGAAAAGCATGGAAGCAAGTTGATTGTCTTCCGAAGAAAACTTATTAATACCATAGCAGTAGTCAGGTCCTGCTGATGCGTATTGCTTTCCATTAACAGTAATCGGGAATGTCATATAACCGATATCTGCGGCATTATCTCCTGCTGCCTGCATTTGAGGAACTGCCCAGGATCCAAGAACCATAGTTGCGATTTCACCGTTGTTTATTTTGCCTTTACAGCTCTCCCAGTCAGTAGTTGTATAATCATCTTCTATTAAGCCTTTGTTACATGCATCATAGAGGATTTTATATACTGCGTAAGGACCGGTACCATCGCCACGATCTGTGAGAGGATTTGATGTATAAGGAAGGACTAAGTTTTGGTAATCTGCATTACCGTTCGCTGATCCACCGATATAAGCATCCCAAGCACCCATAGTCCACTCTGCAAAGTAGTTTGTGTAAAGCGGGATAGCATCCGTTTTATCTTTGATTGCCTGTAAAGCAGCGATGAACTCATCCGGAGTCTTCGGAATTGCAGTGATACCTGCTTTTTCAAATACTTTCTTGTTATATACGATACCCTGTGCCGTAGCTGTTGAGGGCAAACCATATACTTGATCTTCAAACATCCAGTTTGTGATATAATTGTAATCTTTATTTAATGATTCATAGTCACCAAAGGAAATAAAATAGTTACCTAATTCAGCTTTTGCAACTGCAGGAATCATCATGATATCTCCCCAGTCATTTGATGTTAATCGAAGTAATGCATCATCTGCATAAGTAGTAGTTGTCTCCACCTCTACTTTAATGCTTGGATAGGTTTTATTAAATTCAGCTATGTATTCAGCAAGCTTTCCGTTGGCATCCAAGTCAGTTCTATGATCAAACCATTTTATTGTTGCTGTAATATCTTTTCCCGTCTCACCCCATACGATTTGCTGATATGCGGAACCTGCCTTTGTTACATCATCCGATGATGATGTCTTAGTTTTTGATCCGCAACCTACCAGCGCGAATGTAAGGATCGTAGCTAAACCAAGCGCCAAAATTTTTCTTAATCTCATAAATATATTTCCTCCCTTTAAATTGTTAGTCACTTAACTAAATAGCCAAATAAATGACTTAATTTAATTTTATCTTAATTTATTCTTAAGTCATCACCTATTCTTGTATTTTATATTCAAATATTGCTTTTTATTTATAAATATTATGTAACAGCATAATATACAATATTATTTGTGTATATTTACAATCTAAAATTTGTTTTCACTAATTTTACTCTATATTTAGTTAAATAACTGCATTGATATAATCATTTATTTACTGTATAATATTGGCATTATATGATAAATGTACCTAACTTATCGATTTCCAAGATATTTCATGTTCTAATCGTAACGATAAGTATTTCAAGCTGAATGGAGTGAATTGTATGGAATATAGCACGGACTTTCTAAGTGTTTTTCAAGCTAATATTATGTCATCAAGCAACTTTCTAATTCAAAATCACATGCCTAAGCCGCTCTCTCCTCCCCGTTTCGCAATGAATAATTTGCCTTTTGTACAAGCTTATGGCAATATCCACTCAACTTATCCTTATTATTATGAAACCTCCGGGATAGATAGCTATTGTTTAATCTATACAGAGACCGGAACCGGAACTTTGATTTTAAATAACCGTTATTATTCAATTATTCCCAATACATTAGCTCTCATCGACTGTAATATATTACATAAACTTAAAATAAATCAGTCTCCATGGAATTATAAAGTATTTTTTATGAATGGAACTTCCCTTGCTTTTCTTTACCGTTCATTAACTGATAAAAGCGAAAATCTTTATACCCTCCCAATGGGATCCGATTTACCGAATTTAATACAGAAATTATATTCTCAACTGGATAAAAAATCTGATAGTTATTTTCTGCATGCAAAATTAATCAGTGATATTTTGTATGACATGCTATTAGAAAAAAAAAGATTGGAGGAACGTGACACTCTTCTCCCTGATTATTTATCCGAAATCAAGCGTAATTTTGACGTGAACTATCATGATTGCTTTACACTTGATTCCCTTGAACAGCAGTACCATATCAGCAAATACCGGCTCTGTCGTGAATTCACCAAACAATTAGGTATTTCTCCGATACAATATATTAATCGAAGAAGAATTGAAGTCGCAAAAGAAACTTTACGAGATACTGATAAACGGATCAACGAAGTGGGAAGAATGGTTGGTATCGATAATACTAACCATTTTATACGTCTATTTAAACAACAAACCGGCGTTACTCCTCTGATATTCAGGAAGCAACCGCCGGTAGCAACTACTATTTCATAACTTTTATTTTTAGGACAATGTCAGTTCATGATATTACTACCCTGGACTTTGTCAGTTTTATCATTTATTTCAACTTCGCAACACTATCCTTATAAACTACATTTCCCTCAACAATACTAACTCCTGATTTGTATATTTCTCTGTTCATTTTTTTCAGCAGCATATGAATGCTTCTTTGTGCCATTTCTTTTACATTTACATCATAGGTTGTGATACCGATATCGCAAAGACCCGGGTAAAGATAATTATCAAACCCTACAATCGAAATATCTTCAGGAATGCGGTATCCTTTCTCTCTTAATGTTTTTATTAAATTACTTGCTGTAAGGTCGCAATTACATACAAATGCAGTAGGCATTTTTTGTGGAAGGATTATCTGAAAGGCACTCACATCTCCTGTTTCCCAATCACGATCATCCATTACCCAATCATCCGAAACCTTTTTTCCATGTTCCATCAATGATTTACAATACCCAAAATATCTATCATTAATGCTGCTGGTATATAGCAGCGTTCCCACATAAGCAATATCCTGATGTCCCATATCAAATAGATAATTCGTCAGTATATAAGTTCCAAAATACCCATCTGATATAATCGCATCACAGTTACTTGATTCATCGAAAAAGTCAAGGCATTCCATAGGAATACACTCATTGGACCTTAGATTTTGAATATATCCATTATTGGGACGTCCAATTAAAATGACCCCATCCACTTTGTTTTCTTTTAAAAGCTTTGGAAGTTCTAGCTTCCTCTCATCTTCTATGCTAATTACTTCCAGCATCGTATAGCATTCTTTTTGAAACGCGATTGTAGCAACTTCCTGATACATCTGCCAATAAAAAGATTCATACTTACCAAAGTAACGATCAGGAACAATAATTCCAATATTATAACTTTCAATCTTTTTCGTACTTTTTTTCTCTGATAACTGTTTATAACCCATCTGATTCGCG
>WSSedL1CaDRAFT_10000537_pt1 | contig 26433 bp, 19 predicted proteins | sample WetSurSL1Cattail_FD_9464 | JGI IMG/M metagenome (IMG submission 9464)
CCTTCCTGCATACTGTGAAGATGTTTATTTTGATCATTTTTAGTATCGTCATTCAATGGACTAGGGGTGCGGATACCGGCAACAACGTCTTCACCTTGTGCGTTAACCAACCACTCGCCATAGAACCTGTTTTCGCCTGTTGCAGGGTTACGGGTAAAAGCAACACCTGTTGCAGAAGTATCACCCATGTTACCGAATACCATAGCCTGTACGTTCACAGCAGTACCCCATTCGTCAGGAATACCTTCGATACGACGGTAGGAAATAGCTTTTTTACCATTCCAGCTTTTGAATACGGCTTTGATACCGCCTATTACTTGTTCTTTAGCATCGTCAGGGAACTCTGTTCCAAGAACTTCTTTTACTTTTTTCTTAAAGTCTTCTGCTAATTGTTTTAATTCATCAGCAGTGATTTCGGTATCGGATTTGTAACCTTTTTTATGCTTGAATTCATCAAGCATTTCATCCAATACTTTGCGGATACCTTTACCATCTTTAGCTTCAATACCTTCAGCCTTTTCCATTACAACGTCTGCGTACATCATAATCAAACGACGGTATGAATCATATACGAAACGTGGATTGTTAGTTTTTTTAATGAAACCGGGGATGGTTACTGTAGATAAACCAACATTTAAAACAGTATCCATCATACCAGGCATTGAACTACGGGCACCTGAGCGACATGATACAAGTAGAGCATTGTCCGGATCGCCATACTTCATGCCCATCACTTTCTCAACTTTTGCCATATTTTCCCAAACTTCAGGAATTAGCTCAGCCGGAAGCTCGCAATTGTTAGCATAATATTCAGTACATACATCGGTTGTAACTGTAAAACCAGCAGGAACTGGTAATCCTAAAAGGCACATTTCAGCTAGGTTAGCTCCTTTACCTCCAAGCAGATTTTTCATTTCTGCTTTCCCATCAGCATTCTTTGCGCCGAAAAAGTAAACACGTTTAACTTTTGACATATAATTAATTTAAGTTATTGATTTTATAATAATTGATATTTAAATTTCGTGATTAAAAAATTAAAAGGCAAATTTATAGAAAATATTCATTGAAATTCTTTTGATTAAATATTTTTTGTAACTATTCCTGTGTTATTTAATGCTTGTCATTCATTTCATGTCAATAGCCTTCGGCGTCGTTGGTTTCGCGTTATTTATTTCTCATCACTTGCAGATCGATACATTTTCAAATTGCATTATCCCCTTGCCCTTGGATGGTACATCATAATAGAATCCCTTAAAAATTCGCGGTTGATGTGGGTGTATATTTCAGTAGTAAGGATCGATTCGTGCCCCAGCATTTCCTGCACCGCTCTAAGATCAGCTCCGCCCTCGATCAAATGTGTTGCAAACGAATGGCGGAAAGTGTGAGGGCTGATTTGTTTTTTCAACCCGACTTTTTCAACCAAATTTTTGATGATGGTGAAGACCATAACACGCGATAAGCCTTTACCTCTGCGATTAAGGAAAACAATGTCTTCAAAACCCTTTTTGACCGGAACATGGGTTCGGTGATGCTGAAGATAAAATGTTATCTCATTAATCGATATGGAACCAATGGGAACAAGGCGTTCCTTGTTGCCTTTTCCAAGGACTCGCACAAATCCTTCATCCAGAAAAAGATTGGATATTTTTAACTGAACAAGCTCCGAAACCCTGAGGCCACAACTATACATTGCCTCAATCATGGCTTTGTTACGATGACCCTCGGGTTGGCTAAGATCAATTGCGGAAAGTATAAGATCAATTTCAGAAACGGAAAGCACGTCAGGAAGTTTTCGCCCGATTTTTGGGAATTCTATAAGTTCTGTGGGATCAGTTGATATCCTGTCTTCCATTAAAAGGTATTTAAAAAAAGCCCGAATCCCTGAAATAATCCTGGACTGTGTTCGCTCTGATACGCCAAACCCTTGTAGCCACTTAATAAATTCACGTATCTGCTCCAAAATAACATTCTCCGGCGAAACCTGTAAATTTTGTAGTTCAAGAAACTGAAGAAATTTTTCGATATCGTGTATATAGGCTTCTATAGAATTTCCAGACATTGACTTTTCAAGTCTGAGATAGTTTCTGAATTCATTTATGGTTTCATCCCAAAGCATCGGTTAATATTCTTATGCCTGCAATATGAAAACCTGTGAATGGATAAAATTGAAATATGTTCATGCTACGAAGTTTTCTACAAAATAAACTAAAAAAATTCTAAATTTGTATTAGAATTTAGGTACTCCCATAATTGAATTTCATTGATTATTTTCCATGGGTTGTGTTGCCAATTATATTTTTTCGGTGCTTTTTGCATTTAACGCTAATCTTCACCCGGTTCATGTATCCGTGTTAAATGTAGATTATGTAGAAGGCAAGCCTACTATTGATCTGGCATTTAAAGTTTATATCGGCGATGTTGAACTTGCCATAGCCCATAATTATAATGTGGCATTAAATTTGGGGAAAACTAATGAGAATCCGGATAATGTTAAGCAGATTGATAAATATTTTGCCTATATATTCATGATTCAGATTAATAGCAATGATGCATCAAAACTCGTATACACCAAAATGGAAATCAGTGATGATGCAATCTGGTTCTATTTTACTGTTCCCGTGCACAAAAAGGTCAGGGAATTGTTGATAAGAAACCAGTTGTTGTTTGACATCTATGAAGATCAAACCAATTTGGTTATTTTGTCAGTCAATGGCAGAGAATCCGGATACCGTTTTGATTATTACAAACGGGAGATCAAAATTAAAATTTAGTATTCACCTGGAATGAAAAAACTTTACACGCTGGTTGTTTTAGTTACCTTATTAATTTGCTCTGCCAAAGCAACTCACAATCGTGCCGGTGAAATTACTTACCGCCAGATTTCGGCATATACATTTGAATTTACGGTTACAACTTTTACCTACACTTTAAGTGCTGTAGAGCTAAACGGTGGGAGGGCTTATCTCCAGGTTGAATGGGGAGACAACACCACATCCGAAGCGCCCAGGATTACACGGCTTGATTTACCTGACTATTACCGTAAAAACACATATGTTATTAAGCATACTTTCCCTGGAACAGGCACTTACAGTATTGTTATGCAGGACCCTAACAGAAACTTAGGGGTTTTGAATATTCCAAATTCGGTAAATGTAATTTTTTCCGTTAAAACTACAATGATCATAAACCCGACGTTTGGCGGCAACAATACGCCGGTTCTGCTTAACGACCCTATTGACAAGGCTGCTGTAGGGCGCTTATTTGTGCATAACCCGGCAGCATTTGACTATGACGGGGACAGTCTTTCGTATAAGCTTACCACCTGTACCAAAGAAAATGGTTTTCCCATAACAAACTACACATTTCCCAAATCAAGTAAGAAACCTATATATGTTAATGCAGTTACGGGCGATATGGTTTGGGATGCACCCATGGATACCGGAATCTACAACATTGCCATGAATATTGAAGAATGGCGTATTACTGATGGTCAAGCTGTTAAAATTGGAATTATTGAGCGCGACATGCAGGTGGAAGTGCATAATTCGAAAAATAACCCTCCCGTCAATGACACGTTAAAATCCATATGTGTTGAAGCAGGAAAGCTCATCAGGTTTAACATTATGAGCAGAGATACTGATAAAGATGCAATAAGACAGTTTGCTACCGGTGGGCCATTTGTAGTTACCAATAACAAGGCTACATTCCAGGTAGTGCAATCAGGACCTGGATTTACTACCTCTAGATTTCAATGGCAAACGGATTGCTCACATGTGCGTAAGCAACCATATACTGTTGTAATTAAGAGCGAAGATAATAACGCAAGCCTTAAACTGGTGGATATTGACAATTTTAACATTACAGTATTATCGCCTGCCCCCAGGAATCTGACTGCTTTACCAGGCAACAATTCCATAAACCTGAAATGGTCAAAAGAAATTTGCACCAATGCCAGTCAATATGACATTTACCGTAGAACTTTACCCGGCCCGATAGTTATCGATAGCTGTGCCGGAGGAATTCCGGCGGGTAGCGGTTTTGAAAAAATCGGCACTACCCAAAATATTAACGACACAACTTATACGGACAATAATAAAGGACAAGGTCTTAGCCCTGGAGTCAATTATTGCTACAGGATTGTAGCTACTTTTGAAGATGGCTCACAAAGTTATCCATCAGAGGAATCTTGCGCGACACTTATTCCGGGAACACCTGCATTAACGTCTGCCAGTGTTACAAAAATTGATCCTTCTCAGGGTGAAATTTTTGTATCGTGGATCAAACCCAATGTTAAATACCTTGATTCGCTGCAAGCACATGGACCTTATGAATACGTGATTTCTCGTTCCAATTCTTTAGCCATCGATAATTTTACCTTGTTACAAACAATACAATCTACTGATTTGAAGGATACTGCGTTTACAGATACGAATATAAATACAATTCAATATCCCTACAATTACAAGGTTGAATTATTCAACAATACCCCTGGCGATCGATACGCAATTGGAAATTACGAAACAGCCTCTTCCATGTATCCTGATTTACATCCAGCAGATAACCAGATAACGATTAAGTTTGCTAAAAATGTACCCTGGCTAAACAACCGATATGTCATTTACCGTCAAAATACGACAACCCTGGCTTTCGATTCAATCGGATATACGGATACTGAAGAATATATCGACAAAGGTTTAGCTAATGGACATACCTATACCTATAGGGTCAAAGCCTACGGTTATCGACAACTTAAGCAATTGATCTACCAGACATTAAACTGGTCGCATGTCAATAGCAGTGTAGCCTTGGATACTACCCCATCATGTCCGCCGGTTCTTACAGACACAACGCTTTGTGATAGTTTGATAAACAGATTGACTTGGACCAATCCTAATCATAGTTGCGCTAATGACGTAGTTAAGTATAATGTTTATTATAAACCGAGGATTACTGATAAATTTTCGTTACTTGCTACCATCGACAATCCGAATGATACAATATACAGACATCATCTAAGCGAAATTTCCGAAGGCTTCTATGTCGTAACTGCTGTTGACAGTTTTAAAAATGAAAGTGCATATTCAAATCAAGTTCAAACCAGAAAATGCGGAGGTTATTCATTACCCAATGTTTTTACGCCTAACAACGATGGTTTTAATGATATTTACAAATCAAACAATCCGCAAAACTATGTGGAAAAGGTTGATATGAAAATATTTAACCGATGGGGAAAATTAGTTTTTCATACAACTGATCCTGGGATTAACTGGGATGGAAGAGACCAGGAAACCAAACAGTACGTTTCTCAAGGCGTATATTATTATTTTTGTGACGTTTACGAGCCATCTGTTGTCGGTATTTATTTGCATAATTTGCACGATCTGGTATATGTCTTTTATAAAGAATCTACTAAACCTGTTAAATAATAATGAGAGTATTAATTACATATCTTCTTTCACTTTACTCTATGGTTGTTTTTTCCCAGCAACCCGATGGTCTGCTATTAAAAACACGGGCTCTGATGGATCAAAGGATTTATAATGAAGCCATTGAAAATATGCAACATATCGCTAAAAAGAACACCATGGTTTACATGTGGTTGGGAGATTGTAATTATGGTAAACAGGATTATTCAAATGCAATTCGGTATTACCTTAAAGCAGACAGTTTGGATAGAGATGTAGCCAGCTTTGAACTTTCTCGTTGTTATGCGCTAATACAAGATACACACAATGCAACCTTATGGTTACAGAGACACATGGCATTGACACACAAAAGAACCGAGCTTGAAATTATCAGTGATACTGCATTTATAAGACTTTCAAAAACCAAAGGATGGGAAGTTATTTGGAAGCAAAATTGGTATTCGGATATGGAAACTTCACGAAATGCGATTGCTGCATTAATCGAAAAAGGAAAGGCGCTTGACGCTTTGACTGAATTGGAAAGACTCAGCAATAAATTCTCACCTAAACATGAATATTTTTCTTTATCGGCCAAAGCCTATTTAAAACAAAACTTATTGGAACCTGCTTTGGTTTATATTAATGAAGCCATCACTTTGTATGGAAGGTCCGACGAATACTTCTTCCTTCGTGCCGATATATTATTTAAAACTGGTAAATACACGAATGCTCTGGAAGATATAACGAAAGCAATCCGGTTGAATTTATACATTCCTTCTTATTACCTTAAAAGAGCGGAAATAGCTCGTTTTGCCGGGAATAACGAATTGGCTGCATCCGATTTAAAAATCTATCACGAATTATATCCCGAATCGCCAGAAGCATACCATCAACTTGGGTTGCTTGAAAATGCAAACGGACATTACCTAAATGCTTTGGATTATTATGACAAGCTTATTGATAAGGATCAGGGCAAATCGCAATATTTTATTGAACGTGGCAATAATGCATTAGCTGCAAATCAGGTAGAAAAAGCGGATGAAAATTATGGTATGGCTTTGGATTTGAACCCTAATTCGCAAGATGCCTATTTACTTAAAGGGAAAACCCGGAATATACTACAGGATACACAAGGGGCCTGTTTTAACTGGAAAATAGCGAAACAGCTAGGCAGCGCTGAAGCCGCAAAGTTAATTTACGAGAATTGTAAAGAATAACTACTGAGAATACTCAAAAATGTTTTTTAAGATATAGTTGGCCTGATCTTTTAAAATATTTTGCTTAACCAAACTCTGAAGATCTTCAATTGCTCCTTTTGCAATTTCAACTTTGTGCTCTTTTATATTATTGATGAACATCACATAAAGCTCTTTCGACTCTTCGAACTTACCTAAGCGCATGGTTGCCAGAGCTATGTTAAACATGGCATAGTATGCATTCGGATCGAACTTAACAGCTTTTTTGGAATAATATATGCATTGTTCAAAATTACCCAAACAATAATAAGTCCATCCCAAATTACCCAAAGCACTGGGATAGGTAGAATCAATTTTTAAAGCTTTCAGCAATATCTTTTTAGCTTCGGCATAATTTTCTAAACGGATGTAGCACATTGCCTTTGAGACAAATGCGTACTTGAACTTTGAATTCAACTTAATGGCCTTATCATAAAAGGTAATTGCTTTCAAGTACTCCTTTTCGAGCTTATAACAATCACCAAGTCGCTGTATGGCATATGTGTAGTTATTATCAATAGATATTGCATTTTCAAAATCCTTAATTGCCTGCTCAATGTTATTATTGAAAAAATAGGCATTCCCCCTTTTTACGTAATTAATAGCCATGGAAGGCTTCAGATTAATGCATTTGGTATAATTATTAATTGCATCATTAAAATTTTCCATGTCATAAAAGATATCTCCTCTGTCCTTGTATAATTGGGAATCCTCGGGACTTAAATCCAAAGCATCCCTGTTAAACATTAAAGCGCTATCAGGCATATTTGCATCTTTATAAACCAAGGAAAGGTTATAATAAGGCCATTTGAAATTTGCATTTATTGCAATGGCTTTCTTGTAATCTGCTATTGCTTCATTTTTCATATGTTTTTTTGAATACGTATTTCCCCTGTTATTATAAGCAAGTTCATATTCGGGGTATAATTCAATGGCTGTATTTAAATCTTTAATGGCGGCATCAAAAAGATTTAAATAGTTGTAACACAAGGCGCGATAGTTATAAACAAATGCATAAGAGGGAACATATCTAGTAACCCGGGCAAAATTCTTAACTGCTTCTTTATATTGACCTTCAAAATACTCGATTTCCCCTTTCAATAAATTAATGCTTACAATGGAGGAGTCAATATCCAGTAGTTTAATTAATTGAGGAAGCAACTTGTTAAATTCGTGTGGATTTTTACCTAAACAATAATTGTAAATTTCAAGCCGGTTAACAAATATTGATTTTGGATACTTTTTTAAATATCTAACAACAAGTTGATTAATATCATCATTTCCTGAAATTTTCCCTTTCATAATAAATTCCTGAACAAATTGGTTTCCTATTTTTTGCTCCTCAGCATTTAATATCTTTGAGTTCAAAATTGTCAATAACTGAGTTATTTCATAATCCACATAATCATATAACCGATCCTTATGGTCAACTTGATTCTTCAAGTTAATACCGGATAAAAAAAAGGATATACCTCTCTCAATACTATCCTGCTTAAGATAATTTACTCCCTTCGCGCTTAATAAAAGGTAATCTCCGGTAGTGGTAACTGGTATCGGAATGGTATCCTTAAGAATAGAACTGTGCGCTTTAACAAAAGGCAGAATAACAATTATGATTCCGAACATTAATTTGTGTAATCGACAAATGATTTGCAATCCTCTCAAGAACATCATTTTAAAAAATTTACACTGATTCATTCCGCATATTAGAATGGTCAATACGTGATACTTAAAGTTACGCATTAATTCTGAAATGATAATTAAGATTTGAAAATCTTTTATTCGATTGAACTTTAGGGATTCTAAACTTGTATTTTTTTAATAATTCGTTTAAGTTTGACTTCTGGAGTCTCAAGTTTGAATTTTAATTAAGAAGTATGAAAATAGAAGGAATTTGGTTGCCAATTATTACCCCATTTCTGAATAATGAAGTGGATTATGTATCGTATGAAAAGCTGATTGAGCATTACATCTCCAAGGGAATATCAGGCCTTATCCCTGGTGCAACTACAGGCGAAAGCCCGGTACTATCCGATTATGAACTTGAGAAGCTGCTCGATATAACGTTGGCTGTGAGCAAAGGTCGCGTACCTGTTTATGCAGGATTGAGCGGTAATTATACTGATAAGGTCATTAAACATCTTAAATTACTTGAAAAATATAAGATTCAGGGCATTTTGTCGGCCTCCCCATATTTCAATAGACCTGATCAACGGGGAATTTACGAGCATTTCAGAAAAATAGCAGAATCTACTTCATTGAATATTATTATTTACAATATTCCATACCGTACTGGCAGGAACATTGAAAATAAAACCATTTATAAACTTGCCGCAATTAAAAACATCGTTGGAATCAAAGATTCCTGTGGAGACATCAGGCAGACCATGGAATTACTCCTGAACCGTCCGGATAATTTCGACATTTTAACCGGAGAAGATATACTTACCTACACTACACTTACACTTGGTGGTGATGGAGCCATCCTTGCATCTTCTCATTTATTTACTGACGACTTTGTTAAAGTTTACAACTTAGTTAAAGAAAATAACCATAAGACTGCTTTGCAAATATGGACAAAGCTTGCCGCCTTTATTCCATTGTTATTTGAAGAGCCTAATCCTGCTCCCATCAAATTTTACCTTACACACAAAGGAATTATCCAGTCTCCCGAGGTTAGACTTCCTTTGATGGAGATTACAGACGAACTTAAAAGTAGGTTGCGAGAATTGGGTTAATGGATTTAAAATCAATCTTGTATGGGAAGTCTCCTTAAAACCCATTAATTCATATTTGATAAGTTTTATAATCTATAACCCAATTGATGCAAACACAATCTTTGAAAAAGTTCATTTATCTTTCAATTGCTGCTGCAATAGCCACAATCTTACTCAAGTTTCTGGCCTATTATCTCACTCATTCAGTTGGTTTACTATCCGATGCGCTTGAATCATGCGTTAACCTTGCTGCCGCTGTTATTGCGCTTATTATGCTTTCGATAGCTGAAAAACCGGCTGATGAAAAACATGCTTTTGGACACCACAAAGCAGAATATTTTTCAAGTGCGGTAGAGGGTGGAATGATTGTTCTTGCAGCATTCAGCATCATTTGGTCGGCAATACCCAGGGTTATACATCCCATACCCATCGAAAATGTTGGTATTGGTTTGCTTATTTCTGTTGGGGCTTCGGGAATCAACATGTTGGTAGCGCTTATATTATTGAAAAACGGACGAAAAAACAATTCTATTACACTCGAAGCTGACGGCAAACATTTAATGACTGATGTATATACCTCTGTAGGAGTTTTAATAGGTATTGGTCTTGTAAAGCTTACAGGCTGGATGGTGCTGGATGGCATTGTTGCCATTGGCGTTGCATTGAATATATTATGGGCTGGTTATCAGCTCATGCATCGTTCGGCTATGGGTTTGCTCGATACCAGCTTATCTGAAGCTGAACTTTCTAAAATAACAACGGTCTTGGATTCACTGAAATCGCAGAATCTTGAATATCACTCTCTTTTAACAAGGCAGGCAGGCCAACGGAAATTTATTGAACTTCATGTGCTGGTGCCAGGACTTTGGACCATACAAGTTGGTCACAACCTGGCTGAAAAGATTGAAAAAGATATTCGCGATCTGTTTAATGTTCCTGTTACCGTTTTTACACACCTCGAACCTATAGAGGACCCTGTGTCAATGCATGACATTGGCATTGACAGGCATGAGCTTTAAGATGTCATGCTAGAAACAAATCTTCTAACCAAGAAGGACTAAATGAATGGTTGTTTGTCATTTAAAACCTGGGCTTTTCAGGCTTCGTGGTTTTGTGCTTGGTGGCAGGTTTCCCATATTTAGGGTTCCTTTTACGAGGACCGCCAAGATTTACCTTTTTGTTTTTTTCCTTTTTCTCATGGAATGCTCCCTGCGTTTTTTTTGTTGACGCTACTTTTAGGTAATCTTTGTCAAATAGCATCGTAGGTTTTTCATCTTCAGAAAAAACCTGAGAAATGATAAGGTTTGAGGGTAAAGGTTCCATGGGAATAGGCTTATTCATTAACCGCTCTATTTCTATTTGATATAGCTCCTCTTTTTCATTAATGAATGTTATCGCGACTCCGTCCTTATCGGCTCTACCTGTTCTTCCTATCCTGTGAATATAATCGCCTGGCACATCAGGGGTGTCAAAATTGATAACATGAGTAACATCAGTTATATCCAGACCGCGGGCAATAATGTCTGTTGCAATCAATATGCGATGAGTACCTTCCTGAAAACGTTTCAATGCATTTATTCTGTTGTTCTGTGTTTTGTTAGAATGAATAACGCCGATCTGATCAGGAAAAATCTTTTCAACCTGCTCATACAAACGATCGGCTAATTTTTTTGTACTGACAAAAACCAGCACCTTGCTAAACTCATCCTGTTCCGAGAGCAATATTTCCAGCAGGTTAGCTTTTGTAATAAAATTCGGAACATGATATGCACGTTGTATAATCTTTTCTATTGGCGTACCGTGCGCCGCAATTTCAATTTTTTGCGCGTTTTGAAAAGAATCTGTAATAAACAAATCTACTTCATCGGACAGCGTAGCAGAAAACATGAGATTTTGTCTTTTGGCTGGTAGTTTCTCCAACAAATTAGTGATTTGGGTACGAAAACCCAAATTTAGCATCTCATCAACTTCATCAACTACCACTTTATTAATAGATTTCAATCGCAGTAACCCGCTTGTAACCAAATCAAATAACCTTCCTGGAGTTGCCACAAGAACATCCATACCATCGTAAACTAATTGTTTCTGAGTATTGATGTTAGTGCCGCCATATATAGCCACCGATCTTATTTGTCTGTATTTGGTTAATTTTTTAACCTCAGCCTCAATTTGGAGCACCAATTCACGGGTAGGAGCTAAAATTAATATGCGCGGATCCTTTTGGTCCGAAAAAGTCAATTGTGTTAATAAAGGAAGCAAATAAGCAAATGTTTTCCCGGTGCCTGTTTGGGCAATGCCAACAACATCCCTGCCCGACATAACCACAGAAAATGTCTGTTTTTGCACTGGAGTTGGATATATGTATTCTAAATCAGCCAAAGCCTTTAAAATAGGCTTACTTATATTTAATTCGTCAAAAGTCACTTTGTCAATTTTAATTTGGCACGAAGGTAATCTGAAAATACGGATAGGTAACAATCTTTTTTAATAACCTGCAATTGCAACTCAAAAACATCTATCTTAGATGAATAACTTGAGCTACGCCGCCAAATAAAATCTTATTCCCTGATGCAGCTGCGGATGACAAGTATTTTCATTATGATCAATTTTGAGTGTTTAAGCCTTAATGAGTTGATCAAATCTCGTAAATTTTACACATAAATACAAATAATCATTATTCTGAATACCAGTAAACTATTTTAGATAACTTTATGTTTTATATTGCTAACCCCTGATAAATATTAAACACTTTTAGAATGAAAAAACACCGGATACTTCAATTCCTCTTTTTGCCTATCTTTATAATTACAGGTATTTTTTCACAAGAGCATTGCTCAGCCAATAATAAATTTGTAAATAATTGTGTTATGGATTCGTCTCAAAACAATGCCATTTTACTTTTTGTAGGAACATTCACGGAAGCCGACAACAATAACAGTGGTGTGTCAAAGGGTATTTATCTTTATCAAATGGATCCGACCACTGGAATGTTAACTTACATAAATGTTACACCCAGTATCAATCCGGCATATCTTTCGATACACCCAAATAAACAATGGCTCTATTCGGTAAATGAGCTGGGGAGCAAGAATGGTAAGTATATTGGCGCTATTAGCGCTTTTCGGATTGACTTAAAAAACAAAAAGCTGCAATTTATTAACTCAGCAGCATCATGTGGAAATAGCCCATGCTATATTAGTATTGATAAAACAGGACAATATGCAATGACTGCCAATTACGGGAATGGGAGCGTTGCGGCTTTACCCATCGGCAAGGATGGTTCTCTGGGAGAGGCAACGTCTGTGATTCAACATCAGGGCAAGGGACCCAATATTGTCCGACAGGCAGGACCACATGCTCACATGATCACCCAGGGGTTGGAAAGTAACACTGTTTATTCCGTTGATTTGGGCATTGATGAAATTTCTTTATACGGCCTTGATGCTCATGGGAAATTAACTCCAATCGGCCATAATATAACTACTAAACCGGGAGCCGGTCCAAGGCATTTAGCCTTTCATCCTTATAAACCATGGGCTTATGTAGTGAATGAATTGGGCGGATCTATTGAAGCTCTTGCCATTGAAGATATTACGGGCGCTCTTGCCAGATTTCAAACCATATCAACCGTGCCCGGTGATGACAACACAAGTGCTCCAGGTTCTGCAGCTATTCATATCACACCAAATGGAAAATATCTGTATGCTACTAATCGTGGGGAATTCAATAATATTGCCATGTTCTCTATTAACCAAGGTACAGGAGAATTAACATTAATCGGACATCAATCCGCACTTGGGAAAACACCTAGAGATTTTGTGATAGACCCAACTGGTAAATTTCTTTTAGTGGCTAACCAAACCACAAGTGATGTGATAACCTTCAAAATAGACGCTTCGAATGGGAAACTTATTGATACTGGTATCGTTACGAAGATGCCAAATCCTGTTTGCTTAAAATTTCTGAATTAGGTCAGATATTAGAACTTTTTCTTTAGTGAGTTGTGAGCGCTTATTTATCTTCTATGGTCATGAACACCATTGTTTGATTAACCAGTACGTATGCAATTTCACCAAATGTTATAGGTCCTGTTAAGTTTCCGGTTTTTTTTCCTTCCAGTTCGGAATACAGATAATTTAAAATACAATTGCATGAGCCGATCACTTTTGATGTTTCGGATGGTATCACCTGATTAAAAGCTTTGATATAATTGTCAACAGGTTTGGCTATTTTATATTCAATATTTTTGAGTACTGGTGCATAAAAAGCTATACCCTTTTCCTGATCTACACTTTGGATGCTTATATTGATCATAGCTCCTGAATAATCTGCTACCAATGGTAAGCGTGTGTCGATATTGTTTTGAATAATATAGTTAGCAAAATTCATAGATTTGCCATTGACTAAACACTCTTTAGCCGAAAAACCATCCTCGTTAAAGGTTAAAATGTCACCACTTCCCTGTTCAAACAAATTAATAATTTCAAGATTGGGATATTTGTTATCTGGTAAGCTCAAATGAATAGCAACTGCACTGTTTTCATAAAAAGTACCCGTTAACCCATTAACTGTTTTAGGGCTGTTTTTCCCCAATTCACTTAAATCGACACCCGTAATCCATCCCATGACAGGTATGTCGAAAAGGTCAGGGTAAGAACTAACTTCAAGTGCAAACTTATAATGAATCTGCGAAAATCCGGGCACTACCAACCAACTAAAACCACCACTGCGCCTGTCATTGATTAGAGAAGGTAGATTTGCAGTATTATAATCACAAATTTTGAATTCCGTGATAACATCAGTAAAATCGGTTACAAAAACCCTTTCCTTATCAATGCAACCACCAGAATCATTCATAAAGTATGGAATAGTGCCTCCTATCCAACTTCCTTTGGATATTTGCTTTAATACATTTTCATTACCGGCAAGCACAAGTACCCTCTTAGCTGCAACTAAAGCATTAACTTCCGACACTGGCATCAATTTATTGTATGTCTTCATAATTCTTTTATTTAAAAATCAAATTCAGATCCTTTTGATAAAGTTTTTCTTGGGCAATACAATATTTATGTAAGTCATTTGCAGCGGATTTGAGGTCTATTTTTTTTAAGCTTACAGATAGCTTCAGATTATTCAGTTTTAACTGAAATGACAAACTTGTGATTTTTGGAGTAATTTGCCCGGAAATCAAATCCTCCCATTCAGGCCTGTTTATGTCTGGAATCATAATATTGATGTATTTAAAGTTTGATTAACTTAAAGTAAAGTCTAGCTGTAATTATTGTCCGTTAACGTTGCAAAGAGTACAACTGAATTTGCAGTAACCTTTTCCGTTGTGTCAACCTGAGTGTAATGATGCAATTTGCCAGCAGTAATTAAATTGTAGCACAATAATTTTATTCTTCTTGGACGATTGAGTCCCTTCTGCTTACTGCTTTTTAACATAATCTTAAGGTATAAACTGGTTACTTAATCAAAATTACCATAACCTTTATTTATATTCAACAAAACAAAGGTGATATTCCTCACCTGATTTGGGGGATTTAGTCACTAATGGCTGATGATTAGGAGTAATGAATCTGAAATTTTAATACTTGGTCAATAGATTGATAATTAAATAGATAATTAATAAATAGATAGGTTGCCGGTTGTACAACGCAAAAACGCAAGAGTCAAGATGTAAGATTTTTAAAATGGAAATGGTGCAATATTGACTCCTTTTGAGGAACATAATTGCACCATTTCCAGAAAAAAGTGTTTTAGCTTACTCTTTTATTAGTTTTAGTATGCTTACTTCTAAACCCGTAATAAGTTTAATACAATATACTCCCTGTGGTAAATTCCCAACATATATCTGGTTGTTTTCAACCTTTTTGTCAATTAGTAATTTACCGTTTAAATCGATGATGGACACATAAGTATTAATGGGAATATTTTGAAAGTATAAAACGTCCTTGGCCGGATTGGGATAGAATGTTACCTTATCATTCCGGGGAGTTCCAACTCCTGTCGCAGTTACTACATTAATCTTAACAGTTTTAGAAGCAGTGTTGTATGTTGTAGCATCAGTAGGAGTAAACGTAACTGATAAAGTCTGAGCTGTTCCAGCATTTAACTTTGTTCCTGAAATGGGGTTATAAACAAATGTGCCAGGTATGTTTGAAGTGGCATTCAATTGTGTTGCACTGAGTGCAGTACCAACGGTAATATCAGCAGGAGTAGCCCAAGATATAACCGGATTTGTTTTAGTAGTACTTAATACATTAATAACAACGGACTTGGTGGTGATATTATAATTAGTAGCATCTGTTGGAGTAAAAGTAACTGATAAACTTTGTCCGGATCCGGCATTTAACTTAGTGCCTGAAATTGGGCTATAAGTAAATATGCCGGCAACACTGGCTGTAGCATTCAATTGAGTTGTATTAAGGGCAGTACCAGCAGTAATATCGGCCGGATTTGCCCAGGTAATTATCGGAGTTGCCTTGGTTACTACCAAAGAAACCGTTTTACTAACAGTATTGTATTTTGTTGCATCGGTGGGAGTGAAGGTCGCTGACAAAGTTTGTGTTCCAACATTCAATTGTACACCGGAAGCAGGTGTAAATACAAATGCACCGGCAACATCTGCTGTTGCATTCAATTGTGTTGCACTTAGTAATGTTCCGTATGCTATATTAGCCGGATTAGTCCATGTGATAACCGGATTTGTCTTGGTATTATCCAAAACATTTATAACAACAGATTTGGTTGCAGTATTGTAGTTAGTAGCATCTGTTGGGGTAAAGGTCACCGATAAAGTTTGAGTTCCAGCATTTGGTTTTGATCCAGAGGCTGGAGTATATACAAATGTACCGGCAACACTTGCCGTAGCATTTAGCTGAGTTGTACTAAGTGCAGTTCCAGAGACTATATCAGCAGGATTGCTCCAGGTAATAACCGGAGTCGTTTTAGTTACAACAATAGAGGCAGTTTTAGTAGCCGTACTGTAATTAGTGGCATCCGTTGGTGTAAAAGTCACTGATAAAGTTTGGGTTCCAGCATTTGGTTTAGACCCAGAGGCAGGAGTATACACAAATGTACCAGCAACACTTGCTGTAGCATTTAACTGAGTTGTACTAAGTGCTGTACCATAAACAATATTGGCCGGATTAGCCCATGTAAGAACTGGAGTTGCTTTAGTAACAATAATAGAAACCGTTTTACTAACAGTATTATAAGTTGCACCATCAGTAGGGGTAAAGGTTACTGATAAAGTCTGCGTACCAGCATTTGGCTTAGTTCCTGAAGCAGGTGCATATACAAATGTACCGGCAACACTTGCTGTTGCATTTAACTGAGTCGCACTCAGTGCCGTGCCATAAACAATACTTGCCGGGGTTGCCCATGTAATGGTTGGGTCGGCTTTAGGAACAGACTTTAGAATAACTGAATTTATCGAGTATGCAGGCAGTGATAATGTGAAGGCATTACTTGTAACAGTGACTGTGGAAGCCTTCAATGCATTATTAGCGTGCGATTTAAATGTTACCGTTGTATTATCAGCGGGCAAATTACTAAGCGTGAGTACCTGATATGAACCATTGGATATGGTAAAATTTGGAAGAGAAACATTTACAGTTTTTGCGGACGTATACCTGTTTACCATCACAACAGTTAGAGAGTCGTTGTTTACATTAGTTGTTGAATATGCTGATACATAGTTGTCATCGCTGGATGTGGATTTTACACTAATATTTTTACTGTAACGACTGAAAAGGTGAACTACTTCCCAATAAGAAGGACTCCAGTACCAGGGGGTAAATAGTTCAACACCCTCATTGGCAAAAACACCAAGCATTGAAGCATAACTTAGCGCCTGTGGCATCTGGTTAAAATTATCCCATCCTGACTCTGTTGAACCGAGCGTAACACCATGACCAGTGCCAAGATACTGATCCAGCCATGCATTGATACGTGCAAAAATATATTCTTTGTTTGTGCCTCCATCAAGGAGGTGCAGTCCATTTGCTTTAGGGTAGTCAAAGGTTTTATCATAAAATATTCTATGAAGCTGAAGCAGGGCTGTTTCATCTGCCGCATCAAGGTAGGTGTGCAAATCTACCACGTCAAGTAAACGTATTCCTGTTGCTGTCTGTTCTTCACCTATTCGTTTAATAAAAAATTCCAGCCATGTATAGTTCTTTCCATTATAGCTGATGGTTCCGCTGGTATTAGTGCCAGTTCCATCATCCCAGGCAAACCACCACCATTCCATACATGCTACAAACCCAACTAGTTTTATGTTGGGATACTTGGCACGAGCAGCTTTGGCAACCTTAAAATAATTTTGCATAAAATTTTCGGCCGAAAGTTGTTTTTTCATGACGTCATCATGGGTGCCATTCCAAATTTCCGGTTCATTATCCATATTCCAATACTGGAAGGTTGTTTTATTTAGGCCGAGTCCCCCAGTGCCAAACCATTTGTCCAATATCTTTACAGTGGAGTCGGCAGGCCAATCCTTTAAGTAAAGGTTTATATTTCCATCTCCTCCATTACCACCAACAGAGGCTGGACCGCCACCTCCTGCCCAGTTACTCGATGCGTTGGTTCCGGACGAACCATCATAAGCCCAATCGTTAAAGTTATTGGCACTGCTTGAGGCCGCTTTTCCTATTAACTGGAAAGCTGATAGTCCTTGAGCCCCCGGGAGATTCGTTTGTAAACTCTGAGCCATAAAATCCCAATCGCTGCCATAAACATTATTGTACCAATCCGGAGAACTGGTCAATTTTAATCGCCAATTGTATTTAGTGGAATTATTTCCATGATTGTCTCGGAAAAGTTTAATGCCTGCATCTTTAAGGCGGGTCCACGTGGTTTTATTTGCTTGTGGATTACTCCAGTCGTATGGAACTGCAGGATCTGATGGTGAAGCTTCGGTAGGGTCATCCGAAAGCACATTGTTGATACCATAAATTGCTGGTGAAACAGGTTTACGATTTTGAGTAACATCAACAGTAATATTTACTTGGCTATAAGCCATAACCGTTAATAGAAAACTCACACTTAGGAGGTATAAGATTTTCATAATAAGTTAGGTAATTTAAGGTGTAATAATAATTTAATAAACACTATGGGTGTCCGTTTTTACGGAGAATAAATGAAAAGGTTTCAAGTTTCAAACTTGTAGATTTATAGTCTAATCAGTTTAACAAGATTTGAAAATTAGAGGTAAGTATTTGAATAAGAATAACTACTTTAATTGAACAGGCGGAGATTGGGAAATATTAAAGTCTTTTTGCTGTTAGATGTAGAGTATTTATCTAACGAGTTTTGGATTTGTGATGAGTTTATTCGATTGGCTATAAATCACTCAACATTCTCCCTCAAGAACTTTTTTCTCAGCAATGCATATTCATCAGGGAAATACATTTTCAAAATGGATACATAATAATTATAAGGTTTATGCTGGTATGTCCAGGATTCTTTTGCATATAATTCCTCGTTATAAAAATCGCCATTGGGATCACGCATATACATGTGCATCAAAGTCTCATTTTTGAGAATTGAAGAATCCTTGAGCATTTTTGGAAAAAGGGCTGGTTGAATTTCAATCCGGCTTTCCAATCGTTGGTAATTGATGTCTTCAACATAAGGGGGCAGCTCAACAGGGCCTAAATCTTTTTCTATTTGTTTGTTTACGGAAGTACTGAAAGATTTTACAGATTTGGTGATGCCATTTTCAAAAAGGAGCACAACTCCATCTGACATCATTTTTTTAAAACTGAAAGATTCCTTGTTGGAGAAGAGCGTTTTTAAATTATCCGACATATAATCAGTATTATTATAATTCAGCGGAAATGAGGGAACAGCATCATCAGGATTTACGATGTTAAAGCTGCTGTTGTTAAAGGCATACAGCGAATTGTACTCTTCTGTAAAATTTTTATTTCCAACCATGGGGGCTGCAAAGGAATATGTTTTGAACTTGTTTCCTTTGGAAATCTCATTGGCTGTTAGATTCTCAAGGTAAGCCCTCAGCATATTTGCCAGGGAGCCTCCCTGACTATGCCCGGTGATGATAAAATGATAAACGCCCTCATAATTCAGACTTTTAATATGATATAATATATCTTTGGATAAAAAAGCAATTCCAAGTGCATATCCACTGTGAACTGCAGCATTTACATCTTTTGCAAAACAATACTGGAAGTATTCACCGGAAATTTTCATTCTGCCTTTTGCGGGTATCATGGCTGAATTGATATTTTCCAACCAACTGGCCTTTTTATCGGTCGACCCTCGCAAATTAATGACCGCCACGTTCCCTTTTCGATAGATCTGATACTTATTGTCCATTCCGAAAATGCCCGAAGTATATATTTTCTCAAAACCATGCGGTATAATTTCAGCATCGGAATTATACAGATCCAGGAATGTAAAACTATTGCAAAGTGCAATCATATTTCTCACTTCCTGTTTGTTGTATCCGTCAGCAAACTGACCAAAAGCGCTGAAATTCAAAGCGGCAAATAGAAAAAATAAAACAGTCTTCATCTGTAAAAAGTTTGTTTTTGATGGTCCAATAATTCAAGATTCTTTTTATTAAAATCGTAATAAGTACTAAAATATTATCTTTTTTACAAATTTATTATTTCAAAAATTGCAAAATAATAAATTTGGAGATTACTGGAACAATTATCAGACTAAATCAAGATTGTGTCTACAAATAGTCTTTAGCCAGGAATGCCAAAATTACAATATATTAATTAACAGGTTAAAATCTACTCGAATCACTGAAAGCTAAGTTTTCGGATCGATCCCAAGTTTCTTAAAATATAAAAACCATGTAAACTATTACACCTTCCGCAATTCCGGTAATAATAGACATTCCAACGATATCTCTAACTTTGAGTGTCAAAAAACTAAGTAAACATATAATTGCAATCATTATAGCTATTAAAATTTCGGTAGCCGTAACCATTGAAATAAGTTTGGCAAGCACCGTAAAAACTATAGCAACTACTAGAGCAATCATTGAAAATTTAATTTTTTCTCCTTTTGAATATTCACCATCCGTAAATGTCTTTATCCAATCTTTAATGATTGATAATGCAAATACAAGTGGCACAATAGATAAAAATGGTGCAAAAAATACTTTTATACCTTTTTCAATTTTCATGTTGTTATAAGTCAAAAAGGTAAAAATTGTAACAATCAATATAAATCCTAAAATAAAAGTTTGAATCCAGAAGAATTTTTCTCGTCTTTTTTGAACTTTTGATTGAGCGTCTGTTTCCATAATTTCCATAGTTTCCATAGTAATTAGATTAAAGTTTATTAAAAGAAAATATATAATGCGAATCCTAATAAAACTCCACTTAATATTGCAGATAGTTTTAAATTTTTAACTACTAAATAATTCATGGAGTAGGCAAAAGTTATAAATGTATTGAGCATAATCGGGATCATTCTTAAATCTTTAAACTTCACTTTACCAAATCTATCGAATTGGTATATAATGGATAGAAAAAGTATGATTGTGGAAATAAAAATGAATGTTGCTAGTATGCTATCTCTTTTGGTTTGAGGTTTTACTGTGTTCTTTTTTGATGAACTAATGAAAGCGAGAAAAATAGAAACAGGTAAAGGCAAAAGTAAAGTCATAAAAAGCTTAACTAATTCCTTATAATTATTAATACTATGAAGCAAATTAAATATTAAATAGAATAAAAGTATTACTCCTATTGATAAAAACAGAATAAAAATAATATTTACATTACCTTTCTTCAAACTTCAAACGATCTTAGTTAAGATTTTATAAGGTATTTTAAATGATACCTTAATTTATTATTCGAATATAACGTTTTAAATTAACAAAGTTCGTTTTTTATTATTGGCTACTCATATGTATATCCAAAGAGATGATTTCATTTCCATAAAGCAGTAATACAATACCAAAATACCCTATCTTTTTTTATCTTTGTGACCATTTTTTAAATATTGAAGTTTTAAAAGTTTTGCACTTCGAGATGCAACGCTTTTCGGAGTGACAGAGTGATAGAAAATAAGTTTAAACAAGTCGAGACTCCTTTAAACACTTTAACTAACACATTGTCAACGAATTAAATAGTGGTAAAATAGTTGATTCATAAGTACTGTGAAAAAAATAACAATATTTACTGTTTTTCATTTCACAATTAAAATTGAATTTCTATATTTGCAGGGTTTGAAAAATATGTTGTTTAGCATAAAATTGATTGATTAAATATATGATTATGACAAAAAACGCGAAATTAAATCAATGGGTAAAAGAGTGGGCCGATTTGTGCCAACCAGAAGCTATTCACTGGTGTGATGGTTCAGAAAATGAAAATCAGATGCTTTTAGATCTGATGGTTAAGAGTGGAATGGCTGTTAAGTTAAATGAAAGTAAACGTCCAAATAGTTACTATTTTCAAAGTGATCCTAGTGATGTAGCGCGTGTTGAAGATCGTACCTACATCTGCTCCGAAAAACAAGAAGATGCAGGTCCTACCAATAACTGGAAAGATCCGAAAGAGATGAAAGACAGTTTGCGTGCTATGTTCAAGGGAAGTATGAAAGGGCGTACCATGTATGTTATTCCTTTTAGTATGGGGCCTCTTGGGTCAAAAATAGCACACATAGGGATTGAAATCACTGATTCACCTTACGTAGTTGTTAATATGCGTATAATGACCCGCATGGGTCAAGCTGTATTGGATGTTCTCGGCGATGACGAATTTGTACCTTGCATTCATTCAGTTGGTGCTCCGTTACAACCAGGGGATAAAGATGCAAAATGGCCATGTGCTCCAATTGAAAAGAAGTACATATCTCATTTCCCTGCTACAAACGAAATATGGTCGTTTGGTAGTGGCTATGGTGGAAATGCACTTCTTGGAAAAAAATGTTTTGCCTTACGAATTGCTACAAACATGGCACACAAGCAGGGCTGGTTAGCAGAACATATGCTTATCATGGGCATTACAAATCCTAAAGGTGTAAAAAAATATATAGCAGCGGCTTTTCCGAGTGCTTGCGGCAAAACAAACCTCGCAATGCTTATTCCTACTATTCCGGGATGGAAAGTTGAATGCGTTGGCGATGATATTGCATGGATGAAATTTGGTGACGACGGTCGTTTATATGCTATTAATCCTGAAGCTGGTTTCTTTGGTGTTGCTCCTTATACATCCATGGACACGAATCCAAATGCCATGCTCTCTTGCAAATCGAACACTATATTTACCAATACAGGGTTGACACCTGATGGTGATATCTGGTGGGAAGGCATAGGAACAGATTGTCCTGAAGGAACCATCACTTGGACAAATGAAAAGTATGATCCTTCGAATGGCAAACCTGTAGCTCACCCCAATGCACGATTTACCGCACCTGCAAAACAATGTCCTGTGATAGACAAAGATTGGGAAAACCCAAAAGGAGTGCCAATCTCTGCATTTCTCTTTGGTGGACGTCGCCCAGGCACTTTACCTTTAGTTTATCAGGCATTTGATTGGAATCATGGTGTATTTATGGGTTCAATTGTTGGTTCGGAAGTTACTGCGGCTGCAATTGGATTACAAGCCGGGGTTCGTCGTGATCCGTTTGCCATGTTGCCTTTCTGTGGTTATAACATGGGCGATTATTTCGGACATTGGATAAAAATAGGTGAAACAGCTCAGGATAAGAACAAGCTCCCCAAAATATTCAACGTTAACTGGTTCCGCAAGGATGCTAATGGTAAATTTTTATGGCCAGGTTACGGTGACAACATTCGCGCTTTGAAATGGATATTCGAAAGGGTTGAGGGCGCTGCAGAAGCTACAGAAACTCAAATAGGGTTTGTGCCAAAAAATAATGCTATTGACATCAGTGGCTTAAATGGTGTTGCTGAAAAAATGCCAGAACTTCTAAAGGTCGACAAAAATGACTGGTTAAAAGAAGTGGAACTTATCAAAGAGCACTATGCAAAATTTGGAAATAAAATGCCGGCAGAATTGCAAAAACAATTTAGCAATCTGATTGATAGGTTGAAAAAATAGCCTTGGAAAGGAATCTTTAAACTTACAACAAAAACGAAAAGCTGCTTTAAAGGCAGCTTTTCGTTTTTGAGTACCTCGTTAAAAGTCAATTGTTTGCTTTTATTAAGGCTAATGTTTTCTTGACTACATCAGGATCAACTTGAAATTCAATTTCTCCAAATACCTGATCCAGATCAGCATCAATATCATTACATATCACTCCGAAATCCAAAATCCTCTCAGACAGTATGTGCTGATTATTAATAACGTAAATAAGTGTAGAACAATTTCCCATAGGCTTCGTTAAAATTTAAATTAAAACGAAGCAATGACTGGAAAATTGTATTACAAATAATTTTATTTTTAGGACAGGGTTAGATTAATGTCGTATTGCTTTATTAGCTTACGCATATTAATCAAGGCATAACGCATCCGGCCCAAAGCGGTATTGATAGAGACATTAGTTTGCTCAGCAATTTCCTTGAAGCTCAAGCCTCCATAATGACGAAGCAGTATAATCTCCCGCTGATCTGGTGGTAACTCATCAACAAGTTTGCGAACATCATCCAAGACTTGGTTGCTAACCATTACCTGTTCAATTGTGTCATCCGAATACTTCGTAGAATTGAATAAGTCAATTTCGTTATTGTTATTACTACAGGTATTGAGCTGTTTTTCGTGCCGGTAATGGTCAATCACAAGGTTATGAGCAATACGCATGACCCAGGAAACAAATCTTCCATTGTCCTGATATTTGCCTTCTTGTAGTGACTTAATTACTTTTACGAATGTGTCCTGAAAAATGTCTTCAGCCAGATGTTGATTCTTTACGGTAAAATAAATATACGTAAAGACTCTGTTTTTGTAGCGGTGAATGAGAACATCGACAGCTTCACTATTTCCGTTAATGAACTGACTTATGAGTTCATTGTCGGTTGGTTGGTGTGTATTCAAAACTACCTCCTTAGTAAATGATTAATTAGGTAGAGTTATACCAATAAGCTGTCCTCCGTTTTAAAATTAATTTAACAATGCAAGTAAATGAAATTTTTGTTTTTATCAAAATATTACCTTTGTATTTTTGTTAAATTTTATTTATTCAAGATATATTCATGTCATTAGAAACCAGAGATAATAGGCGATACATCGTATTAAAAGGTGCCAGGGTCAACAACTTAAAAAATATTAATTTATTCATTCCGAGGAATAAATTTATTGTTATTACAGGATTGAGCGGATCCGGAAAATCATCACTGGCTTTTGATACAATATATGCTGAGGGTCAGCGGCGCTATGTAGAAAGCTTATCGGCATACGCACGTCAATTCTTGGGACGAATCAACAAACCTGATGTTGACTTTATTGAAGGTATTCCGCCGGCCATAGCTATCGAACAGAAAGTGAACACTCGTAATCCCCGCTCTACGGTGGGTACATCCACTGAAATTTATGATTACATGAAGCTATTGTTTGCACGAATAGGGGTTACATATTCCCCTGTTTCTGGCGAAATAGTTAAAAAGGATTCCGTAACTGATGTGGTAACCTATCTCACTTCTTTTGAAGAAGATGCTTATATTCTGATACTTAGTCCGATACATAGGGGGCAGGATAAAAATTTCCGGGCTTACCTCGAGCTATTGCTCAATCAGGGAACCAATCGAATTGAAATTGATGGCGAAATTGAAAAATTGGACGAGTTTCTTAAGAAACAAAAAACTTTTAAGGGTAAACATCAGATTAATATTGTTATAGATCGGGTTCGCATACAACACGATGATGATTCGCTTAGTAGGTATGCCGATTCCATTCAAACAGCATTTAATGAAGGACATGGTGAATGCTTAATACGCGTATTGCATGAAACCAACCCTCAAACTCGGCATTTTTCCAATCGTTTTGAACGAGACGATATCAAATTTGAAGAGCCAAATGAGCACATGTTCAGCTTCAACAGTCCATATGGGGCATGTCAGCGATGTGAAGGTTATGGTAAAATAATTGGAATTGATGAAGACCTCGTGATTCCCGACAAAACATTGTCTGTTTATGAGGGGACTGTTGCATGCTGGAAAGGTGAAAGTATGAGTTATTACAGGGACTTATTTATCACTCAATCGGCTAAGCATGAATTTCCGGTTCATAAGCCGTATTTTGAATTAACTGATGAACAGCGTGAATTACTATGGAGTGGTGCCAAACAGGTTGATGGAATAAACGATTTCTTTACATATCTGGAAGAAAAAAGGTATAAAATTCAAAATCGTGTGATGATAGCGCGGTACAGTGGCAAGACCACCTGTCCCGATTGCAAAGGTTCCCGGTTACGCAAGGATGCCGGTTATGTAAAGATTAACGGTAAAAGCATACAAGAACTTGTACTAATACCTGTAGATGAACTTTATCCATTTTTCAAGGATATTAAACTAACTGAATATCAAACTAATATTGCCAAGCGGATTTTATTGGAGATTGTTAATCGCCTTGAATTTCTGAATAATGTAGGATTGGGTTACCTAACGCTTAACCGTTTGTCAGCAACCTTGTCTGGTGGAGAATCTCAACGAATAAATCTGGCCACATCTTTAGGGAGCAGTCTTGTAGGTTCACTTTATATACTTGATGAACCCAGTATTGGACTTCATTCGCGCGACACGCACTTGTTAATAGGAGTACTTCGAAAATTACAGCAACTAGGCAATACGGTAATTGTTGTTGAACATGACGAGGAAATTATTCGTGCCGCCGATGAAATCATAGATATTGGTCCACTGGCAGGTCGTTTAGGTGGCGAAGTTGTATTTCAGGGAACGGATAAAGAGCTGGTAACAACAGGACAAAGTCTTACTGCAAAATATCTGACCGGTAAAGAAAAAATTTCCGTCCCAAAAATACGCCGAAAATGGAACAACATAATCGAAGTAACTGGAGCAAGGGAAAACAACCTGAAAAAACTGAATGTCAAATTTCCGCTCAATGTTCTTTGTGTGGTAACTGGTGTTAGTGGCTCGGGCAAATCCACACTGGTGCACAATATATTATA
>WSSedL1CaDRAFT_10000538_pt1 | contig 26390 bp, 26 predicted proteins | sample WetSurSL1Cattail_FD_9464 | JGI IMG/M metagenome (IMG submission 9464)
GTGCTTTCAATCTCGGCAAAACTCGAATTCATCAGGCGGAAAAATGCGGCAATGGCAGCTACTTTACCCACCGTGGCCATAAAGGTGGTAATCAGGGTGGGTGACCCGGCATACACATCGGGTGCCCAGAAGTGAAAAGGGGCAGCACCAATTTTGAAAGTCATCCCTATAACTACCAGCAGCAAACCAATGTTGAGCATACCCGATGTGGCATGTTGATGCAGAATAAGGTATTGTTTTATTTCTTCCAGGTTCATACTGCCACAGGCTCCGTAAAGCAATGCAATGCCAAACAAAAGAAAGCCCGAAGCAAACGAACCTGTCAGGAAGTATTTCATAGCAGCTTCGTTGGAGTTCGGGTCGAACTTCTTGCTACCTGCCAGTATGTAAAGCGACAATGACATGGTCTCGATACCCACAAACAGCATCAGCAGGTTGCCAAAACCAGTCATGATTAACGATCCAACCAGTGCAAAAAGAATCAACGCATAAATATCTTCGAGCGGACGCTTTACCGGTTTGTAGTAAACCGGTGCAAAGATAAAAACCAACAGGGTGGTGAATATCAATACTCCATTAAATGCAATGCTGAAATTATCGGCAATATACATTTCGTTGTAATAATGCACGGACTGATTCCATCCCAACAGATTAAGGCCGAAAGCCAGAATGAGTCCGACGTATACAATGGGTAATAACGGCTTCTTCTTCTGGATGGCACCAAAAAAAAGAACAATGATAGCAACAATCGATATGGTTATTATGGCGTACATGATTAGTTACGAATTACAATATTTATAGTGAAAAATGAATGGTACATGCTGATACGGTTTTATCTTATTTTACGGCTCCTTCCAACAATTGCAGTATAAACGATGGGAAAATACCCACCAGAAATATCATGGCAATAATAGGTAAAAATACAAGCATTTCGCTAAAGGTCAGATCGGTGAATTTCTCTGTGGCAGCACTTTGCTCGCCGTACATCACTTTCTGATACATCTTTAGAATATAAACAGCTCCCAAAATAATGGTTAGCCCGGCTATAATAGCCAGTATTTTATTGGCCTGAAACAATCCTAACAAAATAAGAAATTCACCCACGAAACTATTTGTCAGCGGCAACGATATATTTGCTAAAACAATAATCAGAAAGATGGTGGCAAATTTCGGTGCAACGCTGGCTATGCCGCCCAAATCACTTATCTTATCTGTATTCGTCCGCTTTACAATCATGTAATAACAAAGGAAAAATCCGACAACGTTTACACCGTGTGAGAACAGTTGAAGAATTCCGCCTTCGATGCCATAATGGTTATTGGAAAGCAACCCGAGTGCAATAAGCCCCACATGCGAAAGTGATGCAAAGGCAATCAGTTTTTTCAGGTTAGGCTGCGTAATGGCAATGATGGCTCCGTAAATAACTCCGAAAAGTATCAGCGGTAGAAAAATCAGCGAACCGCCGGCCACCACATCGGGACATAGCGGAAGTATAAACCGGATAATACCGTAGAGCCCCATTTTCAGCATGATACCTGCCAACAGCATAGAACCTTGTACGGGCGATGCATTGTAAGTCTCAGCCTGCCACGAGTGGAACGGGAAAAGTGGAATTTTAATGGCAAAAGCCAGAAAGAAAGCCAGAAAGACCGGCACCTGTACCGAATAGGGTAATTTCAACTGGAAGAAACTTTCGAAGCTGAACGAATGAGGGGCAGGAGTCAGCGTGTACAGATACAGAATACCTATAAGCATGACAAAACTTCCAACCACAGTATAAATCAAAAACTTGACACTGATCTTTTTCTTGTTCTCACCTCCCCACAGGGCTGTGATAAAGAAAATCGGAATCAATGCCAGTTCCCAGAAAATATAAAACAAAATCATTTCCGAGGATATGAACACCCCGATCAATGCCATTTGCATCAGCATTATCAGCGCATAAAAGTTGGGAGTCCTGTTCTCTTTTTTATCCGTCGAAGCAATGATAATGGGTACCAGCAAAGTGGTAAGCATGACCATAACCAGCGACACCGCATCAATTTTCAGGATAATGTCCACATCCAGCAGCTCTTTCAGGTTAAGGTCGAGCGTCAGAATTTTATCATGGGCAAAGGTAAAAGCATAACCTGCAACCAACGAAATGGCAAATACCACCAGCGAAGCAACCAGCGCGAAGTTCTTACTGTGTTTCCCCAGTTTGCCTGTAAATAAAAGCAATGATGCTAATAAAGGCAGGATTAATAAAAGTACAAGAATCATTTCTGTTATAGAATTATATTAAAAAATAGTATGGCAATAATGCTGAAGACCATCAAGACAAGATATACTCCCACATTACCGGTCTGCAATAATCTGATCTTCCGACCCACAAACAGGGTTCCGCTTCCAACGGCATTCACAAATCCATTGATCACTGTTTGATCCAGTAGTCCGCGGAAAATATCGGATATAAACGTCACGGGTTTCAATATACAGAAATCGTAAATTTCATCCACATATAGTTTATGAGCAAAAAGACTTTGTATACCTGTAGGACTTACCAGTTCTTTGTTGTTTACAAACCGTTTATAGCTCAGGAATATCAGCAGGGCAATGATCAGAAGTGGAAAGATGAAAATCATCCATTCGGTCTGTACCGTCAGCCCGTGTTCCGAAGCCGCAACCAGCGAGTTTGATTTTGCAAACACGGGCGACAGATAATTGTCAAATCCCTGTGTCTCGGAGAAAAGCTTCGGTGGTTGTACAAATCCAGCCACTATCGACAGAATAGCCAAAACTGCCATTGGGTACAACATCACCTTGGGTGATTCATGCACATGATGATTGGCTTGTAACTCCTTACTTTCCGGTTTAAAGAATACAACGAAAATAAGGCGGAACATATAAATAGTGGTTAGCAAAGAAATAACAGTAGCAATAAGTCCCATGCCCAAACCGTGCTCGTAAGCAGCGGTCAGAATCACTTCTTTCGAAAAGAATCCGGCAAAAGGCGGAATACCTGAAATAGCGATGGCTCCGATCAGAAACAATGCAAAGGTGAATGGTATTTTATGGCGCAAGCCACCCATTTTCCGAATGTCCTGCTCATTGCTCAGGGCATGAATAACGCTACCGGCAGCAAGGAAAAGCAGTGCTTTGAAAAAGGCATGTGTGGTTAAGTGAAACATAGCTCCTGAGAATGACCCCAGCCCCAGTCCCATAAACATAAAGCCCAGTTGACTGACCGAGGAATAAGCCAGAATCTTTTTAATATCGTTTTGATAAATAGCTATCAGTCCACCTGCTAATGCTGTAACTGTTCCTATCACCAGAATCACATTCATGGTAACAGGCGAAAGCACAAACATCACACTGGAACGGGCTACTAAATAAATACCTGCCGTAACCATAGTGGCGGCGTGAATCAATGCCGATACAGGAGTGGGACCCGCCATAGCATCAGGCAGCCAGGTAAACAAAGGAATCTGAGCACTTTTCCCAACCGCACCCACAAACAGGCAGAGGGTAATGGCCATCAAAGTCAGATCGCCCGATGGCATCAGACTGGCTTTGGCAGCGATTTCACTTATTGAAAGAGTCTTGAAGGTCGTAAAAAGAATGAAGGTAGCTATCAGAAAACCTAAATCGCCGATACGGTTCATGATGAATGCCTTTTTGGCGGCATCGTTGTTAGCGTGATCCTTAAACCAGAAACCGATCAGTAAATATGAGCACAACCCTACGCCTTCCCAGCCAATAAATAACATTAAGTAGTTGGAACTTAATATCAGCGTAAGCATAAAGAAAATAAACAGGTTGAGGTAGGCAAAGTAGCGATTTACTCCCTCATCTTCCTTCATATATCCGATGGAATAAAGATGTATCAGCAGCCCAACACCATTCACGATAAGCAGCATCAGTGCCGACAGACGATCTATAGTCAGAGTAAATGGGATAGTGATGTCAGCAAATTTAATCCAGTCGAACAGCGGTACTTCCAGCGTTTGATTGGAAGCTGTGACGAATCCGAAAAGAAATGCCGCCGCAACCAGATTCAGAAAGATAAACGACGAAGCAAGTACTCCTGATAAATTCCGGTTCATCTGCTTTTGAAACAAGCCGATTGTCAGAAATCCAAGCAGAGGAAAAACGAGTAATAATATTGATATAAGTTCCATGTATATGCTATATAATTGATAGTTGACAGAGGCTGATTGATTATTTAGTCTGTCAATGGATTAATTACCATTTAAGTCTGTTCAATGCATTGATATCGATGGTGTGTGTCGATCGGTAAACCACTACCAAAAGGGCTAACCCAATGGCTACTTCGGCTGCCGCCACCACCATAATAAAGAATACAAATATTTGTCCGGCGGGGTCGTTGCGATAAGCCGAGAAAGCGGTCAGTAATAGATTAGCCGAATTGAGCATCAACTCCACCGACATAAAAATAACCAGTGCATTGCGTTTAGCCAGTACCCCGATCACACCAATAGAAAACAGTGCCGAGCAAAATAAGATATAGTACTGTAAGGGAATCGTCTGAATTTGAGCAATTGTAGTTTCCATAAATTTAATTTTTATCTTTTTTACCTAACATCACCGCACCCACCATGGCCGCAAGGAACAGGATGGACGATAGTTCAAAGGGTAATAAATAGTCACTGTAAAGAGTTTTTCCCAGGTTTTTCACCAGACCTATTTGTGTCAGCTCCGGATGTTCGGAAAGAGTACCTACATCAAATGATTTTAGTGTCCCGATCAGGACAAGGAAAAGCATTCCCCCACTAAGTGCCGCCACAAGTTTCATAAGTGTTGATTTCTGAAATTCCCCCTCAAGGTTCAGATTCAGTAACATCACCGTAAACAGAAATAGCACCATAATAGCTCCGGCATATACAATTATATGCACTACTGCAAGAAATTGCGCATTCAGCAGAATATAGTGCCCTGCCAGTGTAAAGAATGTAAGTGTTAAGTACAGTACGCTATGAATAGGCTTCTTTGACAACAAAACCATAAGAGCCGAGATGAGCGCTACAGCACTTAAAAAATAAAAGAGATAGAGTGAAAGCATATTTTCTATTTGTTATGCGATTTTGACTTGTCTTGTTTAAATGTGAGAACTTCCGGGGTTTGTCGTTTCGAGACATCAACACGGGCATTCTTTTTTTCAACCAGCATGTCTTTACCATAAATAAAGTCAGTACGTTTATATTGACTCGGCACAATTCTGTTGGTAAGAAATATGGCTTCTTTTGGACAGGCCGATTCGCAGTCTCCGCAAAAAATACAACGTAACATATTGATTTCATATTTTGATGCATACTTTTCCTCGCGATACAGATCTTTTTCGTCTTCTTTACGCTCGGCAGCAATCATGGTAATGGCTTCAGCCGGACAGGAAAGAGCACACAGTCCGCAGGCAGTACAACGTTCGCGACCTTCATCGTCTAGCTTTAGCACATGCATACCCCGGTAAATGTCCGAAAACGGACGTTTCACTTCGGGATATTGGATAGTCACTTCTCGTTTGAAAAAGTGACTAAGAGTTATAGACATACCCTTCAAAACGGCCGGCAAATAGAAGCGTTCCATTAAGGTCATCTTCTTATTCGAAACCACCTTCGATCGGTTTGTCAGTGATATTTTAGTTGAATCTTGATTCATATTATTCTTGTTTTGAAACGCTGGTTTACTTCTTAAACAGCAAATGGATAAATCCGGTTAAAACCAGATTGACAATAGCCCATGGCATTAAACCCTTCCATCCGAAGCGCATCAACTGATCGTATCGGAAACGTGGTAATGTCCAGCGGACCCACATAAACAGAAATCCAAAGAAAGTGATCTTTATGAAGAGTGCAGCTGTTCCTAAAATAGTAACCATGTTATGCGACAATCCCAGATCATTCATGAATGGAAAATCATAACCTCCGAAAAAGAGGGATGAAATCATAGCCGATGAAATAAACATATTAATGTATTCCGAGAAAAGATAAAACCCAAGTTTCATCGAGCTGTATTCGGTGTGATAACCCCCAATAAGTTCACTGTCGCATTCGGGTAAGTCAAAAGGAGCACGGTTACATTCGGCGAAGGCACAAATCAGAAATACGACAAATCCAATTGGTTGTGTAAATACATTCCAATGCATGCCATGTTGTTGCGAAACAATTTCATTCAGGCTTAAACTTCCGGTAGTCATTACAATGGCTACAATGGACATGCTCATAGCAAGTTCGTAACTGATCATTTGTGAAGCAGCACGTACCGAACCCATCAAAGCATACTTATTGTTTGATGCCCAACCGCCAATCATAATTCCGTAAACACCGATGGAAACAATGGCAAATACATAAAGGACACCCACGTTTACATCAGCCACTTGCAAGGCAAATTCTGCTCCCCCTATATTTAATGTTCCTCCCCAGGGTATAACGGCGCTGGTAAGCAGTGCTACCAACATGGTAAGCGATGGACCAAGAATATAAAGAACTTTATCGGCATTGGCAGGCATAAATTCTTCTTTGAAAAAGAGCTTCATTCCGTCGGCCACCGGCTGTAACAGTCCGAATATTCCCGCACGATTGGGTCCGAGTCTATCCTGAAAAAATCCGGCAACTTTACGTTCGGCCAGTGTAGCATACATAGCTATCATTAAACTTAATAATAAGATAGCTACACACAAGATTAGTTTATATAGAACGAGTTGTATATCCATAATTATTCCATTACTTCTTTTATAGGGTTAATTACCGAGGGTATAACCACATTTTTATAATGATTTTGATTGATCACCGAATAAGATCCGATCTTTCGTGGTCCTTCAATGATCCAGTCAGCACTGTTCTTTTTCTCAAACCGGCATTCGTTGCAAATAAAATCATGGACTTCGCCGTATTTATCTTTCCGTCCGGTTACACGATACACTTCGTTACCTCTGAACCAGATAGTCGCTTTACCACTACATTTTGTACATTCGCGGTGTGCATCCATCGGTTTCAGAAACCAAACACGGTTTTTGAACCGGAAAGTTTTATCGGTTAATGCTCCAACAGGACACACATCAATCATATTCCCTGAAAAATCATTTTCGATAGCCTGATGGATAAAAGTAGATATCTCCGATTTTTCACCACGGTATAATATTCCATGAACACGATTTTCAGTCAGTTGATCGGCTGCGTATACACAGCGGTAACACAAAATACAACGATTAGGGTGAAACTGAATCAGGTTACCAATATCAATTTTCTCGTAAGTGCGTTTTTCTTCTTCGAAACGGGATGTATTAGCCCCGTGTTCGTAGCTCAGGTTTTGCAAGTCACATTCTCCTGCCTGATCGCAAACGGGGCAATCTAGCGGATGATTCAGCAGTAAAAACTCTACCACGGCTTTGCGGGCCTCTACTACCAGAGGTGAAGTCAGATTTTCAACTACCATGCCGTCCATTACCTCGGTACGACACGAAGCTACTAATTTAGGCATCGGGCGTGGATCGGCTGTGGATCCCTGAGCCACTCGCACCATACACGACCGACATTTACCACCACTGTTTTTCAGCTCGGAATGGTAGCACATTGCCGGAGGGACAACACTACCACCAATCATACGGGCTGCTTGCAGAATGGTTGTTCCCGGTTCTACCTCTATACTTTTATTATCTATTGTTACCTTAAACATCAATCAAGAATTTACAATTTGATCATTTACAATTTACGATTGAGAAATAAATATTCTCTCAATTTATTCACCTTTTCAAATTTGGGGTGTTTCTATAGGAAGTTTCCCATGCTTAATGTTCTTCACTACATCCGGATGCTCCACATGAAATTCAAACTCACTCCGAAAGTGACGAATAGCAGCACTTACAGGCCACGCAGCAGCATCACCCAACGGGCAAATAGTATTGCCTTCTATCTTGGAAGCAATACTTACCAACAAATCAATATCTTTCATTTTACCTTCGCCGTTTTCAATGCGATGCAGAACACTTTCCATCCAGCTGGTTCCTTCACGACAAGGAGAACATTGACCGCAGGATTCGTGGTGGTAAAAACGGGAAAAATTATAGGTGTTGCGCACAATGCAGGCGTCTTCGTCGAATACAATAAATCCACCCGATCCGAGCATGGAGCCACTCACAAAACCGCCTTCGGATAAAGATTCGTAGCTTATCAGGCGTGGTTGACCTTCAATTGTCTTTAGAATCAAATTTTTGGGGAGAATTGGTACCGATGAACCACCGGGAATAACAGCCTTCAGTTCTTTGCCTCCTTTTACACCTCCGCAATATTTGTCGCTGTAAATAAATTCTTCGACAGGCAGACCAAGTTCTATTTCATAGACACCCGGATTATTGATATTGCCGCAAGCCGAAATAAGTTTAGTTCCGGTGCTGCGACCGATACCTATTTTGGAATAAGTTTCGCCACCATTGTTGACGATCCAACCAATATTCGATAAAGTTTCTACATTGTTGACTACTGTTGGGCAACCGTACAGTCCCTTGATGGCTGGAAACGGTGGCTTCAGGCGTGGATTGCCTCGTTTGCCTTCAAGTGATTCCAGCAAAGCGGTTTCTTCACCACAAATGTACGCACCTGCACCACTGTGGACATGAATATCTAAGTCATAACCGCTTCCCAGAATGTCTTTTCCCAGCAATCCGGCTTTGTCTGTTTCTTTAATGGCCTCATTCAGGATGCCAATGATGTATTTAAATTCGCCTCTTACGTAAATGTATGCTTTGTTAGCTCCCAAGGCATAAGCGGCACAAATCATTCCTTCAATCAGCCGATGGGGAATGTGTTCCAGCAAGTAACGATCTTTGAATGTCCCCGGTTCACTCTCATCGGCATTGCAAATGAGGTAACGCGGATTACCACTCTTTTTATCAATGAAGCTCCATTTCATTCCCGTTGGGAATCCGGCACCACCACGTCCACGTAATCCAGATGTTTTTACTTCAGCCACCACTTCGTCGGGTGTCATCGTTTTCAGTGCTTTTTCTATGGATTGATAGCCTCCGTTTTGACGATAGACTTCCAGCGAACGGATGCCTTCAACTTCTATGTTCTCTAAGATAATCTTTCTTTCCATGTCAACTCTTCGGGTTTCTTTAATTCACTTTCGCTTCTTAGTTTAGCGATAATTTCATCGATCTTTTTTATGTCTAAAAACTCGTGGTATTCCGTGTTTACCTGCATGACAGGTGCTGAACCGCATGCTCCCAGGCATTCAACAGCCTTGAGCGAAAAGAGATGGTCTTCGGTAGTTTCACCTACTTTTATATTCAGCTTTTCTTCCAGATAACTTAGAATGTCTTCGCCTCCACAGAGCGCACATGGACCTGTGTGACAAACCTCAATCACATATTTTCCAACCGGATCGATATAAAATTGGGTGTAAAAAGTGGCTACTTCGTACACTTCAATGGGTGTGATGTTAAGCAATTCTGCCACATAATCCATGATGTCTACATTCAGGCTTCCACCTAATTCTTCCTGCGCAATGTGCAGAATAGGGATTAATGCCGATTTCTGTTGTCCTTCGGGATAGTGAGAAATGATAGTCTGTACTTTCTCTAATGTGCTCGCCGTAAATGAAACTTCAATGTTTTTCTTTACGTAGAGTTTATGTTTAAATTGTTTTTCGCTCATTATTCATTAATTATTCACTAACCGTTAATCTGTTTTTATTATGCGTCCAGTTCTCCGGCAATTACATTCATACTACTCATCGTTAGGATGGCATCTGAGAGTGCTGATCCGGTAATCATTTCCGGAAAAGCCTGATAATAGATAAATCCGGGACGACGAAAGTGCAAGCGGTACGGGCTTCGTCCACCGTCGGCTACTACATAAAATCCAAGTTCACCATTAGCACCTTCTACAGCTTTGTATATTTCTTTTTCGGGAACATCAATTTCACCCATTACCATTTTGAAATGACTGATCAATGGTTCCATTTTACTATACACATCTTCTTTAGGTGGCATAAAAAAGGCTGGTACTTCTGCATTGAACTTGCCTTCCGGAAGATTCTCCAATGCATTATTTACCAGTTTTATGCTTTCCCACAATTCAGTTTGGCGAACGCAATAGCGATCGTATGTATCCCCATTTTGCCCAATTGGAACAACGAAGTCGAAATCGTTGTAGGAAGAATAAGGCTCCTGCACCCGCACGTCATAATCGACTCCTGCAGCACGTAAATTTGGTCCGGTGAATCCGTAATTTAAAGCACGCTCTGCTGAAATGGCACCTACATTGATTGTTCTGTCCATGAAAATACGATTGCGCATAAGCAACTTTTCAAATTCATGCAGCACCTTAGGCAAACCTTTCATCAGATCTCTGATCTTTTGAATGGCTACAGCTGTGAAATCCCTGTCAAACCCGCCAACTCTACCTAAATTGGTTGTGAGGCGCGCTCCACATAATTCTTCGTATATCTCGTAAATTTTTTCGCGTTCTTCAAATACGTAAACAAATCCAGTCAATGCCCCGCTATCCACTCCGATGACACTGTTACAAATCAGGTGATCAGCGATTCTAGCCAGTTCCATGACAATAATACGCATATAATCGATGCGCTTATTTGTTTCAACACCAAGTAGCTTTTCTACTGCTAAATGCCAGCCTATATTATTTATGGGTGACGAACAGTAGTTCAATCGGTCGGTGAGTGTAGTGATCTGGTAGTATGGACGACGTTCAGCAATTTTTTCAAATGCCCGATGGATGTATCCGATAGTTTGTTCAGCACCTACAATGGTTTCACCATTCATGGTCAGTATATTCTGAAAAATACCATGAGTCGCGGGGTGGGTTGGTCCAAGATTTAGTGTACTGTAAACCTTTTCATCTTCTTTGGTTAAATCTAAATGGTGCTCCGAATTTATCGTCTTCATTATTTTTTAATCTCGTTATCTTGTTTTAGACAAAGCATGCTTTGTCTCTTAAGCACGCTTTATCTCTACTTAAAATCTATCTGCCAAAGAACCGGTCATCTTTATCGCTTCTTGTGGCATCTTCAAGCGGATATTCTTTTCGCATGGGATGATAATCCATAAAATCTACATTGAGTATACGCTTCAAATTTGGGTGACCGACGAAATCAATACCATAGAAATCGAATGTTTCGCGTTCCATCCAGTTGGCTCCCGAAAAGATGGAAACAATACTGTCCACTTGCGGGTTTGCTTTCGTGACGAATGTTTTTAGTCTGATACGCTTATTTTCCACCAAATTATGAAGATGATAAATTACACCCAATTCTTTTTCCTGTTCAGGATAATGGATGCCGCATAGGTCGGTAAGAAAGATAAAATTCTGTTCATCCTTGAGAAAAGAAATAAGCTGCTTGATAATGTCTGATGCTACAACCAAAGTGAAAAAATCCGCTGTATCGTCAGCAGAAAGAATACTGTCTCCGAATTTATCTTTAAGTTCCTGAAGTAATGTATTATATTCCATTTGCTTATTTATCAATTTTTATTCCGTAGCTTTCAAGCATTTCTTTGTACTCCGGACTATAACGGCGACGTAGAGGTTCGTTGCCAACCAACTCCTGAATTTTCATAAAACCATCGATAATTTGCTCCGGACGAGGAGGACATCCCGGAACGTATACATCCACGGGAACTACCTTATCAATACCTTGCAGTACACTGTAGGTATCAAACACACCTCCACTTGAAGCACAAGCTCCAACGGCAATTACCCAGCGGGGCTCAGCCATCTGTTCGTAAACCTGCTGCACTACAGGTGCCATCTTTTTTGCAATTGTTCCCATTACCATCAGCAAATCGGCCTGACGCGGTGAGAAACTCAATCGTTCAGCACCAAAGCGTCCTAAATCGTAATGCGCGGCCATGGTAGCCATAAACTCAATTCCACAACATGATGTTGCAAAAGGGAGTGGCCACAATGAATTTTTACGGGCTAATCCCACAGCTTTATCTAGTGTCGTTGCAAAAAAGCCCGGAGCACTATACCCTTCGGGAGCTTCTACGACTGTATATTTTTTATCTTTTTCACTCATAATCTTTTTACTTGACTTTGATTTACTCTTGTTCCTTATTCCAGTCGAGTGCTCCTTTTTTGTAGATATAGTAAAATCCAAAAACAAAGATGCCCATAAAAAGCAGCATATTAAGAAATGCACTCCAATCTGCATCTTTGAAATTTACAGCCCATGGGTAAAAGAAAATTACCTCCACATCGAAAAGTACGAAAAGGATAGCGATAAGAAAATATTTAATAGAGAACGGAAAGCGGGCATTACCCTGAATCTCAATTCCACATTCAAAATTTTCTTCTTTTTTTAATGTGCGAACTCTTTTTCGTGTGCTAATTATAAGGTGAGTAACCACCATTACGATCACAACAAAAGACAGTGCTACAAAAAATTGAATTAATACCGGTTGGTAGTCGGAAGCAACATAAACTCTTTCCATCTTTAAATAATTTGACTGCAAAATTAAAGAAAAATTTCCGTAATTGAATCTATAGAGCCTGCATGAAACAAAATAAATTTGGCTGAAACTAGATTATTTTACTATTATACAGAGCTATACAATAAAGAAAAAATTCTTTATTTAAGAAGCATAAACGGAAGTATGGCATTAAACAAGTATTGCTGTCAGAAAGTTTTTATCAAAAAGATTGAATGAAAAAATCTGTTCTCTGATTCCATAGCTTTTCTTGCAAAAACAACAGCTATTTTTGATTGTATTTATTAGTAATCAGAATTTTATTCTTAAGACTTACTCAAAGGACAAAAAATCTATTTTTAAACAACATTAATCTTTTACTCTAAAAGACGAATGCTGTTGGGGTCTCGTGCCTTCCTGTTGAAAATAATACGTCCCGACACTATGTGAAAACATATATGCCGGGACGCAAATGAGATGCTGAATGTTATTTATGCCATTTTGTAAACCACGGCATTGATATTCATTCCCGCTCCAACCGATGCGAAAATAAGAATATACCCCTGATTTATTTCATGATTGTTCAGATTGTTTTTGAGTATCAAATCGAACAGAGTAGGTAGTGTAGCTACCGAGCTATTGCCCAAAGAAGCGATGGTCATAGGCATGATATTTTCAGGAGCTTCGGCAATGTTATAAAGCGCATAAAGCCGTTTTAATATGGCATCATCCATTTTTCCATTGGCTTGATGGATTAATACTTTTTTTACATCTTCGATGGCTATACCGGTACCGTCCAAACATGCTTTTATAGACAATGGAACTGTCTCCAACGCATATTGATATAGCCTGCGTCCGTTCATTTTTAGAAATAAATCGTTTTTGTTTTCAAAGTCCGGATTGTAAGATTTACCCATGTGCAGCAGTCCGGCATGCGTGAAGGTGTCCGATCGGGTTTTGTGAGCCAATATACCGATGGGAGTTGTGCTTTCTTTGGCTTCGAGTATAACAGCTCCGGCGCCGTCGGCATACAGCATGCAATCTCTGTCATGCGGATCGCTTATACGCGAAAGAACCTCAGCACCGATGACCAGTATTTTTTTTGCGTCGCCAGATTTTATATAATAATCAGCTTGAATAACAGCTTGCAACCATCCCGGACAGCCAAAGGTAATGTCGTAGGCTATAGTTTCAGGATTTTTAATTTGCAGTTTATATTTTACTTTAGAAGCCATTGCCGGCACATGATCCGACGCCCGATTATCTGGTTTTGTATCACCAAAATTATTGGCAACAATTACATAATCAAGCTCTTCCTTGTCAATTCCTGCCGATTTAATAGCTTCTTCGGCGGCCAAAAAAGCCAAATCGGAAGTAGTCATATCGTCGGTAATGTATCGCCTTTCAGCAATAGTTGTAATTTCCAGAAATTTGCTTGTGACTTCTTCGTTTGGTTTATTGAGTTTTTCTCCATTTGATTCAAAAAACACATTTTTGTGGAAATCTTCATTCTTTATTCGTTTGGAAGGAATATAGCTTCCGGTTCCTGTTATTACACTGTAAATGCTTGTATTCATGTTTTAAATATAAATGTTCCGATTAAAAACTAATCGGGATTGTTTACTTTTTTGAATTAGATCTGCAAAGTTAAAAATAAATTCGGGGTATTTGCTACAAAAATAAAATTTAGTGACTCCGTTAATGAGTAGTTACAAGTAAATAGTTACGAGTTACAAGACTGTTTGTCTGAATATGACCTACAAAAAACATATCATTAATTATTTTGATTGCTTATACAGTGATGTTTAGTACCTGTATTAAGTTTTTGAAATTTGAGTGTGCCAGATTAGATAATTGGGCTGTCATATAATCTGCCATAAATTTATTTATTCGAAATTAATTTACAAATATTGGTCACTGTTTCGTCTATATCCCCAGAAATGGAGTGACTGGCCTGTTTATAAAAGAGTTCACGTTTACTGAGTGCATTAGCAATAAATTCTCGAAGTTCTTTTCCTTTGAGATTGGCTAGTATCGGGCGTTTGTTGGCTTGCGAAGCTTCAAGTCGCTTTGCCAATTCAGCAGATGTAAATTTTAAATAAATTGTAAGGCCGTGTATATTCATGTATTGCATGTTATCGAAAAAGCAAGGTGCCCCACCTCCTGTAGAAATAACCACGTTCTCAAATTCGGATACTTCGTGCAGGCATTGCTGCTCAAGGAGTCGGAATTCAGTTTCGCCCTTTTCGGCAAAGATCTGCGAAACGGTTTTAAAGTGTTTTTCTTCGATGTGCGTATCCATGTCAATAAAGCTGTAGCCAAGCTTTTCGGCTAACAATTTTCCAATGGTACTCTTACCGGAACCCATATAACCTATCAGAAAAATTCGATTCATTTATTTTAGACTTGGTTTTCAGCGTACAAAAATACAGATTAATTATCAATCGGGGAGAACTTCAAAAATAAAAAGCATCTGAAAAACTCAATAAATTGACTATTTGTATACTTCTACATGTCACTTTTGGCTAAGAATGGGTAAAGTAATAAAATTGAGCTCTAATTAAGGCAAAATACACACCGCATTTGCCAATCTACCCTACCGCATTGATCATTTTACACACCGCATTGGTAATCTACTATAGCGCATAGACAATCTACCCTACCGCAATTACCGCAATGTCTCATGTTTACGTGGGGACGTGCCAATATTCCTAATAGTATGCAGTTTTTTAGATGGTTTTGGCGCATGTTTAAAGGCAATCGTAACATAATAGTTCTAAATTATAAATTACTGAAAAGGCCGAAAATAAAAAGGAATAAAACACAAATCAAAATGTCATAGTGCTGTCTTATCCATCAATTTTTATAGTAACTTTGCATTGAAATTTTTAATAAGATTGTCAGTGGAAAAAGAAAGTGCTGTATTATTGATTTTTACGGGAGGGACAATCAGTATGTCGGAAGATCCGGCTACGGGCGCCTTACGCCCTATTGATTTTGACCGCCTTCAGGAGTATATGCCCGAGCTGAAACAAACGGGTGTTCGAGTAAAAAGTATACCTTTCCTGCCACTTATTGATTCGTCGGATGTGCATCCACCTGTGTGGGAACGTATGGCATTGATTATACAGGAAAATTACGAGGAATTTGATGGATTTGTAGTGCTTCATGGCACCGACACGATGGCTTATACGGCTTCGGCCATGAGTTTTATGCTCGAAAATTTGTCGAAACCGGTTATTTTTACCGGAGCACAATTGCCTATTGGCATGATGCGTTCTGATGCAAAAGAAAACTTGTTGACAGCAATTGAAATAGCAACAGCAAAAGAGAATGGTCAACCGATTGTTCCCGAAGTATGTATTTTTTTTGAGGATACATTGTTTAGAGGTAATCGGACGACAAAGAAAAATGCTGAACATTTCAGCGCTTTTAATTCATACAATTATCCTCCGCTGGCTAAGGCCGGAGTGCATATTAAATATTTTCGGTCTTACATACATTATCCGGCCGCAGGCACTACCCTTCGTGTACGAACCAAGATAGATCAAAACATTGCTATTCTAAAGCTTTTTCCGGGTATCTCGGAACATACGGTGAATGCAATTCTTCAAATTCCGGGATTGAAAGCCGTGGTACTTGAAAGTTTTGGTGCCGGAAATGCACCACGACGCATCTGGTTTTATAATGCGCTGAAAGATGCTACCGACAGAGGCATTCTGATTGTAAATAAGACTCAGTGTAGTACGGGTTCGGTGGAAATGGGGCGGTACGAAACAAGTCTTAATTTAGTGGGTGCAGGTGTGATGAGTGCTTATGATTGTACTACTGAAGCGATAGTTACAAAATTGATGTACTTGTTGGGTGAATATGAATCGGTTGATGACGTGAAACACCGCCTCAGCAGAAGCATTTGTGGCGAAATGACTGTGATTTAAAGAATGTAAGTTTCATAGAACCAAAAACAGAGCGGTATACGAAATATACGCTCTGTTTTTGGTTTAAATAGCTTTATTGTTTTGCTGCAAGCGCTGCTTCGACCCGATTGGTGAGGTCGACAAAAGCCGCAACATCCAGTCGTTCCGGACGCAAATCGAATAACGGATCGGCATACATCGGATGACCGGCTTCAACCAATGGCTTTAAAGAATTTCGAAGAGTTTTCCGGCGTTGATTGAAAGACGTTTTCACTACCGATTTAAAGAGCTGTTCATCACAATTGATCTTCGAAACATCATTTCGGGTAAACCGGATAACGGCTGATTTTACTTTCGGAGGTGGATCGAAAACATGCTCATGAACGGTGAAAAGATACTCAATTTTATAATAGGCTTGCATTAATACGCTCAGAATTCCATAGGTTTTACTCCCGGCTGGCGCTGCAATGCGTTCGGCCACTTCTTTTTGAATCATACCGGCCAAGCAGGGGATGGAATCTTTGTTATCGAGCATTTTGAAAAATATCTGACTCGAAATATTATACGGAAAATTACCAATAACACAGAATTTATCCGGGAAAATGGTTTTCAGATCCAGTTTCAGAAAATCAGCTTCAATTACATTTAGATCCGGATAATGCTGGTGCAGATATTCCACCGATTCAGTGTCGAGCTCTACGGCCTTGAGATTAATTAATGGGTTTTGAAGTAGAAACTGAGTCAGCACACCCATTCCGGGTCCAATCTCGAGCACGGAAGTTTCTTCGTCGAGTATTAAACTGTCGGCTATGCGGGCTGCAATCCCCATATCCTTTAGAAAATGTTGTCCCAGGTATTTTTTAGCTCTTACTTGTGTCATTGGTTCTAATCGTGACTGTAATTTGTTTTAAAAACAAAATTGTGAATTCCGTTTTACGGATTGTCAGTTCATAAATTGTATCTTTGTACTGCGTATAAAAAGCAACTTGTTTTGAAGCGCACAAAAGTAATTAAAATTGTTTGTTATTTCTACATTTACAATAGAATAACGCAACCTGATACAACCAAAATTACCTGAATGAGAAAAAAATTCATATTTGTAGGTCGCCTTATTTCGCGGGCTATCGATTTTTTTTATCCTCCTTTCCGCAAATACATGACCTTGCAGTTCTTTAGGTATGGTTTTACCGGCGCAGCCAACGTCGGCTTTTCTTTGGTTTTGTATTTTGCTGTCTATAATTTTGTATTGCGCCAACAAATGCTTCCTTTGGGCTTTTTTACTTTCAGTTCGCATATTGGTACATTGATTCTTACTTTCCCGATTTCTACTTTTTTCGGATTTTTATTGCAGAAATATGTTACGTTTACCGATTCCGATTTGCGGGGAGGTGTTCAGTTATACAGGTACTTTATTGTGGCAGTTGCCAATTTAGGTATCAACGCTTTTTTCTTGAAAATTCTGGTTGACGGGTTTCATTTTTGGACCACCCCATCGCAAATGGTAGCTACTTTCTTCTGCATACTGATAAGCTATTTTTCTCAAAAGAAATACACATTTAAGATCCCAAAGGAACATCAGAGCCCTATTAAATAAGCTGCAAATGAATAATTCAAGAGCTTTTCGTTCTGATAAATATTTTTCTTTGAAAAGTCCTTTTGTCGGTTATCTATTGAAATGGATGATCGTGCTTGTAGCTTTCGCGTTTCTATTTTACAAACTTCTCACGTTCGATCATTATCCTGAGCTTATCTCGCATTGGAAACAACTCCCGGTGTCGCACTTTTGGTGGTTGGCGGGTGTGATTTTACTGCTACCATTCAATTGGGTTCTCGAATCTCTGAAATGGAAGTGCCTGGTGTCTCATGTTCAGAAAATCAATACTAAAGAAGCGGTAAAGTCAGTGTTGGCGGGAATTTCTACCGGTTTCTTCACCCCAAACCGGGTAGGAGAATTGGTAGGACGCGTGACGTTTCTGCGCGCTGAGAACCGAAAAGCCGGAGTAACTCTGAGCGTTGTGAATAGTTTGACACAAAATCTGATTATGGCTTTATGCGGGGTGCCTGCCTGTATGTGTTTTTTTCAGATGAATCTGGCCGGAATTCAGTTTGATAAAACACTCTATCTGGCCGGACTGGCTCTGGGGCTATTGATTGTTGGGTTATTTTATATATATCTTCCCGAATTAAGTAAGCGACTTCAGCGAAGTCGGTATGCAGAAAAAGTAAGAGCATTTACTACCTGTCTTGCAGGTTATAGTGGCTTAGACCTGACTTTGGTAATGCTTCTGTCGCTTGGTCGTTACCTCATTTTCAGCGCGCAGTTTTTTTTGATGTTGCGTTTTTTCAATGTAGAGCTAACCGTATTACAGGCATTGATATCCATTCCTACTTCTTATTTATTTGTCACTTTCACTCCATCGTGGGCTTTTTCGGAAGCAGCGGTGCGCAGTTCGTGTGCCGTATTGGTTATCGGAGCTTTTTCCGGGCAAGTGGTTGACATTGCTTTAGCCAGCGTGCTTATCTGGACTGTGAATTTTATTATCCCAATGTTTTTCGGATCGTTGATATTGGTTAAGCGCAAGACCTGATAGGGCTCCTTTATTTTACCAGCCCCGTATATCCATGTTCAGTGCGGATGAGCTCAAATATTTTATCCGGTTGCAAATCCGGTTCATCCCGATGCGACACGTAAATAATAGCTATCTTCTTTTCGGCAGCTATAGCGTTCACCATTTCGATAAACAATTTGCTATTCTCGTCGTCCAACTCAATAGTAGGTTCGTCGAGAATGAGGAGAGGTGGATACTTTACCATAGCTCTTGCTACCATCACCATGCGCTGTTGCCCTAACGAAAGACTCTGAAATGTTCTGTTTTTGTATGCAGAACCTAAGCTGTCCATCCAGCCTTTGGCTATATCTTTTTGCATGTCGGACGGATTTATGTATAATCCGACAGAGTCATTCAATCCTGAAATAATCATGTTTTCCACTGTGTCAACCCGGGTAAATTGTTCAATCATGGATGGTGTGAAGTAGCCTATCTGGCGTTTTATATCCCATATTGATTCTCCTGATCCTTTTTTGCGCCCGAACAAAATCATATCTTGTCCGTAGGCACGGGGATTATCCCCGGTTATCATTGAAATCAAGGTGCTTTTACCGGTACCATTGGGACCCACAAGTTGCCAGAATTCTCCACTTTTTATAGTCCATTGGACATTGTCCAATACATCTTTGTTACCGTAGTGAACCGATACTGAATTTAGTTGCACTAACGGATCTACATTTGTATGATTCTCATTATACATTTTCGGTAGGCTAAACATCGCCGGATTTATGGAGTCTGATTGGTTAGAAGCCAGAAAAAGGTTGGCTTGTTGCGAGGCGGTTATTTCGTTGTTCTCATTTACAGAATAAACAATGTCTATGCAAGGCAATAAATCCCGTTTTCTGAAAAATAACTGAACTAGCAAGGTGGACTCACCTAATTGCGTTAGCTCATTGTCAATAAACTGTTGTGTCTGTTTGTCCACATTGCTATATACATCGTCTAGTACGATATATTGTGGTTTTTGATTTATCAGATATAGCAAAAGTGCCTTCTTTTGTTGTCCGCTGGACATAGAAGCCAAGCTGGAGTTTTCATCGGTTTGAATCAGAAATCGATCATGCCGGAGTTCATCTTCGATAAACTTGTCGATGGTTATTGACGAATGTAAAGCTCCTTTGAGTGGGCTAAGATCCAGATAAGGTCGTAGGAACTTATTGGCCATTATTTGTTGAAGAATATAATTCTTATTTGATTTGTTCGAGAGGTAAAGTCCAATATTGATATGTTTTTTCATCCAGGTGAAGTCGCAAAAAATTAATGTTTATAGAATATGGGAAGAACGTATGGGGTGGTAACCCACTTTCTTGTAAATACGTCAAACTCCTGTTGAGCCCCCATGATCAGCCCCCATTTGTCGGTTACTTTAAATTCAAAAGAACCACCGTAGTTGGTGCTTGGATACATGGTTGACAAAAAGGGAGAAATACCGTTTTTATTTCCTTGTGTGGAATATTGACCAGAGGCGTTGATGCTGATTCTGTCAGAAAGGACAAACTTGATGTTGCCATTGAAGCCCATGTCGTTCTGAAAATTATTGTAAATATTATACTTCGAGGCATACATTCCGGCACTTAAGAAGCCAAAATTGCCAACTTTTACATTGTAATTGGCATTAATAGTATATACTCCTCCTAATCCCAGATAGGCATTTGACGTGCGCGAAGTACTGATCCAGCTTTGGTTACTCATTTTGTATTGATTGTATAGATTATTTTCAATATTTAATGTCGGGGTAAGTGGATTATAAAATGAAGCAATGGTTATTGTTGGAGTTCGCAATGCCGTTTCTGTTAGTTTTTGTTTGTAAAAAGAATTCATGTCCAGTGTCAGGGGCATGCTTTGCAGAGATTTATCAAAAATTGTTTGATTAAAATCAGAGCTTATATGCCTTGTAGGGAAAGTCTTTGTACTTATGGTATCGGACTGTGTTTGTGCAAAACTTATGCTGGCACTAAAAACAAATAATGCAAGTTGAAATCTTTTCATTGAGAATCAAGATAATTGTGGTTGTTCAACTGTTTTATTGTTAACAAAAACCTTGCCAAAAAAATCCTTTTTTACTTTTTTTCTAGCTCCAAATCTACTCTTCCTAAATATAATCCACTTTTCGCCATTTGTGCAATCACAACAGGTTTTCCGGCAGCATTTTTTTCTGTAGTATTTGTAATCATGCTGTGCGAATGTCCACCTATTATAACATCAATATAGCGGGTTTTGTGAGCAAATTCAAAATCATTTACCACACCGGCAGAGCTGATGGCGCCCAAGTGTGATAAGCAAATAATTACATCGCATTTTTCTTTCTTTTTCAGCAATAACGCAATGTCGTTGGCTTTCTGAATCGGATCTTCGTATTCCATTCCTTTATAGTTCTTCTCAAAAATCAAACTTCTGGGATTTACATCCACAGCCAGAATTCCGATTTTCAAACCATCACGATTCAATATGATGTAAGGCTTTATCAGGCTATTCAGGGCTGTTTTCTTAAAGTCGTAGTTGGTACTTAGCATGGGAAACTTAGCAGATCTCAAAACAACAGCAAGTGTGTCAATGCCATTGTCAAATTCATGGTTGCCTAGTGTTCCTGCGTCGTACTTCATCCTGTTCATAGCATCAATTTCCACCCGACCGTTGAAAAAATTAAAATAAGGTGTTCCCTGAGAATAATCACCTGCATCGAGTAACAACACATTTTTTTCTTGTTCCCGAATCTGGCTTATTACACCCATTCTGCGTGCATAACCACCCATGTCGGATGTGTTGAGACTTGACTTTTCAGTTGGTTCTACCTGACTGTGTGTATCGTTGGTATGCAGGATGGTCAGCTTTATTTTTTGCCGGGCAAACACCGTTACTGCTGAAAACGCCAACAGAAAAAAGATTAATTTAAACTTGAAAGTTTTGATATATACTGGTTTCATATCTTTTATATTATTTTAGATTAGTCATTATCAACTATTGATTGATAGTTATTCTTCCGTCTAATTTGGACTGTATTTTATTGCCCTTTTGTGTTTCGCTTTTAATATAGTCGAGCAGCATATTGCGGATTTTAATGCCTGTATTTTGTTTTTTCTCATACATGGCAAGTTGAACCATTTTGTCGTTGCCCCCTGCCAGATAATCGTTGGTGGCAATGGTATATATCTTGTCTTTATCCAACGGTTTATCACCGATTTTTATATTAATGGCTTTGTCGTGTTCAATTTCCATATGCAGTCCGGAAACTCCCTCGCCTCCCATACTTGCAAAATATTGAAGGAGCTCGTTCAGTTTATCTCCTTTTAGCCACAAAATTACCAATTCATTTTCGAATGGCATCAGTTCAAATACTTTCCCTATCGTAATGTCTCCGGCAGTAACTACGGTACGCAGCCCGCCTAGATTTACGATGGAAATATCAATCTCCTGACCTAAAAACGTTGATGCTGCTTGCCGATAAATGTCCGCATTCAGGTTGGACAGTAAGCTTTCCGGACCATGACCTTTCATGGTTTCGGCGGCTTGTCCGATGACAATATTCATTTTAGCGTCCACCTCTTGTTTGATGGGGCGTAGGTATGCTTCGTAAGTTTTGTTGGCTGATTTTTCGGTACTACTGTCAATTGGGATCTTGATCGAACTAGCTTCTGTAACTGTCCATGTTTTGTGACTGCATGAGATTAGTGTAGTAGCCATTAAGCAGAAAAGGAAATACTTTTTGGAAATCATAATGGTGATGAGATTAATTAGAATGATGACGAAAGTAGTAAAAATTAATTAATCCAGAAAAGATGGTTGCCAATAATTTGATTTTACTCTTTCCGCAAAGTTTGATGTGCGTAAATTGATTACAGAAAATATCCCACGGGGCAATTGGAGTTTTGTTATTGTTCGTAAAACTAAAAAGTAGTATCTTTGCATAATTTTGTAACTCGTTGATATTTGAATCAAAAACTCAGGAGTTATTTGGAAAGAGCTGATAATAAAAATTTAGACGAAAATTAATTAAAACAAAAAATACAGATGGATTTTATCGAAGAACTACAATGGAGAGGGATGATTCACTCGATCATGCCAGGTACGGAAGAACAGTTAAAGAAAGAAATGACATCGGCCTACGTGGGCATCGATCCGACTGCTGATTCGCTTCATATTGGTCATTTGGTGAGCGTAATGATGCTTAAGCATTTTCAACGGGCAGGGCACAAACCCATTGCATTGGTTGGTGGGGCTACTGGTATGATCGGTGATCCATCGGGAAAGTCGGCAGAACGTAATCTGTTGGATGAAGCAGCGCTTCGACACAATCAGGATTGCATTAAAAATCAGTTAAGAAAGTTTCTTGACTTTGATAGCGATGCTCTTAATGCTGCAGAATTGGTAAACAATTATGATTGGATGAAAGATTATTCATTTTTGAATTTTATCCGCGATATTGGAAAGCACATCACAGTGAACTATATGATGGCGAAAGATTCTGTAAAAAAACGCTTAAGTAACGAATCGAATGTAGGTATGTCGTTCACTGAGTTCTCGTATCAGTTATTGCAGGGCTTCGATTTTCTTCATTTATATCAGGAAAAAAACTGTAAGTTGCAAATGGGTGGTTCCGATCAGTGGGGAAATATTACCACAGGAACGGAGCTTATTCGGAGAAAAACAGGTGGCGAGGCTTTTGCATTAGTCTGCCCTCTTATTACCAAAGCGGATGGTGGCAAATTTGGAAAAACAGAAAGTGGAAATGTTTGGTTGGACCGTCGTTATACTTCACCCTATAAGTTTTATCAGTTTTGGCTAAATGTAAGTGATGCTGATGCTGAAAAATATATTAAGATTTTTACTGCGATTGATAAGACAGAGATAGATGCTCTTGTTGCAGAGCACAACAATGCGCCTGGACTACGCCCATTGCAAAAGCGCCTCGCTAAAGAAGTAACCGTGATGGTTCACTCGGAAGAAGATTACAATGCGGCAGTTGAAGCGTCAAGTATTTTATTCGGGAACGCAACTTCGGAGGCCTTGAAAAAGTTAGATGAAGAGACTCTGTTGGCAGTTTTTGATGGTGTTCCTCAATTCACGGTTTCTAAGGATTTGTTTAAATCGGGTGTCAAAGCTATTGATTTATTGACCGAAACTGCTGCTGTTTTTTCATCAAAAGGTGAGATGCGTAAGCTGGTTCAGTCAGGTGGAGTGAGCATTAACAAAGAAAAATTAGAGAGTCAGGATGAAATTTTGAATGAATCAAAACTTCTAAATAACAAATACTTATTGGCACAAAAGGGTAAGAAAAACTATTATTTGTTGACAGTAGAATAGGTCCAGTCTGGCTGTTTCTGAATAATTTTTCAAAAACACTTTGGCAAAAAGAAAAACAATTGTATCTTTGCACCGCTTTAGAAATAAAGCCTATTGATTGTCTCATGGTGTAATGGTAGCACTGCAGTTTTTGGTTCTGCCTGTCGAAGTTCGAATCTTCGTGAGACAACAAAATCAAACGGTTGGAGCTCAGAAATGAGTTTCAACCGTTTTTTCAACTTTCGATTTGCCGGGAGAATATTTTTTTGTATTTTTGCTGCGGAAATAAAAAATCCTGTCTTATGGTGTAATGGTAGCACTGCAGTTTCTGGATCTGCCTGTCTAAGTTCGAATCTTAGTAAGACAACAAAGCCCGTGTAATTAGATGAATTACGTGGGCTTGTTTTTTCTACATGCCGGAATACATAGGATCAAGTCCAAAAGTTGTGGGGAATTTCTAAAGATATTAGTTTTGCAGAAAAAAACGGATGCAAACAAGTGGCTTTGAATTATTACTTCCTTTAGGAGTTTTAGATTATTTTGAAATCATCAATATCGAACAGACAAAGAGTGACACCTCTATTTATTTACAAGAAAAGAACATAATACCCGAAGAGTATACAGGTCGAAGATTAGAATCTAAGGGTTTTTACGAAGATAGTAGAGTTCAGGATTTTCCATTACGAGGTAAAGCTGTATATCTGATTGTTCGGCGCAGAAGGTGGATTGATAAAGACACAGGTGATATTGTCATTCGTCATTGGGAATTAGTGGCAAAAGGAACGCGGATGACACAAGAATTCGCAACTTTTTTAAAAGGAATATCTCGATACTGAACCCGTAAGTGCAAACAGATTAGGTAAGTATTTCTGTGTAAATGGAAAAAGATTAGAGCAGCAATACATTGCCTTTCTGAGCAATTATTTAGAATGGGATCAGAAAGAACATGCCTCTGATTGGCTATTATTTCCCGACAATATCGGCCCCTATTTAAGTCTTGATGAAACAAGTCTGTCTCAAGGAGAATTGTACACCATAATAACCAACAAGCAGGCAAAAGGGAAGAAAGGTGCATTGGTAGCTATATTAAAAGGTGTAGATGCCGATAAAATCATTGACCTCCTAAAAACCATAAAAGAGAGGAAAAGACATGCAGTTAAAGAGATAACCCTTGATATGTCTCCCACGATGGTAAAGATAGCAAAGAAATCTTTCCCCAAAGCAATTATAGTAACAGACCGGTTTCATGTACAGCAATTAGCCTATGATGCAGTACAGGAAATGCGTATTAATTATCGCTGGCAGGCTATAGAGCAGGAAAATAAGGAAATGGAGCTTGCTAAAAGTGTAAAGAAGAAATATGTCCCCGAAATTCTGGAAAATGGAGACACGCTAAAACAATTACTTGCAAGAAGCAGATACATACTATTTAAGCGTAAAAGNAAATGGACTCCCTCTCAACACAGAAGAGCTGAATTACTTTTCAGATATTATCCGGATTTAGAAACTGCATATGATTTGTCTATGAAACTGGGTGAAATATACCATACAGTAAAAGACAAAGCTGTTGGTCTTACAAGGCTGGCTAGATGGTACGATCAAGTAGATCGGTCTGGGTTTGATTCTTTCGGTACTGTTTCCAGAAGTATTCAACACAATTATCAATACATTCTGAATTTCTTTGAAAACAGAAATACAAATGCTTCGGCTGAATCTTTCAATGCGAAAATTAAAGCATTCAGATCACAATTCAGAGGAGTCAGAGATATTCCTTTCTTCCTTTTCAGACTATCGAAAATATATGCTTAATTTTCATTCCCCACAACTTTTGGACTTGATCCAATACATATTCAAGATAGACTCAAATTTCTTATTTTTCGTTTGTGGTGGTGACTCAAAATGAGCTCTAACTTCGCAATGCCAACTTGCTGTCTGGAGTCATTCTAGAGAGGTTGTTCTAGCCTGAGTGGTCATAATGGCATTTTTTGAAACTGCGACATTCTGTAATCTCGCAATTCGTTTTGTTTCTGGGCATACATTTACTGATGTAAGCCTATATTTAGGGTCTGCTGAAAAACCTTACATTTATTATCAATCAATATATTATCGTTATTTTTGTGTAACTAAATGCAAGGAAATATGAGATCATCCCGTAAA
>WSSedL1CaDRAFT_10000539_pt1 | contig 26358 bp, 26 predicted proteins | sample WetSurSL1Cattail_FD_9464 | JGI IMG/M metagenome (IMG submission 9464)
TTTGCCTTTAGACATCTTGATTTTGAAAGAAAAATTAATTCAATTATTTATTTCAACATATATATTACAAATTTTAGCCTGGGATTCTAGGGAACAGACCATTCTATGGATTTACCTCCCTCCGTTGCTCAGGCAAAGTCGGGACGGATAATTATCTAGAAAATACTCGAGAGCATAGCGGCACAGTAGAAATATGGATTAAGGGGTTATCCAATCAATTCCCGCCATCTCTGCATAAATCGAATCCAACGTCACTAAGTCGCTTTGATTGATCTCCTTCAAACTTCTCTTACCCATAGTTCTGGCGGCTTGTTTCATCTCACTCACGCAACTTTGCAAATAATGGTTTAAATGTTTGGCTCCCAGATCCGGATTGAATTTTTGAGCTGCTTTACCCTCATAGTAGATAAGTCCGGTAGGTGGTTCCCATGGAACCGACTTGAGTACCTGGGTATGCGACACCGCTAAGGCCGCAACGGTACCGATCACCACCGCATCGGCGCCAAGGGCTAAACATTTTAAAAAATCTCCCGGAGTATACAATCCGCCCCCCACGACCAAAGATATTTTACCATCCAATTGGTGTTCTCTTAAAAACCGGGCGCTCCGGCAAAGCGCGGGGAGCGTTGGTAACCCGGTATCATCCGATAAAATCGGCGGCACCGAATGGCTGCCTCCTTCCGCGCCGTCAATCACGATCACATCAACGTCGCCTTCAAGTATCAAGGGTAATTCTTTCTCTAAATTATGAGTGCCGCCCATTTTTACCGCCACCGGCACTCCGGCGGTTATTTCTTTCAATGAGCGGATTAACGTCACCCAATCGGCTTGATTATCGACCTCAGGCAAGCTGGCTTCAATGATTACATCCAGTCCGGCTATAGTATCCAACCTTCGCGCAAACCCGTTGGTAACCTTTGACCCTTTAATCCGGACCGGCGCCGATCCCCAGGCGCCATGTCCCAGTGAAACTTCGATCAGGTCGGTTTGCCGTAAGACAGTTTCCGATTTGGACCAAAACCCTTTAGAATATTGAAGAATATATTTAGCCGCAGCTGCGCGCTCTTCCGCTACAAAGGGGCCGCTGCCGGAATTAGTGGCAGTCCCTGCCATAGTTGAAGCTTTTGCCAAGGCAATTTTAGTCTGTAAACTGAGGGCCCCGCCATAAGACATTCCGGCAATGATAATCGGTATCTTCAAATGGAGCGGCTTCTTAGCTTGTAAACCCAAGATGACTTCGGTTTCAACCGGTTCATTGAGACCCAAAGGAATTCGCGATAAATATACGGGATTGAAAAGAACGCGATCCCAGGCAACATAATGAAGCGGAGTCCCAAAAGGCCGCTCTAGAGTATTTCCCGTCTCAGCCCGCAGATTGGTCTCAAAATAATCGCGCCAGCTAATCTTCTTGATGAGATGGTACCATTCTAAAATTGCTTTGGAATGGAAATAAGCGGACACTCTCTTCCTCATTTTAAAATGATAAAGCAAAAAAGCAACCAAAATCACTCCGGTGAGTCCAAGGGATATCGCAGCAAACATCATCCAAAACTCGATCATCATAACCTCAAAACCTTACCTGGTTGGACTAAATAGCGCCAACTCAGCTCCCGTCATTTTAGAGATTTCCGGAGTCAGTGCCGATAAATCTTCAATTGTCAATTGCTTTAATGAAGTTTTGCCGAGGCAGCGCATGGCTAAAATAATCTCCTGATTACAACTTTTTAAAAAATTAGCCACGCTTCGGGCTGCTTGGTCCACTATCAACCGATCCTTAAATTTGCCCCGCTCATAAATTAATTCCGTTATAGGCTCCCAGGGAATAACTTTGGCAATTTGATTATGGGCTAATGCTATTAGCACCGCAGTCCCCAGATAAACCGCATCGGCTCCTAAAACCAAAGCTTTTAGTACTTGGCCCGGAGTAACCAGCCCTCCCGAGACAATTAGCGAAATTTTTGACTTTAATTTTGCATTTTTTAAAAAAGTCACCGTGCGGCACAGCGCCGGTAAAGTCGGCAAGCCGACATCATCTTCCAAAATACCCGGGCCAAAATAAGTACCGGCTTCTTTGCCGTCAATAGTTAGAAAATCAATGCCGGCAGCGGTAATAATTTGCAACTCTGCTTCCAATAAATGCGTCGCACCAATCTTCACGCCAATCGGCACTCCGTTAGTTATTTGTCGTAAATAATTTACTAATTTTGTTAATTCTGGACCGCTTTTCACATTATCAAAAGCGGCATTGAAACTCAATCCTTCATCTCGGCCTAGATGCATATAACTCTGAAGCTCAGGGCTAAGGTCTTGAGGTTTTATATATACCGGAGCAGAGCTTAAAGCCCCAGTTCCTAATTGGATTTCTACAGCGTTAGCTTGCCGTAACCATTCTTCGTTCTTGCCCCAGCTGCCCCGGTGATACTGAATGATCAACCGATCCCCATGTTTGCGTTCTTCCGGGAGATAGGGACCGGCACCGCTATTTACAGCAGTCTTCTCCTGATTCGCCCCTTTGACCAATGCCAATTTGGCATTTAAAGATAAACCGATCCCATAAGCCATTCCGGCGATCATCAACGGAATATCAATTTCTAAAGGTCTTTTGGCTTGGGGCCCGATGGTTACTTTGGTCTCAATCTCAAGTGACTCCGGCACCGGCTTTCTGGATAGGTAAACCGGATTCAATAATAACCTGTCCCATTCCGAATACCTTCGAGGAGTCCCGAAGGGCCGTTGCAGTACTTCGCCGCTCGCCCCTCTAAGATCGGTCTCCAATACATTCTGTACCCCAACCTTATGAAAGACATTGTACATCTCCCCAATATTCTCCGGATATGGGTCTTTGAGAAGGCGTTTCACAAATGCATCCATCCATACATTAAATGCCGGCTTCCATAAAAGCAGACCTAAAATACCCAACCCTAAGAAACTCAAACCCGTTGCCAAATAAAGTTCCGTTCCAAAATGCATTTTTGAGTATACCTCCAGCGGTTAGTTTTTCCAATCCGGGAAGGAATACTCGACATGACCGATTGATAATTGGCATACAAATAACCTTCAGCGCATAAGATTCAATCAACCAAAAAAGGATGTACAAATTAAAAAAAGATTTTTGCTTAGCTGTCATTTTCAAAGAAAATTTAAAGATTTTTAGCCGATTAGTAGTCCAATATCATATTTAGGGATTAGGAGGAAATAGCAATGCGAAGAAAATTACTGGTTATGTTATTAATAAGTTCGCTTATGCTTTTTACAGGAATGAAGACCTTTGCAGCAGGTGCCGCCAATTTAGATTTGGGCGCGAATAGCAACATTTCAACTGAAGGTTTTAGCGGCACCATCGATACCTACAATCCCGATTCACTTGGGACTTACCAGGCAGATAGCCAAAACTTATATAGTTTGGATTTGGAAGATCACTATGGACACGGACCTGGTCACGGCGGCCCCCGACATCAGAGAGAGCACGGTCCGGATTACCGTCCGCTCGACCCAATGGTTGCGTTATTAACAGTCGTACTCTTGGTGGCTTTAGTGCAAGTATCGGACGATTCATCTCACCATTAAGTAATTAAATTAATCACTTATCAAAAAAACACTCATAAAAAGGCACCCCGTTTAAATTTAGACGGAGTGCTTTATTTTCCACAAATTTTAAAAATTTTTCACTTTTATTTTCCGATTCTTTCGTCCTGATGGATTTTACGGCGAATGACCGCACCTACCGGCGCCTCTTTCGAAACCGGTATATATATTTGATAACTATTATGGGCCTGACGAATCGGCATTCCATGTAAGTCGGTCATTTGGGATGGATCGAGAGTTATGTCTTCCTGCGGCAATAACAATTCGAGCTGATCATCGGCAGTCAGATGATTCCTTACTCCAACGAGCAATTTGGCTGTTTTCGGATCATAATCCAATACTGTTCCAATTAAGTCATGGGTCTGATAGTATTTAACCGCCGGTTCGGTCTCCGTCACCCTCGCTCCCCCCGCAAAATAAAAACCTGTCGTATAACCACGATTGGATACTTTGGCTAGCTCGCTTACCCATTCCGGACGGCAATCGTAAGATTCTTGCTCTTCTAGTAATGCATTTAAAGCATTTCGGTAAGTCCGGGTCACCACTGCTATATAATAAGCAGACTTCATCCGGCCTTCCACTTTCAAACTGGAGATACCCGCCGCTAAGATTTCCGGCAAGTGCTCAATCATACATAAATCTTTGGAGCTAAGTAAATAACTGTAATGCTGATCTTCCTCCAGAACCAGCGGTTCGTTTGGGCGAGTGGCTTCATATAAAAGATACTCCCAACGGCAAGGTTGGGTACATTCTCCATGATTGGAACTTCTGCCGGTGTGCATCGCCGACAAAAAGCAACGACCGGAATACGCGATACACATGGCTCCATGAATAAATAATTCCAATTCAACTCCGGGAGCTATGGCCGCCATCTCGGCAATCTCCGCCAAACTTAATTCCCGCGCCAAAACAACCCGTTTTACACCTTGGTCTCGCCAAAACTTAAGCGCTTCAAGATTGGTGGTGTTGGCCTGAGTGCTGAGATGAATTGGCAGATTTGGGGTTAGCTTTTTTACCAAGCGCAACAAACCGGGGTCACTTAAAATAACCCCATCGATATTGATCTCTGCCAACTGCCCGATTACCGATTGGGCAACGGCCAAATCTTTATTCTTAGCAAAGATATTAATTGCCGCATACACTTTGACCTTTTTATGATGAGCCTCTCTAACCCCCTGCTCCAAGTCGGCCATGCCGAACTCTGCCTGACTCGATCGCAAACTTAAGCCTTCAGCGCCCACATATACAGCGTCTGCTCCATAAAGAATTGCAGTACGCAATTTTTCGATGTTTCCTGCGGGTATTAACAACTCGGGACGTTGCAACTATTAAGACCTCCTTAAGGGATAGTATCGACAAATTGGTGCATTATAACCAATTTACAATTATTAACCATTTTTAATCCCGTTAATCCCGTTGCCGTAATCTTTCTTTTAAACTTAAGTATCAGGCCTAAAACAAGGAGCTAATGCAGGATTTACCGGATTTAATGGATTTACGGGATTTTATTTTAGAGAACCGGAATTACTGGCTTTTGTCTGGATTATGACAAAGTAAAAATGAGTCTAAATAATTATCTTGAACCACAACCGATAATGCTGCCTTCCAACTCAGGGGTAAGTTTTGGATAAAAAAACATCCATTATTGCCTTTCGGTTGTAATGGATGCCCCTATAACCCAAACTTATTGCTGTCAAACTACCATGACAAGAAAAAATAACCCATAATTCCGCTTAATAGCTATTTTTATATATAATTCGAAAACTGCTTATCTTCCTAGCACTTTTTTAATATTTTGGCTGCTTTCGGCGCCCTCAGTCTTTCTGCCGAACGCAAACCGGATCCCAATAAAGGCCGCACATAATACCTAAAAGCATCGGTCACATCATTGCCCTCTTTATTGATGAATTCATCCGGCATATGTTTGGTCTTACCGGCTACCTCATCCAGACTGGACAGTTTATAATCCACCGAATAGGAACCGGTCCGGTGAATGGTAATCGAACCGTCCATATTATGCCAGATGGCAAACTGAGCGGCTTTCTCACCCACTTCTCTGGCCTCGTGTTGATCGACATCCGAGACGCAACCAAAGAACGATCTTTGTAAATAACCGAATGTATCGGACCGTACCCGTTTAATATTTAATTTTTCTTTCACACAATCCGCCAATAAATCGCCCAAAGCTCCGGTTCCGGAGAGCTGCACATTGCCATGAGCGTCTTTCTCGACGTTCTTCATCAATTGGGTAATAATAGGGTTGCCCTTGTCATCGGAAATGCCTTCCGAAACAATAATCAAGCATCGGCCTAGTTTATCGTAGGTTTTCTTGACATCCCGCATGAAATTGTCAATTGAAAAAGCCCGTTCGGGTAGGTAAATCAGATGAGGGCCGTCATCTTCATACTTTTTAGCAATCGACGAAGCAGCCGTCAAGAAACCGGCATGCCTTCCCATGACAACCCCAATGTATACACCGGGTAACGCCCGATTATCCAAATTGGCGCCAATCGTAGCTTGGGCAACAAATCTGGCCGCCGAACCATAACCGGGAGTATGATCATTGATCACCAGATCGTTATCAATGGTCTTCGGGATATGGATCGCCCGGAATTCATAGTCGGATTGTTCTGCCTGATGGTTTACGATCCGAACGGTGTCCGCCGAATCATTCCCGCCGATATAAAAGAAGTAACGGACATCGTGAGCTTTAAAGACCTCAAATATTTCTTTGCAATATTTCTCATCCGGTTTATCACGAGTGGAAAACAACGCGGATGACGGAGTTTCAGCCACCTGTTCCAAATTGTGGGTAGTCTCCTGAGTCAAATCCATAAAATCTTCATTAATAATTCCTTTGACCCCGTTAATCGCACCATAAACCTTAGATACCTGGGTGAATTTGCGGGATTCAAGAACCACCCCAACCAAAGATTGATTGATGACTGCTGTTGGACCGCCGCCCTGGGCCACTACCACTTTACCTTCTAATTTCATGTCCATCCCCCTTAGTATGTAGTAAATTCTATATTGCTTAATGATTAATTTTTTGTAAAAGGCTGCTGGTTTAGTTCGCTTTTATTCATCAAATTCCTGCTATTTTTTTATTGTAAATCGTAAATAAATGAACATTATACAATAGCATTATCCTGAAAACAATAAAAAAACCGGCGAGATCATGCGCCGGTTTTAAATTACTTTATTCGAATATTCAACGGCATCCGTTGGTTATTTATCCATCGGCTTCATCAAGGGGAACAAGATTACATCCCGAATCGAAGGCGAATCGGTGAGCAACATAACCAGACGGTCAATCCCCATACCCATGCCACCGGTCGGCGGCATGCCATGTTCTAAAGCGGTTAAGAAATCCTCATCCCAAACCATCGCTTCTTCATCACCTTTAGCTTTCTCTTTGGCCTGCTGCATGAAACGCTCCCGTTGATCAACAGGATCATTCAACTCGGAGAATGCATTGGCCATCTCCCGACCAAAGATAAACAGTTCAAAACGATACGTCAATTCCGGGTTCTCAGCCATCTTCTTGGCAAGCGGCGAGATCTCAATCGGATAATCAATCAGGAAAGTAGGTTGGATCAGTTTAGGCTCCACAAACTCCGAACAAATCTCATCCAATACCATACCTTTGGTAGCTTTGGGGGCAATTTTAACACCCAATTTCACAGCTGCCGCTACCGCTTCCTCGTCACTCTGAATTTGCAGCCAATCGATTCCGGTATATTTCTTGATGGCCTCAATAATCGAAATTCTAGGCCATGGCGGTGTCAGATCAATTGAAGTCCCCTGGTAGGAAATCTGGGTAGTGCCGCAAACCGCCATCGCTGTTTCACCAATAATCTGCTCGGTGATCTCCATCATCACCTTATAATCTGCAAAAGATTGATAAAGCTCCAACATGGTAAATTCCGGATTGTGCCGGGTGTCCATCCCTTCATTCCGAAAACAATGTCCGATCTCATATACCCGGTCAAAGCCGCCGACAATTAAACGTTTATGATAAAGTTCCAATGCGATCCGCATTGTCAAGTCAAGATCCAAAGTATTGTGATGAGTTGTAAAAGGACGGGCATGTCCACCGCCAGCCAATACGCTTAATGCAGGAGTCTCCACCTCGGTAAAGCCTTGACCGTCCAAGAGGCGCCGAATGGTGCTGACGATCTTCGAGCGTTTTAAGAAGGTAGTCATGACTTCCGGATTGGTAATTAGGTCTAGATAACGTTGACGGTACCGTAGGTCGGTATCTTTTAAGCCATGCCATTTCTCCGGCAATTGCCGTACCGACTTGGCCAATAATTTATAATCTTCGATCTGAACCGAGATCTGACCGCGATGCGTTTTGAAAACTTTGCCGGTGAGGCCGATAATATCTCCCAAATCCAGTTCCAGCAAATCCTGATATTTTGCTTCGCCTAATACATCAATCTTAGCATAAAGTTGAATATTGCCACTCTGGTCAATGATATTGGCAAAACAGGCCTTCCCCTGATCCCGCTTTGAGATTAACCGCCCGGCGATTGTTACCGTTTGGTTTTCTAATTCGTCAAACTTATCGGTAATATCCTGGAGCAGATGAGAACGGTCAAAACGTTCTCCAAAAGGGTTAACCCCTTTTTCACGGAGTTTGGCAAGCTTTTGCAAACGCAACTCCATTTGTTCATTTCCTTTTGGCGCTTCTGGTTCCAATGCTTTTCCCTCCGCTAATTCCATGATTCCACTAAAATACACTTGGCAAAGAATAACCCCCGATTGGGGTCAAATTGCCAAGTGCATCATATACTAAAAGCAGGGGTTGTCTCAAAAGAAAGACAGCCTTTATTTCTTAATTCCGGCTATTTTGTATTGAATCGTTCCCATAGGAACAGTAACATTGACGACACTGCCGACTTTCTGTCCCATAAGGCTGCGTCCTACCGGAGACTCATTGGAGATCTTAAAATGGGTCGGATCCGCCTCGGCCGAACCGACTATCATGTATTCGACTTCTTCGTTGTTATTCACTTCGATTAATCTTACTTTCGAACCGGCGCCGACCACATTATCTTTTACTTCTTGCTCATCAATGACTTTGGCATTCCTGAGCATTTTTTCTACTAAAAGAATCCGTCCTTCAATAAAGCCTTGTTCATTCTTGGCATCCTCATACTCAGAGTTTTCACTGATATCGCCAAACTCTAAAGCTTGCTTGAGTCGTTCTGCCACTTCCGGCCGTTTAACCGCCTTTAGGGTCTCTAGTTCTTTTTCCAATTTATTTAGACCATCGTGTGTAAGGATTACCTCTTTGTCATTGCTCATGGGTCGGCTCCTTTCAGGCTAAAAATCTATGTTAATATATGTTCCGCCAAATCGATTTATTCGAAGGACACTGTAAAGCTAAAATTAAAAAGCCAATATAGCTTTATAAAGAGTAAGCACCGGATTTTCAAATTCTCCAGTGCCATATAACCTTTTTTATTATAATCGAAACCTTTTCCGGTGTCAAGGATTATAAAAGGATTACGAAGTAATCCTAAGGATACGAATCCTACTTGCAATCATACTGCAATTTCCTTGCCTAACTCCCGAAAACAGGTCGCTAATTTGAGTACCCGCTCCAGCGGCAATTCATTACCATACCAGAAACCGTATGATAAATCAAAAAAAGACCGCAAAATGGTCTCACCCAAGGCCGGATATAATGGCAACCCCCCAAATTTGCTTCGCACGGCAACAGGCAAATCGGCATTCATCGTTGAGAGTGAGGGGCATTTTTGAAAAAGCTCACACCAGATCGCCCGTTTGGAATTGCGCACCAATTTCAGTTGAGTCAGACGACCGCATTTGATTACAATTTGGGTGCCATTGGAAGCCTCGGGCAATGTAAGATATATCTGAGACGAAATTCCGGTCTCTGCAAAGACAAGTTCAGCGGCTCTTTCCAATGAACGCGCATTGGGCGAAACCAGATTCAAAAAGCGCACTTCACGGGCTATTAAACGAGCGCAAGTAACACCCAGATTGCCTTCTTCCCATACCACCATAGCTTTGGCTTTTTGAGGAGTTATCTCATAATTTCGCAGGATACTGCGAAAACGATTGATAAACAGTAAAAGTTCGAGTGCCTTTCCGTCACTGACGCCCGGAAAGTAAGTTTGGTTCCGCAGGGCGGGCGGAGGCGTAAAAGTCCCCGGCTCAAGACCCATGAGCCGAATCTCTTGCAATTCGAGCTGTTGTAGAAATCTCTGCCATAGCAAAAAAATCTTCGAATTATCCCAAATTTGAGCATTACCCGGAAGTTGCCAACCGAGCCCCCGAATATCCGCCTCCGGCAAAGAGCCGACGATCTCGCCGACTTTTAATGGTCCGCGTGAGTATAGCAATTTCTCGGGTATCCAATTGCGCCAGCCGAATCGTGTCGGAATTTTAAGCAAAGAAGACGCGAACCCAAATTTAAACATCCAACCGCCCCCATAGTCAAATCTATGAGATGCGGCAGATACTTATTCTACTAGACCGTTTTTAATAAATATTTATGCCAATTTGACAACCCGCGGTTCAAAATGCAAATCCCGCAATAGTTTGAGATAATCCTGCTCCCCTAATTCGCCGGGATTTCGGTTGGCAAAAGCAACTAACAGAGCCTCCATAACATTGGTTCCAAAGGATCGGCCACTAAACTCGGGCGTGGAAGTTACGAGCAGCGATATCCCTTTAGCCTTTAATTCTTCAATATCGGCAGCAGTCACAGTATTGGTTACTACGATTTTATCTTTTAAACCATCGGGCATGTATTTTTTGATAAAAAGAAAGTCTCCGGCAATTATGTCGGCATCTTGATAATATTTTACATACTTGGGCGTTGTCTGTTCTTGCTTGGACCCGGTGGGGTACAAAAATGCAAACGGCAGTTTCGTAATGATCGGCAATAACATATTTGCCAACCATTGCAGGCTCCGAAGTGAAGTTAACGGGATCGGCAGCCCTAGGGCAAAAATAAGGTCGCCAAAGACCATCCGGCAACCTGCTTTGGTAAATGCTTCGGCCATGCCGAAACGGTCAACCCCGGATACCATCAGCACTCTTTTCCCTTGCAGTTGTAATTTTAAGTGATTTTGCAAATAATCGACAACCTGTCGCTCCAGAGTATTCTTCAAACCGCTGCCATCAACCATCGGTGAGAACTTGGCCGCTTTCGCCATCCGAGCAGCATCCCTTACTACAAATCGCTTGCCACCGGCGATCAAATACAGATCGATTCCACCCATACCGAATGCATCAACTTTTCCGTCTAATTCTTCGATCATCTCGATCGCTTTTTCAAGGTCGCCATCGGTACCAATCCGTTCAATGGTTACTTGCTCGCCCAAAAACTCAACCTGGACCCGATGGTCCCTCTTTGAACTTCCCAAACTCACGCTGACAACTCTTTTCATTGTTTACACCGCTTTTCTAGAGAATGAAAAACCAATTGACCGCCGATTAAATCGTAGTACCCTGTAATATTTCACTTTCAAACTCCCGTAACGCCTGCTTTAATTCCCCCAAAGTCATCATTGTATTGACTTTATCTCTCATCTTCGCCGCGCCGGGCATCCCTTTGATATACCATGAGAGATGCTTTCTCATCTCCAATAGCCCTCGTTGTTCCCCGGAAAAAATTGTCTGTAATTGCAAGTGTTTTTCGATGATCCGAAATTGCTCCGAAAGCGGTGGATCGGGAAACAGCCGTCCCGTCTCCAAATAGCGAACCACCCGGCCAAATAACCATGGCCTCCCCAGAGCCGCCTGCCCAATCATCACTCCATCACAACCGGTCTGTTCCAGCATGGCTTTGGCGGCCTCCGGGGAATCCACATCGCCATTGCCAATCACCGGGATTCGAAGCTTCTGTTTCAGCTCGGTAATGTAGGACCAATCGGCCTTACCCTGATAAAATTGTTCCCGCGTCCTGGCATGTAGAGCTACCGCAGCCGCTCCCTGTTCTTCCGCGATCCGGGCCAGTTCCGGTGCGACAATCCTGTCCCGGTCCCATCCCAAACGAAATTTGACGGTGACCGGTATTTTAACACTGTTCACTACTTCCCGGATAATCGTTTCCGCCAGCGGCAGATTCGTTAATAAAGCGGCGCCTTCACCGGACTTGACCACTTTGGGGACGGGACAACCCATATTGATATCAATCAAATCAGCGCCTTCCGCCTCGATGAATCTAGCCGCTTCAGCCATGATTCGCGGGTTGGAGCCAAAGATTTGGATACTAATCGGTTTTTCCCCTTCGTCAATGCCAATCATCTCCCGGGTTTTATCACTTTGATAATGAAGGGCCATCGCGCTTACCATCTCACCACAGACTAACCCGGGGTCAAATCCTTTAACAATAGCGCGAAACGGCGGGTCGGTAACTCCAGCCATCGGAGCCAAAATCACCGGATTTTTCAATAATACGGAACCAATTTTTACCATACTTTATTCTCAATTCTTTGAACTGTCAATTGTCAACTATCTAAAAATACAATTAGAGCCAACTAACGCAAACTTGGGCATCGACCTCTCTCTTGCTCTCCCCCAACGAGGCTAGTGCGAAAAAGCCTACTCAGTGGGAGAGTATCCGATGCCTACGCGGTCAAAAATCTTTTAGAGGCCAACGGCTAGGATTCCTCTTCCACTGAAACAATAATCATAAACCACTTCCGAGGGGAAGAGCAAGAGTTAGGTTGCACTTAGGCATCCTGCTATTTTCATCCTTTCATTTGCCCTAGCTAGTTTGCTAGCTAGGGAGATTAAAACTGTGCATTGTCAATTGTCCACTATAAAAGATTGTAATTTATTATGCAAAGGGTTATCCAACTCCACCAAGAGATCTATTCCTTCGGCGGTAAATACTTCCTCCAAAACTCTGCTCTTCCGATGAAGCAGGTCCAGTAACCCCGCCTCGGAAAATGGCAGCCGCAACCGGCAAACCTTTACCGAAACCGCCAACTTCTTCTGAATCACGTCGCCAAGTTCGGTTAAGCCTTGTTCAAATTTGGCAGACACCGCTATTGCGTCCCATTCCTTGGTCAACCGCTGGATGGTGTTTTCTGAATCCAACAAATCGCTTTTATTCAGCACATTCATAATATCTTGGTTGGTGATTTTAAGCTCAGCCAATACTGCCCTTACCGCTGTATATTGCTCAAACAAATTGGGCGAACCGGCATCCATCACATGAATCAACAGTGTCGCCCTGACGGTCTCCTCTAAGGTAGCTCTAAATGCAGCCACCAATTGATGGGGCAGCTCGCTGATAAATCCCACCGTATCGAGAAAAATGATTTCCCGGTTGTCGGCTAATTTGACCAAATGGGAAACCGGGTCTAGAGTATCAAACAAACGATCTTCAGCCGGAACTCCGGCATTGGTTAACCGATTAAATAAAGTTGACTTCCCGGCATTAGTATATCCGACCAAGGCAACGGTGGGAATTTGATGTTTCTCCCGTTGCTGCCGCTGGACCATCCGGTGGGTTTCCACTTCATGCAACTCCCGTTTTAAATCGGCAATCCGCTGACGCAGATGGCGGCGATCAACTTCCAATTTGGTTTCGCCCGGTCCCCTGGTGCCGATACCGCCTCCGAGCCTCGAATAGCGGAGAGCCGAATCGCCGATCCGGGGCAATAAATAATTCAATTGGGCCAGTTCCACCTGGAGTTTTCCTTCCCGGGTCTGAGCCCGCTGGGCGAAGATGTCCAAGATCAGCCCGGTCCGATCAATCACCTTGACTCCAACTAAGTCTCTTAAGTTTCGGACTTGTACCGGAGTTAAATCTTGGGCGGCAATCACCAAATCCGCTTTGAACTCTTTGACTTGCCCGGCCAGCTCTTCAGCCTTACCGGTCCCCAAAAACAAAGCCGGGTCCGGATTATCCCTGGGCTGAATGATGGTGGCCACCACTATGGCTCCGGCGGTAGCAGCCAATTCATTAAACTCCGACCAGAAAGAAATTGATTCTTTTTGGGGACGTGTCGGATGAATCCCTATTAAAATGGCTTTCTCAGAAGCTTTTTCTGAAGAGAACAATGAGTTATCACCAACCAATACACATTATTTTTTACGTTTACCTATTAAGAACTATCAACCAGTACATGTTCAATTTATAATGATTTATTTTATTCTGCCATGATTAATTTTCCGCATTCAAACATAAAAGTACAACCGGCAGTTCCGGCTTGTCCAACTTTTCTAAATAGTTTAGGACACTATTTTAACCTAACCCGCACAACCTGTCGAGTGCGAGGCCCCAGTTGCTAATAACCAATAACTAATAACTATTTCTGCTAGCTATTCAGCTCCGCGATCAGCCTTAATCCTTCCAGAGTAAGGTCGGGGTTAATCAGGTCGACTGATTTGGTTTCACTGTCGATAATCTCCGAGAGGCTGCCGGTAGCCACCACTTTGGCGTTACAATTCATCTCGGATTTGATCCGGTTAATCAAGCCCTCAACCAGTCCGATATACCCGTATATCAAGCCGGACTGCATCCCGCTGATGGTATTCTTGCCAATCACCGTCTTCGGTTTGCTCAGTCTGACATGAGGCAGCTCGGCCGTATATCGAAACAGCGCCTCGCTGATAATATTCAACCCCGGGGCAATCGCTCCGCCAAGGTAATCTCCATTGGGGGCAATCGCGCAAAACGCGGTGGCGGTTCCGAAGTCGACAATAATCAGAGGCGGACCATACATATTCACTCCGGCCACTGCATTGGCCACCAAATTGGCGCCGACCTCGCGGGGATTTTCAATCTTGATCGACAAGCCGGTCTTGATACCGGGACCCACCACCAGTGCCGATACTCCAAAATACTTCTCCACAACCTTTTCAAAAAGCCCGCTTACCGGGGGTACCACATTGGCAATAATGGCCTTAGTGATTTTATCCGCTTGCAGATTACAATCGGCAAATAAACCCTTTAGTAATATCCCATATTCATCAACAGTCTTGCGCCGGTCGGTTGATAGCCTCCAATTGGCAATCAGTTGGTCTTTTAAAAAGACCCCGATCACCGTCTGAGTATTTCCGATATCTAGTGCCAACAGCATAGGTAATCACTTCCGATCCTAGTTTTCGGTTTCAAAAAAAATATCTTCCGCCTCAGTAAACTGTTCGGCAAAAGAGCAATTGGTATAATAATTGCAAGCATAGAGGTCATCTAAAAACTGAAAACTACAAGCAGGGGCGTGATCCTTTAGTAGCTCCATCAGGTGAAGCATTCCCGGTTTAGCTAATAGGCTATGGCCTAAGTCGATGAATTTCAACCGGTGCATCCGGGAATATCGCAAAGCGGAAAGAGTCAACTCACTGGATAAGACGGTATCACAACCCTCAGCCAAGCTCAACTCCCAAAATTTTCTATAGTTGGGTAGAAAACCTGGACCTGCCCAGATGGCCACTTTAGTGACATTCTGTTTTAGATCGCCGCTATAGGAAAGAATATTCTGCCCCAAAGAGCGTTGACAACTTTCAATGAGTTCCCGGAAACGGAACCCGGTATTGGTTGTGCCGATTACCAGTTCACCCTTGGAATACAGGTCCGTTACGCCGATATCTTTGGCAAACGTATAGATAACCCCTTCGCCGGTATTATCCCAAGCCTCATGGAGAGACCAAATTTGCAATTGCCGTTTTTGAACCGCAACCGCGGCAGGGGGAGCAACCTCATCATATAAAGGGTGATACGTGATTAAAACTTCAACCCCGGATTTGACAGCGTTCTCAATATTTTTTCCGGTAGGATCAACACAAATTCCCACTTTAGAAACAATCTCAGCCGTCATACCGGCATTGGGATTGGTAAAATCTTGGGTGGACAAGCCGGGAGCCAGTTTTTTCAGGATATCCAATAACACATGCTTTTCCATCAAAAAACAACTCCCCTTTCTCAAAGATCAACTAATTATAATGCCAGGTAAGGATTCAAATCAAGCCACTGATCGAAAATTTGCATCGAAGTGGAAGTATTTGATGTTCGAGCCCTGCTTCGCAAACAATTTTAGTGAATTGAAACTTCGATAGGCTAAAAACTACAAATTTAATTTGACAAAATTACTTAACTATATTAATATTAATATATATTAAAAATCAACTTATCGAAACATTTAGAACGTTCTCATGCAGCGCAAATCCATAATAACAAGGAGGTTTACCCATGCAAACCCAATTGAAATTAGGAAGCAAGATCGCCTGGGGTTTTACGGTACTGCTCGTTTTGATGTTGTTCATGATATCCTTGGCCGCATACAATATGAACCGTTTTGTTGCAGTCACTCAGCAAATGGCCGCCAATGACCGGAATATTCAATTTACAACCGGAATATCCGATTCCCTGCAGCAAATCATGCTCAGTATCCATGCCATCATTCTTTATAAAGACCCCGAAAACATCCGCCAGGAGATTCAAAAGATTCAAAATGCCAGAGTCCAATATAGCGCAGCCTATGATAAATTACGAAAAGTCAAGCTTCCCTCCAGGAAAGCCCTGATGCTCCGGGACCATATCATCAAAGACATCGCCGGGGCCAAACCCATTAATGACCAACTATTAACATTGGTTCAAAACCATCAGGACTCCGAGGCCCAAGAATTACTGCGTTCGGAGGCATCACCCGCCACCCGGCGCGTCCTGAACACCAGCGCTGAATTTATCAAAGAACTCAGTAATATCATTAGTACATATAACCTGGCCACCAAAAAACATACGCTCATTTCTTTCTATATACTCCTGACACTGGGTCTCACAGCCGTTGTTCTGGGAGCCTTAATCGCTTATGCCATCACCCGTTCGATCACCGTTCCGGTGAGTATCATCACCAACTCGCTTTCGGATAGCGCGAGCCAAGTGGCGGCTGCTTCGGAGCAATTGGCGGCTGCCAGCCAACAGCTTTCCGAAGGATGTACCGAACAAGCTTCTTCTATCGAAGAGACTTCGGCTACTCTCCAAGAAACCACGTCGATGGTACATCAGAACAACGAAAATACCCTCCAGGCCGTTCAATTATCCGGACTGACCAGGGACGCCGCCCAAAAAGGCAACCGGGAAATGCAAGAAATGCTGAATTCCATCAAGAAAATTAAAAATTCCAGCGACCAGGCAGCGAAAATTGTTAAAATTATCGACGAGATTGCTTTTCAAACCAATATCCTGGCCTTAAACGCCGCTATCGAGGCAGCCAGGGCCGGTGAAGCCGGAGTGGGCTTCGCCGTGGTCGCCGAGGAAGTCCGCAATCTAGCGCAAAAGAGCGCCCAAGCCGCCCAGGATACCGCGGCCATCATCGAAACCAATATCGACTTATCCGCCCAGGGAGTGATCATCAGTGAAAAAGTTAACCATGATCTGGATGAAATCACACTGCAAGCCGAGAAGGTCAGCGAATTGATGCAGGAAATATCGGCGGCCGGGAACGAACAGTCCCAGGGTATCGGCCAGGTCAATCAGGCAATTATACAAATCGAAACCGTGACCGAACGGAACGCCGCAAACGCTGAAGAAAGCGCCTCCGCTTCCGCGGAGCTGAATGCCCAGGCCGAAAACCTGAGCGAAATCGTCCGGCAGCTTTCGCAACTGGTGAATGGAAGCGGAGAAAATCCGGCCGGAAGCTATCGGAATTTAAAAAAGCTGCCCCGGAATCCTTCGGCCATTGCAGTTATTGAAAATGAAAGGATTCCGGCTTATCCAAGCCGACTTCCGGATAACGGGACCCCGGACCATTCCTTAAAGGCCAGGATCACCGGGCCGGAAGAAGTAATCCCGCTCGAAAGCGATCTTCATCAATTTTGATATTGTCGGATTATTTTTTGGTATGCCAGTCTTTCGGAGCCGTCTGCCAAATAAATAATTCCGCATGGAACAAAATTGTTTTTAGCCAACAAGTTTTGCATGGCCACATTATCACGGTGGGTGTCGATTCTTACATTTTTGCATTGATCCAAGCACCAATTAAGGCAATGGGTGGCAACTCCCTTTCCTGAACCGGCGGAAGCAATTCGGTGAACCACCCCATAAGCCTCATCATTCAACCATGTGCCGTTATGTATTTGCAAATAGGTGGGTTCCATGCCCTGGATGAAGGTAAATACCCCGGCTATCCGGCTGCTCTCCAGACATACAAAACTATTGCCATGAAGGATATCATTGTTTATGAGTTCAAGCCCCGGATAGCCATGAACCCACTGATTGCAGTTCCCGCTTTTTCTCATAAAAAGGCGGGCATTGTCATAAATGTCCATGACCGGATCGATTTCCGCCAAAGTTGTGTGCCTGATTTCCATATACTATACTCCTTCTACATTTTATTTGGTAGCTTTCCGTAATTCTAAACATAAGTTTAGTGCTTCATTCAATCGTTCCGGTTTTAAAGCGATTCATTGATTATTTCAAAAAATATTGGTCATGGATGGTTGATTCGAAATCCTGAAAGATTCGATCCCTATTTTGGATATCCGAATGAATTTTGTCATAAACGTTACTGATTAATGATTTCATTGTTTCCGCCGGCAGAACTTTAATTGTCGCATTGGGTTTAAAAGCTAATTCCATCGGTATCGCTTCACCATTTGCATTGGGTAGTTTGTAGTTAATTCCCTCCAATAAAGTACATCCCGAACGCAAATAAAATTGGATACGATCGGTACGCTTTGTCGTTTCTTGTTCAAAGGTTGCCAATTGAGGTTTCTCAAGTTCTAATAAAATACCAAGGGAGCTGGAATTTTGCATTTCAACGATGCTGTTAAAAAATATGGTTCCGAAACCGCATCTCTGAAACATGGGATCGATAGCTAGATAATCAAGGAATAAAAAATCAGGATCATTATTAAATAAGACTAATGCGAATCCGATTATATTATCAATGTATTTATGGCGCGCGATAAACAAGGTATAAATCTTACGTCGCAACAATGTTTCAACTTGTTCCATGGATTTTCTTTCTTCTGCCGGGAACTGTTTTCCGTACATCTCCATTACGGATTTAAATTCTTTCGAATGATAATCATTGATTCTTATGATTTCCACTGAATTTAAAACTTCTTCTACAAAAATTTGAAATTCCTTTTTAAACAGTCGTAGATTATGAGAAAACCATACTTGATGGACTCTGTTTTCCTCTAAAATCACCGGAATCCAGGTGGATGAGATCCGTAGCGCGCCTGAAAGCTTTTTTTGACGATCATAAATGGCTTCACAAAGATTCCAACAAACATTGGCATAGGTCTCATATCTGATTCTAAAAGCATCATCTTTAGGTAATGTATAATACTTGGAGGCCTTTTGTTGATTCCTTAATTCTGGATATTCCAGTCCAAGCTTTAAAATTTCAAAATACATTACATCGATATCCGAGTATGTTTGAGTATTTTGCTGCTTTTTAAAACTTAAATAAGATAATACAATCGCAACCAGAGATATACATACCGATAGCAACGAAATGAAATATTCCAATTAATCCATCTCTCCTTTTGAAGGATTAAGAGCGCCCTCCGTTTACAAATTTTATTCCTTATTTTGTTCTTTCGGTTCAATTATCTTTATATATGCCATTGCCGAAGGTAGAATGCTGGATATTACCACTATTAGAGCGAAAATACCAAACGAATATATATCAATTCTTTCTTCCATCCGGATACCTAAATGAAATGGTTTCAATATATTTCTCGTAAAAAATTGCATAAAACCCACTATTATCAAAGAATTGATCACCGGTTCATTGCAAGCGTAGATCAATGTGCTAGTTTTCCCAAAATCAGATTGAACAATGATTTCATTACTTTTGGACCAACCTATTCTAATTGAAACCTTATGTTGGCCCGGTTCAACAGGAAATTCTTCACTAGTATTCGTTCCGACGTTTCCAACTTTTTTTTGATCAATATAAACCTTAAAAGTCACTCCTTTGCTCCAAAATTGTTCTTTCTTTTCAAATTTAATCATTGACTGACCTATACTGCCATCCATAAATCATCACTCCTTATTTACTTGTTAGGATAGGATTTGAACAGCACCAGAATGTAGAGTCTAAACGGCTTTATCCATATATACAAAAGTTAGTTTTTCATTTACTTGCTTTTCTCGAAAAATCTTATATCCAAGTTTATTATAAAAATAAAGGTTTCTTACACTATTCTTCCCGGTAAATAACTCGTATCGTTGACAGTTTTTAAAATGACTTTCCATGCATTTCATTAATTCCGTACCAATTCCTTTATTTTGATGTTCCGGATGAACAATGACCTTACCAATATAACAAGTACCCTCTTTTTCAAAAGCCCTTATAGAACCAATTATTTCGCTATCCAAAATTGCCTTAAGAATTAATTGATTTTTGAAATCTTCGATCATGCCGTCGATCGTCTGAACCAATGGGGGAATTGAATAATCGTTGCATATTTCCGCTTCGCTTAGGTATGCTAATTTTTGCAAACGTAGAATTTTCTCCAAATCTTTAAATTGGGCCTTTTCGATAATCATAACAACCCTCTCCTCAATTGTTGTCTGCCTTTTTCAGACTTCAAAGCTCAACTTTCAGATCCGCACAGGATTCATGACTTTTTTGCGCTATATTCCGGACATCGTCCGAATGTGCCATACCGTGAATTTGGATATTATCTATGCAAATTGCGACCTGCGAATTAATTTTAACATTTTTACCCTTTAAAGTGTCACTGTACGTACCAAAATATAAATTCAAACTTTCAGAGTAATATGCAACTGTTGCATTATCAACATTAGTATTATTGAAAGTAGCAACCGCACAAAAATACTTTTCTTCTAATGTCTTTTCAATTTTTATGTCCATAACATTTTGGGTGCAATCCAAACAAGTACTATTACGGCAGTTGGCGAAAGCGCCTTTTATTTACAGTGCTTATGATTCAACTTGTTACTTTTTGTGATTGATTAATAATTACATTTTTATTTTTCCATATAAGATAAATTGAGAAGATGAGAATTACTAACATAGGCAATATATAGGGCAAACCGTAAAAATAAGATTTTAACTTAATCAAAGTTGCAGAATATAAAAATACATTATAATTGATTATATGTGCGATTATTGGAGCCCATATGGTTTTAAACCATAAATAGGTTACCGCGAATAATATCCCCGCTATGAAAGCATGAGGCATTCGAGCTTTATCGTGGCAAACAGCAAAGATAAGCGCTTGAATTAGAATTGCCACTATAACTGGGAGTTTTTTCTTAAGTTCGTTAAAAATTAATCCTCGATAGAAAATTTCTTCAAAAACACAAAAAGAATTAGTTATTAATAAAGCCATAATTGGGTTTCTGCTAATAAATACAGCATCTTCAGGAGATAACCTTACATCAGGAAAGTTAAAAATTCACTCAACGACAAAACAAAACGGATGCCCCACGGGGTCAAACATGACCGTCCACTCGTCGCAATACTGGGTGTTTGCTTTTGTTGCGCCGAATAAAATCGCGTGTTTCACAGCACGCTCCATATCTTCCCTACTTGGTACCGCAAAGTCTATGTGTAACATCTGCTGCTGCAAGCCAGGTTCTTCCGGCCAAACAGGCGCTACGTAGTCAGTGTTGGTTTGAAAGGCGATCTTAACATCGCTAAGCGGAGAACGGATGTCTAGAAAATATCCCTCCTCTACAAAATCCTTTTCCCATCCAAGCATTCGAATATAAAATTCAGCCAAAGCTTGAATGTCGGGACAATCCAGTACAATTGACTTCAATTTGATTGTGAGTCTGTTGTTCATTAACTGCTCCTTTCCACGATATAGAACCTTAATATTTTACGTTAGTCTATTTTATATACACCCTGATATTCGGGTTTTAGCATTTGTGCAATTTTCCTCATTGCGGTATATACGCATTTTTCATCCCAATGATCATCGTTAGGATTATTTTTTTCCAGTTGAAAAGGGGGTCCTATACTTACTCTCACCATTGCATGCTGTGGAGTTTCCTTACCCATGTCATTCGGGTCAACCGGCAGCAAGATCTCTGTTCCCTCAAGTGCTATTGGAACAATATCAGACTTTATTGAGAACAATGCCATCCATATTACTTAAATGATTGGCAATAAATATTGTTGGCTTGCCTATCCGTTCCGACAGGAGTTCATTTCCCGTCACCTCTAGCTTTGCATATTTATTAAGAAAGAATTCACATGCCTTACTGCTAATCCATCGAATAATTCTTTCCGGGAGTATGTTTATAATTGGCGCCAGTACACGTAAAGTTCTCATGAATACCTCGGATAAGACTGTTTTTTTAGGCTATCTATATTGTGCTCTCAAAATAAAACTTCATTGAACTGCTCCAATATGGCCGTGCCCACAAAGGGCCGGCCACAAGGCTCGATATTACAGTGTTACGGTAGATACGCCAGTTACCCGGCGCACCCGGAAACCTTAATGCTATCCCTATCCCCGCACGCTTTCATTTCCGGATTTGGTGAGCTCAGTATCTTCTTCGGCATATTTGTAGCGCGAACCCAAGGAGCGTCCGGAGGCGTGGTAACGGCACAACGCAGTGTATGCGCTATGTTAAACGCCGAGCCGTAAAATGTTATTTATAAAGATAAAACAGCTTTATTTCTGGGTTAGACCCCTCTCTTGCTCTCCCCGTTTCGGAGAGAGTAACTCCACGCCTCCGAAGACGTGCCATTCTTCGAAGTCAAATTGGAGAATAACCTGAAAGTTAAAAAGTCTGAAAATAAACGTAAAATATCAGCCTTTCTCCTCTCCGCGACGGGGAGGAGACAAAGAGGTGGGGTCTCAAGCAAAGAAAAACAAAAGGCTTTTTACTATTTTGCTGAACCATCTTTATAATCAGATTTTTTTATTTAGCCTCTTGGGGGAGGGGGGATTTATGCCCTTTTTCAGTGAAAATGTTGGTTTTTCTACTGATTCCAGACCCATGGAGGATAAAAAATTTGATTTTTAACTATGTCTACGTTGAATTCCGGTTATTGAAATCCCATAGCTGAATTCTACCGCGTGTTCCGGCGCATAGTTCCTACGCGGCATCAGCGTTTTCCTAAAATTGAGCGCAGATAAACTCTACTTGCTCCAAATGCTACGAGGTATTTGGGGCTTTTTTGCCCTCTCAATTTCGGAAACACTCCTATGTGTTATCGGCTGTGCGTCGGCCCTAATGTGAAGGTTGTCCATGGAGGGCAACCACTTTCAAAATTTATTTAATCCTTACAAGTTCAAAAAAGACGCCATCCCAAACAGTTATTAAGCTATTCTTATCTTTAATTATTAGATAACTGCCAGGGTTTGTCCAATCTTTAACCTCAATCACTTTTATTGAATCAGTAGTAATACCCAATTTTTTAATATAAACATGAAAACCATTAAAAAAATCTTTATCTAAAATAACTTCCTCTTTGTATTGAGGGTTATTACAAATTTCATCATCAAATTGGGCCATATCAAATTTATAAATGGCTTTTTTACCAATAAAATTTTTAATTGTTTCTTCATCCATTCCGAAAATGGGACAATATGCGATAGGTCTTTGAACTTTCCATTCTCCATAAAATGAATTACTTTTATTTGAAAACCCTAAAATAAGAGCCATAAAAACTATCACAGAGATGCAGATAAATATTTTCCTCATTTTTTCTCCGTTTTTCAGCGGACACGATGGCCGCCGCTTTTCGCCACATTTTGACTAACGTCTCGCGGGTTTGCGACGTCCGTCCGGCCTAAGCCTGGTCACTTCTTCGATTTATCATTCCCAGGCGGGTCTTACAGGACTTGGCCGGACGGATGTGGGAGCGCCCCGCATCATGAATTATCTTCTTGAAATAACTCCGTGAGTTGACGGCTTCTTTGAATCAACCCTCTTTGACCACACGCGACCAAACGCAAACCCTTGCTGTTAGTCGCAGTGCCATCCCTCACAGAATTAAACAGCTTTCACGCCAACTGAACCAAGGATGGTTAGTTGGTTGGCGGCCTGAGTTAGGAGAAAATATGACTGAACTAGTCTTGATTAATATTATATTGTTTAACTTGTAAATACATATTTTCTAAACATTCGTCTTTATAATCAACTATTTCTTTTAGCTCTAAAATACTAACGTGAATCAATGCAATGAATGTACTAAATTTCATATTATATTTTTTACATGATTCTTTAACAAAACCAAGATCAACTTTATTTACAGGTTTAATAATATTATAAGCGAGTTCTATATTACTTAATGTTTGAGGCGATAATTTCTTTGATACTTCAATTTTAAATTTTTCCCAATTATCAAATGAGAACTGTAATGGATAATTTGATGGTAGAGTGGTTAACATTTTAAAATTTTCAAAAAGCTCAAAAACAATCAGTAACAACATGTTCTGATAATGAATTTTTTCACGCCGATTTTCTCGGCAACGATCGAGTAACCAAAAAATCCCAACCGCAATAAATCCAGATGCAAAACCTGAAATAATTGCGTACCAAACTTGATTTAAATCAAATGATGGTGACGAAATGATTTGTTTTAAATGTATTCCTTTAATTGCTTCGACAATTGTTTGTATTTGCTTATCGGTCATAACAACCCCTCTTCCACTATCTTTTAGACTTCTTCGATCCAACCCAATCATTTCTTTAGACCATGCCCACGATGGGCTGGTCTGGGATGGCATTGCGACTATCTATTGCATTATCGACACTATGTCATATATGCGGAAATGTTTTCATATTAGGTGACATAATGTCATTTACGGAACAAATTGAATGTCATATGCGACACTGTGTCGTGTATGCAAAATTAAAATGTATCACTTTTGCACCTTTTTTTCTTGCATTAAACGAACTAACGGGCTTTTTAGCAAACCGATATCCCTTTTGCTCACATGTGTATAGATTTCGATAGTTTTTAAATATATAATTCATGCCTTATCATTTTTCCCTTAGCCACAAATAGGGCAGTTTTTGAGATTAATTCCGGTATTATTATTTATATCATGAAGTACATGAAGAGCATGAAGATTTACAGCACGAAGCTCTTTTACGCCATCTTTGAGGCGTTCGACGTTAAACTTGAATCCGGCAAGTAACCCCAAAAACCTCAGTCGCATTTAAACTTGCCGGATTCAAACAATGAACCCGATCCGGTGAGTTTCTGCGCCATTGCAGAAAAATTGTCACTTACTTGCCGGATCGAGGTTTACATTCTCCATAGATAAACTCATCAACATAAAATGATATTCATTGCATCATTTCTTATACCATTTCAGGAATGTTACAAAAAGTTGCATCCGAATGATGGTTGATTTCCAATACATAGAAGACCGATTATACCATGAAGACCACGAAGGGCATGAAGTTGTTTATAGAACTTCGCTCTTATTCTTCATGTCCTTCATGGTGAAAAAATCAAAATGTTATGAAGTTGTTTATTGTTCTTCGTTCTTAAATTCAAAACCATTCAGAGTCATCGGCTTTATCCATTTATTATTTTGTAATCCCACCGCCGCATAACCGAAACTTTTTACTATTAATTATTTACAATATCTACTAAAAACTTCTGTAATCTTGTACCTCTTCCTGCTTTTTTTATAAAAACTTTCCAAAATCACTCATAATTTCCTTAACCCATATGGGTCCTACTATATTTACGCTAAAATAATCCAAACCCAATCTTCAAAAAAATAGAAAACAGCGTATGGTGGTTCCCCTTTTAAAGGGCGAGGGATCTGCAGTTAGGCATTCACCAATCGCTTCCACAAGCCACTATCTGCCATGTTTTTGTTCAAATAGAAAACCCAATCTTCAATAATACAAAAAACCGCATATAGTGGTTACATTAAAAATTGTATTACAATTTACTTTTGATAAGCTAAAAGATCTTCAGTTAAGCAAAAAGAGCCCTGTCAAACGGGGCTCTTCGTGAACACTAACTAATTTGGATTGTATATTCCATTACAACAAAGCTGTGGCAACTTTTACGACTACTTTCCGGACCCGATGTTCAGTTTCAAAATTGCAACATGGGCGGTGAACATCGCTGGGAAAGAAAATCGCATAACGGCCGTTACCCAAAACCAAGTCATATTCGTCTCGGACGGTTTGATAAAAAACCGCATCCTTTTCCGCAGTCAGATCTTGCTTGATAGGGTTTTTACTGTCGGCAAGCGCATACCCCACCCGTTCGAATCCCTGCGCCAGGTATTGAATATCGATATATTTACAGTGAGTCTCGGCTTCACGCTTTTCCCGGGGCGAGGTTTCATATTCCTGAACCATGGCAAAGATTTTCTCGCCGTCGATCTCGTAACGGCCAAGAGCAAGCTTTGAGAAATCAGTGTTCTTAAGATATTCCAAGCCCGTAATTAAAGGCTTAGCTAACGCCTTACGGTCTTGGTCGAGATTTTGCAGATTACCGAAGATCATTGATGATCACCCCTTAAAAATATTTATCATAACTGCTTGGCATAATAATTAATCAAACACCCCGCCAGGATGATATCCCGTTCATCAGTGGTTAAATTGGGCAGCTTTAACTCGATCTCCGTCTTCCCCTGAGGCTTAATAATCCAGGCCGGGATCTCCGTCGCCCCACTCTCTACCGCCTGACGAATCCCATGGATATAAATAAACTCATCCACCTTAAAATGGGCGCCAGCCGCCGGATCTACGGTAAACGGCAGCATCCCCCAGTTTATCAGGTTACTGCGGTAACGTTTGGTAGCATATTCCACTGCGATATTCGCCTGACCGCCTAATACTTTTTGACAGGAAGCGGCTTGTTC
>WSSedL1CaDRAFT_10000540_pt1 | contig 26351 bp, 24 predicted proteins | sample WetSurSL1Cattail_FD_9464 | JGI IMG/M metagenome (IMG submission 9464)
AAAATTCAGAGGTGTTAGCAATATAGAATACTTCCTTTTTAGGCTAACTAATATTTATGCTTAATTATGGTCAGCCCACAGGTTTTTGCATTGACCCCAAAAAGACTCAAAAACAAACAATACTACAAACCACAAGAAAAGTTAGACTCTAAAAAAAAACAAAATACAGGCATAAAAAAAGCCTCTCGAATGAGAGGCTTTTTATGTTGGTCTACAAGGACTCGAACCTTGAAAGACTGCACCAAAAACAGTTGTGTTACCATTACACCATAGACCAGCAGTGCTTTATTGCGAGTGCAAATTTACAAGCTTTTTCAGTTTACGCAAACTTTTTTATATATTTTTTTAAAAAAATATTCAAAAAACAAAAAAACACCTCATAATCAACATCTTAAAAAAGAGAATAGTTTTATAGAAAATTATGTTAATGCCTATAACCTTAAATAAAAAAACATTTTCTTTGTAACTCGAAAAATTAACTAAATTTTACTACATGAATAAGGAGTCTTTCAATTTCAAAAAATGGAATACCATTACAGGATGGATTGCATTTGGAATCGCATTAATAACCTATTCTCTAACTGTTGAGCCCACAATGAGTTTTTGGGATTGTGGAGAATACATTGCCACAGCAGCAAAATTAGAAGTAGGACATCCACCTGGAGCTCCTTTATTCCAAATGATTGGTGCTTTTTTCGCCATGTTTGCTAGCAGTGCACAACATGTGGCCTTAATGGTCAACATGACTTCGGTATTCTCTAGTGCTTTTACTATTCTTTTTATGTTTTGGTCTTCTACTATGATTTTGAGAAAAATAGTAAACAGCTCTGAAGAAGCTAATAAAAGCAATGACATTGTAATCTTAGGAAGTTCATTCGTAGGCGCATTAGCTTATACTTTTTCCGATAGTTTTTGGTTCAATGCCGTTGAAGCTGAAGTTTACGCTATGGCATCTTTACTTATTGCTTTACTTTTTTGGCTAGGATTGCGTTGGGAACAAGATATGGACAGCCCCAGAGGAAACAAATGGCTGTTAATTATCTCACTAGTAGTTGGACTTTCTTTTGGAGTACATTTTATGGCCCTATTGACAATTCCTGCTATTGGATTCTTGTATTATTTTAAAAATTACAAAACCATAACTATTAAAAATTTCATCATTGCCAATGTAGTAGTGGTTTCTATATTACTATTCATTTTTAAATTACTACTTCCTTTAACAATGGCATTTTTTGCAAAAACAGAAGTTTTTACAGTAAACAGCCTTGGAATGCCATTTGATTCTGGAACTATCATTGCTGCCTTAGCCTTAATAGCCGCTTTTTATTTTGGGTTAAAATACACTAAAGAAAAAGGTTTAGTTACTTATAATACTCTTATTCTTTGTGTTTTATTTATTCTAATTGGTTTCTCCACTTGGTTGATGCTACCTATACGTTCGAATGCCAATGTAATCATCAACGAAAACAAACCTTCGGATGCTAGAGAAGTTTTAGCCTATTACAACAGAGAACAATACGGTTCAAATCCTTTGTTTTATGGACCTCAATACACCGAAACTTTTGCAGGATTAGACAAAGACACTCCTTATCTTGACAAAGCTCCTAACTACGAGAGAGATTACAAAACAGGAAAATACGTTATTGTTAACAACTACAAAAATGCAGAACAAAACAGTGATAACGCTCAAAAAGCCTTTTTACCAAGAATGTGGAGTACTGGTAATATTGAAAATTACATTAATTTCACTAATCCTCCTGCATTCAGCATAAATCCTGATTATCCTTATGAAAATGATTTAGCTAAATACGGAGTTGATGCCAGTAAACTATCTCAAGAAGATTACAACAGGGCTATAGCACAATTGAAAAATGAGGTTGAGAAAACAGTATCTGAATTCAGAAAAGCCTATGCTCAAAAACAAATTGACAACGAGGGTTATGTTAAATTCCTTAGAAGTTATGGCGATTACTTAATCATTGAAAAACCTACTACAGTAGACAATCTAAGCTTTATGGTCGAGTTCCAATTTGGCTACATGTACGGAAGGTATTTAATGTGGAATTTTGTTGGACGTCAAAGTGATAACCAAGGAAGATATGACAATCAAGATGGAAACTGGCTAAGTGGAATCAAATTTATTGATCAAATTCACTTAGGATCACAAGACAATTTACCTTCAGATGCCTTAAACAACAAAGGACGTAATGTTTATTTTTTCATCCCTTTTATCTTAGGATTGATTGGATTAATGTATCATGCAGGTAAAGATTTAAAAAGCTTCTATGTTTTACTTGTCTTATTCCTCTTCACTGGAATTGCACTAAAAATATACCTCAACGAAAGACCATTCGAACCTAGAGAAAGAGATTATGCCTTAGTGGGATCTTTCTATGTGTTTGCTATTTGGATCGGATTAGGTGTATATTCATTGTATGAAAGCGCCAAAAAATATGTATCTCCTAAAATTGTAGGCCCTGTAATTGTAGCAGCATCATTATTAGCCGCTCCTGTTTTAATGGCTTCGCAAAACTGGGATGACCACGATCGTTCAGGTAAATATACTGCCTTAGCAATGGCAAAAGCGTATTTGAATTCCTGTGATCCAAATGCAATTTTATTCACCATTGGAGACAATGACACCTTCCCACTTTGGTACGCACAAGAAATTGAAGGCATTAGAACCGATATAAAAATAGTCAATACAAGTCTTTTCATGACCGATTGGTACATTGACCAAATGAAAACCAAAACCTATGAATCAGACCCACTGCCTATTTCTTTCACACACGATCAATACGTAGGTGATAAACTGGATTATGTAGTTAGTATTCCAAAAGTAAAAAGCCGATGGAGTGTAAAAGGATTAATGGATTTCATTAAGCATCCAAAATCAACTGTAGAAATGCAAAATGGGCAAACCATCCATTTCTATCCAACCAATCAAGTAAGAATCCCAGTTGACAAAAACACCATCATTAAGAACAAAATTGTAGCTGAAAAAGATTACGATTCTATTGTTCCTTACATAGACATTGACATCAAGGGAGGTGCTTTATACAAAAACCGATTAATGATGTTAGATCTTGTTGCCAATAACAACTGGAAACGACCAATTTATTTCAGCGGAGGAGCTTTTGACGATGAAGAATACCTTTGGATGAAAGATTATCTTCAATTAGACGGTATGGTTTACAAATTAGTTCCAATAAGAACAACAATCCCTAAAGACGGAAATCCTATGGAAATGGGACAAATTGATTCTGAAAAAATGTACAATATTGTAATGAAATGGGATTGGGGCAATAGTGATGGCGACATCTACCATGATCCAGAAACACGTCGTGAAAGCATTACGTATAGAACTAATCTTTCTCGATTAATGGATCAATTGATCAAAGAAGGTAAAATAGAGAAAGCTAAAAAAATAATCAATTTAGCAATGGAAAAAATGCCAGTTGACAAATTTGGCTATTACTCTTTGTTAGAACCATTTGCTAACGGTTATTATCGTGTGGGCGAAAATGCAAAAGCACATGAACTTTTAGACAAACTAATAGGGAAATACAAAGAAAACCTGAATTACTACAGTAAAATGAGCGCTACTGATCAATCAGATATCGCAATAGACATTGTAACAGATATTGAACGATACAGAGCTTTACTAGATGTAATGAAGAAAAACAACGACACTGCTTTCTTCCAGAAACACAGAGCCACTTTCAACACCTATGTTGATATATTTGAACGCTTTGGTCGTGATAAAGAATAACAAACTATTGATTTCATAAAAAAATGTAGCAATCCTAACTAAAACGATTGCTACATTTTTTTTATCTTTAATTTCAAATGAAAACCAAATGAAAGCCTATTGGGTCAAAACAAACCAAATCATCAAAAAACTATTTTCTAATTTCATTTGGGACATTCCAAATTCTGAAAATAAAATCTACCTTACTTTTGACGATGGACCAACGCCAGAAATAACCGAATGGGTTTTAAACCAACTAGAACAATACAATGCCAAAGCCTCTTTTTTTTGCATTGGAAAAAACATCGAACAGCATCCTGAGATATTCAAAAAAGTAATTGAGAACGGTCACGCTATAGGAAACCATACTTTCAATCATTTGAACGGCTGGAAAACAAATACTAACGAATATATCGAGAATTTTGAATTGTGTGAAGTAACTATTTCAAATCAAAAATGCTTCGCCAGTTCGCTATCGCTCGGGTCTGAAATCAAAAATCTAAAATCTAAAATCTTCCGTCCGCCTTATGGCAAAATAAAAGCAGCCCAAGCTAAAAAACTCAGACAAAAAGGCTATAAAATAATTATGTGGGATGTGCTTAGCGCCGATTTTGACCAAAGCATTACTAAAGAAAAATGTTTGAATAATGTAATATCCAATACCCAATCAGGCAGTATAATCGTATTTCACGACAGTGTAAAAGCTTTTGGAAATCTAGAATATGTATTACCTAAAACACTTCAGTATTTAACTAAAAACAACTTCAATTTCGAAATAATACAGAAATAAACTAAAGTTGCTCTTGAACAATACTTATTAGCGAATTAGCGTCCAATTCCCCTGATTGTCTCCAAACCATCTGACCGCCTTTATACACCATCAAGGTAGGCAATCCTTTAATTCTTAAAGCATCGGCTAGTTCTTGATTTTTATCCACATCAATCTTGATCACTTTTGCTTTATCACCTAAAGCAGCCGCAACATCTCTAATCACATCGTGCATAGAAACCGAAGATTCATTCCAATCTGTGTAGAAATCAATTAACACAGGCACATGCGCACTTATAAGTTCTCCAAATTTTGACATAAAACCAACGAATTAATTTTTTTAAATCTAAGAAAAAATACTATTTCTCACGTACAAATGTAGCATTTTTAACGAATTATGTTACTTTATCCCCTTTTTTTAGTTCAATAACCGTAATTTCTGGCATAATTCCCACTCTTCCGGGATAAGCATGGAAACCAAAACCTCTATTTACATACACATAACGCCCTAAATGCTCATACAAACCTGCCCATTGTGCATAGACATATTGTGCCAAACTCCACTTAAAATACCCTGGAATTTCAATCCCAAACTGCATGCCATGTGTATGTCCAGAAAGCGTTAAATGAAAATTGGTATCGTGTTTTTTAATCTCATAATCCCAATGACTTGGATCGTGACTCATCAAGATTTTAAATTCTTTTTTGTCCAATCCTTGCGAAGCTTTATTTAAATCGCCTGCCTTTTTAAAATTATGACCCCAGTTTTCCACACCAACTAAGGCAATTTTATCGTTTCCTTTTTCAATAAAAGTATGTTCATTCAGTAACAAATCGAAACCAATTTGCCCATATAAGGCTTTAATTTCTTTAAAATTTTGGTCTTTCTCCGCTTCCGATGGCCAAGTGACATATTCGCCATAATCATGATTCCCTAAAACCGAATATTTACCATATTCGTGTTTTTTAATTCGGTTAAAAGTTTCAATCCACGGATGCATTTCCTTGGCGTGAGTATTAACAATATCACCCGTAAACAAAATCATGTCCGAATTTTGTTCGTTGACCAAATCAATCGCGTAATTTATTTTTTCAGCATTATCAAAACTCCCCGAATGCACATCGGATATTTGAGTAATCGTAAACCCATCAAAAGCATCGGGTAAATCCGGAAAAAAAATACGTTGTTTAATAACCTTATAATTGTATTTCCCAATGGTAACGCCATAAATCAAAGACAAAAACGGAATAGCAGCCAAACCTAAACCCAACTGACTCACAAACTTTCGCCTATCAGGCATTATTTCTCTTCTAGGAACATTGTACATGATATAATTCACCAAACTCGCTCCCACTCTAAAAATATCTTCACCCAATAAAACAATAGCCAAAACAATTTTAGGAACATAAACCACCAGCATTAAGCCCATTAGAAACATTGTTTGGTGCGTTTGCCCCACCGAACGGTCAAAGCTAAAAAACCCATAAACAATGTAAATTAAAACAGCAAAACTCAATACGCCATAGCCAACCAGAAACCACTTATCCTTTACAATTGTCTTAAAAGCTTGAAAAGCATAGAGTTCAATCACAAAAAGAAACACAACAAAAAAGAGCAACCTAAAACCCATTTTAATACATTTTTACACAAAATAACAACATCTACCGCTTAATTAAGAATATCTTAAATAAACTTTAACTTGAAATAGAAATATTTAGGAGCAGAACAAGCTTTTCTATAACAACTTCCCTCCTGCTCTCGCCTTTATCTCTCCGTTGCACTACGAGGATACCGGCTCCATCAGGGCTAAAAATCACGATTATATTTCATAACAAATTTTGTAAGAATATTTTAATATATTTGAGAAATAGTTTTACGAAACAAATCTTCGCCAATCTACCCAAATTTGGATTTATATACGAAGGTTTATTTGGCTTACAAACAAGTTACCACTAATGTTTACAAAATCAGAAGAATAACGAATTATGACATTAAAAGAAATAATTATCGCTTTGACAATTCATCTGTTTATTCCACTGGCTGGATTTCTTTATTTTTGGCAACTAAAAAACAGAATGGAAAATAAAAACATAAAAGACGCTCCGACAGCAGAACTATTTATAATTTTTGCAACATACGGCGGAATGATGCTTGTCGCTCTGACAACTTTATTTTGGAAATGGTCCGGATTGGCTTCTCTTGGAACATTTTATTTAATAATTGTAGCACCAATATTAATGGGATTAATTGCATACAGAAACAGAGAAAACAAAGAAAAGTCAAAGTATCACAATTGGACTTACAAATCAGGACTATTGTATTTTGCAATTGCACCAATAACATTTGTTTTCTTACTTTTAGCGAGTAAACATTAATTTAAAAACAGACATGGATAAAAGCTACTACAACAGATTTAGGCAATAGGCTTAATGGAAAATTGGTTTTGTACTTGTGATGATTTGACAAATCCAAACGCTACCGTGCGAATCCTTTCGTGTGGTACGTTTAACTAATCTTTTAGGAGCTACTTGATGAGATTTCTCCTTCGTCGAAATGACAAGATTCAGAATAGCCCCAAATAACAAATTGTTTCATCGCAACAATAAACCAAATATCACTTCTTCTTCACTAATTGCTCCACATCCGAAAAAGTATAATATTTCATGTTATTCAACTTCATGTATTTACAAATAAATTCTAAGGTTTCAATTTTGGTTTGATAATTAGCGGTGATATTTTTTACAGGTCTGTGGCCGCACAAAAACAAAATTTTGTTGTTCTTCTTTGCATCGTCTAATAATTCTAAAAGATACGGAATACTAAAATGGACGTGACTGTTATCTATATCAAAAGCATAGGCAAACTTACTATCTCTAAAATAGCAACCTTCGCGTTCCGGTTGATCTTCACAAAAGGCTCTTCCTCTTATAAAATTAAATCTCTTAGACAAAACCGTATCAAGTTCGTTTGAACGTTCCCCATATGGATAGGCAAATGAAGTAACATTAAAACCATTTCGCTTCATGGAAACCATCATAGGATCTATTTCTTGCTTGACATATTCTTGTATTCCGTTGCTTTGAACAAATTTTACTGCATTATAATGATGATAACCATGTCCTGCAATTTCATGTCCTTCATCTTGCAATTGATGCAATTTTTTTAATTGCGGTTTCCCTATAGAATCTATTCGGCAGACACAGAATGTAGCTTTCCAATCGTATTTTTTCAAAACCGAATCTGCTTCTGACCATTCATCAACATAGGCATCATCAAACGAAATGACTACTCCCGCCTCATAAGGTTTGGATTCTTTTTTCTGGCAAGAATTCATTACAATTAACAACAAAATCAAAGCAATTTGTACAACTCTTTTTTTCATTTTTTTAAATCATCTATTGGTATAAAATTAAATCAAACTAAGTTGATTTTATTGGAAAATATAATACAAAAGTAGTTCCTTCATTAATTTTTGATGTTACCTCGATTTTTATTTGATGAAAAGCGGCGACACTCCCTACAATGGCTAACCCTAAACCATGTCCTTCCTCAGTAGTATTGATGCGGGTAAAACGATCAAATATTTGTCCTATTTGAGCTTCATTCATGCCTATTCCCGTATCAGCAATGGATAAAAAATAAACTTCATCAACATAACCATCCTTACAAATGATACTGCCTTCTGATTTATTATACTTTATAGCATTCACCATTAAATTATACAATAGAATATGCAGCAATGTTTTGTTTCCATCACATTCATAATGATGCTGTAATGCCAAATCGATATGAATATTTTTATCATCCATTCGGTCGCTTAAATCGTCAACCAAATCATAAAGCAACGGATACAAATCTATGGTTTCATTAGACGCATATTGATTGTTATCAATTTTAGAAATGAGTAATAAATTATTGATGATTTTCTTCAACATATCTAAGTTCCGCAACGAACTCACTATTTTGTCCATGGCATCATCATCTAATGATTGATTTTGAAGTAAATTTTCAAATTTATTTTTCATCAAAGCGATTGGAGTCAAAAGCTCATGAGACACATTGGCAATAAATTGTTTTTCTTTCTTGAAAAGTTCGCTTATTCGGTTCATCATTTGGTTCAAAACCGTGTCTAATTCTCTAAAATCGGTAGTTGTCGAATTGATAGACGTGTGATCAAAAGTTTCCGGTTCGTGAACGCGTCTAATTTTAGTATCGATAATTTTATAAAAAGGCTTAAACAAATATTCTATAAAAAAAGCATCCAAAGCGAAAACGACTGCCGAGGCAAAAAACAGCACTATAAAAACAAAAATCCGAATGATAAAAGTGAGTTCTTTTATTTCGGCTAGATTACTTCCTATTTCCAGTTCATAAGTCATTTTTTCATATAGGAACTGGTATTTCAAAATCCTATAATCGTCCTGTTCGCCTTCTATAATTCGGGGTTCATCTACAAAAACAGTTTTCTTGTCTTGAAAAGGTACTGGTAATCTTGACAATTGAAGAAACTCACTGTGCAAGGTCGAGAAACTAGCATAGGTTTCGGTAGTATCATTTCGAAGCATAAAATCATTAATTTCTTCTTTGTCTAAATGCTCTAGGAATTTTTGTTTCTTCTCAACAAGACTTTTATTGATGTCTCTGTAAATTACTTTTTGGACTAAAACGGGCAACACCAACCAAAAAACGAGAATGACTAATAATCGTGTGATAAGATTAAAAATGATTAATTTGCTTTTGATTTTCATTACTTAGGAATTAATGCGATAGCCAACATTTCGAACCGTTTCAAACCAATCGATAGCAACAAACTTATCGAGTTTTTTTCGCAAGTTGCGCACATGAACATCAATAAAATTCGAATCGGAATTGAGTTCTAAAACATCACCCCAAATATGTTCGGTCAATTGCAATCGGGTAATGACTCTGTCTTTATTGAGCACTAAATATTGAAAAATATCAAACTCTTTTTTGGTTAAACTAATCGTATTTCCTTGATAACTTACTTTATAATCCTGAAGTTGAAGCACAATGCCATGAATTTCTAATTCGTTCAAAACAAAACCATGTAAACGGCGAACAACGGCAAACAACCGAGCATTCAATTCCGTCAAAGAAAAAGGTTTGGTCATGTAATCATCGGCTCCTAATTGCAATCCGTTTACTTTATCGTCTAGTTCACCTCTTGCAGTAATAACAATCACAGCCATTCTGGATTTTGATTTTCTAATGGCTTTTAAAATCTCAAATCCATCACCATCAGGCAAGCCCAAATCCAATAACATGACATCATAATCCATCGCAGCAACTTCCTCTAGCGCTGCTGCTCCATTGTTAGCAATCGTACAGCGGTACCTGTTTTTACTTAAAAAATCCCGAATCTCGGTAGCTAATTCTTGATTGTCTTCAACTATTATAATATTCATAAACGATGCTTTATTCCTGATTTAAATATACTGAATATTGAAATTACTTTTATCATTTATTAAAACAATAAAGCTGATAAATTTCTTTACCAGCTTTATTGCTTTACTTCTAAAAGAAACCCCATTTATTTTGCTTTTTTAGAAGCCTCCATTCTTGCTTCTTTGCGCTCTTCTCTTGTTTTGTGTTTGTGTTTTTTGGCCACAGTTACTTCTTTGACAGAGGCTGTTTTTAATTTTATTGGAGCTGCTGTTGCTAAAACTGTTGATCCCAATACGGCTACGAATAACAATGCTAGATTTTTCATGACTTTATTTTTTTTAAGATGTGGATTATTTTTTTACTTCTGGTTTTGCAGTTGCAGTTTTTGTAACTTCTTTGACTGCTTCTTTTTTAGCTTTTTTGGCTTTGTGCGTTACTGGTTTTACCATTGCAACTTCTTTAGCTGCTGTTGTTGCTGGTTTTGCTTGTTTAATTGGCGCTGCTGTCGCTAAAACTGTTGATCCTAATAATGCTACTATTACTAATGCTAAATTTTTCATGACTTTATTTTTTTAAGATGTGGATTATTTTTTTGCTTCTGTTTTTGTAGTTACCACTTTTACCGCTTCTTTTTTAGCTTTTTTGGCTTTGTGCGTTGCTGGTTTTGCCATTGCAACTTCTTTCGCTGCTGTTGTTGCTGGTTTTGTTTGTTTAATTTGCGCTGCTGTCGCTAAAACTGTTGATCCTAATACTGCTGCTACTACTAATGCTAGATTTTTCATGACTTTATTTTTTTAAGATGTGCATTATTTTTTCACTTCTGCTTTTGGAGTTGCTATTTTTGTAGTTACCACTTTTACCGCTTCTTTTTTAGCTTTTTTGGTTTTATGCGTTACTGGTTTTGTCAGTGCAACTTCTTTTACTACAACTGTTTTTAATTTTATTGGTGTTGGTGCTGCTGTTGCTAAAACGGTTGATCCTAAAACTGCTACTACTACTAATGCTAAATTTTTCATGACTTTGTTATTTTTATATTGTTGTTTTTATATTTATTTATAGGTCAAATTTACTTTGGTTAAATGAAGCTAAAATGAAGTTTTTGTTTTGGATTAAAATCTTATATTTTATTTAACAACTTGGTGCTAAGACTTATTTATTTCAAAATTTCAACATCCTTAAAAGCGTATTTGCTTATTTGATAGTACAAATGTATTTGCGGAAAATGAAGCTAAAATGAAGTTTTAGAAGACTCTCTAAAAATTAACTTTGTATTAACTAAAAAGCGATTCATCAGCTAATTTGAATGCTAAAAACGCATTCTTACTCGCAACAACTGCGTGAGTGATAGGAGCAAGCTACCAAAGTAGCGCGGATAGCACGACAGCAGCTAGAGAAAGGGGCGAATCACCGCAAAGTAGATTTGCCCCTTTCTCTAGCTGGTGGCACGCCCAAAGCATACACATTATTGTAAAAAGAGCCTGATTTTAAAAAGCTTTGTTTATTTTTACATCCAAATTATTTCAATATGTCAGCTCAAAAACGCCTTTTCCTTCTCGATGCCTATGCTTTAATTTTTAGAGGCTATTATGCCTTTATTAAAAATCCAAGAATTAATTCTAAAGGCATGGATACATCGGCCATTATGGGATTTATGAATTCGCTAATGGATGTGATTAAGCGTGAAAAACCAGATCATTTAGCGGTAGCTTTTGACAAAGGCGGTAGCGATTTGAGAAACGAATTGTTTCCAGAATACAAAGCCAATCGGGATGCCACTCCCGAAGCGATAAAAATTGCTGTTCCTTATATTCAAGCTTTATTGAACGCAATGCACATTCCGATTATTGAAGTAGCGGGTTATGAAGCCGATGATTTGATAGGAACGATTGCGAAACAAGCCGAAAAAGAAAACTATAAAGTGTTTATGGTAACACCGGATAAGGATTTTGCTCAATTAGTTTCGGAAAATATATTTATGTACAAACCCGCTCGAATGGGTAACGGAATCGAGATTTGGGGAATTCCTGAGGTTTTGGAGAAATTTGAAATCACTAATCCTTTACAAGTAATTGACTATTTAGGAATGATGGGCGATTCAGCCGATAATATTCCTGGTTTACCTGGTGTGGGAGAAAAAACAGCTAAAAAATTCCTTGCCGAATATGGTTCTATGGAAAATTTACTGGCCAATACACACCAACTAAAAGGGGCTATAAAAGATAAAATTGAAGCCAATGCCGAACTAGGATTATTATCTAAAAGGCTAGCGACAATTCTGTTAGATTGCCCGGTGACTTTTTGTGAAAAAGACTATGAACTTTCGACTCCAGATGTGGAGAAAACAGATGCTTTATTCAACGAATTGGAGTTTAGAAGAATGGCAGAACAATTTGACGCTATTTTCAAAAAAGGAGAACAAGCTGCTCCAACAAATAACGTTGACGAAGCCAAATTATATAAAAAACCACAACCGAAAAACGAAGATCAATTTGATTTGTTTTCGGCGACTATGTCTGGTGAAGATACTGAAGTTTCACACCTTCAATTTTACAGTACTTTAGAAAACACGCCACATTCCTACCAAATTATTCAAGGTCATTTAGGCGTTAAATTGTTATTGCAAAATTTAGAAAAACAATCTTCAGTTTGCTTTGATACCGAAACCACAGGATTGGATGCTTTGCATGCGGAACTAGTTGGAATGTCTTTTTCGTATGAAAAGGGAAAAGGATTTTATGTTCCGTTTCCAGAGAACCAAGAAGAAGCCAAAGCTTTGGCAGTAAAATTCATTCCGTTTTTTGAAAACGAAACAATTGAAAAAATTGGTCAAAATTTAAAATACGATTTAAAAATCCTTTCAAATTATGGTATTCGCGTAGCCGGAAAACTATTCGATACCATGATTGCGCATTATCTTATCAATCCAGATATGCGTCATAATATGGATATTTTATCGGAAACCTATTTGAAATATTCACCAAAATCCATTGAAGATTTAATTGGTAAAAAAGGGAAGAATCAAAAATCGATGCGCGACGTAGCTCTGGAAGATATTAAAGAATATGCTGCCGAAGATGCTGATGTGACTTTTCAACTGAAAGAATTATTTGCTGTAGAATTAGACAAAACAGCGACTCAAAAATTATTTAACGAAATCGAAATTCCGCTTGTTCCTGTTCTCGCAGCGATGGAAACCGAAGGAATCAATCTCGATGTTCCTTTCTTAAAATCCATGTCGGTCGAAATGGCTGCTGAAAGCAATGCTTTGGAACAAAAAATATATGAAACCGCTGGTGAAAAATTCAATTTGGCTTCGCCAAAACAACTCGGTGATATTTTATTTGACAAATTAAAAATTGGCGGTGCCAAACAAAAGAAAACCAAAACAGGACAATATGCTACTGGCGAAGAAGTCTTGAGTTATTTGGCCAATGACAACGAAATTGTACGTGATATTCTGGAATGGCGCCAAATGGTGAAATTGCAAAGTACTTATATTGATGCATTACCCAATCAAGTTGACACAAAAACGGGACGCGTTCATACTGATTATATGCAAACTGTTGCTGCAACGGGACGTTTGAGTTCCAATAATCCGAACTTGCAAAACATTCCAATTCGTACCGAAAGAGGCCGATTGATTCGTAAAGCATTTATTGCTCGTGATGAAAATTACACCTTGGTTTCTGCCGATTATTCTCAAATAGAATTGCGTGTGATTGCAGCTTTAAGTGGCGAAGAAAACATGATTAAAGCTTTCCAAAATAATGAAGACATTCACAAATCGACTGCCTCTAAGGTTTTTAATGTGCCACTTGAAGAAGTAACTCGCGAACAACGTAGCCATGCTAAAACGGTAAACTTCGGAATCATCTATGGCGTTTCGGCTTTTGGACTTTCAAACCAAACGAATCTTTCTCGATCTGAAAGTGCTGATTTGATTGATGCGTATTATAAATCGTATCCAAGATTGAAATCATACATAGGTGAGCAAATTGATTTTGCTAGAGATCATGGTTATGTACAAACGGTTTTAGGTCGACGTCGTTATTTGAAAGACATCAATTCGCAAAACGCAATTGTTCGTGGTGGCGCGGAGCGAAATGCTGTCAATGCTCCTATTCAAGGTTCGGCTGCTGATATTATCAAAATCGCCATGATTAACATTCATAATAAATTGATTGCCGAAAACTGGAAATCAAAAATGCTATTGCAAGTGCATGATGAGTTGGTGTTTGATGTTCATAATTCAGAATTAGAGAAAATACAACCGATGATTAAGCACGAAATGGAAAATGCTTTTAAACTGGAAGTTCCGCTAGAAGTTGATTTAGGAATGGGGAAAAACTGGCTGGAAGCGCATTAGTATATTTGACAACTTTTAAAAAGTTGTCAAATCTGGGAATAGAAAATGTTTTTAAACTAGAATACTTTTTCTTATAGATTTATAAGTAAGGAAAAACTAGCCAGAAGCACATTCATATATTTGACAACTTTTAAAAAGTTGTCAAATCTGACTCTAACTAAAACAAAAAATCCATTTCTTTACTTTTTAGAAATGGATTTTTTTTTGGTTCTAGAAGATTCTCTTTCTTTTAGATTGGTTTTGATAATAACGGTTTGATAAGGAGCTTCGTTTTCTTCCTTTGATTCTAAACGCTGAATCAGTAATTGAGCCGCTACTTCTCCAATCTCTACACCATGCTGACTCACGGTACTTAAACTTGGTGTTAATCTTCGGGAAGCTAAAATCCCGTCAGCAAAACCAATAATAGATAACTCTTCTGGAATTTTATAGCCTTTTTTAATAGCTACTTTCAATGCTGCAACCGAATCTCGTTCGTCTAAAGCAAAAACACCATCAATAGTATTGTTTTCAAAAACAGCGTCAATTCGTTTTTTCATATCATCTTCAGAATTGGTGCGAAGAATAATATTTTCATTTACTGGAATTCCATTATCAGCTAATGCTTTCAAATAACCTTCGGTTCTTAGTTTCCCCACACTTAAATCATCAACCGAAGAAATCAATGCTATATTTTTACAACCTATATCAATTAATCGTTGGGTAACATTCAAAGCAGAATCATAATCGTCTACCACTACTTTATCACATTCTACTTCATCTGCAATGCGATCAAACATCACAATTGGCGTTCCTTCATTAATAATATCGATAAAATGAGAGTAATCTTGAAGTTTCTGAGCTTCCTGCGATACCGATAATATAAACCCATCGGTAGTTCCATTGCTCAACATTTCTAAAGTATTGATTTCTTTCACTAACGATTCATTCGAAATACAAGTAATCACATTATATCCTTTTGCATCGGCTACTTTTTCGATTCCACTAAAAACTTTGGCAAAAAAAGAATTCAAAATATTTGGAATAATTACTCCTATCGTTTTTGTTTTTCTATTTTTCAAATTCAAACCAATAATATTAGGCTTGTAATTTTTTAGTTTAGCATACTCCTTAATCTTAATTTTAGTTTGACTACTAATCTCAGGACTATCATTCAGTGCTTTAGAAACTGTAGAAACAGAAACATTTAATTCTTTTGCAATTTGCTTCAGTGTTGCTTTAACTTTCATAATGAAATATATTGTCTTAGTTTTAGTCGTTTTCAGGATAGAACAGCTGCGGCTTTTTTCAAATAAACTAAGCTTTGCTGTATCTAAAAAAGAATTATTTTAGCTTCATTCTTTCTATCGCAAGATTGCAAGATAATCAAATTATTTTTCATATCAAATGTAAGATAATTTTAGAACCCAAGCACCAACTAGAATTATAAAAAAGAAGTACAGTAAACACTAATAAATATCCAATTGATTATCAGCCAGAAAAGCTAAAAAAATTATTCATTTAAGGTATTTGTATTTAAAATAATTAATTGTACTTTTGCAACCCCTTTATTGGGGATGGAATGTTTAATTAAAAAATTTTTATTGTGAACGCATTAAGCTACAAGACAATTTCAACTACAAAGGCAAACTCTACTAAAGAGTGGATCGTTGTAGATGCAGAGGGTCATAACTTAGGACGTCTTGCTTCTAAAGTCGCTATGATTTTAAGAGGAAAGTACAAACCAAGCTATACCCCACACGTGGACTGTGGAGATAACGTAATTGTTATCAACTCAGAAAAAATCAACCTTACAGGTAACAAAATGGACGAAAAGATTTACATGCGTCACACAGGTTATCCAGGAGGACAAAGAACTTTAACTGCTAAAGTATTGCAAGCAAAAAACCCTGCATCTTTAGTAGAAAAAGCAGTAAAAGGAATGTTACCTAAAAACAAATTAGGAGCTGAACTTTTCAGAAATTTAAATGTTGTTGTTGGTTCTGAGCACAAACAAGCTGCCCAAAAACCAAGAACTGTTAACCTAAACGATCTTAAGTAATGGGAGTTATTCACAAAATCGGTAGAAGAAAAACCGCTGTTGCACGTGTTTATGTTTCTGAAGGAACAGGAGTAATCACTGTAAACAAAAAAGAATTCGCAACTTATTTCCCTACAGCTACTTTACAGTACAAAGTTTTGCAACCAATGTCTATGACAGAAAATGCATCTAACTTTGACGTAAAAGTAAATGTTTACGGAGGTGGTGTAACTGGTCAAGCAGAAGCTGTAAGAATGGCATTAGCACGTGTTATGTGTGAAGTAAATGCTGAAAACAGAGGAATCTTGAAACCAGAAGGTTTATTAACTAGAGATCCAAGAATGGTTGAACGTAAGAAATTCGGTCAGAAGAAAGCTCGTAAGAGATTCCAATTCTCTAAACGTTAATATTGCCTGTCTTGTTCACAGGAGCAAGACTTTATTGAATTTATTATTGAATTTAAACAATGTTGTTGTTGTCTCACTGAGGTGAGAAATTAGTTTAGCATCTAAATGCATTTAGCCGAGAAATCGCCATTTATGCATTGCTAATTCAACAGAACGTAAACTAGTACAAAAAATGTCAAACAAAGTAGAAGTAAAAGAATTACTAGAAGCAGGTGTTCACTTTGGACACATGACTAGAAAATGGGATCCAAACATGGCTCCTTACATTTATATGGAGCGTAATGGAATTCACATTATCAATCTATATAAAACTGCAGCAAAAATCGAAGAAGCTAACGAAGCTATGAAGAAAATTGCTGCATCAGGTAGAAAAATATTATTTGTTGCTACCAAAAAACAAGCAAAAGATATCGTTGCAGAGAAAGCAAAAGCTGCTAACATGCCTTACATCACTGAAAGATGGCCTGGTGGAATGTTAACAAACTTTGTTACTATCCGTAAAGCTGTTAAAAAAATGGCTACTATTGATAAAATGAAGAAAGATGGTACTTTCATGACGTTATCTAAAAAAGAGCGTTTACAAGTAGATCGTCTTCGTGCTAAATTAGAAAAAAACTTAGGTTCAATCGCTGATATGTCTAGACTTCCAGCTGCATTGTTCGTAGTAGATATTAAAGCTGAGCACATCGCAATAAAAGAAGCTCAAAAATTAAACATTCCAGTTTTCGCAATGGTTGATACTAACTCTGATCCACGTGAAGTAGATTACGTTATCCCAGCCAATGATGATGCTTCTAAATCAATCGATAAAATTTTATCTTTAGTTACTGCTGCTGTTACTGAAGGACTTTCTGAAAGAGGTTCTGATAAAGAAACTGCTGAAGTAACTACTGAACAAGCTCCAGCTGCTGCTCCTGTAGCAACTGAAACTGCTGCACCAGCAACTGAAGAATAAAAAAACAATTATTTAAAGATTGAAAGATTTAAAGATTTGGTAATTATTGATTTTAAAATTAATATTACTTTTAATCCTTGAATTTTTCAATCTTTTAATCTTTTAATCAAATATACATTATGGCAACAATTACTGCTGCAGACGTAAATAAATTAAGACAAACTACAGGTGCCGGAATGATGGACTGTAAAAAAGCTTTAGTTGAAGCTGAAGGAGATTTCGATAAAGCTATTGAAAACCTTAGAAAAAAAGGACAAAAAGTTGCTGATAACCGTTCTGACCGTGAGTCTTCTGAAGGAGCTGCTGTTTCTTTTATTAATGCTGACAAAACTAAAGGAGCTATCATCACTTTAAACTGCGAAACAGATTTCGTAGGTAAGAATGAAACTTTCGTAGCTTTAGCTAAAGAATTAGTTGAAAAAGCGATTAACTTCTCTTCTAAAGAAGAATTCTTAGCTTCAGATTTCAATGGAATTACTGTTGCTGAAAAATTAATTGAGCAAACTGGTGTTATTGGTGAAAAAATCGAAATCGGTGGTTTTGAAATCGTAGAAGGTGCTTTCGTTGGATCTTATGTTCACGTTAACAAAATTGCTGCATTAACAGCTATTTCTGCATCAATTGACAATGCTGATGTTTTAACTAAAGACATCTCTATGCAAGTTGCTTCTATGGGTGCTGACACATTATCTTACAAAGATTTTGATCCAGCTTTCGTTGCTTCTGAACTTGATGCTCGTATTGCTATAATCGAAAAAGAAAATGAAGAAGCAAAACGTTTAGGAAAAACGTTGAAAAATGTTCCTAAATATATTTCTTACTCTCAATTAACTGAAGAAGTTTTAAAACAAGCTGAAGAAGATGCTAAAGCTGAATTAAAAGCTGAAGGTAAACCAGAACAAATTTGGGATAAAATTCTTCCAGGGAAAATTCTACGTTTCATCTCTGATAATACAACTTTAGACCAAGAGAAAGCTTTATTAGATCAAAACTTTATTAAAGACGACAGTAAAAAAGTTGGTGATTATGTTAAAGGATTCAACGTTGAAATTACAAATTTCAAAAGAGTTGCTTTAGGTTAATCTAAACAGTTTTTAAACATATAAAAAAAGCGATTTGAAATTCAAATCGCTTTTTTTTATATCAATTATTTCTCATTGTAGATTCCCTAACAATTACCTCTGTTCCCAATTCAATTATTCTAGGCTCAAATACCCTTCCTTCTTTACGACAAATAATCTCTTCTAATAATAAAGTAAAAGCCGCTACTCCCATTTCATAACTCGGCTGATCAACAGTACTCAATTTTGGCGTAATTACCTGAGAAACCAACCAATTACTAAAACCAATTACTGCAACCTGGCTTGGCATTTGAATTCCTTTTTCATTAAAATGAGCCAAAACACCAACCGCAACCAAATCTGTAATAACAAATATCCCATCAACACCTTTATCTTCTTCTAGAATTTGTTTTGCAAATTCAACTCCTTGTTCAAAAGTGATGCTTTTACAGGAATACACTAATTTAGAATCAAAAGGAATTCCGTTTTTCTCTAAAGCTTTTTTATAGCCCAAAAAACGATCAATAGAATTTTGCGGATTTTCAAGACCCCGAATATGAGCAATTTTTTTGCAACCCATATCAATTAAATGCTGCACGGCTTCCATAGCAGCTTTTTGATCATTAATAATAACTTTGGAACTCTGAATTAATTTAGAAATTTTATCAAACTGGACAAAAGGAATTTCTTTTTGGAGAATTTCTTTAATATGAGCATCATTGTTTGACTCATTAGACAGCGACATAATAATCCCATCTACTCTCTTATTAATCAAAAGTGCTACTTGTTTTTTTTCTAATTCTAAAGATTCATTAGACTGAAGAATAATAACTAAATATCCCTTTTTCTCAGCTTCAGCAATAATACCATTTACAACCCCAGAAAAAAAGTGATGCACCACTTCAGGAATGATAAGACCAATAGTCTTAGACTCTTTAGTCCTTAAGTTAACAGCAAAACTATTTGGGGTATAATGCAGCTCTTCAGCTAGATCAATTACCGCTTTCTTAGTTTTTTCACTAACATCTGGGTAATTTTTTAATGCTTTTGAAACAGTTGTAATGGATATACCTAAGGCATTAGCTATCTCTTTTAAAGTGGTCTCTCTCATAAAAACAAATATCGCAAAAAATTCTTAAGAAAATCGAAAACGTTTTCGGTAATTTCGAAAACGTTTTCGTATAAAAACATTAATTTTATTTTGCTGATTAAATATACATTTGATAAAAAATAACCAAATAAATTATTAACTAAGTAATTATCCAGTCATGAAAACAGCAAATTCATTATTTAAAAAAATGGGAATAGTTATAGCATTATTGCTATTTAATATTTCTTTTTCACAAAATTCCAATTTATCAGGAACAGTTACTGATGCAACTGGCGCTCCAATTCCAGGAGTAAATATTGCGATAAAAAACACTACCAAAGCAATTGCTACTGATGGAAATGGAAAATACTCATTTTCAAATCTAAAAAATGGTGCGGTAAATATTATTGCTACCTATATTGGTTTTAAAACTGTAGAATTAAAAGTTACAATAAACGAAAATACCATCCAAAATATCTCATTAGTTGAAGATGCTAATGTTTTAGATGATGTAGTGGTTACGGGAGTTGCAAATCCTAAAGCAAAAATCAAATCTAGTGTTTCCATTACTACTCTAGGAACGGAACAAGTAACACAATCTGCACCAAGATCAACTGCAGAAATCTTCAGAACAATCCCTGGTATTCGTTCAGAATCTTCAGGTGGTGAAGGAAATTCAAATATTTCTGTTCGTGGTGTACCAATTTCTTCAGGTGGATCAAAATATTTACAGCTTCAAGAAGATGGACTTCCTGTATTATTATTTGGTGATATTGCATTTGCAACAGCGGATATCTTTACAAGATTTGACGGAAACATAGCTAAAATTGAAGCCATTCGTGGTGGATCTGCATCAACATTATCTTCTAATTCACCAGGTGGAATTATCAACTTTATCAGTAAAACTGGTAAAACTGAAGGTGGTAACATGAGTACTACTTTTGGATTAGACTACGGAAATTTCAGAACCGATTTGGACTACGGATCAAAAATTGGAGACGGATTGTATTTTCATGTTGGTGGTTTTTATAGAACAGGCGAAGGAGTTAGAAAAACAGGATTCAACAGCAACAATGGTGGTCAATTTAAATTCAACATTACTAAAGAATTCGAAAATGGTTCTATTACTGTTTATGCTAAATTCTTAAATGATAAAACTGCAGCTTATATGCCTATGCCAGTAGCTGTTTCAGGAACAAATGCAAATCCTACTTGGAAAAGTGTTGATGGTTATGATGCTACAACTGGTGCTTTACAATCTATTTATTTGACTCATAGTCTTGGACTTGGTCCTGATGGAAATGTACGCAGAGAAGCAGTTGCTAACGGAATGCATCCTATTTCTAAATCAATTGGAGCAAATGCTTCCTTTAATTTAGAAAACAATTGGAAAATCACTGACAACATTAGATTCTCATCTAATTCAGGCGGATTTATTTCTCCTTTTCCTGCAGAATTAGGAACAGCATCAGCAATTGCAAATTCTTTTGGAGCTGGAGCTACTTTAAGCTATGCTGATAATGGAGCTGCTTTTAACAATCCAAATGGATTAGTAGCTAGAATTCACATGTTCGATACTCAATTAAACAACATGGGGAATTTTATGAATGATTTACGTTTGACAAAAAAATTCGATAAAATAGGAATTACAGCAGGATTGTTTAAATCGATGCAAAATATCTCAATGTCATGGTTGTGGAATTCTTATCTACAAGAAGTTTCAGATGACAATCCTCGTTTGATTAATGTTAGCAATGCGATCGGAGGTTCTTTATCAGAAAATGGATTGTACGCTTACGGAACACCAGCTTGGGGAAATTTAGCTAGAAATTACGATACACAATACAATGTTTCTGCTCCTTATATCAATATTTCTGTAGATGCAACTGAAAACTTATCTATTGAGGGAGGTTTACGTTATGATAAAGGAAAAGTAACTGGTTCTTTTGCAGGTGGCGTTTCAACTACTTATGACCTTAATAATGATGGTGTAATTTCTGTACCAGAGCAAAATGTATTTGCAATTGACAATGCTAATCCTACAGCGGTAAACTATGATTACGATTACTATTCCTATACTTTAGGAGCGAATTTACTTTTAGCAAGCAGACAATCTGTATTTGCTAGAATAAGTAGAGGTGCTTCAGCTAAAGCGGATAGAATTTTATTCAGTGGATTAGATTATTTAGACGGAAATAAAATTAATGCATTAGACTTTTTAACTCAGGCAGAAATTGGATTCAAACAAAAATTTGACAAAGGATATCTTTATGCTACAGCTTTTCACTCTAAAACAGATGAACAAGGCGGATTTGAAGCAACTTCAAACAGTATCATTAAAAACAATTACAAATCTATGGGTCTAGAGTTAGAAACAGCTTACAATGTTACTGATAATTTAGATGTAAGAGGTTCATTAACGTACACAAAAGCAGAAATTACTTCAGGTGATAACAATGGTAATCAACCAAGAAGACAACCTAAATTAATGTATAGTTTTTTACCAACTTATAAATTCATGGATAAAAAGAACACACTTGGTTTAAGCTTCATTGGTCAAACAAAAGCTTATGCGCAAGACTCAAACCAATTAGTTATGAATGGATTTGTAATTGTAAATGGATTTGTAGAAGTAGTCATTGCAAAAGGACTATCTGTTAATGTTTCTGGAAACAACCTATTCAACACCTTAGCAATCACTGAAGCCGAAGAAGGAAATATCACTGAGAATACAGTAAATTATGTTAGAGCAAGATCAATGACAGGAAGATCAATTTCTATGGCTCTATCTTATAAATTTTAATACAATTGTTTCATAAATGTTAGTTGATTACCAATTCCTGTACTTTTATAGTACAGGAATTAATTTAAAATTTTAAAAACACAATTATGGCATTTTCTAAACCTAAACTTAGTTTTTGGCAAATAATAAACATGAATGTCGGCTTTTTTGGCATCCAATATAGTTTTGGTTTGCAACAAAGTGCCGTAAATCCTATCTATGATTTTCTACACGCCAGTCCTGATCAAATTCCGCTATTAAATTTAGCTGGGCCACTAACAGGATTATTGATTCAGCCGATAATTGGAGCAATGAGTGACAAAACTTGGCATCCAAGATGGGGACGAAGAAAACCGTATTTTTTTATTGGAGCTATTATTTGTAGCATCGCCTTATTCCTTTTCCCATTTAGTAGCTCACTATGGATGGCAGCTGGTTTGCTTTGGATTTTAGATGTTGGTAACAACACCGCAATGGAACCCTATCGTGCTTTTATTGCCGACACACTAAATGAAGATCAACAACCAATCGGTTTTCAAGCACAAAGTTTCTTTACTGGATTTGGACAATTCTTATCTTATATTTCTCTTTTTCTGTTTCCAATTATTTTTATTGGCTACACCGGACAATTGCCAAACTGGATTTATGCCTCTTTCTTTTTAGGAGCAGTACTTTCGGTAACATCAATTTGGTGGAGCATGAAGAAAACAAAAGAGATTCCGCCAACAGCAGCAGAGATTGAAACAATGAAATCAGAGCCGTTGAATGTCTTTTCACCTTTTGTAGATATCTATCATGCCGTATTAGAAATGCCAAAAGTAATGTGGCAACTCTTTTTAGTGTATTTATTTCAATGGTATGCTTTAATGTGTTTCTGGCAAAACAATTCAAAAAGTATTGCTTTATCTGTTTGGAATACTACTCCAGTCGACAAAATGGGTTATGAAAAAGCGGTAGAATGGATGGGATTGATAGGTGCATTTGGATTTATTATAACTTTTTCGGTAGCCTTTTATCTGGCAAAATTAGCAAAGAAACACAGTCCTAAAATGGTACATTTTATTTGCCTTCTTTTTGGAGCTATTTCATTTCTATTTTTCCCAGTCATACAAAATCAATATGTATTCTTTGCAGTAATCATTGGTTACGGAATTGCCTGGGCGAGTATGATGGGAATTCCCTATCTCATGGTGGTTTCTACTATTCCCAAAGAACGCTACGGAGTTTACATGGGTATCATCAACATGATGATTGTAATTCCAATGATTATTCAAAATTTATCCTTTGGATTCATCCTAAAACATTTTTTGAATAACGATCCGCGTTTAGCCATAACATTTGCTGGAATATTATTACTGCTCGGCTCCATGAGTACCCTATTAATTAAAGTAAAGAAAACAACATTCTAGTATTATGAATACTGATATCAATTATACCAAAGCAATTGAATTACTACAAAAATCATCCTCATCCGAAGGTTTTTTAGCAAGTGCACAAAATATTTCTAATTACAAAAGAGTTTGGGCTCGTGATGGCGTAATATGTGGACTCGCAGCCTTAGCATCAGGACAAGACGATTTGATTGAAACTTTTAGAAAAACATTAGAAACTTTAGCCAAAAACCAACATTACAACGGAACCATACCATCTAACGTTATGACAAATGGAACCGATACTGAAGTAAGTTACGGTGGATTAGCGGGAAGAGTCGATGCTGTAACTTGGTTTATTATTGGGGTTTGCCAATATGCTTTTTACAAAAACGATCCTTCTTTTGTTGAAAAACAACAAGCCAATATCGAAAAATGTTTGACATTAATGGAAGCTTGGGAATTCAACAACAAACACCTAGTGTATGTTCCATTATCAGGAAACTGGGCCGATGAATACATCACGGATGGTTATGTTTTATACGACCAATTGTTGCGTGTTTGGGCATTAAAAAGCTTCAATCATTTTGCAAAAAACACTGCAATCACATCTAAAATTGAAAAAATCACGGAGCAAATAGAAATTAATTTCACTCCCAATTCAGGTGGTGAAAAATACCATGAAAGAACGTATAAAGAATTACAATTTGGTGATTATATGCCTTGCTCCTTCTCTCCTGCTGGGTATAAAACGCAATTTGATGCTTTCGCAAATTCATTGGCAATACTATTAAATATCGGTTCAAAAGACTTTCAAGAAAAAACTATTCAACATGCCGAAGCAATTAGAAATCAAAAACCGCTGAAATTAATTCCTGCTTTTTGGCCTCCAATTGAGGAAACTGATGCTGACTGGAACTTACTAAAAAACAATTTCAAATACGAATTTAGAAATTACCCAAATGAATTTCACAATGGAGGAAGCTGGCCAATGGTGAATGGGTTTTACGGTTTAGCCTTGCTTGCTGGGAATCAAAATCAAGAAGCAAAAACACTTTTAGAAGCAATAAATAATGCCAATCAAAAAGAAGATTTTAGTTTCTATGAAAACTTTAATACCGAAACAGAAATACCAAACGGAGTTCCGTTTTGTACCTGGAGCGCAGCTGCAACAGTTTTATTACATCAAGGAATTACTGCAAATTTTAAATTATTGATTTAAAATGGAAAAGACAATCGACATCATATGTATTGGGGAAATACTCATTGACTTTATTGGCAATGAAATCAATTTACCCATTTCTAAAATAGAAAATTACCACCGTTTTTTAGGTGGTTCGCCAACAAATGTAGCTATAAACGGAGCTAAATTAGGGCTCAAAACAGCCTTAGTTGCCACTTGTGGCAAAGATGGTTTAGGCGATTTCATGATAGAAGAATTAAACGAAAATAATGTTGTAACTTCTTATGTTAAACAAACAGAAGAACAACCTTCATCAGTAATTTTCGTATCCAAATCAAGTGAAACACCTGAATTCATTCCTTACAGACAAGCCGATTATCACATTGAAAACACTCAAATTACAGATGAATTACTTGAAAATGCTAAAATCTTTCATACAACCTGTTTCGCTTTAAGTAAAAATCCAGCGCGTGAAACCATTTTAGAAAAAGCTAAAAAAGCACATCAATTGGGTTTACAAACTAGCATTGACCTTAATTTTTCTGAAAAAATATGGCCAAATAGAGCTGAAGCTAAAGCCGTTATTAAAGAATATTTATCCACAAATCCTTTAGTAAAATTGAGTGATGATGATTGTTTTAGATTATTTGAAGAAACAAAAACTGATGATTATATTTTTGACTATTTTCACCAATTAGGGGCATCCACCATTTGCCTAACAAAAGGAAAAGAAGGAGTGGTTTTATTCGATGCAAAAATAGGTATCATTCATAAAAAAGCCAATTTTGTTGCCACCGTAAAAGATACTACCGGAGCTGGAGATGCATTTTGGACAGGATTTTTATACAGCAAACTAAAAGGAAAAGAACCGCTCGAATGCATTGATAATGCTCAAAAACTAGCTAGTATTAAACTACAGCATCTTGGTCAACTGCCAAATAACATTGAACTGGAAGAAGTTTAAAGTCTTCATTAAAAAACATAAACCCTGATATGAATTCTATTAAGTTCCATTTTAAATTTTTAAAGTGGAAATTTTTACTTAAAAATCCCTTTACACTCTTTCCAAAAAAGGCATTTTTCAAACTAAACCACTCTGCACTGAAAGTGCAGAGGTTTGTTTTACGAGGGACTGAAAGTCCCTCATTTATTTCATTCGAGAATGAAATTTGAATTATCATCACTCTCTT
>WSSedL1CaDRAFT_10000541_pt1 | contig 26327 bp, 26 predicted proteins | sample WetSurSL1Cattail_FD_9464 | JGI IMG/M metagenome (IMG submission 9464)
TCCATGTTGGGTACGGGTGCTGCCGCTTCATGATATAGCGTCTCGGACAGAACATTACGGATGGAATGATTCAACAGGTCTTTTTCCCAATTGGCGCTTTCTTCTTTCAGCTTAACCTGTACCAATATGTAAAAATAATTCTGCGACATAATTTCTAAAGGCAGCTGCCTTTTTTGAAGCGCCCGCCTGATATTTTTTTCGTCCGGCTGAATTGTGGCATGAAACAGTTCATACCAAAAAGCTTCGGTACGGTTAATCAATTGGCTGTCCCAATATTCGGCAAGATTTTGGTTTTTTTTCTGCTCCTCCATTCTCTTGATTGCACCCACTGCACGGCGCAGTTCCTCCTCCAGCTTTTTTGCGCCCGCCGGCTTGACAATATAACCGAAGCACTGCATCTGAATGGCTTTTTGAGCATATTCAAATTTTGCATAGCTTGTCAGAAACAGCGTCACAGGGTGATAGCCTTGCCCGCAGGCCCAGTCCAACAAATCCAGGCCGCTGCCCTTTGGCATTTCTATATCAGCCAGCAGGATATCTATTTTTTCATTTTCAAATACCGTCTGGGCATGCTTCATGCTATAAGCCGGCAATACCTTCTCAATGCCTATTGCCGCCCAGTCAAGCGCTTCAATGATTCCCTGCACGCAATAAATCTCATCATCAACCACAAGGATGTTCATAGGCGGTTCCTTTCGGTCCGGGTTCTGTTTGAGCCATGATCTTCAGGCTGGTAGGGCTGATACGGAATGTCGATATCGATTCTGGCACCGGCATCAGGCTCATTGGAAAATGAAATGGATGCGTTGTCGATATATTCCATTCTCAAACGGCGAATAATATTCTCTATTCCCAGGTGATTACCGTCTTCGTCCTGCATTGTATAATCGGACTGCTTCACAGCCTGGAGAAATTCCTCCGGGAAACCTTCGCCGCTATCGATTACCGTCAGACGAACCCGGTTCCCGTCCGCCTTTTCAATCAACCGTGTTTTGATAAATACGTACAGATCAACGCCCATAACCAGCTCGTGCTTCACCGTGTTTTCTACAAACATCATCAGAAGAAGAGGAAATACGGTGGCATTTTCAGTACATGGGTCGACATCCGGTTCATAATGAATGCAGTTTGGAAAACGAAGATTCGAAAGCTCCAGATAGTTGGCTATATATTTCAATTCTTCCGAAAGCTTTACGGCGGAATGGTTTGCCAGTGTATAGCGCAGATGGTCGCTCAGATTTTCCGTCATTCTCCGGATGATTTCATGGTTCTGGGCATTTGCAGAGAGATGATAGATCGTATTCAGGAAGTTGATGAGAAAATGCGGAGCGACCTGTGATTTGAGATATTTCAGCTCTATCTGTTTCCGGTCAAGCTGCTCCTCGTAGATGTCAATTTTTAGTTTCTGGATCTTATCTACCATGTCATTAAAAGCATGGTTGACCTGGATGAATTCATCACACCGTACATTGCCGGGATCGACCTTTGTACCGAAATTGCCTGCGCGAAGCGAGTCGATGGCTACAAGCAGCGACCGGATCGGCCTGGAAAAATATTTTCTCAGTAGCAATATAAGAAGCACACCCAGCAGGAGGATCATTATGCCCATAAGCAGGAGCGCTATCTTTGGATCGAATAATTTCTCGGACAAAGCCTTGCCGGGCACCAGCGTCATCAGATAGTAATCAATATATTTTAAACGGTCGGTGATCATCAAATAGGAAATGTTATCGGCATCCTTCACCATTTTGTATTGGTTCAACGCATTTACGGGGTTAAAACTGATACGGGACAAATCAGAGTCTGTCAGAACCTTTCCTTCGGTAGTAAGAAACATGGTCTTGGCGCCCATTTCCTCCATATCGTTGAATGCCGAAAGCAATGTGTCGGTATTCGCCCATGCGCCTACATAAGAATTACCGACACGGATAATCCTGAAAAAATAGTATTTGCCGAGAATTTGCTCTGCATACCACTTGTTGATATTGATGCCGTCCAGTTTCCCATTCTTACTTGCGTTTCGGAATAAGTCCTGTAGATGCATGATGACGTAGTAATAGTTTACCGAACTATGAGCGTAATAAATAAAGGCATCCGACTTGACGGAATAGACAAACATTCCGTCTACAATAGGAAAACATGGAAGAATATTTACCAAAGAAGACTGTATATTGTTAATTGAAATATAGTAATTGGTATCCAGCTGGTTCTCATCCAGTACGGAAATGTCAATACTGTTGTTAATCATGCCGTAAAGATATTTTTCCAATGCATTGAATTCGTTACCCATCTGGTTTTCATAAATCATGAGCGTTTCTTTCATGCTCGTATAAGTCTGCGCCCGGATGACAGAAGTAAAATAGGCTGATCCGCCGGTAACCAGAAAAGCAAAAAGCAGAAAAACCGTAAACAAACCTATCAGCAATTGGCGTCGTATAGAATAATGCAGCACTTTTGGAGAATCTTTCTTCATTACCACATCAACTTGCCTACTTTCATTTTTTCAACTTGTCATTACAATATCACAGAATATTGATATTGTAAATTATCATGACTCCGCCTTAACATCTAAGTATTTTACAACAACTCCTAAGATAAGTCATTTTCATTTACAGCCAGGATAAGTATAATTAATTCTATAAAAGGAGTATGTTACATGTGCATGAACCAAAATCATATTTATGAGGGGAAGTAAGGTCATGACAAAAAGAATTCCGGCTATCTTTCTATTAACCGCTCTTTTATTCACATTGATTACAGGATGTTCAGGAAATATTGGCCGGGACAACCCGTCAACCGCTGACGGTAACCCGTCCTCATCCTCATCCGGGAATACTTCTGCAGGCGAGCCGGCCGGCAGAAAGGAAAGCGGAAGCTATACAAAAGTAGTCATGGCATTTATGAATTCGACAGGTTCTCCTGCCGGACTGAAGGATGTTGAAACCGAGTTGGGTAAAAATACAGGGAAATCCCTCGGACTGGATGTCGGACTTCTCATCCTCGACCTTGCCACCTACCATCAGCAGCTTATGCTGATGCTTTCCTCCAATGAACAAGTGGATATCTACAATTCAATCGGTATCGGATACACCTCGGCTATCAACAATGGATATTGTTACGATCTGGAGAAAGATAATCTGATATCCAAATACGGGCAGGAAATTATCGATGCGATGGAAAAAAAATACATTGATGCATGCCGCGTCGGAGGAGTTTTGTATGGTTTGCCCAACCAGCGGGACATGGCAATCGGTCTGGAGTGTATCGTTATTCCGGCAAAATATCTGGACGGCATCTGCTATGATTACGCATCCATGTATAAAAACCCGGACGATGAAGAAATCTTTACTGACATCAATACAATTGATGATATTTTTGCGAAGCTGCACCAAAAATATCCGGACAAGACCGTGTATGTTCCGTTGACTGCGACCCTCACCCAGACGAGTGATTTCGATCAGCTCGGCGGCGACAACTTCGGCGTTTTGCTGAATAAGGGCCGGGATCTAACTGTCGTGGATCTGTTCTCCAGCGATACGTACAGGAACCTGTGCGATCGTATGTATCGGTGGAATAAGGCAGGATATATCTCCAGGGACGCTATGACAAACAGTGCTTCCCAGGATGTACAGATCAAGGCGGGTACGGCAATTTCCTTTGCAACAGCCGGCAAACCCGGTATCAGAACGCAGATGACCGGCCTTTGTGGTCAGAAAATGATCGTCTTCCAGATGGGTGAAAACTTTCTGAGGTCTTCCGGTCCCGCCTCACTGGCATGGTGCATGAATTCCAAAACTAAAGCTCCTGTTGCTGCAATGAAGTTCTTTAGTGCATGCTATACCGATCCTGCTATTTCCAACTTACTCTGCTGGGGAATTGAAGGCAAAGAGTACAAGGTAACCAGTGACGGCCATATCGATTTTGCGGACGGAGTAGACGCAAACAATTCCCCCTATTACAATAATGTCAACTGGGAGATGCCCAACCAATTCATAGCTCATGTCTTTACAGGCGATGATCTGGATATCTGGGACCGGATGATAAAATTCAACTCTGAAGCAATCACATCCAGGGCATTGGGATTTTCTTTCGTCAACAGTTCACTGGCTACGGAATTTACTGCTCTTACCAATATTTACACCCAGTATCAGAAACAGCTTGAATTCGGGTTCACAGATCCGGGAACAGGCATTCCGGAGATGGTGAATAAAATGAAAAAAGCCGGTTTGGGAAAATATATAGCCGAAAAGCAGGCTCAGCTGACAAAATGGGCTGAATCCGGAGATGCCGAATAACGGCCTGTTTTGTCTGGCGCCGCGGAATTCCTTATAAAAAGGAGGGTTACTATGTTTTTTCAGAAAGAATTTCAATCAAATGAAAATCCTGCTGAAGTGAATGTGAGCTGCTTCAGGTACTTTTCCAATGAAACCGACTTATTTTCCTACCATTGTCATTCATATTTTGAAATCGCCTATTTGATAAAAGGAAACCGGTACGAAACGATTAACGGTACAAAATTGAACGTATCCGATAATAGTCTAATTTTTATTCCTCCTTTAGCGGCACACAGCAATCAAAATATAAGTAAAGTTGAAGATATGGTTTTACAATTCAGCCGAAAATTTTTACACAATAATACAGATACAATGGGCAAAGCATCAATTTTGATACCTGCCGGTGAATTGCTGAAAAGCAAGTATATCCAAAAAGGGGGCAGGATTTATCTGTATCTCCAGGAAATAGCGGAAATAAGCCATAAAATGCATATTGAAGGTCCTATTGTTATAAGGCGGATAGATAGTTCATATGAATGGAAATTGAATGGATTGACATTAAATTTATTATCAGAGATGTTGAAAGAAGGCCTGTTGTCCATATTGGAAAATTCAGGCGATGAATCGGATACTTTGCCAATTGAACGTGTAATGTATCAGATTTTCCTGCATCCGGAGCAACGACTGGACATGCATGATGCTGCAAAATTGGCAAATATGGGCTATTCCAATTTCTGCAGGACATTTAAACAGTTAGTCGGGTATAACTATGTGGATTTCTGCAATTTCGCCCTTGTACTAACCGCAGAAGAGCTTTTAAGGAACACCGGGCTATCTGTGACTCAGGTTTCAGATAAGCTGAATATCGGTACAATCAGTTATTTTAACCGACTGTTTAAAAAATATAACGGAAACACACCGCTAATATATCGGAAACAAACAAAATCAAAAGTTTTTCATTTAAATGTTCCGGACGAGTCACATACCCCGAGGGTATTGGAATATGTCAACTCCTAAAAGCAAATTAAGATAAAAAACAAGCAAGTGCGTGGTTAGAAATAGGAAAATGCAAGTAATATAATTAGAATACAAGTTTTGGAATGCATAAGGCGCCGAATGCATTTTCAAATAAAAGGAAGAAAGGGGATCGAAAATGAAAAAGAAAATGTTGGCTTTACTCCTTGGATTTATAATGATAATATCACTTGTTTGCACGGGCTGTTCCTCAAACAGTTCTTCAACCGCCCCATCAGCAGTTACTCCTTCAACTGCCCCTGAAAGCGATCAGACTACTGCCCAGGCAACTTCTCAAGCTGCCGGACCGGCAGCCAAAGATCTTTCCGGTGACCTTACAATATGGGCTTGGGGCGCAGGTGCAGAAGGAGATACAAGAACTGCCCTGATGAAAATCTTTAAAGAGGAACATCCTGAGCTCAATGTGGACTACTCTGTATTTCCAACCCAAGATGGGGTATGGGATCAGAAAGCGTCTGCGGCGCTTGCTTCCGGTACGGGACCTGATGTAATACAGATGAGCCCTGACTATTATGCCATGAATACAAAGTACTATATGGATTTGAATCCTTATGTCAAGGCAGACAGCGTAGATCTCAGCGATGTGCTTGTCGATGGCATGATCAGCGGCTATTATGATCCTGATGGAAAGCTAGAGGGATTCCCCCTTTTGGCATACGGCTTTGTAATGGCTTACAACAAAGATATGTTTGACAGTGCCGGTGTCGCCTACCCCAAACCAGGTTATACCTGGGATGATGTTGCAAATTGGGGCAAGACGTTTGCAAAAGGTACCGGTGCTTCCCAAACTTACGCATTGGTAAAGCATTGGTGCATGAATAGCTTCATGATCTATTCGGAAGGCGGCGTGCCATATAGCAGTGATCTTAAAACCTCTAGTTTTGACAGCCCGCAAATCCTTGCAGCCATGAAACTTTACCAGCAATATACCAATGACGGTATTATACCGACCGATACGGCACAGCAAACGATCCCCGCGGCCACCCTTTTCATGTCGAAACTGGCAGCCATGTATCCTCTTGGCGGTTATGAAGTGGAATCCTTCATCAACGATGCGGAGACAAACGGAGTTAACCTTGGATTTACCACAATGCCGTCCGACCCTTCAGGTAAGGAAGTCAACGTTCTCTTTGCTACCGGTTGGGCAATTACGACAACTTCGAAAAACCCGGATGCCGCATGGCAGTTTTTGAAGGAATCGGCATATGCAAACGATGAAATGTGCAAAGCAACGTGCGCTGCCGGTATAACCGCCAGCAAGAAGATGGCCAAGGATTATTACGGCACACAGACTGTCGGCAAATGCGGCTTCTCAAAATCTATGATCGTCGACAGCATCCCCAAATGCCATCTCAATCCGTTGGGCGGCACCCTTTCTTCGGCTGGAAATATATGGAGCACCATGGTGCAGGCAATCACCCTGGACGCCCAGGAGCCTGCAGATGTCCAGACTCAATATGCTCCGCAGATTGCGGCGGAATTCAAAAACTACGGATTTTAATATGAAACAAAGCTCACCTAACAGTTGAACCACTGGAAAAACAATACCGTAATTCACATAAGAGGAACAGAGGAGGATATATAGTATATATCTTCCTCTGTGATACTGTATATGCAGCAAAAAAGATCTGTATGGAGGAATAATTATTTTTTGCGGCAGAGTGCTGTATGTAAGATAATGCAAGAACGTTGGCGAGGTGAACCGAATGAAAAAGCAAAAGACAATAGGCCTCAGGAAAATGGATGCGATAAGCTTCTATGCTTTTACGTCTCCATGGCTGATCGGGTTTTTGGTGTTGACCGTCTACCCTATGATAACATCCCTGTATATGACATTTACCGATTCGGGATTTTCCGGTGACGGGAAATTTATCGGCTTGCAAAATTATATCAATGCATTCACGGTGGATGCGTTATTTATAAAAACTTTTTGGAATTCGATCTGTTATGTTTTGATGTTTGTACCGCTGAGTCTTATTTTAGCATTTATTCTCGGTTGGCTTTTGAGCAGAAGTATTTCCGGTCTTAGCTTCTTCCGTACCGTATTTTATTTGCCGTATATAACTGCCGGCGTAGCAGTAACCATACTGTGGGGTTGGATATTTAACGGCAGCTACGGATTGCTGAATTACATACTTTCATTGATTGGAATTCAAGGCCCTAATTGGCTTGGAGATAAACATATAGCGCTGTTTTGCATTGTATTGATGAATCTTTGGACGATAGGAAACAGCGTTATTATCATGCTGGCCGGAATTCAGGACATACCGGCAGCTTATTATGAAAGCGCCAGGATTGATGGAGCATCTACGTTTCGCCAGATTTTTTCAATTACCATTCCGTTGTCTACCCCAATAATATACTTCAATCTGGTCGTTAATATCATATCCAGTTTTCAGCTTTTTGATCAGCCTTATATTTTAACGAGCGGCGGACCGGTTGATTCAACATGCACAGCTTCGCTGCTGCTGTTTCGGAATGCATTTCAGTATGGGAAAATGGGTTATGGCTCCTGTATCGCATGGTGCTTATTCGTTCTGATCATGGTAATTACTTTGCTGCTGCAAAAAACATCAAAAAGGTGGGTTTATTATGAAGGATGACTCGAAGAAAGGGATATACACCATATGAGTAAATTATTATCGCAATCTTCTTCAGTACGTGTTGGCAAAACGATTATTTATATCATTTTAATTATTTGCTGTATCATTTGTATTGCGCCATTTCTATGGATGGTCGATTCGTCATTCAAGTCAACAGCGGAATCATATTTGTTTCCTCCGAATTTGATTCCAGTAAAATGGATGTTTTCAAATTATCCTGCCGGATGGGCTGCTGCCGACTTCGGTCTTTTTACCAGGAATACCGTGTTCATGACCTTACTTTCAACAATCGGTACAGTCATTTCATCAGCAATTGTTGCATACGGTTTTGCTAAGTTCAGGGCAAAAGGATCCAGATTGTGGTTTGCCTTATTATTGGGCACTATGATGCTTCCCCTTCAGGTAACATTGATTCCACAATATCTATTATTTAACAAACTGCATATGGTAAACACATATTTGCCGTTAATTATTCCGTCCTGGCTTGGAGGCGGCGCGTTCAACATATTTTTATACCACCAGTTTTTCAGGTCGCTCCCTCTGGAACTGAATGAAGCCGCCAAAATAGATGGCGCAAGCGCTTTTCAGACATTTGCGAGAATCATGTTTCCGCTCTTAAAGCCTGTTGCTCTTGCCGTTGGGGTTATGGCTCTGGTATATAACTGGAATAACTTTCTGGTTCCGCTGATTTATCTGAATTCAAGCGATAAATTCACTCTATCGATTGGACTAAGGTATCTATACAGCAGCTACGGCAACACAAAGGTAGGCCCGATGATGGCTGTATCCGTCATAACAATCATTCCTGTAATCATTACCTTTTTTGTTTGTCAGAAATATTTTATACAGGGGATTAAGATGTCTGGTATCAAGATTTAGTAGATACAGATAGATCGGAATTTGTTTTTGCCAACGTCTCAATTATCAGGTAATCGAATGACAAAATTAATAAAAGGTTCCGCTCTTCTCATCAATATGATCTTGAATGTGGTCAAGAAGCTTCTCATCAAAATGCTTGATGATCCAATAATACTCATTTTTTGACTGCAACAGATAAACGATATTAACGTATTTTTTGAAGTCTACTTCCTGCATTTGCAAAGTCTCATCCTTCAATACCTTAATGGCTTCCAGTGCCTTAGTCAGCAGACTTATTTTATCCTCAATGATGAGTTCCTGTTTTGCTAGAGCGGCTGCTACGTCTGAGGGCGATTCAAGAAGTGTCAGGCGACTTTTTATATCATCAAGCGAAAAACCAAGATATTTCATGGACTGGATTTGATGAAGCTTCAGGTAAAAAAGCACCATCCTGTAGTTTTCTTCATAAAGCTTTCGAAATTCTTCCACTCATTCACCTCAAAATGTATACATTAATAATAACGTAAAAAAAGTGGCAAAAGTTACAGGTGAAAAAAAAGATGCGGGAAGTATAAGGCGGGAATGCTAAAAGCGAGTGCGTGACATCCTGCCAAATCAGATAAACCTGGAAATAAACTCTCTGGCAGCCGGGCTATTTTGAACAGGTCTGCCATGGGAAGGGCAAAGCCATTCGAATTCCAGGCTCTTGAGCAAGGCGATTGATTTTTTGACCTCCTTCACATCCCAGTTCATGAATCCGGGCAGCAGTTGTAATTTACCGTTGATGATTTGAAAAAGATCACCTGTAAATAAAACATTCCGATATTGGAAAATGGTATGCCCGGGTGTGTGTCCCGGTGCATGGATGGCTTTCAGCTCTCCGAAATGCTGATCTGGGGTATAGCGTCCATCAATGACAGGCTTTTGCAGTCGGACGATAGAACTGAGCACACGCTTAAATCCGGGCCGGTTTTTTTCACCGAGGATATAGGGAACATCCTCCTCAGGTGCCCAAAGCTTTGCCTGCGTAATTACCTGAAGCGATTTTGCATTGCTTGTATGGTCAACATCATGATGTGTCAGTAAAATGGCTTTGATACTCTCCGGCAATGCGCCAAGGCTTCGAAGTTCGGTAAGAATCCTGCCGGATAACCCTGGGAGACCGGTATCGATCAGCATATTATCTTCTGCTTTTAGTAAAAATACATGGCTGCCCATTGCTGAGTCCAACATATAGACGTTCTCGATAATTTTCATAATTCAAATTCCTTTCATAATAGATGTCAATTGTATTAATAATATTCTAATGTAAATATGCTTATCATTTTCATGTTGAGCATATTTATATTAGAATACTACATTATAGTTGACTAATCAACTATAATGTAGTATTTTTATTCTAGGCAAATAGAAAGGATAAAAATCAATGGGCAGGACTGTATTTTCTATCATTAAATTAACCAACTTGATATACAGATGCACACAATCACATACTAATGAGGTTATGAAGGAGTTTCATCTGGGAAGCGGTACATACCCGTTTCTGCTGATTCTTTACGGTAATGAAGGTATCAATCAGAATCAAATCAGCAGGGAGTTGAATGTTGATAAGGCAATGTCTGCAAGGACCGTCAAGCAACTGATTACTCTTGGTTATATAAAAAAGGAAGAGGATCCGCAGGATTCAAGGGCATTTAATTTGTTCCTGACAGATAAGGCAAAGGCAGTTATACCGAAGTTAAGGGAGAAACTGCTTCAATGGAACGAGGCGATTACTGTTGGAATGAGTGAGGATGAAAAAAGAGGCTTGATGGAATTGTTAAGCAAGGTTCTTGAGAACGCAAAAGCTGCGAAATATGCAGAATGATAAGTTTGGCAAGCGGAGAGAAGGAATAGAAAAACAAATGGCAATAGAGTAGAAAAACAAGCGGAAGAGAATGTCAGAGAACAGAGAATGCAGCAAACAGAAAATAGCAGTAAACATAGAATGCATCAAACAGACAGAGAAATATTACAAAAACGGATGGAGAATTTCTGATGGATCAAAGTCAATATCAAATTCAAGATAAAATATATAAAAACAGATATCTTATTTTATTCAATGTAGTAATGATGACCTTTATGGCTTGTCTGGACGGAAGTATTGTCAATGTCACACTCCCGGTTCTGGCAAAAAGGCTGGCTGTCTCCAATGAAGTTGTATCCTGGGTCGTAACTGCCTATCTGATAACAATTGCCGCTACGATTCTTATATTTGGCAGACTGGGAGACATCAAGGGGAAGACTAAAGTTTTCATGACAGGAATCGTCCTGTTTACGGTGGGATCCCTATTATGCGGAATTTCCGGTTCCATCTACACGCTGACAGGTACCAGGGCATTACAGGCAATTGGAGCGGCCTGTACCATGTCCACCAGTCAGGGTATCATCACGCAGATTTTCCCAGGCAATGAACGGGGTAAAGCCCTTGGCATCGTAGGCTCATTTGTAGCTCTAGGATCTCTGACCGGACCACCTCTCGGAGGATTTATCGTAAGCGTTCTGAGCTGGCACTTCATTTTCCTGATTAACGTGCCAATTGGAATAGCAACATTTGTAATGAGCATGAAGATTCTTCCGAGGACTGTTTCGAAAAGTGAAGAAAAGCTTGATGCAAAGGGAGCAATCCTTTTTACCATTGCGATCATATCGTTATTTGCTTCACTGATTACGGGGAGGGATGTCGGATACGCCAACCCCGCTATTATTTCTGGCTTTGCTGTTTTTATCATTTCCATGACAGTATTTATCCTGATAGAAAAGAAAATCAAGGTTCCCATGCTTCAATTGAAGATATTTGGAAATAAATTGTTCAGCCTCAGTATTTTCTGTGGATTCATCACATTTGTTGCGATGAGCTGCTCCAATATAATTCAACCCTTCTACCTTCAGGATGTCATGAAGCTGTCTCCTGGTGCAACCGGACTGATCATGATGACTTATCCGCTGATCCTTGCGGTCGTTGCTCCAGCCAGTGGTCATCTTTCCGATAAGATAGGTTCCGAGGTTCTTACCTTTGTCGGATTGATGCTGACAAGTGCGGGATTGTTCCTCACAGCTACATTGAACGAACATTCCCGTATCTGGAACATGGTCATATTCATTGCCATTATGTCGGTGGGCAATGGACTGTTCCAGTCACCAAACAATTCGCTCATCATGTCCACCGTTTCCAGAAATATGCTCGGAATAGCAGGCAGCATCAATTCACTGGTGAGAAACCTTGGAATGGTAACAGGCATCGCGCTCTCCACTACGCTTCTATATAGCGGAATGAGCAATTTTCTCGGGTATCATGTATCGACCTATGTGCCGGGAAGGGACGATGCATTTGTCCATGGGATGAGGATCGCATACATTACTGCGGGGGTTATTTGTGTAACGGGGGCGTTGCTGACTGCATGGCGGCTGTATGGGAAAAAGGCGCGTTTAAAAGAGGCATCTGCAGAATGAATCTTCTCATTGCGCCAGGTAATTACCGTAAACCGTGATCGCATCCATTAATGTGCCTGAGTTTTTATCTCATTCATCGGAAAACCTGCGGGAACTCTTCTGAGACTGTGCTATATGTGGTGTACTATGTGTTCTGGAGATTCAGTGCACGAGATTATAAAGGAACGTGGAACTAATTCATTCACGAAGTAGCCGTAGCGTCAGGCATCTGAGGCTGCCGCCTCCTGCGAGCAGGGCATCGGGATGGAACTGTGTGAAGCGGATGCCCATTGATTCAAGTTCTTTTTGTGTTTCGGGTTTCAGAGAGATATCATAATTGATGACATGATTGGGCTCAAGGGTAACAAATGAAGTAGCCCATTTTTTCTGTTCCTCGTCGGATATGGGTACTAATTTGATCTTCCTTTTTTTCATCCATGATTTGAAATCCATTTCCTCCCTTTTATTTTTCGTGATATGCCAGCATTTCTGGAACGCTGGTGGATAAAACAATCCCAACTGGTCCGATATCATATTGAAAATCATGTCCGGATGCATGAAACGTCTGGCTTGTGGGATCTCGGCATAAATAATTTCCTTGTAATACTGCAGTGCGAAGGTGAAAAACCGCTCAATGGATTCTCTGCTATGCCGTTCAGTGTCTGCTACAAAGATTGTATCGGCAGAAAGGGAGATATAACCTTCAAACCGTTCCCCGGGCCCGCATTCATGCAGAAGGGGAATGCCAAGCGCCAACAATGCCTCTTTTACAAGAAGCTCTTCATACTGCCGGCCTCCGGGGCACATGGCTGACAATACAGCACCTTTGTCTGTGATTACTGCGATATCGTTCAAATACGCCAGATTGGGAAGATACGACATCAGTTCACGGTTGCTGACGATTAGATCCGACAGCTCAAAAACTTCCACTCCGTTATCTGTCAGAAGCTGATGGTATGCGTTATGTTCGCGGATATAGCGGTCGTAATCCGGCACCCTGTCAAAAAGATAAAACTTGAAATTTACGTCCTTTACCCGCCGGATGGATTGTTCCGGGCAATGCAGCATTACCTTCTTTAAACGTCCTATTTGTTCCGCTCCAAATTGTTCCAGATGATTCCCGCTCATAAGTGAACTCCCATTCGTCTTTTCAGGTATTATTCCCTCATAAGAATAATTTAATAATATTGAAGTTATTAGCATAATTATAGTGTGAAATATGGAGGCGCATGGTTTATAATGGAATCAAATGAACTTGCATAAGAAGGAGATTTAATAATGTCGGACGTATTAGGAAGAAATGATTTGTGCTGGTGCGGCAGCCAAAAGAAATACAAGGGCTGTCATGCCGCTTTTGATGATAAGATCAAGCAGTATAAAAGCCAGGGCCATGTCGTACCTGCAAGAAAAATAATAAAAACTGCAGAGCAGATCGCCGGAATCCGCAGAAGCGGAATCATCAATATAGCAGTCCTGGACTTTGTTGCCGGGCGTATAACTGTGGGTATGAGTACGGAAGAAATTGACCGGCTTGTTTATCAAAAAACGATTGAATTGGGTGGAATACCTGCTCCATTAGGATTTAACGGCTTTCCCAAAAGTGTATGTACCTCTGTGAATAATGAGGTTTGTCATGGCATACCATCTGAAAAAGAGATGCTTAACGATGGAGATATCATCAATGTAGATGTTTCAACTATTTACAATGGTTACTTTTCAGATTCCTCCAGAATGTTTTGCATCGGTAATGTGAGCCGGGAGAATATAAGGCTGGTACAGACCGTAAAAGAATGTGTCGCACTCGGTCTGGAACAGGTGATGCCCTGGGGTTTTCTGGGAGATGTAGGGCAGGCAGTACATGAGCATGCTCTGGAAAACGGTTATTCAGTTGTTAAAGAAATAGGCGGACACGGAATTGGTCTTGAGTTTCACGAAGAGCCGTGGGTCAGCTTTACAGCGAAAAAAGGGACTGAAATGTTAATGGTTCCAGGTATGATATTTACAATTGAACCGATGGTAAATAAAGGGTCGGACGATATATTCGTAGATGAGGGAAATGGATGGACTGTTTATACGACAGACGGTGAGCCGTCCGCACAATGTGAAGTCATGGTTTTGGTAACCGGGGAGGGATATGAGGTATTGGCATATTAACTTATTGGACTTTAATATTTATTAACGTTATATGATAATTGTGAATATATTAATATCAGATGCCGGCTTGCGAAGTAAAGAATGAAGGAATGATTATCTATGCGCCAATTGCTTACACCGATAGAAAAAATTATTTACAATAATGGAGAACGACTTGTTTTTGGTAAAAGTCATTATATTGAAGAAGACATAAGGCACAGAAGTTCGTATGTTTTTTTTAGAAAGATAATTGAAAATGATATTGCATTTATGAAATCAAATAGGATGGAAACCAAACCACCAATAAACATAATAGATTTAGGCTGTGGTGTTGGTCATGGCTGTGAAACATTATCAGAAATAGAAAATTCATTTGTATATGGAGTGGATAGCTGCCAGGAGGCAATAGAGTATGCGCGTAACGTTTATTCACGCGGCAACATATCCTATGAATACCAGGATCTGCAGAAATTCATTCCAATTATGTCTTCATATGATTATGCTGTATCACGAGGGGTATTGGAACATATACCAAATGGCCTAAAATTAGGACTTTTGGCAAGATGGTCCAAACGTCTTATACTTTCTGTTCCTTACAATGAACCTCAAAGTGCAAACCCTCATCATGTATTGTCAGGAGTTCGAGAAGAGGATTTCTCAGGTGTGGATGCGGAATTTTTCTATGAAGGCTTGAATGGGGTAACTTATGACAAAAATAATAAACCACCAAAACCTAATATGATAACTTGCGTTTGTACTCATCCCACATTGCCTAAAATAGCGGATAGCCGGATTGATTTTCCTATACCTGCGTGGAAGCCTTAGTATATGAAATAATTTGAAGTAAACATTTGATTGACATAATTATAATAAAAATTGTATAATACATGAAAATGAATATTATTCGGGAGCTTGTGTGTGCAGGCTGAGAGGAAACTAAAGTTTCGACCGTACCTGATTTGGATAATGCCAACGTAGGGAACAACCTTGATGAAAGTTTATGGGATGCGCTGCGTTGAGCAGGTGCATCCCTTTCTTGTGTTTTCATTTTAATAAACGAATGAGGATGGTGCAAGTGTATGTCAAACACTAAGAAACTGGCTTTTGCTGGGATATTCTCAGCAATAGGTGTGGTATGTTCAGCATTTTACATACCAATCGGGGTGGCAAAGTGCTTTCCCGTACAAAGTTTAATTAACGTAGTGGCAGGTGTGTTATTAGGCCCTTTATATGCAGTATGTATGGCGTTTGTCACATCCCTGATCAGAGTATTGATGGGTACGGGCACCTTGCTGGCTTTCCCTGGAAGCATGTGTGGTGCGTTGTTGTGCGGACTGTTGTATAAATACACCAAAAGCACGGTAACAGCATTTGCAGGTGAGGTATTTGGGACAGGCATTATTGGCGCAATACTGGCCTACCCAATTGCTTCTTTGTTCCTGTCAAAAACGGTGGCGCTATTTGGATTTGTTATTCCATTTGGATTAAGTTCACTTTTAGGGGGGGCAATATCACTTGTATTGCTTGGGGCGTTGAATAAAACACACTGGATGAAAATATTGGTTTCGGGAGGGAAAAACAATGGAATATAAAACACAGATGGAAGCGGCGAAAAAGGGATTCATCACAAAACAGATGGAGGTTGTCGCACAAAAAGAAGGGTTGGATACGGAAAAACTCAGAGAGCTTATTGCCTGTGGAAGAGTTGCTATTCCGGCCAATATCAATCATATGTCTTTGAGTCCGGAAGGAATCGGGGAAGGTCTTAGAACTAAAATAAATGTAAATCTTGGAGTTTCGGGAGATTGTGCCGATTATACAAATGAATTTGATAAAGTCAAGCTGTCAATTCAGTTTGGGGCCGAAGCCATTATGGACTTAAGTAATTTTGGCAAGACGAATACTTTTCGAAAGCAGTTGATTGAGTTTTCCCCGGCAATGATAGGTACAGTTCCAATGTATGATGCGATAGGTTATCTGGAAAAAGATTTACTTGACATTACATCAAAAGATTTTTTAAAGGTTGTTGAAGAACATGCTATTCAAGGCGTGGATTTTATGACGATCCATGCCGGAATCAACAAACGCACTATAGAAATTTTTAAAAGGTCAAAGAGAATGACAAATATTGTTTCCAGAGGAGGCTCGCTGCTTTTTGCCTGGATGGAAATGACGGGAAATGAAAACCCGTTTTATGAATTTTACGAGGACGTGCTTGATATTTTTTATAAATATGATGTCACAATCAGTCTGGGAGATGCGCTTAGGCCAGGCAGTATAAGCGACAGTACTGACGCAGGTCAGATTTCGGAACTGATTGAATTAGGGGTGCTTACGAAACGTGCCTGGGAAAAGAATGTCCAGGTTTTAGTGGAAGGCCCTGGACATATGGCAATGAATGAGATAGCAGCGAATATGGCGCTTCAAAAAAGATTGTGCCATGGAGCGCCTTTTTATGTATTAGGACCTATTGTAACTGATATTGCGCCCGGATATGATCATATTACATCTGCAATCGGCGGAGCAATCGCGGCAGCTAACGGAGCGGATTTTTTGTGTTATGTGACGCCCGCGGAGCATTTAAGATTACCTGATTTAAGTGATGTAAAAGAAGGCATTATTGCATCAAAGATTGCCGCGCATGCAGCAGATATAGCAAAGGGTGTTCCTCATGCACGTGACATGGACAATAAAATGAGTGATGCGAGAAGGCGGATTGACTGGGAAGAAATGTTTTCCTGTGCAATAGACGGGCAGAAGGCCAGAGAATATTTTGAGAGCACTCCTCCTGCCAGTAATGAGAGCTGCTCGATGTGCGGCAAAATGTGTGCAATGAGAACAACAAACAGGATTTTGAATGGAGAAAAAGTAGAGTTTTGCACTGAGAAATAAACATATTAGCAGGTAGATATGGGTTATGGGGATGGCCATGGCAGCGGGGGAATGGGGGGCGTTGCAGTGTGATTCCAGGCGGGAGGATGGGGATAATATGGCTTGCGATGCCAGCTTTGGCATTATAGATGAATTTGATAAGGAAAAAGATTATTCTGCTGATTATGAACCTCAAAAGTATAATTGTGTTACTGTTGATGACAATATTTTAGACGATTGGTGGAAGGATTTGCTGCTGGTTAAAACATATTATCATTGCTATGGCAAACCAGGTCTGGCACTTGCAAGGTGGGGTGTTACACTTATCCCGCCGGAATCAGCAGAAGCTTTTTATAGTATTGTTTTAAAAGATGAAAAAGCTAAATCGTCAGCAGAATTGATTGACTTAATGACTTTACTGCGAAAGGCAATATCTGAGAACAAATATATTATACACTATGGCATTTGAGTAGAATGATTATAAATGCATTGCTAATTGTTTGAACTTTCATCATGTGTCATAAATTGTGTATCAACCTTAACGGATTTACTGTTTATTTTAATTAAGGTAAAATGTAAATAAAGTTTTTGTAAGAATGTAGTATCAGGATTGGGGGATTTTCATGATTGAACTCGCATTTGGAGAAAGTGCTGCCGGTTCGCTAAAACTGGCAAAATCGATGAAACATGGGGACCGTATAACTGGTGCAATTGCCATGATTGACAGCACTGGAAAAGAACCGCAGGAACCAAAGGAACCTCGTTATTGGTCCGGTATTACTATGGGGGGCGGTTCAAAAGATGTGGAGGCGCTGACTCTCTTGTTGTAGGACCAAGGGGACGGTTCTTCTGGTTGACAAACGCTCCCACTATTTTGCTGCGATAACTACTGGAGTGGTATATATTATGCCAAGAAGAGCGATAGAAAAATGTGAAAGTGGTATATAGCATAACACGTTTCGCAGTCTAAACAAGCAAGTGATATTCGAAAACAATGAGGATAATGAGAAATTTATATTAACATTGAACAATGCAAAAGTAAAAGTGGTATAAATTATGCGGATATTGTCTTATGGGAAAGCACAAACATATATTGCTGCATGTGCTCAATGAGGAAACCTGGATCATCATGCGGCGAGTCGCGGACAGCTGCAATTATTCTGAAAGGGTAACCAAGAGAACCGTCCCTGTGGTTCATCAAAACATGCTAACTTGCGCCCCTTGCTGCTTGTCTTCAAATGTACGCATATACTTGAATAGCTCATCGTTATTGCTGACAACGCCATGCTTCCTGCACTCGCTGTAAAATACCTTCATCAGCTCTTCATTGTTGTCACTCATCACTTCGTAGCTGTTACCGTATTTTTTCTGGTATTTCTGCTTAAGCCCCGGAAAGTGTTTGTCAAGATTTTCATAAAAATATTCCCTGTCGCCATCCCGCAAGGTTAACCCCATGCCGAAGCAAATTATGCCATATACCTTGGCTTCAATACAATAATCCAGAATGCCTCTCAAATTTTTCTCTGTATCATTGATAAAGGGCAAAATCGGATCAAGCCATACTACTGTAGGAATTTTGTTGTCGCGCATTATTTTTAATACTTCAAAGCGTTCCTTGGTAGTGCTGACAGCTGGTTCAATAATTTTGCAAAGTGCTTCATCATATGTTGTAAGCGTCATCTGCACAACACATTTAGATTTTTGGTTTATTCTTTTAAGTAGTTCCAAATCACGCATAATCCGGTTCGATTTTGTTTGAATGCTGAGCCCAAAACCGTATCTATCTATAATTTCAAGGCACTTTCTGGTATGATTCAGTTCCATTTCAAGGTGCATATAGGAGTCACACATTGAACCTGTGCCAATCATACATTTTCTGCGTTTCTTTCGCAGTGCTGCCTCCAATAAATCAGGCGCGTTACTTTTAACCTCAATATCCTCAAATTCATGGTCCATATTATAGCATTTACTTCTGCTGTCGCAGTAAATACAGCCATGAGTGCACCCTCGATAGATGTTCATGCCATTATACGGAGATAATATCGCCTTTACTTCCTTAAAGTGCATATTGTTTTCCTTATTGTATGGTTAATTTTATCTGCCATAATTATATCTCATCAGCATTGACAATAGTATGTCATATTACTTTGTGGTGACGATGTTAAAATTAATTCAAATATGCGATAATAATTAAAAGAATAAAAACTAAGGCGGGATACGATGGAAAGAATAGCTTTGCTAAAATGTACGGATTATGAGGTTGAACATATAGAAAAAAAGCTTCGGGAAGGTTTTGAGCTATTGGGCGGGGCTTCTTTTTTGCGAAGCCTTATCCCTGAGAACAGTAAAGTATTGCTGAAGCCAAATTTTCTCAGCGCCGTTGAAAAGGGCTCTCCGGTTATTACGCACTATGCTTTTTTTGAAGCCGTTGTAAGGATTGTGAAGGAATATAGCAGCAATATATCCTTTGGAGATTCACCAGGATCCGCGGAACCAAGAAAAGCAGCAGAAAAATCGGGATTAATGGAGGTGGCGGGCAGGTATGGAGTCACGTTCGTTGACTTTAACGAGGCAGTGCATGTGGAACTCGACAAGCCGCTGATGTATAAGTTCTGGAATGTCGCCAGAGCACCCTATGAGGCGGATGTCGTGATCACGCTGCCCAGGCTCAAGACACATGCGATGATGTACTATACTGGAGCGGTAAAGAACCAGTTCGGTTGCCTGCCCGGCTCTCAAAAGCCTGAATGGCATACAAAACTGCCTGATTCGTATAACTTCAGCAAAATGCTGTTTGATTTAAACTCCGTTGTAAAAACGAGTTTTGCAATACTGGATGGAATAATTGCGATGGAGGGGAATGGTCCCAGAAACGGTACTCCTAAAAAGATGGATACCATCATTATGGGAAAATCGCTTACAGCAGTCGATTCTGCGGCAGTAAGGCTGATTGGCTATGATAATGTGTTATCCGTGCCATTTTTGAAGGCAGCTCATGATACAAAATGGGGAGCAGTGCTTCCTGAAGAGATAGAGATCCTCGGCGAAAGCCTGGAGAGTATGAAATGCAAGGATTTCAAACTTTCACGCAGAGCTGGTTTCATAAATTTCCTGACCCCTTCCCTGAACAATTTTATTGCATCCCTGGTTGCGCCTGATCCGGTCCTGGTCGAGGAAAAATGTATAGGCTGCAGAAAATGTGACGAGGTATGTCCTGAAAGGCCAAAAGTGATTACCTTTGTAAAGCATAACGGGAAAACAATCCCAAAGTGGAAATATAAGAACTGCATCCGGTGCTTCTGCTGTCAGGAACTTTGCCCGAAGGGAGCTATTGTAATAAAGGAGAAATCGCTAAAAAGGCTGATCGGTTTAAAATAGAAGCCGGATAAAGCCCAGCCTACATGGAATAAAGATAGAAGAGACTATAAACGCGAAAGACAATTATCCCATAGCCGGGACAACACTTTTTATCACGCTTGAAATCAGCGCGTGGCCTGCTTCGTTCGGGTGGATCCCATCCTCGCAATACAGGCTCAGATAATTCCTGCATTCGAGAAATGCACCGCGGATATCAATAAGCGGAACGTTTTTGACGGCGGCCAGCTTTACCACTACCAGATTGTACATCTCGTGCCATCTGTATATATGTTCCTCATCGCCGAGCCAGCGTAGAATATTTTCTGTATTCAGCCCTTTTGAAACCCAGGAAAAGTATCTGTGCGCGTTCAGCGGAGGCAAAGAAAAAAGCACCGGCTGGCTTCCGCTTGCGGCTACGTTGTCAATGATATCTGAATAAATGACTTCAAAGTCGGTGATAGGTGTCTTTGCCAGGTGAACGTCATCCGGACGCTCGGATATGGCAGCCCAATCAAAATCACAATCATTCCCGCCGAATTCCAAGGCTGTGTATTTGTATCCCGGCAGTTCAGCCGCATGCTTTTCTATGATTATTTTACCTGCAGTAATCGTACATCCAAACTTTGCGTAATTATCGACCTTTATACCAGTATTCGCACTTAACATATTTGCAAAGCTGTTTTTCAGGAAGGTATACCTGCCGCGCAAAGCATCAAAAATTACGCCCTTCATGATTGAATCCCCAAATGCACATATCGAATCTTTCATATCAATGCCGCCTTTACTTAAACGCAGATTAAAACGCAAAAACTAATCTAATAATGAAAATTATATTACCTAATAATCCAAATGTCAACAAATATCATTCCTATCTTTCAAAAATCATCGCTTTTCAGGACTCAGGCATATCCTCCATGGCAGAGGGCGTCCCTTCAGCTCGAACCATTTCTCCTTGGAAACCTCCCATAACAGTTGGAGGTAATACCATTGACAATGTAAGTACGCCATCGATCAGGTCTTTATCTTTTAGTGCATCCATTTGTTTTGTTGCTGCCGATATAAACACATCGACATTGGCTTAAAAATGTATTATCTCATCATGGAGTATTTCTTATGTATGCTTTCCAATCACTGACATAGCATATCCAGACAGAGCATGGCATATAGTAATCTTTATATAACGTATTATTATGTTATAATACGATTTATTATAACATAATAATAAAAAATTAGTAGAAAATTTATAAAAATCAATAGGAAATGAATATATATTCTGAGAAACAGCCAATTTTGTTCAAAATTGATTAAATAATTTGATTATATCCTCATATATGGATATAATATGTATATTAATATAACGTAACGCATCATTGTATAGCTTTATATATCGTTACGTCTATTCTCATTATACTGTATGGAATAGGTACAATATTGCAGGAGGAAACAGGATGGATGATAGTACAGCATTAACACCCCAGGAAGTAGCGGATATATTGAAGATCGCAAAAAATACCGTCTATGAGATCATTAAACGTGGAGAATTGAATTCATACAGGGTCGGGAAAAAAGTCAGGGTGGACGTAAAGGATGTTGATGAATATAAAAACAGAACAAAAAGCATGAAAGGCAATAGTCAAACTGCTAATGTCCAGGAGAGAACGGGCACAAACCCCCTATTGCAGGAAGAATTCAGCCCCAACAGCAGTTTTGTCATCTGCGGACAGGACATCATGCTGGACATTCTCTCTCGGTATCTTCAACTGCATCCCAACGGAATCCAGGCGCTGCGCTCCTACATAGGAAGCTATAACGGACTTTATGCCCTGTATCAGGGGAATGTTCAAATTGCTACAGCTCATTTATGGGATGGCGATACGGGGGAATACAATATTCCTTTTGTAAGAAGAATGCTTCCGGGGGTTCCTGCGGTAATCATTCATCTCGCCTGCCGCCTTCAGGGATTCTATGTTGCCAAAGGGAATCCTAAAGGAATTAAAAGCTGGGAAGATTTAAAACGAAAAAACATCAGTATAATAAACCGTGAGAAGGGAAGCGGAACAAGGATCCTTTTAGATGAACATTTAAGAAAACTTGGGATACCATCCGGAAGTATAAAGGGATATGAACGTGAAAGTACATCCCACCTTGCCATTGCCAGTACGGTAGCCCGCGGAGGTGCAGACATCGGTATTGGCAACGAAAAGTCAGGTTTGCAGGTAAAAGGGATTGATTTCATCCCCCTTCAAACAGAAAGATACGAGCTTGTGATCAAGAAAGAAGACATTGAGAAAGCTCCTTTTCAAACTGTACTTGAAATACTCCGCTCCCAGGAGTTCAAGCTGGAATTGGAGGGCATAGGAGGGTATGACCTGACGGAACTCGGTAAAATTATTACGCAGATCTAACTGAAAGGAATCTCATATTGAATATTACTTTATCTGTTGCAATAGTTGTCGACGCAATGATCAACACCTTACTATATTGTTTGTAATATAATCAACTGCGTAGTAGAATATTAGGAGAATCAGCAGAAAGGGAGTAAGGCTATGGAAGAACTGGAACAGTTGAAAGACAAGCTGTCAGCCGAACGTCCGGTATCATGGGCGGAATTTCCTGATATCGGTCTATATATGGATCAAGTTATATCCTATATGCACAGGCAGTTGATCAATTTTGAAGGTGCTAGTCAGATTACTTCAGCAATGGTCAACAACTATATCAAAGACAAGCTTCTGCCCCGGGCGGACGGGAAGAAATATTCCCGTGAGCACCTGGCCGGCCTGACAGAGATAGGCCTGTTAAAGCAGGTGTTATCGGTGAGTGACGTCGGCCTTCTTTTACATCAGGAACTTGGAGAGGATGATCATGAAAAATTCTATTTCAAATTCAGACAGATCCTGGATAAGGCGCTTGCCGTTACGGCTGAACAAATAAAGCCGGACTGGGAAATGGAAGCTCTGTCAGACATGGCGCTGCGGCTGGTCGTATCAAGTTATTGCAACAAGCTTGCAGGAGAAAGGCTGCTCGAAATCATCAGCAGCAAGGTAAACGCGGAAGAGCAGAAGAAGCCGGATAAAAAAACAGATAATAAACCGGACAGAAAAGCGGATAGAAAATTGAATAGGAAACAAGAAAGAAGATCTGATAAAAAGCCCAGGAAACCTGATGCTATTCAAGACAATATTCAAGATAATATTAGAGACAATATTAGAGAATGATGCTTTGGGCGAAAACGGAGCGGTTATAAGAGGAGATGCATGTGAAAACTGATTTTATAAAAGCATTCATTAAAAAGTTGATTGTTCAAAAGGATTTTATACCTGTGAGAGATGCAGAAGGTAATCTGTATCTGGACAGGCCCGTAAATATTCTGACGAAAGATTCCTATGGCAGCGCTGCAATCATAGAAATTTTGGATGGAGACAGGTTTACCAGCGAAGAAATAGCGGCCAGGCTTCAGGGAAACAGCGGAAGACTTTCCGATATACAAGCCGGTGCTGCTTATTATTTTATGGAGGTTTTCGTATTTGATACGAAGCCTGGGCAGGAAAAACAGGAGACGATTAGCTCAAATCAATTTCAAAATGTTGGGGAGAAAAAGTTTCTGCAATGCTTATGTATCGACCTGTCTGCCGGTACTGTAGAAAAGTATTTCAAGGCGCCCGCATCAGATATGGGCATTTCCAAAGTCGTGAAAAGCGTTATGTCCGAAGGTGTCCCTGAGGGGATCGAAGTCTCTGACATCAATGAACTCGTGATGCAAAAGGAAAAGGATAATACGATAGAATTCAAGGTTAAAACACCTCTGGTCACTTACACCTTGATCGCAATAAATATTCTCGTCGCCGGTCTTATCTATCTGTATTCCCTAAAGTCGGGCAGGAGCTATGATGAGCTTCTGCAGGTTTTCGGAGCGAAGGTGAACAGCAGTATTCTCGCTGGAGAGTATTGGAGACTTCTTACGCCTGTATTTTTACATGCAGGTGTCGTACATTTGCTGATCAATTGCTATTCGTTATATGCGATCGGTGTGAGTGTTGAAAGGATATTCGGCCGCCCCAGGTTTTTAGTGGTCTATTTTATTGCCGGAGTCCTTGGTAACATACTCAGCTTCATGTTCTCTCCAAACCCTGGAGTGGGAGCCTCCGGTGCGATATTCGGCCTGCTTGGCGCATTGCTTTATTTCGGCCTGGAAAAGCCGTCGTTGTTCAGAAGGTTCTTCGGGAACAGCATTCTGATCACAATAGTTATTAATCTGACATACGGATTCTCCAGTACAGGAATAGATAACTTTGCACATATCGGTGGACTGATCGGCGGTTTCCTGGCTTCCGGCACCGTCGCAAGACCGGCAAAAACACGCTGGTATTTCAACAGGTATTTATACATTGTGCTAACCATTTGCATAACTGTTTCCGGGCTGGCATACGGCTTCAACAACAAGCAAAGCAGGATCTTTGTAGAAATTAACGAATTAGCAGCGCTTGAGCAGGCGGAGGAGTGGAGTAAAGCAGAATCAAAGGCGGAAGAGATCCTTGCTTTGGATCCTGGTACAGACACAAAAGCAACGGTTTTATGGTCAGTGATAAGAGCTGAAGTTGTGACACAGAAGTATGATGAGGCAGTACAGCACTCAAAAGAGATGATTCTGATTGATGCACAGAGCGGCCATTATATGCTGGGAGTAACTTATTATTATATGCTGCAGTACGATCTTTCAAAAGCAGAACTTCTTGAAGCGAAAAATGCAGGAGCTGCCTATGAACAAATCGACCAAATATTGAGTGAGATCGAGGAGCAGCAAAATCCATAATTCATCAGTGCGGTGAAGATTCCGACTTTGCTAAATGTGCCGGGGTGGCAAATCAAATGTCTTCAGAATCAGTGTGCCAGCATGATGCATATATAACCTCCGATACGAATCAACCCCGATTGCATACCGTGCAGGTTATCGACCTGCGTCATCAGCATTTTCTGCTCATTGCAGATCCGCTGCAGCATGGGCAACAGTTTTAGTCCGTCTGAAGTAAGGCTGACACCGGATCTGCCTCTTTCCAGCAGAGAAACGCCCCACTCTGCTTCCAGATCGCTGATCATTCGGCTGACACCGGACTGAGTATAGTTCAGCGTTTCAGCAGCTTTTGTGAAGCTGCCGTATTCTACGGCTTTTACAAATGCCATATATTTCTGAATATTCATATTGTACCCCATGATACATTTGATTCTCTCATACAAATCATGGCAAACATTTGCTTTTGTTATGTTAAGAATTATGATATATTATCGCTGTTCGAATTTCAAGTATGGGATGGTATTATGAGAACAAAAAAAGCATATTTTAAATATATTGCAGCCTTGCTGATGTTTGGTATGAACGGTATTGTAGCAAGCCATATCGCATTGAGCAGTTATGAGATCGTTTTTACAAGAGCGTTGATCGGCAGCATGCTTATGGCACTGATATTTATAGTAACACACCAGAAAGCGCATTTCATGGAGAATAAAGCACACTTTCTTTATCTGCTGATCTCCGGTGTAGTAACGGGTGCCAGCTGGATGTTTCTGTATGAAGCCTATCGGCAGATCGGCGTCGGTATTGCCACACTCGCATGCTATTGCGGACCGGTGATCATTATGATACTTTCACCAATTCTGTTCAGGGAAAAGATAACAGGGGCGAAGGTTCTCGGCTTCCTTGCCGTTATGGCGGGAATGGTTTGTGTAA
>WSSedL1CaDRAFT_10000542_pt1 | contig 26302 bp, 22 predicted proteins | sample WetSurSL1Cattail_FD_9464 | JGI IMG/M metagenome (IMG submission 9464)
CGTCTTGCTTCCAACTCACTTCTTGAAGCTATCGTCTTTGCCCACAGGGCTTCCATACATGTTCTTGAAAATTTCAATAATTATTCCATACAGCAGGAAATTCCTGAATGGAATGACGAGGGAACTACTCACCCGGAAGAAATGGTGCTTATCACCCAAAATTTTAGGGAGATGCAACAGATAATGACCAATTATGTTGGCATTGTGCGATCCGACCTTCGTTTAAAACGGGCTATGGACAGGCTCCAGATTATTTTTGAAGAAACCGAAGAACTATATAAGAAGTCAATTCTTTCACAAAAACTCTGCGAACTACGCAACATGATCAATGTAGGTTACCTGGTTATCAAGAGTGCACAGGCACGTCGCGAAAGCAGGGGTCTGCATTTTACGATCGATCATAATGAAGAACGATTTAAATAGTCTCAAACTTACTCGTTTAATATTTGAAGAAGCCATTAAAATTGGATTTCTGGATTGTGGCTTTTCAAAAGTAAGACAATTACATGAATGCAGAGAACCTTACCTCAACTGGCTCCAAAATGGACATCATGCAGGAATGGGTTACATGGAACAAAACTTTGATAAGCGGTTGGATCCTACCCTATTGGTGGAAGGCTCCAAAACAGTTATTTCCCTTCTGTACAACTACTTTACCTTTGACAAACTTGAGGGTTCAGAACTTCAAATTGCAAAATATGCTTTCGGGAAAGATTACCATGACATCATTAAAGATAAACTGAATCAGCTAACCCTCTTTATCACAAATCACGTTGGAGAAGTTAATCAACGAAGCTTTGTTGATACCGGCCCTATATTGGAAAGAGCCTGGGCTCAAAATAGCGGACTAGGCTGGATAGGTAAAAACAGTTGTCTTATTTCACGCAAGCATGGGTCATTTGTTTTTATAGCAGAAATTATTACATCGCTTGAACTTGAAGCTGCGGATGTCAACAACTCTTCAAAAGACTTTTGCGGTTCTTGCAGGAGATGTATTGATGCATGCCCCACGCAGGCGATCACGGAAAACAGGGAAATCGACAGCAACAAATGCATTTCTTATCAAACCATTGAAAGTCGCGATGAAATTCCCCTGGCATTAAAAGGCAAATTTCACAACTATATATTCGGATGTGATATTTGCCAGGATGTCTGCCCTTGGAACAGACGATCCAAAGCTCATACGGAGCCTTTATTTCATCTCAAACCCGAAATCAGGGACATAACTTTGAATGGTTGGGAAAATCTTGATGAGAAGACCTACCAGGCAATCTTTCAAAAATCGGCTGTTAAGAGAGCTAAACTTGCCGGGTTAAAGAGGAATATTGATTTTGTAACTAGTAATAAATAAGATATTCATGGTTTAATTTATGGAAAATGGTACTAAGAACCAAAGGCAATATTCCAACAAAACAAAAACCCTTCCTACATTTCGTATAAGAAGGGTTTCGTTTTTGTGGTTGACCTACCAGGGTTCGAACCTAGACCAACAGAACCAAAATCTGTAGTGCTACCATTACACCATAGGTCAGTACCTTTACATTGAGGGTGCAAAATTATAAATTTTTTTCTGTCTAACTAATTATGATGGTTATTTTTTATTTTTCAACTTTTGCGAGCCCATCTTCAGTCATCTTCCAAGTCTTGCCAGCCATGTCCTCATTCCAATAGTCATTACAATTTCGGGCATTGGAAATCAGATAACTTGTATTTTCATTAAGATGTATTTTCATATTTACAGGTAAACGCACGATTATTCTGGCCTCTTCAAACCTCCACGGTTGATCATAATTCAAACGAAAAACAGGATCAATGTTAAGAATAGTATCGTTTTGTTTAACATCCACTTTAATTTGTTGAATTGACTTGAAGGCATCATCTCTCGTTCTACCTCGGGCTATACGTTCAATTTCAACCTCAGGCAATGAGGCACTGGTTCTTTCGATATCAATTCTGGTTAATCCATATAATTCAGTGTGCCCACCAATCTTATTTACATCAAATTGCTGATAGCGAAGTTTACGAACTTTATCCCTGTCCGTTATTAAGGTTGAAGAAGCATCGATATATAGCACCTTGCCTGTTAATTTTGTTGTATTTACGGTTTCCTTGGTTGTTCGTTCAATTTTGAAATGACTGGCTTCTTCTGATACCATTATAGCAAGAGTGATCACAGCTAAAATCCAAACTACAGACAGTGTGATCAATACTAAACGATCTTGTGCTTTAAAACGTATGATGAGTTTAAGTCCTGCATAAATCAGACCTACCAAAAGAATTCCTACAATGATAACAAACATTAAAAGAAGTGTGTCGGTACTTGCAGGATTAATGAAATAGCCTAAATATTCCTTGAAGGAGCCAATGTTTTCAGGGATAAAGCTTTCGCCATTAAAATTGTTAAAATAAATGAAGCCTATCATGGAAAGCGCAATGCCTAATGAAACCAAAATAAGGGATATGCCAAAAATCACTTTAAGCACGCTCCATATGGCAAACAAAGCACGTTCAAGTAACATTAGTACTTCGTGAACAAAATCGTGAATTTTAGCGCCCAGGGAATCGGGTTGAAGTCGCTTCACATTTTTCTTAACCTGTTGGTATTCTTCCCTGAAGGTCCGTTCAATATTACTTACGTTTACATGTTCACCGCGCATTTCAAGTTTCTGGGCTGCAGTTCTTGCAGCAGGTACCGCAATCCAAAGAATCAGGTAAATTGCACTTGAACTACCGGCAGCAAACAAAAAAACAACAAAGAGTAACCTGAATAAAACTGGATCGGTTCCAAAGTAGGCAGCGAGTCCGGAACATACTCCTCCAAGCATAGAATTATCAATATCCCTGTAAAGACGACGACTGTCTTTGCGGAATGCTTTTTCCTGCTTTTCATTAGTAGGTTGATAATTTTCTTCATTAGCGTCAGCAATGTCTTCAGGGTCCCCTAAAATGACGATGATTTCATCTACATCCGTAATATTGATGGACTGTTTTGCTTCCGAAACCCGTGGCTGAAAAAGTTCAGCGATTCGACCTTCGATATCTTCAATAATTTCTGATGTCTCAGGCGCCGCCCCGAAGTATAATTTCAGGGTTTCCAGGTACGATCGAAGTTTTTCATAAGCATCTTCGTCAATATTGAAGATGATGCCATTCAGATTAATGATAATTGTCTTTTTCATTTTTTTTCGTGGTGAAGAAGTTAGGAATTAGAATTTTGTTCAACATTATTTGTCTTCAATGAATTTATTGAGGCAACAAGCTCGGACCATGAAATATCTAAGGTTTCAAGAAACTGACGACCAGCATCCGTGATGGTATAGTATTTCCGTGGAGGTCCTTGTGTTGATTCTTCCCAACGATAGGCTAACAATCCGGCATTCTTCTGTCGCATAAGTAATGGATAAAGTGTCCCTTCAACCACTATCATCTTAACCTCCTTCAATTGGTTGATGATGTTTGTGGCATACATGTCTTTACGGGACAGGATCAATAGAATGCAATATTCTAATATCCCCTTACGCATTTGCGCATTTGCATTATCTGTATTCATGTTTTATGCCTTAGGAATAACAATCCACATAATTAAATATATTAAGAACCCTGTTCCGAAGCCAAAAAACAATACAATAAATAACAAACGGATTAAGATCGGATCAGTATGCCAATAATACCCAAGCCCCGAACAAACGCCACCCAGCACTTTGTCATTGGTGCGACGGTAAAGCCGGTCGTATGTTTCGTCTCTTTCCTGTTGCCCATTATTCAATAAGCCCTGATTGCGCAGGATTTCGTAAACCATCTGAAAGGTTATGACCTTTTGGCCTAATTCTACACGGTTATTGAATTGTTCTGCAAGGGTAGCTTCTATAGTTTCAACATTATGAGGTTCCCCTAACCGGATCCGGTATAAAACTTCTTCCAGTTTTTTGCAAGCGTCCTCCTCTATTTGGAACAGCTTACCTGACAAATGTATAGTTACAACTTTTTTCATTTTGATATGTTATTTTAAGACTAGTATATGATGCAAAGATATAAATAAAATTTAGTACTATGCTTTGCATGGTACTAAATTTTATAAAATATTTTATTATTTTATCTTTTTAACTTACTTTGAAGTATTTACATAAAATAGAAATTAAAATGCAACATACAGGCATCATCTCAAAAATGGTTACGGAACTGGCCGAACCGGTGCAATATCAATTACCTGTTGGCGAAGAACTGGTTAGCATGAACAATTTGCTGGGGAGCGAAATCACAATAAAATGGTTGGGTAAAATTCATTGTTTAAAATGTGGGCGCGTTACAAAACGGTCGTTTGCTCAAGGGTATTGCTACCCATGCTTTATATCTATTCCTGAAACGGAGGAATGTGTATTGCGCCCAGAGCTTTGTCGAGCTCATGAGGGAGTTGCCCGCGATTTAGTGTGGGCTCAGGAACATTGCCTGCAGGATCATTATGTTTACCTTGCATTATCCAGTGAAATGAAGGTTGGTGTTACCCGTCAATCACAGGTTCCGGAGCGTTGGGTTGATCAGGGTGCATGGAAAGTCATTGAATTTGCCAAAACCCCCAATCGTTATGTTGCCGGTTTAATTGAAGTTGAACTGAAAAAACACATTACGGATAAAACGAATTGGCGTGAGATGCTGACAAATCAATTAGCCAAACATATGGTACTGGAAGACGAAAAATTAAGATTGAAACCTTTACTGCCTTCTTCCTTGCAACCGTACGTTTTGGATGAAAACAACATAGTTGAAATTGAATACCCTGTTAACCAGTATCCACAAAAAATTACCAGTATTGACCTCGAAAAAACACCGGCTTCAGGAAAACTGAATGGCATAAAAGGTCAATATTTGATAATAGACTATGGTAAAGTTATCAATATCAGGAAATATGGGGGATATTTGGTAGAAATGAACTATTGATTGTGTACTTTAAGTTTGGTTAAAACCTTATTGAACCCTTCTTTTACTCTTTGAATTTCGATGGCTTCGAAAAAGTTTAGTTTATACAAAATGAGTGGAAACATCATTAACATGACTAATCTTACAATGCTAATAATCCAGAAATTCTGTATGGGAAAATAATTTGAAGCTTCGAAAAATACAATTCCTAAAATATATATGGTAAATATTTTACCCCATTCAAAGTCAATCTTTAGGTGTTTACTAGAGAGAAAAGAAAGAAGACCTGCATATATCATCTGGGCAACAACAACAGAATACGCAGCACCCATCATACCAAATAAAGGAATCAACCAAATATTCATTAAGATATTCACAACAACTGCTGCGAATGAAGGGATGACATAAAGAAATGTTTGTTTCTTTAAAAATAACCCGACTCCAACAAAATAATTCATCCCCATAATCATGAAACTGAGCGAAAGTAAAGGAACAACCTTCAACCCTTCCCAGTACTCTTTATTTTTGCCAACAATCCAAAGAATATCCCTGTAAAAAAACAAGAAGCTAAGTATGCATAAGACAATAAAAAAGCAATAATATGTAAGCATCTTACGGTAATAGCGAACATTATCTGCCTTGGATTCGTTGCTCATAACCGAGGGAAAATAACTCATACCAATTGTTTGAACAAAAATGAGGTTAATGAAATTTGCTATTTTGAAGCCAAACCCATATTTCCCTAATTGTTCATCTGTACTTAACCAATTCAGCATGAAACGGTCGCTAACCATGAATAACGAATAGCCAAGCGTTGATATAACATATGGAAAGCCAAACTTTATAGCTTGTTTTACTCCATTTAGTTCTATTTTGAATGTGCATCTGGGTAGTATAATTACAGAAGTGGCAAGCAATAAAGTAATAATTCCACCCGCTAAACGAGCGAACATCACTCCTTCAAATCCCAAAGAAAAATTAATAACAAGCACAATGGTAATCGTAAAAGTTATAATTAGTTTAACAGCATTAAAAAAAAGGTATTGCCCTGGTTTTTCTTCGTACTGAAGAACTTGTAAAGGCAAAACATACATTATTTCCGTCACCACAATCCACATAGTAATTTGCAGGTTAACTGATTGAGTTGAACTTTTACAAATGATAGATGAAATACTTTCTGAGAAAAATAAAACAGGAACAATTGATATTGTTGCTAATAACAGACACCCGAAAAAATTATTGAAAAGATAAGTACCATAGGCCTTTTTTTCATGTTCAATATAAAAAAACCGTTGGTGAGCTGGGGCAATTCCAAAATTTAACAAGGCAGATAAAAAAACAATGATAGTTTCGAAGTAGACAAGATTACCAAAATTGCCGATAGGTATATGGCTTTGATAAATAGGGATCAGTATAAAGCCTAATAACTTGTTTAATATGCTTCCCAATCCATAATAGAATGTTTGATTGCCTAGTTTTCTTAATTTATCAAGCATAAATTTTATTGGAGATTTGAAATTATCCTCAAACCTAAATGTTTTTTTTAAATATCATAAATTAATATTAGTTTAACTTTATATGCTAACTTGAGTAATCCCAACTTATTTGATTTCCCTGATCAATTTAGCATTTCAATTAAGCCTTAATAAAGAGGATGTAGAGCGTAAAAATAAACAAAAAAGTGATACTTTTACCCTAAATTCATGATCTATATGCGAATTTGCTTTATCTGTCCGGAATATCCTCCCGGCCCACATGGGGGTATTGGTTCATTTACACAACTAACAGCACGTGAGCTAGTTAGGCTTGGCCATGAGGTTCGGGTTATTGGTGTATATAATAAATCTTATGAAGCTCTAAATTATGAAGTAGATCAAGGAGTTAAAGTATGGCGATTGCATGCACTGAAAGGTAAATTTGGTTGGATTAGAGTCTGGATAAAACAATATCTTATCATTAAAAAGTGGATAAATAATAAGGAAATAGATTTAATTGAGGCTCCTGATTCTCGCGGATGGTATGCATTTTGGGGTAATTTAGATGTCCCGCTTGTTTTACGCTCACATGGATCCAATACTTATTTTGCATATTTAGCAAATGCAAAAATCAATAAATTCACTAAATTACTTGAGAAATTGAGTTATAATAAAGCCAATTATTACATATCCGTTTCAAAATACACAGCATCCATAACTAATAAAATATTTAATAACAAAAAAAACTTTAAAATAATTTATAATGGAATAGAATTAATGCCGCATTTTGTAAGAGATCAAAATGAAACAGTAAATAATAAAATTATTTTTAGCGGAACATTGGTTGAAAAAAAAGGCATTATCTATTTAATTGAAGCAATGAACCTTATCTATGATAAAGGCATTGAATGCTCTTTAGAGGTTTATGGTAAGGATGCTCCATTTAAGGATTACCCTTCTATGAAGGAATATTTAATAACAAATAAAATTAATCCTAAAATAAAGGATAAAATTCTTTTTAAAGGACATGTTTCAAGAAATCAGCTTTTAGATGAATATCAAAGATCAACAGTAGCCGTATTCCCTTCATTGTCTGAAGCTTTTGCTTATGCTCCACTAGAGGCTATGGCATGTGGTTGCCCAACCGTTTATTCCATCAATGGAAGCGGTAAAGAACTTATAGAACATGGCATAGACGGCTTATTAATTGAACCTCAAAAACCTGAATCCATCGCTAATGCAATCTTAATGATTCTCTCAAACAAAGATTTTGCTCAAAAATTAAGTATTAATGCTTTAAGAAAAATTAACAATTATTCAATAGAACATACTGTTTTACAAACATGTAATTATTACTTATTTTGTATCGAAGATTATAAAAGTAAAAAAAATGGGTATAGATAGAAATGGTTTGAAATTATTGCTTTATGCTAAAAAGAAAATCGGGGTTGATTTCTCCTTAACGGCTACTATTGGTCGACAAGAAGTACATTTTAAAACAAAGCACCTTATAAATGCATTAAAATCATTTAAATTCCAATATAAACAAAGCGATATTAAAGAAATAATAAATAATAAATATGCGGAATTTTTGTTTCATTATTTAGGAGCGAATAAAATTGATTCCTTTGATTGCTCAGATTATGAATCTGCCACTTTTGTTCAGGACTTTAATTTAGCTATACCAGACACTTTTAAAGAAAAATATTCTGCTGTTATTGATGGAGGTTCGTTAGAACACATATTTAACTTTCCTGTTGCTATTAAGAACTGTATGGAAATGATTAAACCCGAGGGATATTTCATTGCAATAACACCCGCTAATAATTTCATGGGGCACGGCTTTTATCAATTTAGTCCCGAGTTATATTATAATATTTTTCAACAGACTAATGGATTTGAAATAAAAGATGTCATTATTTTCTCCATTAATTCGAAAAGATTTTATCATGTTAAAGACCCTCAGAAGTTAAGAAGAAGAGTGAATTTAATCAATAAAACTCCAACTTATTTATTCATTGTAGCCAAAAAAAAATCTACAAAGCCTATATTTAATTTAACACCTCAACAGAGTGACTATTTAATCCAATGGGAAAATTCTTGCTCTGTTCGGAAAAATAATCCACCTAATTACTTGAAAAGCAAAGTATTTAAATTTTTATACTGGCTTAAATTAAAAATATTCCCGTTTAATCCCAGTGTTTTCGAAAGAATAAAAATTAAATAAAACTGTTAACTATGATTGAATCTTATGAGCCCTATTTGAAAAATGAATTGTTTAATAATACATTATTCTTTCAAATAAAAAAGAATAACCATAAACCGTCATCAAGGGAAGCGTTTTTATGTGAATTAATTGCAGGCAAATCTGTAATTCATATCGGATGCGTTGACCATCTGGAAATTGTTGAACAAAAAATCAAAGAACACGCATGGTTGCATGGGTTATTACTTGAGCAAGCTAGTAAATGCATTGGTATTGACATCAATTTAACTGGTATAGAATTATTGAAATCCAAAGGAATACCAAATGTTTATCATCATGATATTTTATCTCTTAATGTTTTAGATGAAATTAAAAATGGTTCGTGGGATTATATTTTGCTTGGTGAAATTCTTGAGCATGTAACTGAGCCTTATGCTTTTTTGAAAAAACTACATCAAAGCTATTCTAGCTATGTAAAAACAATAATTTTAACCGTTCCAAATGCATTTAGACTAAAAAATTTTAAAAATGCTTTTTCAAATAAAGAAGTCATAAATTCTGATCATTTTTATAGTTTTTCTCCTTATACAATTACTAAGTTATTAGTTCATATTGGGTTTAAGGTTACCGATCTGTACTTTGAAATGAACGGGAACATTAATAATTCAGGTCCCATACATAAAGTTCTATTGAAAAAATTTCCGTTTTTGAGAGATTCGATTATTGTAATAGCCCATTTTTAATATATTAAGGGACATCATAATACATATTCAGCACTTTGCGCATTTAAAGATCGGAAGAATGAAGAATTTAATCATATACACTAATAATTATCCCTATGGAGTTGCTGAATCATTTTTAGGTGAAGAATTGGAATATTTGAGCAAATACATCCCATCCATTCATATTATCCCACTTTTCTACGTTTCAGATTCAGTACGTAAAGTCCCTGCAAATGTGACTTTCTCCGAACCTGTTTTCAAATATAATTTCAACCTTCATAAAATCAGACTCTTTTTTGATGGTGTATTGAACATGAGCCCTGTTTTCTATTTCTTAAAGGAGGCTTGGGTAAAATTCGTTTTTTTTAATCCTAAACACTTTATTAATTGGCTCTCTTTTACCTGCATACATCGTGTTCTATTGAAGAAAAAAATATTCAATAATCTTACTGAAAAGATAAGCACCGACACAATATTATATTTTTACTGGGGTGATAAGCCTTCCGGAATCGTCCCTTTTTTAAAGCGAAAATTTTCAAATCCAGTCATAGTTCGTTTTCATGGCTCGGATGTCTTTGAAGAAGTTAAAAACGGCTATATTCCGTGCCGAGAAACTTTATTCACGAGCTTGGATAATGCAGTATTTATTTCTCGGACAGGAGAAAACTATGTTCGTCAGAAATACCCTTCGCTAAAATTTCACAGTCAAGTTTTCAGACTTGGAGTTAATTTCCATGGTACAGCTAAAGCCAGTTCTGATGGCATATTCAGAATAGTTAGCTGTTCGAATGTTATTCATTTAAAGAGAGTTAATATCATTTTGGACGCTTTAATGCAATGTCCAGGAAGAATTCATTGGGTCCACTTTGGTGACGGACCATTATTGGATGAGTTAAAAGAAAAATCAAAAACGAGAAACAAAGACCTGACAGTTAATTTTAAAGGCCAGGTTACCAGTCAGGAAATTTTTGATTTTTACATGAGTAATCCTGTTGATTTATTTATAAACGTAAGTGAATCTGAAGGCATACCAGTATCTATTATGGAGGCTATTTCTTTTGCAATTCCGGTTATAGCAACAGAGGTGGGAGGAGTTTCTGAAATTGTCTCTGATTCTATGGGAAAGCTACTTCCAAAGGCTTTTCTAACCTCTGAGCTAGTCCAAATAATAAATGATTTTCGCTCTAAACCTGAAAATGAAATTTCTACTTTTAAAGAAAATGCTTTTAAAGTATGGGAGAGGGATTTTGATGCTCAAACAAACTATACTTTATTTACAAATTTTGTATGTTCAATAAAAGTCTGACTAACTTTTTAATTTTTTTTTTTTCAAAAGCTTGTAAAATTGATTCAGACCTATTACTTTCGCATCGCCTTTATAAAGCAACATCAAACACTCCTCCTTAGCTCAGTTGGTTAGAGCATCTGACTGTTAATCAGAGGGTCTCAGGTTCAAGTCCTGAAGGGGGAGCCAGAAAAGATAGGAAATCCCGAAGTTTTAAAATCTTCGGGATTTTTTATTTGAGACACAATTTGAGACACAGCCTCCTTTCCTTTAATCCCAAAATTTTCAATTTAGATTTACAACATCTCGGCCAATTTTACCGTATCCAAAATTATGAAGCAAAACTTTAAATTATCGGATATCAGAAAGGCTTTAGATGCTTTCGAACAAAACTATCCAGAAAGGAAAACTGTGAACTTTACTGAATTGGAGAAGATAACCAAAAAGTTAAGCAAGCCTTTAATCTATAACATTAATGAACTTACAAGGTTATTGTCTGATTATATAGCTGATAACCAGATTCAATCTGTCCAATTACACAAAGAAAGCGATGTCTGTAAAATTCTTAAAGTAAAAAAGCTTGCTATGCACCACTGGCGAATCAAAGGTTATATCAGTTTCGTTCAGTATAATTCCAGAACCATACGTTACGATCTTAACGTTTTACTTGAAGATTTGAAAAGTGTTCAAGTAAAAAACATATCACTTGACCTCCAATAACTACTAATAACATCTAACCTTAATTATTATTAGTTTACCCAAGGTGACATAAAAGGATAATTGAAAACAATTCTTGTAAGTTGATATGTAATTAATTGAAATATAGTTATTTGTAAAATTTCATTGTTTCTTTGTGACAGAAATTAATCTGTTACATCATGGAAAATATCATTTTATCTTCACTGTCACTGGATGACATAGCTTCGCAGGTTGCTGAAAGAGTTTATAACCTACAGCAAAAGAACAATGGGCAAAAAGAAGAAACCAAAGTAGATGAATTCCTAACCATTGTGCAGGCATCTGAATTATTGAACCTAGCAAAGCCCACCATTTACACTTTAACTTGTAAACATGAGATTCCTTTCATTAAGAAAGGAAAGAAGCTATATTTCAAAAAATCAGATCTTATTGAATGGCTCAATACAGGACGAAAGCTGACCAAGAGCGAAATTGAAAAAGAAGCTGACGATTACTTAATTAGAAACAGAAAAACGGTTAAACGGTTTTAACAGTCAAAACGGTTACCCGTTTAGTCATTTTTGAAACAATTACACTTTCAGCTTTTTGTCCACCTTTAACCACAAAGCTCATCAAAGTCTCTTAATACCTTGAATATTTGAAGAACAACTAATGCTCTTTCTATGGAGTACATGGTATCATATTTTCCTAACGTTTCCGGTAAGAAGGTCAATGACGTTCCTATAAAGGAAATCTTTGACGCTATCCGAGCCGGCAGGATAAAATCACATATAGAAGCTATAAGGGTTGAAAAAGATGAGATAAAGAGGGATTCGCTAAAACGTAATACTCCTGCGATAACACTTTCAGGGATTTTCAAAGAAAGGCATTCTATAGGAGACTTTCTAAAACATACAGGTTTAATACAAGTTGATTTTGATAAAGTAACCAGTCCGGAAGAGACAAAAAACAAGTTAATCGGAGACCCTTATACATACAGTTGCTTTATTAGTCCTTCGGGAACTGGTGTAAAAGTAATAACTAAGATTATACCTGATATGAAATCCCATGAAAGGACATTTCTTTCTCTCTCAAAATACTATTTCGACACTTACGGCTTGGAAATGGACAAAAAGTGTAAGGATATTAGCCGATTGTGTTTTCTTTCATACGACCCTGAACTTTTTGTTAACGAACAATCCAAGGTATTTGCCATAACTAATAATAGTGATAGTGAAGTTTCTTCACAGAAAGAGAATTGCGCTTCTGATATAACTGATGAAGTAGAGAAAATTATTGCGAGAATAGAAAAATCCGGAATTGACATTACTTCAAACTATTATAATTGGTTAAAGTTAGGTTTTGCGCTTGCCGATGGGTTAGGTATAAACGGGTTACCTTTTTACCATCGGTTAAGCCGGTTTTACCCCGGTTACTCTTCGTCCGAATGTGAAAAACAGTATCATCATTGCTTAAATGGAAAACGAAATGGGATTACCATCAAAACATTCTTTCAGCTAGCTAAAGAACATGGTATTTCAATCCAGACTGGGAATAGGAATCAAAATACAAGTAAGAGTAAAGATGGAATCCCGAAGAGTAATTATTTCGAAGCAAAGAAAGAAATATTTTACAGTCCCATTTATGGTAAAGATAATGAAGGAAATTCTGTAGTCGTAGATGTCAAAATCAACTACCGAAAATTTATAGACTTGCTTTATTCATTTGGTTTTCGACGATTCGATTTGGATAAACAATTTATATTTGTCAGGGTTGAAAAGCAAATAGTCAGCGAAGTTACAACCATTCAAATACAAGACTATTTTATATCGTGGATTAAATCACTCCCATCAAGATTAGAATATGACATTAACCGGAACTTCTTAATTGAGAAGATTTACAAAAGCCCTTCAACGTATTTCTGTGAAAGCAAGCTAAGTCTGTTAAAAAGTGAGATTGAAATCATTTTCAATGCTGATGCGAAAACCGAAAGTTTTATTTACTACCAGAATGGTTATATACGATGTACAAGTGAGAACTATCAACTGTTTGACTATTCCACTTTAAAAAAGCATGTCTGGAAAAGTCAAATCTTGCCTAGGAAATTCACTTACCTTGAACAACAGGAAAAGGATATCCATGAATTGGGTGTGTTTGCCCGTTTTGTATTTAACATTGCCAACAAGGATATACAGAGATTTACAGCACTTTGTACCATTCTTGGCTACAATCTTCATTCCTATTTTGACTATAAACTCAAGGCCACCATTTTAACTGATTCTAAAATTTCAGATAAACCAGATGGTAGGACGGGTAAAACATTATTATGCAAAAGTCTTGGTAAGATAAAGAACTACTGCGAAATCAACGGTAAAGATTTTGACCCTACTAACAAGCATAAATTTGAGTTGGCCAACCTGGACACTCAGGTCATCTGCCTTAATGACGTTCGAAAAAACTTCGACTTCGAATGTCTTTACAATAATATCACAGATCATCTTACTGTTAACAGGAAAAACCAACAGCCTTTCAATATCAAAGCCAAAATACTGGTGACAACCAATAAAACGGTTTCAACTGAAGGAGCAAGTTCCAAAGACCGTTCGATTGAATTTGAGCTTAGCGAACACTACAGCGAGAAATATAGCCCTTACGATGAATTTGGTCATTGGTTTTTCAGCGATTGGGACGAAAAAGAATGGTGCGAATTCGACAACTTCATGATGTACTGCATTTGCTTGTATCTGAAAGCTGGCATTCTCGAAACTCCACCCATTAACCTTAACCGACGGAAGATAATTGATAACACATGTCCAGAGTTTGTAGAGTTCCTGGATGAAAAATTAAAGCAAAGTATTATTGAATTTAATAAAGAGTACGACAAGAAGACTATCTACAACATGTTTACCGAAGAATACCCCGATATTATTGAACATCGCTATTATGGCAAACAAAGCACATTTTCAAAATTCCTGAAAGTATTCTGCAAGTATTCCGATGAACTGGAGGACGAGCTAGTGGAGCGCAAAAGCATGTCTACCCGGTTTTTCATGTTTAAAAAGAAAGAACTTCAAAAATAAATATAATATGAGGGCATTTATTTTTAATTTTTTAAGTCCTATACGTCTTAAAGAAGGGAAATATAGAAATATAAGGTCATACAGAAGGATGCAAAACAGGACACAGGGTGATTTGAGCGTGTCCTTTACGTCCTGCCATTCTCCATAATAAAGGACGCACCTTTAAACTTAGGACACATACTTGTCCTGGAAAATTATTTTTTGAAATTGTATAATGTAATAATATTCAATTAAATAATAAGCAAAGGACGCATAGGACGTAAAATTTCCTATTTATGCCACCTCAGTACAATTACAATTTAGAAATGACAAATTTAAAAATGAATAATTATGGATTCAAAAATATGTCCCCAATGTGGGAACGAGTTTGAAGGAAGGGCTAATAAGCTCTATTGCTCTACAAAGTGTAAAATGGCAGCTTTTTATGGTATTAGCGCAATTTCTAAAAACGCTTTATCGATTGAACCGTCAACTGATAACGGATTAACTGTTAGCCAATCTGAAAAACCGTTAACCCTTAATCAAAACAAGAACAATCTGGGAATGGTCACTATTCCTGTTTCCTTTACCATTCAAGAGAAGGAACTGCTTGAAAAGCAAGCTGGAGAATGTGAAACGGTTTTGTCAAATCTTATTAGAATCCGTTGCATGATGGATGAAACGGATATAAGAATGATGCAGCAAACGCTAACTGAACAAAAGCAATTAATCGAAGAACTCCGCATTAAGCTTAGTTTCTATCAGGAAAAAGATTGTCTTCCCACTTCCAATAAACAGTTAACTGATAAACCAATAAACGGATTACTGATTGAGATGAACGAAAGGCAGTTAGCATTTATCAGGGAGAAATATCTTGAATCGTATGACTTTGAAAACCCTAATGAAGGAGAAAGAATGCCAAATGGTAAAATGACAAGCAATCACTGTGAGGCTTTAGAGGCATTTGAGAAAGAAACCCCAGGCTTTATCCTTTCAAGTATTGAATTCAAAATGCTTTATAAGTTACTGGTGGATATTGAAGAACGCCTTGCAGAATATTGTGGATATGATGCAGAAGAGTTTGAAGATAATCCCCTGATTGATGAATTTGACAGCTTAAAGAAAAAGGTTTAACGTTGAACCGATAATATGTTGACCATTTAACACTGTGAAATAATCTGATTTTTATGTCTAACTATTTAATTTTATACTTATGAGAACAAAGGTTTTTGAAGTTCCGGTTGACTCAATAGTTGAATTTGCTGAAATTTTGGAAGAGAACGAATTTGAAGGTACAATCATTGGTGTCGAAGATACAGAATTAAAAATTCGTGTAAGCTATGAGCGAGAAGATAGAGAAGTAATCCTTGACCTTATGGAAATGATAGATGGCTCTGATAATGACAATGGTGATGATTAAAAGAAGCTGTTAACAGCTCTGGGTTATAAAAATCCAGAGTTGGAATTTGAATTAATTAACCCTAAATCATCCTTACAATAAGGTTTCCTCAAGTAAATCCTTCCAAATCACAAATCCCTTACGTTCGTCGGTATAATCATGCAAAATACGAGTAAAGTTTTGCGGCTGACTTTCTAAAAATACCTGCCTTCCATCGTTTCTAATAACATTAATGCTTAGGTCTATCTCTTTTAACTTATTCTTTAGTAAAGTCATGTCTTTGTCAATATGCCAAATATAAGTAGCTTCTTCAGTATCTAAGGTTTCCATTACGATGTGAAATTGGTCCGTTCCTTGTAACAAAAAAACAAATGAGAAGGGGTTTATTACAAATCGGAGCTTCATAATAATACTGACATGTTTATTCGCAAGATACCTTATGTTACGATAATGCCTGAAGTTTTTATTTTTCAAAATGTTTTCCAGGAATTCTTCTTCTGAATCGAAAAGTTGGCCATTACTGTTTTTCCCTGTTTGCAATTGATTCAAATCGAGTAGATTATTTTGAAATTTCGAATTCGGAACTTTTCCAAAATAGGTTTTTGTTGCAAACTTAAATTTAACACTCTCAATAATTTCCCGATTTAATTTTTCCAGGTCAGCAGAATGGGCTATTTGTGAGATAAGCTTGTCATTTACAAATTCGGCAAAAAGATCAATTTCGATATATTTAAGATTAAGTAATTTAGAAAAATAAGGCTTTAAAACTTCAAATTCAGGACGTATATCATCGTTTTCAAGCTCAAATTCGAGCTCTTTGTTTATTTCCTTTACGGTATAACTGAAGACAAACGAACCATACCTGAATTCTATCTGTTCCAATGGCAGCTTTATCTGCTGTTCAAATACATAATTCCTATCAGTATCTGCATTTTCATATTGAAGCTCATCAAACAGAGTTGCCTGTTTTTCTAATTTTCGATAATATGTATTTCTTTTCAGAAATAATTTATTCAGGTAATCAATCTTATAATCTCGGTAATCATAAATTGTCGGTGCTATTTCCGACCGCTGCACCCTCCCAATGTATTGAATAAGTTTTCCTTCAAATGAAAAGGGATAAACCAGGAAAAGACATTCTGCGTTCTGCAAATCTGTTCCTTCACCAAAGAATTGCCCTGTTGTTATAAGCACCTGGTAGTTTCCTTCTTTCAGAATTTTCCATTTAGCATTTCGGGTACTTTCCGAATCATCTCCACTTAAAGTAATGGTTTCATATTTCTGTTTGAGGTATTGGTTGAGCGCTTCTATATGTTCTTTGCGCTCTGTGAGGATAACCACCTTTTTCCCGACATTGAGTTCTGCACTCAGATCATTAATAATTAACCTGTTTCTGGCAGAATCATGGACAAGTACTTTCGATAAGGTCTCAAATCGGTCTGTTTTGGAGTTAAACGGTATGTCGAGCTCAGTATTTCTTACAATGATACGAGCAGTTTTGAAGGAGCTGACCTCTTGTGGTTTTAACTCAGAAATTACTTCACCCAGGTGAATAAATATAAGCCTTCCATCGTTATATTTTCGGAAAGGAGTTGCTGTTAAACCATAAATGTAATAAGTATGAAGTTTACTGATAGTGTTCCTGAAAGTATCAGCTGGTAAATGATGACATTCATCTATAATAATTGTTCCAAAAGCTTTTTGAAGAGAATTGTCTGTTTTCGCCAGTTCTTTCTGTAAGCTCTGTATCATAGCAATGGTAATTTTTTTGCCTGGCTTGCCTTTTCCTTGCCCAATCTTACCTATCTCGTTTTTGGGGATTCCCAGAAACGTTTGAACCCTCTCCATCCATTGGTCTGCCAATTGCTTACGATGAACAATAATTAAGGCTGGTTGCTGTTTCTCCTCAATTATTTTGAGGGCAATTACAGTTTTCCCAGTTCCAGGAGGAGCAACAATTACTCCAATATCTTTTTTTACGGATGCTTCAATGGCCGGCTTTTGATATTCGCGCAGTTGAATATCGCCAGAAAATGAAACCGGGTTTATTTTCTGGCGATTATCCTCAAACTCATATTCTATCTTATTCTCTCTACAAAACCTGAGTAACTTTCCTATTGTTCCCCTTGGAATGATAACATCAGCCTCTGTCTCTTCAATGCACTTGAAATATTGTTCAGTGCCCCAGGTGTTTTTGCCCATTTTCTTTTTAACCAGGTATTCTGTATTCACAAAGTTCAGTTCATCCTTTAGAAATGAAATAAGTGACATAGGTAGGTAAGTCCTGCTGATCTGAACCGAATTACTGAGTTGGATGAGTAACTTGCCTGAGACGTTTTGTACATTCGATAATGGAGCAATAATCGGCTTCGTTAAGGGAATGACATTTGAATAAAGGGTATCAAGTTGATGAACTGAAATCCTTTGAATGCTTTTAAGAAATTCCCATTGGTTAGCATAAGGTTCAAATGTTCTTACATCAATAAAACAGCTATTCCCTTTCTCCCAGGCAGGTTTGTGCAATGGCAGAGCTATCAGATTTCCAAATCCCTTGCCAGATAAGGAATCCTGGTTAGGAAAGAGTCTATCAAAACTCGAATTCTTATCGAAAACAGAAAATACTCCAGATTTTTCGAGAAGTGAAATGAATATCTTTCGGCTTTTAATTGCCGGGTAAGGTTGGTCAAAATATACCCAGATATGGCCACCATTTCCCGATCTGGACCGTTCCAGGTAAGCAGGTATATTATTTTCGGAACAAGTTTTTAGAAAATTTTTGCATTCATTTTCCCAATTTGCTTCGTCGAAATCGGCAGCTATAAACCACGAAGTATTATCTCTTAATAAAGGGTAGATCCCAATTAGCTGTTCGCCATTAATGTGTTTCGCTATTTGCTCATTTGTGTAAGGCAAGTAGCTTTTATCATTATAATCCTGAAAGGAACCACCTTTAATTTTATGTATGCGATACATATAAGGGTCGTAATAATAAGCCGGCATGTAACCATTTTTACTGCCTTTCTCCCATCGGATAGCAAAAACATCGTCTCTGCCTCTGAATAGAGATTTGAATAAATTGATTTGGCTTATTAAATCATCCTCAATCATGTAAGGTTTTTGGACAAATTTATAAAGTATAGTGCAAAAGCTGCCAGAAAAGTGCAGCTAATTGGATTTTTTAAAAAGGATACTCAAGTAATTTGCATATAATTTATAAGCAAGAACAAACTATCACCACCAACTTATTAATATCCAAAGGCGAGATATGGTTATTAAAATTTAAATGAACTGGAAATAACTTTTATTCTGAATTTTAGTACTTTTCATCTTTAAATTTTACCCGATAAGATTTGAAAGTTTATTCTTTAAAATCCTGTAATTGGGTTGAATGGGATAAACTATTATTTTGATATAAAACTTATAATGTCCGAAAACCTAGAATTAGAAAAAACACTTTGGAGTGCTGCTGACAAGCTTCGCAGCAATATGGATGCTGCCGAATATAAACATGTGGTTTTAGGGTTAATCTTCCTGAAATATATATCCGATGCATTTGATGAGCTTTACCAAAAATTAGTTGCAGAAAAAGACAAAACAGGTGCCGACCCCGAAGATAAAGACGAATATACAGCCGAACGAGTTTTTTATGTTCCACCTTCAGCTCGTTGGAAATGGCTTCAAGGTAGGGCAAAACTCCCCACAATTGGCAAAGACATTGACGATGCAATGGATGCGATTGAAAAAGACAACCCATCTTTAAAAGGAGTTTTATCAAAGGATTATGCCAGACCGGCATTAGACAAACAACGATTAGGAGAGCTTATCGATCTCATTGGCTCAATAACCCTAAGCAATAACAATGGAAAAGGTAAAGACGTTCTGGGCTTTGTGTTCGAATACTTTCTTGGTCAATTTGCCGATGCTGAAGGCAAAAAAGGGGGGCAGTTCTACACGCCACAAAGTATTGTAAAATTATTAGTTGAGGTATTAGCTCCCGAAGCTGAAAAAAGAGTATATGACGGCTGTTGTGGCAGTGGTGGCATGTTTGTGCAAAGTGAACGTTTTATTGAAATTCACGAACACCGCAAAGGAAAAATATCTATTTATGGGCAAGAGAGTAATCCAACAACCTATAAGCTGGCTAAGATGAATCTTGCCATTCGGGGTATTGATGCTAAAATCGAATTGGGCGATACTTTTATGAATGATAAATTCCCTGATTTAAAGGTTGATTACATCCTTGCCAATCCGCCTTTTAATGTTAGTGATTATAGCATTAACAAAGCCGAAACACACAAATGGAAGTATGGCATTCCACCAACTGGAAATGCCAACTACGCATGGCTACAACATTTTATTAGCAAATTGGCCCCAAATGGCACTGCTGGTATTGTACTGGCAAATGGAAGTATGAGTAGCAACATAGCTACTGAAGGACAAATACGAAAAGAATTAATAGAGAACGATTTGGTAGATTGCATGGTATCCTTGCCAGCACAATTATTTTATAATACACAAATACCAGCATGTCTTTGGTTTTTATCCCGGAATAAAACAAACCACAATTTTCGAAATCGTTGTAACGAAATCCTGTTTATTGATGCCCGTGAAATGGGGACAATGATAAGCCGCCGACAAAAGGAATTAACAGATATAGACATTCAGAAAATAGGTGATGCCTATCATAACTGGCGCAGTAAGGAATGGCAGGAGAAGTATAAGGATATTCCTGGCTTCAGCAAATCAGCCAATATTCAGGAAATACGAAAAAACAATTACATTCTTACTCCCGGCAGATATATTGATTTTGTTGAAGCAACGGAAGAAGGACAGGCATTTGACGACAAAATGCAACAACTTACAATTACTTTAAAAGAGCAAATGCAAAAGGCTTCATCTTTAGACCAATCAATAAGAGAAAATTTAAAGAAAATTGGCTATGAATTATAATGTTCCTTTGCTTCCTCCCGACAAGGAGTTGGAAACAAAAGCTGTATTAAAGAAACTACCGGCGGCTCATCGCTATTTAGCTGAGCTAAAAGGTAAAGCTGCAACTATACCCAATGAAAACATTCTAATTAATACGCTTGCTTTGCAGGAGGCTAAAGATAGTTCGGCTATTGAAAACATAATAACTACACACGATGAACTTTACAAAGCTCAACTTTTTAACGATTTAACCCGAACAGCATCAGCAAAAGAAGTAAGTAACTATGCCGAAGCCCTTAAACATGGATTCAAATTGGTGCGAACCAATAAAATACTAACCATTAACCATATTCTTGAAATACAACGAATACTTGAGCAAAATGATGCTGGTTTTCGTAAGGTACCCGGAACAGCTTTAGTAAACCAGGTTACAGGGGAAACTGTTTACACTCCGCCACAGGATTACGATACCATAGTAGCTCTAATGAATAATTTCGCTACTTACCTTAATGATAGTGAAATTTACGATGTTGACCCATTGGTTAAAATGGCAATGCTGCATTTTCAATTCGAAACCATCCACCCATTTTATGATGGAAATGGTCGAACAGGGCGTATTATTAATATTCTTTATTTGGTCTTAAATAGCTTGCTCGATTTGCCAATTCTTTATTTGAGCCGATACATAATACGACGTAAAGGAGATTATTACAGACTATTACAAAGTGTGCGTACAACCGGTGAATGGGAAGAATGGATACTATATATGCTTGATGGAGTAGAACAAACTTCGAAAGAAACCATTGTGCTAATTGGCGAAATAAAAAACCTGATGCAACAATACAAACATGGCATTCGAGAAAAGTTGAATAAAATATACAGTCAGGACTTACTCAATAATCTTTTTCGCCACCCATATACTAAAATTGAGTTTATAATGAATGATTTGCGGGTTACTCGGCTTACGGCAACTCGTTATCTCGATTTACTGGTTGAAAATGGCTTTCTGGAAAAAGAAAAGATTGGGCGTACCAATTTCTATATTAATGTGCCTCTTTTTATGCTACTTAAAGATGGAACTTCGTCTGATAGCAATGCTTCACAGCCCATTGTAACTGTAAATCCTGTTCATGAATAGAAAAATGAGAAAACTATATATAACAAATTTTTGTGTATACAAAGGAACACTTTTTTATACATAACAAAAATAATATGTATAGAAAAATGCACTTTTCTATACATATCAAAAATAATGTGTATAGAAAATTTAGAAAAGTTTTAAAACTATGATAATAAATGCATTACAAATTATATAACGTAAAGCTCTGTTGTTACAAAGAGCTTTAAACTTGTTAATAAGATTAGATAATACGAATTGGAACTAAAATCAAATGAGCTATAATTACAAAACATTGATTGTTTTTGATACCAATACTCTTCGCAATACCGAAGCCGGCGAAGTTGCGTATAGCTCTTTTTCTTTTGGCAAACCATACGATGTTATTGATGAATTTGTTAAGGCAAATAAACTTGAAACTGATGTAACACTTGCTGTTTCAACAATGGTGATCACCGAATTGAAGGTTCAAAAGCAGCTATCATATAAAAAGGATATTCAACAACTCTACAATATTGTAAAACGCCTTACCGGGTTGCCCCATATTACAGAGGGCTCAATTTTGGTACCCGATATAAATTTTGATTGTGCCGCATTTATTGAACAGCAAGCTCAAAAATATATTAAAGAAAATAATATAAACACTCTTGAATACAAAGACGAACATGCTCCTGCAATGTTAAAAAATATGCTTGAAAAAGTGGTAGGGCAAGAGAATGGAAAATCTCCGTTTTCACGCTCCGGAAAATTCAATGATGCAGGCTTTAAAGATAGTGTGATATGGGAAACGCTTATGCATTATGAAAAAGTAATTGAATACGACAAAGTAATTTTTCTATCAAAAGACGGCGATTATAAAAGCAACTGCATTGAAGATTTTCAAAACAAATGGCAAAGACATATTGCTATTGAAAAAGACGAAAACAATGTGTTGGCGCAGCTACAAAAAGATTATGGTAACTACATTTCCGAACGTGAAATATATTTATTTACTGAAGGCGAATATTTCCAATCGTATTTAAAAAGCGAGCTGGCAGCAAAAAGTTACATTGTTGTGGAAAGTAAGCAGTATGCAATTGAAAACTTTAAAATTATGAACTATTGCCGCAATGTAATGCGCATGGTACTTAATGATGATGGTTTTGAAAATATAGTTGCTTCTTCAACAATTACTATATTCTGTAAAATTAATGGAACTAAAAAAGAAATACAAGTTGAAGCAACAACGGCACTTTATGATGATGAATCGAAAGAAATTATTATAACTGAATACGATACGGAATTGAAATAATGTCTAAAAGAAAAACATATAAACTAGGTGAACTATCCGAAGATATAGCTATGGGACCATTTGGCTCAAACCTCAAAGTAGATAACTTTATCGAAACTGGTGTGCCAGTGATTCGAGGAATGAACCTAAATGATGGAGGTTTTACGAATAATAGTTTTGCCTTTATCTCTGAAGAAAAAGCTAATACGCTTAAACGCTGTTTAGCTTATCCCGATGAACTTGTTTTCACTCATAGAGGAACATTAGGACAGGTTGGAATAATTCCACAAAATGCTTATCCTAAATATCTTGTTTCTCAAAGTCAGATGCGGCTCAAAGTCAAGAAGGATATATTAGTTCCTAAATATCTATTCTATTTTTTCAAAAGTCAGTTAGGCCAAAAAGAATTATTAAAAAACACTTCTCAAGTTGGTGTGCCAGCAATTGCTAACCCTACTAAATCGTTAAAAGATGTTGAAATTACAATTCCTGATATAAAAGAACAAACCCAAATCGTTTCAATACTCTCTTCCCTCGACGACAAAATCGAACTCAACCTCCAAATGAACCAAACCCTCGAAGCTATGGCACAAACCATTTTTAAGGAGTGGTTTGTGAACTTCAATTTTCCTGGTTTTGATGGCTATGTGGTGGATGGGTTACCAAAGGGTTGGAGATTGGGAAGTATATTAGAAATTGCAGATTTACTGAGTGGCGGAACTCCAAAGACTGATATTACTGAATATTGGAATGGTAATATTAAATGGATTTCAGCAAAAGATATTACAAGCAACAATAGACGATTTATCATTGAAACCGAAAAGCAAATTACAGAATTAGGAATTTCCAAAAGTGCAACTAAACTTCTTCCTAAGTTTACTACAGTTGTGTCTGCAAGAGGTACTGTTGGTAATTATTGTATCTTACCAGAAGAGATGGCGATAAGCCAATCCAATTATGGTCTAAAATCTAAAAATAATAGCGACTTTTTTCTTTTCATATTCATTGAGAATATGATTGAAATGATGAAAGCATATTCATATGGAACAGTCTTCGATACTATAACAACTAAAACTTTTGAAGAAATGGAAGTCGTAATTCCATCTAAAAGTTTAATTGCTGAATATGAGAAAACGATTAATCCTATATTTTCTAAAATCTTAGAAAATCAAAAACAAAACAAAACCCTCACTCAACTTCGCAATAGTTTGTTGCCAAAGCTGATGAGTGGGAAAATAAATATTTGAGCAATATGAGTAATGAAAATAAACTCACAAAGGTTGAAGATCTAAGTTATTCTCAATTAAAAGAAACTATGGTAAACTTAATTAAAAAGTTAGGCTATAGTGATATTGCCGAAAATGATAACGCAATTATAGCGTCTAATTCAAGTCCACTTAGTTCAGAGATGTTTTTATTTATTCTCTTTAAGCAAAAGCTAAGCGGATCAGTCAATTTAAAAGAGATAAAGGATTCTATTTTAGAATATCATCAAAAATACGTAGCTAACGTTATTTACATCATTTCGCAGCATCATATATCTTCTGGATTTGAAAATTCAATCTCCAAACAAATACCTCAATTTAAACTTCATTTCATAGGCAGAGATAGACTTATTAAATTAATTGACAGTCATTATCCCGATTTTTGGAAACATGAAGACCTGAACTTAATTGAATATGAAAAGCAGTTTTGTAGCCAATCAATAAAGGACACCGACCTAAAAAAGCTAAAAATATTCAATGATAAGTATCAAAAATTACTTGATATTTATATAGAGCCACGTTTGTTTCATTTCTATGAGGACAAAGCAACTCAAACACCTACGCGAAAAAGAGTATTGATAGAAGATGTCATTAAGGATAATTCACAAATTATCATTTCTGGAGATGCAGGAACAGGGAAATCGACTTTTTTAAAGAAAATTGGCGAAACTTTAATATCAAGTAATATTGATAAAAAGGAAAAAAGAAATATACCTATTTTCCTAACTGTTACGGAGATATTTGAAGCTGAATATAAAATCAAAGAGCTCATTAACAGTAAGATTAGTATTTATTTTAGCCAAATTAGTAGTGAAGATTTTTTTAAAATGTATGCTGTTTGTATCTTAATAGATAGCATTGATGAATTGGAGGATGAGAAACAAAAAAATATTTTAAAAGACTTGTTTGATTTGTCTGAAAAATATAAAGTAAGGTATATTATTGGTACACGGAATTCTGAAAAGCTTATATCTTTTGGCGAAAAGAAAACATTCAATACTTATACTATAGAAAAATTTAATACCGAACAAGTTAGAAGATTTATATCAAATTTCTTTTTGGGTGAAAAAAACAAAGCTGATAATTTAATTGAAGCTTTAAAAGAGAATCGAATCATTGAAAAGCTTCCTATAACACCGTTAACTTTATCTCTGATTTCTATTCTTTACGAAGAGAACAATCTTGAGATACCTGCAACTATAGCTGACATCTATGACAACTTTAACTCATTAATCATAGGTAGAGCAACGGTTTCAAGCAGAATCGAGTTTATTGATATTTCTTTTAAAGAACGTATCTTATCACTTTACGCACTTCATTTATTAGAAAGAAGTCAGCATACCCCATTGTTGAAAGATGAATTCTTCGAATATTTTACAAAATATTTTGAAGGGAAAACTTTACCAATAAAGAAAGGACTTCTTGTAGATGTACTAAACTATTTAATTGACAACACCGGAGTCCTTATTTTAAAGGAAAATAAATGGGTTCAATTCAGCCATGATTCCTATATGGAATACTATGGTGCAGTAGAAATTTTTAAACATCAAAGAGAAAAGGAAGTCCTTTTAGTCAATAATTTTTTTGAAAGTAATTGGCAAAACGCAGCTGTATTTTATGCAGGTAAATCAAAGGATTTGCCATTATTTTTAAACAAATTAATTGAAAAGTTTAAAAATGCTAATCAACTTAATCAATATTTCTCAGGAGTTCTTGGCTGCGGATATGTTTTGCAAGCACTATATCAAACAGATAACCAATTAAGAAAAGAAGCTGTTTTAGAAGCTTTAGACATGAATTCCAAGGCTACTGATGTAATAATCAAATTAGCTGGTGATGATATGGTATTGTTTAAAAATTACAGTATTCCTATTATTCAATTACATTAAACCGAATATATAATATTACATAAATTTGTATATTGCAGAAAAAACTGCAATGAAAAAAATAAAAATTACAGGGTTTACCCCCGAAGAAATAGAG
>WSSedL1CaDRAFT_10000543_pt1 | contig 26292 bp, 16 predicted proteins | sample WetSurSL1Cattail_FD_9464 | JGI IMG/M metagenome (IMG submission 9464)
ACCTTCTATCAACCCACCCATAGCAAAACCTAACGATCCCGATTACAAACCTTACCGTCGCGATCCGGAAACACTGGTAAGAAAATGGGCTTTACCAGGCACCGAAGGATTAAGACATCGTATTGGTGGTCTCGAAAAGGAGGATATCAAAGGTAATGTTTCTACTGATGCGCATAATCACCAGGTTATGGTCGATTTGCGTAATGCCAAAGTACAGAAAGTGGCAAATTTCATTCCTGAACAAGATATTGAAGGTTCAAAGGAGGGCGATTTATTAGTAGTAAGCTGGGGTGGTACAAAGGGCGCCCTTACTTCTGCAGTAAAAAAGCTTCAGAAGGAAGGTAAAAAGGTTAGCCATGCACATTTTAAATACATTATGCCTTTACCTAAAAATACAGGTGATGTATTCAAAGGATTTAAGAAAATTATAGTTTGCGAGCTTAATAGCGGGCAATTTGTTAATTACCTGCGTATGACACATCCGGGCTTTGCATACCTACAGTTCAATAAAGTACAGGGCTTACCTTTTCTGGTGTCTGAATTAATGACTAAGTTTAACCATTTACTCGAAGAAAAATGACCGAACAATATATTTCAACTATTCCACTAAGTGAAGTTCCTTTGACCAAAGAGGATTTTGTGAGCGATCAGATGGTTAAATGGTGTCCTGGTTGTGGGGCTCATGCCATATTAAACTCTGTTGCTCAGGTTTTTCCGAAAACTGGCTATAAGAAGGAAAATTTCATGTTTGTATCCGGTATCGGATGTTCATCCCGGTTTCCTTATTATGTAAACACATACGGTTTCCACGGAATACATGGTCGTGCCGCAGCTATTGCATCGGGAGTTAAGATTGCAAATCCAAGTCTCAGTGTGTGGATAGCCACTGGCGATGGTGACTCCATGGCTATTGGGGGAAATCATTTTATTCACCTCATTCGCCGAAATGTTGACGTCAACCTTTTGCTGTTCAATAATCAGATATATGGGCTTACCAAAGGACAGTTTTCGCCTACCACACCAATGGGGACGGTTACAAAAACATCGCCATTGGGAACTATTGAGTCGCCTTTTAATCCTGGTGACCTTGTAATAGGTTCACAAGGTACCTTTTTCGCAAGGGTTGTTGACACTAATCCGAAGTTGATGACTGATGTGATGTATGAAGCTTCTCGTCATAAAGGAACTTCCATTATTGAAGTATTACAAAATTGTATCATTTTTGCTGATAAGGCTCATGCTACCATAACAGCTAAAGATGTTCGTGATGACAGGCAATTAATACTGAAACATGGTGAACCTATGCTTTTTGGCAAAGACCTTACCAAAGGATTAAGGCTTAGCTCAAATGGTAATCTTGAGGTTGTAACTATTGGAGAAAATGGAGTTGTTTTGAAGGACATTCTAATACATGATCAATATAACAATGATCCCGGAATTCATCTGATGCTTGCTCAATTGTCAGGTCCCGAATTTCCTGTAGCATTGGGTATAATAAGGTCGGTAGCAAAACCTACTTATAATGATTTATTGGATACCCAAATATTAATGGCACAGGAGAAAAGTAAAATCAAATGTGTTGATGACCTGCTGAATAGTGGGGATGTGTTTACCATTGAATAGAATTTTATCTCGGACAAATTGCGATACCTAGGATGTTTTGTAACGGAATACATCCTAGGAATCTGGAATCACGTACATTGTGCCGATTATCGCCAAGTACAAAGCAAAAACCTTTAGGAACTACAAAAGGCCCATAATTGGAAATGTTCCAGCAGTTTTTGTCAGTGCTCCCGGAAATATCCGGATCTTTTTTCGTTCTGGGTTGTTCGAATTTTCGCAATAAATACTCGCGGCCCAGGTATTGATAATCTTTATAGGTAAGGCATAATATAATGGTGTCTCGCCCAATAATAGGTTTTACCTGCAGCTTGTCAAAGACTTTTATGCTCTTTACTACTTTTCGTTTTACCAAATAATTGAACATCAGTTTTTCCGGCACATCAGCCATAAATCCATTGCGGATCAAATAGCCGTCGTTAATTTCAATAGTATCTCCTTCAAAACCTACAACTCTTTGAATGGCAATATTGTCTTTGCTTGAAGTGCCGGGTGGTGTAAAGCATATAACATCATTGTAGGATAAACTTTTCAATTTACTGACGACAACCCAATCCATAGGCTTATAATTTGGTTGCATTTCATGGGATGGCATCTCGTAAATTATTAATAAACGGGTTGCTCTTCCTGTATAATATAAGCCGGTCAGTACAATAAGGATGAGGATGACTGCCAGAACTGCTTTTCGCATCATAAGCCAATATAAATTAGTGATTAATGTTAATTTAAAGATAAAAACTATTCCTGTAAAACAGGTTGAAAGACAAAAAAAGAGCCTAGTTGAACTAAGCTCTTTTTTAAATGAATATTTTTTTATGGGTTTAGGCTTTGGACATTCAGTTATTTGTCCTACAGTCTAAAAGCCTATAGTCTGTCAGGCTTATTTTTAGAATTTAATGGAAAATCCTGCCTTTAACCAGGAAACATCGTAACCCAATTCACTAAATACTCCAAAACTGGGGGTAAAATACCAACGGCCTCCAACAAATGCCCCGCCAAATGGGTTAACACCATAATTATTTTCCCAACGTGCGGTATATGAATTCCAAACTGGATCTGAATAAGATCTTAGTCCTATCGTAATACCTCCGTAAACATCCAGGTTATCTATTTCCAATAAGGATAAGTGAAAAGCAGACCTTGCTCCAAAATATATTTCGTTCCAGGCCAGATCATAATTGTTATAACCATTATAAGCATGTTGCCAGCTTAAAATGCCACCAACAGAAAAAACACCAATATTTTTCAATTTGTAAACTCCGTATTCAAAACTTGCATTAACGGCTGGCCAAGCAGTGGCACCAGAATATAAGTAAGCGCTTCCAACACCAACACCAAAGTTCAGAACAGCGTCGCCTTTATTAAATGTTTGAGCATTTGCTGCAGGTTGTAATAATAATTGAGAAATTGCAATGACTAAAACTAATAAAAGATATTTGAGATTTTTTTTCATAAAAGTTGATTTTAAGGTTTATTGTTTAAAGTTTAACGTTCAAAAATAATAATTATTTCGTTGGATAAAAACAGAAATTATAAAGCCCTGATATTTGTATATCTGTGATGGCATATTGTTAATTAGTGTTTTTATGTTGCGGCAAAAATATCAGATACTCATAAAATATTGCTCCCCTAAAAAGGTGATTTTTAAAATTCATTATTCTGTTTAATAAGCGCATAATTATAAAGACCAGATAATTGCATTTTCACAGCATCAGTTCCAAATAGGTTAACAGAACAACAGCGTATTTGTTCGAAATGGTAACACAGGTTATGTGAGTATGGATTGAAAAAAATAAGATATTCCGCAATATTCAGCTTAAATATTTGATTGTTAATCCAAAAAAGGGAAGGGTGTGTTTGTTTTTTACACCTAGCTATATTGTTTTGATGAGGATGTTTGACTTATTTCTTTTTGAACATTTAAACTTAATCTAAAATGATTAACCAAATAGGTGATCTTCTATGGGATCCCCTATTTGGTTTGTATTTTGGATTTTTATTGGGTCAAAATCATCCGCTTAGTATCTATTTCTTTTCCATCTACAATAAGTGCATAGATATACATTCCTGCAGTGAGTTCGTTTCCATTTATAATCACCTTCCCATTTCCACGATCAGTTATAGAAATTGATTTTATTTGTGCGCCTTGCATGTTATATATATTAATCATTGCCTGCCCTATGTTTGAAGGTAAATAATAACTTATTGAAGTATTCTGATTAAAAGGGTTAGGCGTGTTCTGAGATAGGGCTGCTGCTTCAATTGGGTCACTTTCATTATCACTTTGAGCACTTTTTATAGACTTTCCGCAACACTTATTAAGTTGATTTGCCAAAGCTTTAAGCTTATTTTCAAAATATAGGCTATCAGTACTAATTTGATTTCTCAATTGTACCATTCTTTTTTCGCAATTAAGGCTATCTGTTAAATTCTTGTTATTCAATTCTTTAACTGATTCCACAAGAATAGGAATTAAAGAAATATAATCTACACTTAAGATGCCATCTTTATCGGCATATACAAGTTCAGGGAAAACCTTTTGAATATCTTGAGCTAAGAAACCAATATGATTTCTATTATATAAAGTAGAATCCACTTCTTGTTTAGGTAATTTTGATTGAATAGAATCCTTATAGGACATAACATAATTATTGTGTTTCGAAGTAGCGATATCTGAGTACGGAGAAGGTTTAAGGTGATATGTTTTTCCTTTTAAATTTGCCAATGAAGACAAAGCTCCTTTTATAGGTTGAATGTTGCTTTTTAAACGTTCATCAGAGCCGAATGTTGCATTACCGAATCGAACAATACCATTTGGAACATCCAACTTGTAAGAAGGGTTGTAAGTCCCGATTCCTACATTTCCGTTTGATTTAACAATGAAATGAACTCCTTGTGCGGTTTGTAAATGTAATAATCCAGCATTATTGCTTTGACTTCCAGAATAATATCCCCAAATTAAATCATAAGATGAGGGTAAGTCTGTTGTTGAATTTATGATGTCAAGTGCATCACTATTAATGGCTCCAGAAATTAGGGTGTGATTGCTCATAGTTACTAAACCTGTGTTTGATACTTTAATTTGGCCTTTAACGTCTATGGACAAAAAAGAAATTGTTACTAATGTTACTATTAAATAAAATTTTAAAGTTTTCATTTTTCTTGATTTTATAGATTATTAATTCTTGTCTATTACTAAATTTGCTTTATTGACAACTACTTATAATACTTGTTTCAAAACTTGAACCTAACTGAACTTCAAATCCATTATTTAGGTTTATTCCGTCCGAAGCAGTAAAAACAATACTCTGTCCAACTGGTATTAGTCCGTTCATACAGCCCGAAGCAGGAAAATTTATTGTTTTAGCATTATACAACAATTGATTGGAGCCAAGTGAACATAAATCTAAAACATTTGTGGTGAATGAACAGGTCAAATACAGTTTTGTGCCATTTGAAGATTCATCTTTTGTAAAATTACCAAATACAATACCTAATTGGCACGGTGTAAGAGCTTGATCGCCTGTATAATTCATTAAATTATTATCGCATGTGGCAATGCCCTCCTGATTAAAACCGCAACAAGCATCAAATCCTAATGCTAACATTTGATCTCTTGAAGGTGTGTCATCACAATTATCCCCACATGATGCGTCACCTGTAGCACAACAGGGTCCATTCGAATAACGCACAGTATGATCTAGCCCTAAATTATGTCCTATCTCATGTGTTATAGTTCCAGCAAGTGCCCATGTTCCAATTAATTTATTTGTAGCATACCATTGATTATATGTATCCCAAGCTCCTCTAATTTCAACCATCCTCGACCCCGACATAGAAGCTTGGCCTCCACCGTTTTGACCATTAGCATTATCGAAGAAAATATTAATTTCAGAACCTAAATTAACACCATATAAATCTAGGAGATAACCTCCATTGGGATAATAGTAATAGTTACTATTTCTGTGAAAATAAACGCCAGCTAAAATAAATCGATATTGTTTGGGATAATTTGGAGTTGCGTTATTGGGAGGTAAGTTCATCTTAGGATTACTTGCAAGCCTTTGATTTGCTGTATTCACTAATAAGGCGGCATAAGTATATCCATTATAAGGGCTGTTAGCACTGACCACTCCATCAGTAGTCTCAGTAAAATTACCAGTACCATCAGTTTTAAGCATGTAATGGATATTAATCTTAACATATCTTATACTGATATTAGGGTCATATACATACCCGCTTTTTAATAAAGAAGGATGAGTTCCAATAATTCCACTACATTCAAAAGTACCCTGGCTTTTTACCAGTGCTTGGGGAATAAATAGAAATACTAACAATACAATAAGTTTATTCATTTTTTGCATAGTTGAATTTATTTCGTTTTAAAATGTGTTAATAAATGTTGAAAATGTATCTAAAGATTCTTATATTAATTTTATCATTAATACCTCCTTTCTGTTTAACGCTGCTAATTAGCAATTTAATATATTTAAAAACTTTTATATGAGCTTTTAAGCCAATTTTTTAAAGGATTTGTAATTTGTAAATTTCTTATTCCACTTTTGTAAAAACAATTATATCAATTAATTTGTAATTTGAGACAAATTATTTTTTAAATCGTTTTATCCCAGTTTAATCGATAGAATCAAAAGAAAGAATAAAGATGTAAATCTTCAAAATTAGCTTAACATGTTGGCTTAAATGTTTTTCTGACATATTATAAAATAACATTTTGTAGGTATTTTTTAATAATAGTTGGGATTCTTGCCATAATGCTTGAGTTTTAATAAAGTTTATAAAACAACGTTGAAAAACAGTAATTATTTTATTTATTAATACAAAAATTATAAAGACTTAACAATTGCGTTTTCACAGCTTCACGTCCAAATAAATTAATAGCACGAATACGTATTTGTTCGAAATCATATTTTTGTATTTCATCCAGCATACGATCAATGGCCTCAGTGAGAGCTTTTTCATTGCCAGACTCGACAAGTATCCCGTTCGATGAATCAATAATTTCAGCAATTCCTCCAACATTACTTGATATTACAGGTTTTCCGCATGCCAATGATTCGGAAATTACAACCGGCATATTTTCGTAATTACTGAACAAAACTGTAAAAGCCAATTGGTTATACAAATCAACCAGGGCAGGACCTTCCAGTAATCCTGTAAACTTAAGGATGCTACCCTTAATTCCAAGTTGTTCTGCCAGTCTTTCAGCTTCGGCTTTGTCAGGTCCATCGCCAACCATCAAGCACACAAAATCGTTTCTTAGGTTTGATAATTCATAAACAGTACGTATGATGCCAAATACATTCTTTGCTTTGTTGTCAAAACAGGATATATGAGAGAATGTTTTAAGTTGGTTTGAAGGTTGAAATTCAATAGGCTTAAATATTTCACAGTCAACTATATTATTGATAATTATAAAATTTGGGTGTTTTATGCCACATTTAATCATTGCTTCTTTTAGATCTTTTGATACTGCTGAAATACATGAACAATTTGCCACAACAAGATTTGTGACAAATTTACGCACAATGCCATTGTACCTTAAATGTTTGGCTTGGTATCGTGTCCAATGTTCTGTTATTACATAAGGTATCTTATATCGAATTTTTAGAAAATAGGCAAATGCTCCAACACGGGTAAGAATGTTTGCATGTACAATATTAGGTAATCCATAGTGTTTCTGTATTTCATAAAATCCTTTTAAATGTGCTATTAAAAATCTCCTTAATTTGAATAATAGACTAATTAGAGGAATGTTAGTCTTTACTTTACGATAATAAACTCTAACTGTAAATATTTGGTCTTCAGTAATTATATCAATTTCATAGGGTTGTTTGGCAGATTCAATTGCAATGGCATGGAGAACAGCCACTTCAAAATTGTCAGTCATTAATTCAGCATGGCGTTTGACAAATAAACCTGGCATAGGATCGTATCGGTTGGGGTACCATGCGCTTAAAAAAAGAACTTTTGTTTTCATGTTTCTTCGGTTTGGAAATAAAACATTCAATTTCCTTATTATTATTTTTACAAATCTTTATATAAGAGCATTGCTTTTTTTAAGATAAAATGATACCAAACATATATGGACAATAAAAACACAATACTACTTATTGAAAATAGTACAATTGACAAATATATATTTTTGAAATAATAACCGATAGATAATGCTGCAATCCTCATAAGTAAATGGATAATGTCAAAAAACAAAGCTTTTTTCTGCTTTGAAAATATATCTGCAATAAAAGCGAAGGGTGAGACCAAAAAAACTAAAATTAACCAAGGTAGTGTCATTTTTATATAAATACCGGCATCAATCCAGTTGTTGCCGAAAAACCAAGATACTAAGGGCGTTGCAAAAATAAAAATAAAAATACATGGTACAAGGCTGATTGTCAGAAGCAAAAGAATTATTTTTTGAAATAATGGGAGCATAGGTTTTTGCAAACGGTTTAGTTCTGCAAATTTTTGATAAAGAACTTGGTACAATGCCTGAGAAAACAAAACTATTACCCGGTATCCCAATCCAACGACCAAAGCAAAGTATCCGGCTTCTTTTGAAGAAAAATAGTATGTCAAGAAAAAAACTGGCAAATTCGAGGAGAATGCATTAATTACCGCCTGTATCATTCTATATTTAGGGAAGGCCGAGTATTTCTTCAATGTTTCTTTGATTAAACTTGGCTTTTCGTGGAATGTTTGTTTTACATATCCATTTGTCAAAGCTAGGGCTCCTGCAAGTTGTCCAATAATAGAACCCCATATTAACCCAAAGCTCATTAGTTTGGTAAATCCAAGTCCAATTTTTAAAGCAGACGTAGTTGCATTCTGCATTAGCGTTATTTTGGCCAACGTTTTGTATTGTTTCTGGCGGTTTCTATAAATGATAAAAATCTGAATGATCCCGGTCAGAAATACATACAAACCAATCCAGTATAATCCTGGAATTTTATGAGTTAAAGTGCCTAATTGGCCCAGAATAAGAGAAATTACAAGGCATAGGGTGCTGAAAATAAAGCACCACCTGACTCCAATCTTTGTTAAATTCTGAACTTCTTCGTCATTATCTGCAAGCATCAAGGCATACTCAAGCCTACCCGTTGAAATAATAGCCAATACACCTGCAATGCTTAGAAATAATGAAAATTCACCAAACTGAACGGCATTGTATAAGCGCGTCAGGACAGGATAAGCTAAAACGGCAATGAGTTGGGTGGCAATATTCCCCGATAACAAAATTGAACTATTAAATAAGTCAGTTTTGATATCCTCCAAAAAATGTTTTATGAATTGCCACATGCTATAAAATCATAGAATGCTCTTGTTTCTTGAATCTTGGCTCTGTTTTTTTATTCTTCCATCAAACCTGCAAAGTCAATTTCTTCTGCCTGGTCAATTTCTGTAAGTTGGTCCTTGTCACATTTAAAGGTGCGTCCCGGGAATTTTTTAAGAAGTGTATGGTTGTGCGTAGCCATGATGATGGTACGTCCGTTATTTTTAATATCCATGAGAAGGTTCATGATTTCTGTAGACGCGTCGGGGTCGAGGTTGCCGGTAGGTTCGTCGGCAAGGATTACTTCCGGGTCGTTGAGTAAGGCACGTGCAATGACCACCCTTTGTTGTTCTCCTCCTGAAAGTTGGTGTGTCATTTTGTAGCCTTTATTGGTAAGGCCAACCTTGTCTAAAACATCAGTAATCCGCTGTTCAATTTCGTTGTGGTGCTTCCAACCAGTCGCTTTTAATACAAAAGCTAAATTGTCGTGTACATTCCGGTCAGTAAGCAATTGAAAGTCCTGGAAAACAATACCTAATTTCCTGCGGAGATATGGAATTTGTTTTTGTTTGATTTTGCGTAAACTAAAACCAACGACAGTGGCCTCGCCCGAAACCAATGGTATTTCGGCATTAATAGTTTTAATAAGGCTGGTTTTGCCACTACCTACTTTTCCAATCATGTAGGCAAATTCACCCTTATCCAGTGTAAAAGAGACTTCTTTCAGCACAAGATTTTCGCTCTGAAATATTGAAGCATTATTAAATTCAATGATGGTGTCGAGACTCATGGCATTAGGGAATTGATTAATTTTTGCAAATGTAACGAATTTTGGAAAGCCATTAGATATTGGCTGTTAAGTTCTGGTAAATTTACTTTCCGTAGCTATAATCAAACATTCTTTATTTTGTGAAACTATTGTTACTAAGCAATTGGGTATAGTCCGCCAGCTGGCGGATTGGGGTTTAGAACTTTAGGATATCGTTATTTACATTATTTCTTTGGGACAGGCTTTAGAATGGTACTCCATAAAATTTCAATTCCAACACACATTTTATCTTTTTTTACTGAGATTTTTTTGTTCTCGAGAATTTGAACTTCAATGTCCAAAGGTTGTGTCTTTTCCACTGTAAAGTTAAATGAATCGATATAGTCATAATCCTTATTGTCGTACATTACTTTTTTTGTCTGACTGTCTATGATTCGAAAATGAATAGGTCTGTAACCCGACTCGGCACAAACCCCGAGGATGTAATCCTTGCCTCCAAAAAGAACAACTTTGTAGGTGGTTTTTTGACCTACTGCAGTTAAAGCGCTTTTCGCCTGACTATATTGTTTAAAATCCCGGCCTTCGGGAATATAAACAAAACAATCCTTACTTTCATGAAATCCTTTGCACGGTTGACTGCTAATTTGATTGGATATGATGAAAATCAGGGCTAATCCTGTGATCGTTCTTTTGATGCTCATAACAAAAAGTCTTTATTTATTTTGAAATGCTTACAATTTCCTGCCTGGTTGCAATTACATTCTCTTTAAAACTGTTAAATAATTTGTCTGTGACCTGAATTTCATCGCCACCGCCAATAATTACTTTGTTATCATTACCTTGGGTTACGGTTTTTTCCGATGATTTTTTATCGGCTTCGTCCAATATCTTTTTCAATGTATCTAATTGTCGTAAAATGGATCTTACATCTTTATCATTTTTATACACTGAGGTAAAAGCATAAAAGTTGTCGAAAATATACTTCTGTTCAAATATTTTGCCGGCAATAGTCTTGTATTCAGACATTTTCGTAATATTCATGGATGATAAATACAAAGACTCAATCAGGGCTCCGCTTGAAATTAGCGCAAAAATATTTTGCCGGCTGGAATTTTCTAATAGATCGGACATGCTATAATACATTTCCTGTGAAATTTTAATTAGCGAGTCATTCCTGGCCATATTTTTCTCGATTCTGTTAAAAAATCCTTCATTAAAATAACCATAAATATTAATTTTCTGAGCTAAGTCTCTGATAGTCTTAAAGTATTCCAAGGCGTTTGTTTTATTCTCATTTAAATTGAGGTAAGCAAAGTCGGCTATATACACCCCCAGATTTAATGCCTGGTGTTTTGTATCCACATATTTGACAGCACTTGAGATTGGGTTAATTAGTTGGATGTTCAACAGGTGTTTATCCGAAAAAATTTCACCTAGAATTTCATTGGGTGACAACAACATGTACGTTACTTTGTTGTTGGTGTCAATGCGGGTAGTGTCAATGTTGACGATAGTATCCGAATTGAGGTTGATATTGCTGGCTTTTTTGTTATTTGCCTGACATTGAACCATGAGTAGCGCAATTCCGATAAAACCTCTTATAATTCTATTGTTCATACTTGATTCTTATTTGATTAAAACTAAGCTTAATGTGTCAATTTTGTTTTTTGTATCCAAAAGAAAATAATAGTATAATGTATAACATAATTGACATCAGCCAAATAGCCATTATGTTAAAAGTTAACGTATCCAAAGTCAAGTTACTAATTTTTTTTGAAGAAGAAAGAAAATGTGCTCTTCCATATTTTGAATCGGGTATTTGATATACTGGTTCCAATACCCTGATGATCTGATTATCAGTTTTCACAAAGGCTTCCAGGGCTTTTCGTTTGAGTACCAGATCTGCCAGGTTTTCATTGTAATATTGGTTTTTAAAATTCAGATAATTATCAATATTGCCATACTTTAAAACCAAACCATGGGTAATGCTATCTTTTTTGTCGGATAATCGATTAAGTTCGTTTGAAAGGAATTTGTTTAATACGTCGAGACGTTTTTCAAATTGTAGAAATTTTGGAGCCTCAAAAGGCATTTTGTTAAAATACGCTGCATATCCCGATTCTTTAAGTACTTCAATTTCATTCTTTATAAATTCAAACTTTTTAGTGGAATAGGAAGGGTTTTCTTTATGTGACCGGATATCATTTAAAACTTTTTTAATTTCAGGGATAACAAATAGGAGGTCGTATTTTATATTGCTTTCTTTTTGTTCAACTTGGAAATATTGTTTTTGGTACTCATTGTGGCTAAATTGAGTTACTATTAAAGCTTCATAAGCCCAACGCGATGCCATGATGTCTCCGACAATGGGAACATATTTTTTGGAGGTAACATAATTATTTAGTTTGTCATAATTAACAACCACTCCGCTTAATAACATCTGTGGTACTATAATTAAAGGTACCATGATATAAATTGCCACAACAGTACCTAAAGATGAGGAAATTAACAATCCCATTAAATTGCCAAAACAAGACAATGAAAATAGCACCAGCCAAAAACTTAACGACATACCATGAATACCTAAAATACCATTGCTAATTGCCACATAAGTAAATGTTTGTAAGGCGCTCAATAAACATAAATAAATGACTTTGGAATTTAAATAACTTAAGCGACTTAGTTTTAAGTACGATTCCCTGAAAAGTATTTTTCTATCCCGGATTATTTCTTCAGCACTAATAATCAGCCCTACAAATAGTGCAACAATCACACTCATAAATAAAAAGGAAGCAATGTTATCATTATCAGCAAACACATATTTATAGCCACTGCCTTCGCTGATGCTATGATACCTGCATAGCGGGGCAAGCAAGAGTGCCAGCATTGGAGAAATAGACAAAGCCAGCAATACGTATTGTCTGTTAGCCAATTTTGACAGCAGGTTACGTTTGCCAAAAATTAGGAATTGCTTAAAAGTATTGGGCTTATTAAATTGAATTTTGGGCAAAGGCTCATTTGACTCTGCTTTTTTATTACTTCCACTTGTTTTCTTAAGTAATTGTTGATGCCATTCAGCAGGTAAAGTTTTTCGGTCTTTTACCAGTTCACCAAATTCATTTACTTTTTTTTCTTCTAAAATTTTAAAGATAGTTTCGGGATTAATATTTTCGCAAACATTACAACTATCCGCAGCTGTGCTTATTCGTTGATTAAAATCATTAAAATAAGGTATCGCTTCAAGAGGGCTGCCAATATATACCGGATAGCCCTCTTTGTCAAGTACTATAATTTTGTCAAATAGTTTAAATACATCGGAAGATGGTTGGTGGATATTAACAATTACAATTTTTCCGGTAACGGTTTGGTCGGAAAGTAATTGCATAATTTCTTCTGAATCGGAAGATGAAAGTCCCGAGGTTGGTTCATCCGCAAACAATATCCAGGGTTCGCGAATTAATTCTAACGCGATATTCAGTTTTTTTCGTTGCCCGCCACTGATAAATTTGTTCAATGGCGATCCTACCTGAAGGTTACGAGCTTCGTATAAATCCAAATCGACCAATAAGTTGTTCACCTTTTCTGTTAACATTTCGGGACTAAGCTTATCAAAACAAAGCTGTGCATTTAAATAAAGATTTGTAAAAACCGATAGTTCCTCAATAAGTAAATCGTCCTGAGGTACATACCCTATTAAGCCATCCAGTTTTTTGGTATCTTGTTGTAAGTTAAGGCCATTGATGGTTATGTCGCCATTTTGAGGTTTAATATTGCCTATTAGTATATTAATCAATGTTGATTTGCCAACACCACTGCGCCCTATAATGCCTATTAGTTGTCCTGATTCGAATGTTGTGCTTAATCGATGAATGCCATTGTTGCTTTTGTTAAATGTGAATTCAATATCCTCAACTTCGACGCGGAGTGTTGTAAGATTGTCGCACTGAAATCTTCTGACGACCTGATTGTAATAAATAGGATCAATACCATCCCCTTTAAGCGATGAGCCTTTGTGGAAAAAATAAATGTGATTGGAAAATACAGATTGGTTATTCAACATTAAGGAACATGTGCCTTTGTAATTGAATAAAAGGGTATGAATACTATCTATATAAAGGAAATAAAGCTGACCGGCAAGGTTTTCCCTGTGTAAGTAATTACTAATTAAATCGGTCCTTCTATTGTTATCAACTATAAGAATTCTGTTTTTTTGGGGCACTGCATAAAGTTTATCCCTGATAAACCCCCGGCAATTTAAATATTCCTGCTCATTAATACTGAAATTTTCTATAACAAGCGTCAGGATATCTTTAAACTCCAGCTGACTTTTATTTGAAATGATTGGATATTGAAGGAGAAACTTTTCAAAAAACAACAATCGAAGTAAGATCTGAAATTTTTGTTTCCTTGGTATATCGTATTCGATTTGCTGGATGGTTTGAATTAATGTTTGAATATTATCCGGATGATCGGGGGCATTTCGGCTGTCGGCATACATTTGATAATATTCGTAAAAAAGCCTGAGGCTTTCGTTTTCAATTTCTGGATTTAGCTCTTTTAAAAGGAATGACTTGATAAAATCCTTTACATTTTCGAGGAGTAAATTCGGATAAAGATTAGCAATTAAGGCAAATAGACGTAATAAATAATCCAGTAGTACAATATCCATAATTGGTTAAGTGAAAGATCAGGTCTAAAATTTTAGGTTATGCAGCTAAATTATTTGATGGGTTCCGAAAAATCAGCTCTACACAAGCACCTCCATCTTTTTGATTGAAAATGTTTATTTCACCATGATGTAAATCAATAATTTGCTTTACCAAATATAAACTTAACCCAGTTTCCTGGCTGGTATATCCATCTTTTGATTGAAAAGGAAGGAATACACTATTTAGGGTTTCTTGTGAAAATCCCTTACCATTATCTGAAAAAGTACAGGTGATTTTATCATTATTAGTTTGCACTTTAATATTGATTATACCATTTGTAGGTGAATACTTAATGGCATTATGCAATATATAATCAAATGCTCTGAATATCAAGTCTTCATCAGCCCTAAGTATAACATTCGCAATTTTTTCAACTTTTACCTTGATGTTGTTTTTTTGTATCAGATCATTCAAATCCAAAATGGAATAATGAACCATATCCTTTAAATTGAATTCGGTTAACTTAAGCTGGTAACCACTTGAGCTTAATTGAGTACTCAGAAATACTTTAAATGCAAATTCTCCCAAATGAGATACGGAAGTATCCAACGTTTCAACAAGATCTTTCATTGACGATGAATGCTCATGATTCTTTATCAGGTTGATTGCACCAACTATTCCATTCAAAGATGAAGTGATTTCCTGACTGATAAATATCAAAAACTCATCTTTTACAACATTTGCCTTATTGTTTTCTTCCAACGATGCCATTGCTATATTATTAGATTAAACTACTGGCGTCAAGGTGATTGAGCGATATTAAGGGGTTGATAGCGCTTTGAACTTAAATTTACTAAAATTTTCTTAAACATTGAATAAAATGAAAATATAATTAAAAGATAGTTATAAAGTGATGTGGCGATTAAGTGATTTGGCCATATCTCTAGTTTCCATTGATGGCAACCAGGGATCTAATAAGGTTTACAGCCCAAAAATATATGTTACTGCTGACAAGATTTTGTCTCATTTGCCTCATTCGGCGTTGTTGCTCAGCTTTTCCCATTTCTAATGCAAAATTGATTGCGTCGGCAGTTTGTTCAATATCATAAGGATTCACAATAACAGCCTCAGTGAGTTCCTGAGATGCGCCCGCAAAACGGCTAAGAATAAGTACCCCATCAATACAGGTTCGGGACGCCACATATTCTTTTGCAACTAAATTCATTCCATCGTGCAATGAGGTGACCATGCAGAGATCGGATGATTTATAAAAAGGCATGATTTCATCATGGCTGTGATGGCTTTTTAACAATAAAATTGGTTTCCAATCCTTTTGTTTAAATCGCCCATTAATCCGATTGGCCTCATTCTCCACTTCGAGAACAATATCTGAATAAGTCTTTATAAGGGTTCGGCTTGGCGCTCCAATCTGCACGAAGCAAAAAACACCCTGGTATTTAGGGTATTTGTCAAGAAATCGCTCCACTGCAAGGAATCGTTCAATGATACCTTTGGTATAGTCGATACGATCAACGCCAATACCCATAAGTTGACATTTAACGCCATATTTTTTTAAAACTTCAGCTGAATTGGGTTTTAAAATTTCAAGTTGGTCAAGGTCTTTTAATGTGAATGCAATACTAATTGGGAATGGTTTAACTTTAGTTGTTTGATTTGCAATTTTAACCGAAAAATCATCCCATACTACCCGGGATTCCAAGGTTCTATTCACAGTTTCCAAAAAGTTATTACAATGATATTGTGTATGAAATCCTATCAGGTCAGCACCTAACATCCCTCTAAGTATTTCATGCTGCCATGGACATATACTGAACGATTCCGGGTTGGGCCAGGGTATATGCCAAAAGATAGCTACTTTTGCATCAGGCCTTGCTTTTTTAATCATTTGAGGTAAAAGGGCAAAATGATAATCTTGAACTAAAATCAATGGGTTATCCTCATTTTTTATTTCGGCAAGTATTGTTTTTGCATAGCGCTCATTAATTTTTTGGTAAAACAACCAATCATCTTTTCTGAAGACCGGCCTGGTATGAGCAATATGGCAAAGTGGCCAAATTCCTTCATTTGAAAAACCGTAGTAAAAATGCTTTTCATCCTCTTCAGAAATCCAGACTCTTAGCAATGTATACATGGGCTTTTCAGGAGGGACCCGGACTTTATCTAGTTTATCTACAGTTTCTTTATCAGCATCTCCCGTACCCGAGGCGATCCATAGTCCTCCGCATGCAGTTAGGATAGGTTCCATTGCGGTAACCATGCCACTCGCAGGAACAATGCATTTGATCTCTTTCCCTGAATGGATATGCATATATGGTTCGCGGTTTGAGACAACAATCATAGTCCTATTGTCTAAAAGTCTTTTCACTTCTTCTTTTAAACGTTCAGGAGTCCAAACAGACTCAGCATTGGTTCTTAATTTTACTTCTTCTTCAGCAATAGCCCTTGCTTCGCGCATGGCCTGAGCCATTTGGTTAATTTCTGCATGCAGAGGTATTAGAAAGCTTACAGGAGGCCGTTCTTGCAATGTTTCAATATCCCCATGTCTCACCGCCTTAATCCAAGCAGCAATTTTATTAATTGGTGTGAATATCCCCCAGCGAAGAACAAGGAATGTAATCCAGGCAACCAAAAGTGCCTGTAAAAACCACCTGAAAAAATTACTGAGCCAGATGTCCATAATGGTTTTATGTATATAATCAGCATCAGCATAAAAAACAATGATAATACTCAATTGTCCATTCAATTTCAGTGGCTTCATTAATTGGTAAATATTTTGACCCTTCACCGAAATAAAATTTCCAACCGGACCCTTGCGGTACCCATCTTGTAATAAATATTTAAGATGTTGACTCAGGTTGGGCCGAATCGAAGCATTTAGTATTAATATACTGTCTTTGTTGTAGTAAATGAATGTGCCTAATAACTCAATTTTTTTTTCAATGTTATTGAACGTTCCTTTTAGCCTATTTTTATTTCCATGCGCTATGGCGTCTGTATTTTTTGAACAAAACTCATCAGCATATAATAATGTTCTTTTTTCCAAATCACTTCTTAACCGGCTTCGTTCTCCAAACACCTGGTAGATTGTAAAACACAAAACTACTAAACCTACAGCCACAACAATGGAAGAGATTATAGTTAAATTTAGTTTCATTCGTACTTAATTTAATGACTTTGAGTTTTTCAAATCCATTCGTTTTTAAAACTTACCCAAAGTTTTAACAATGATGAGTTGTAATTGTTAATGCATTTTTAATTCTGTTTCTCAATCAATTCAATTTGTTCGCAGAACTTATTAATAACAAAAGAATTAAATGGATTTATTTTTTTTAATTCATAGTAATTTTGTAAATTTAAGAAAGTGTTTATTTCAGACATCATAAATTGATCTCAAATGGAAAAAACCATTGATGATAATGGTCTTTATCGAAATTTGTTTGTCAATAACCATATTTGTATGCTTGTTATTGACCCTGTAACACAAAAAATTGTGGATGCAAATCCTGCGGCATGCAAATTTTATGGTTATGAACTGGATAAAATGGTTTCGATGCCGATTACTGAGATTAACATGTTGTCCTTTAACGAAGAAAGTCACATTATAAGCAATGCACTTTCTGAGAAACAAAATTCTTATATTTTAAAGCATAAACGGGCAGACGGAACCTTTTGTGATGTCGAGGTTTTTACAGGCTCAATTCAAAATAAAGGTCAAACATTGCTCTATTCAATTATCTATGACATAACCAAGCGCAAACAGGCAGAAGAAGCATTACGTGAAAGCGAAAATCGTTATCGCTTAATTGCAGAAAACACTGGTGATGTCATATGGATACTGGATCTTGAAAATATGCGTTTCAGCTACGTTAGCCCATCCGTATATCGGCTGCGTGGTTATACTGCTGAAGAGGTTATGTCGCAGGATGTGAGTGTTTCTCTTACTACTGAATCACTGACGGATGTGCAGAATAAGATTCCGTTGCGGTTCGAAAAATATCTTGAAGGTATTCGTGAGTTCTATGTTGATAGAGTAGCACAGCCTTGTAAAGATGGAACTGTGGTGTGGACCGAGACAGTTACCAGATACATGGCTGATGAATATAGCGGTAGGCCAATAGTGCTTGGCGTATCACGTGATATTACCGAACGAAAACAAGCAGAGGAAGCATTTCAGGATAGCGAATTCCAGTTTAGGGAATTATGGGGGGCTACAGTTGAGGGGATTACCATTCATGACCATGGAATCATCTTTGAAGTGAATGATGCCATGTGCCGGATATTTGGATATACGCATGATCAGGTTATTGGAAGATCGTTGCTTGATTTTGCATCAGATGAAGAAAAAGATCGGGTGCATGAACATTTTATGTCAGGATCGGAATTAGCCTTTGAAACAGCTGCTCTGCGAGCAGATGGCGTTAAAATTATACTTGAGGTTTTTGCGAAGCAGATTCTTTACCACGGCAAATACATGCGAATGGCGGCCGTTCGTGATATTACAGAACGCAAACGGGTGGAAGATGCTTTGCGAACTACGAAGCTGCTTTTGGAACAAACAATAGAGCAGTGCCCGGTTCCTATGGTTTTGGTGAGCATGCCGGATGCCATGTTCCGATATATCAATAGCGCATGCCTAAAATTTCTGGGAATTGAGGATATAAGAGAAACTCTAATTGACAAACCACTGACGGAATTCAAAGCACCCTTCCAAGACTTTGATATACAGGGTATAGAAGGCAAGTTCGATGAATTACCTCTTGCGCGAAGCCTTATGGGGCTTAGGACCGAAGGGGAGGAACGATATATACGCCGCAAAGATGGAACTATCCGCTATGAGTTGGTAAATGCCACGCCAATAATGGATGGAGAAGGGCAGATTGTTGCAGGTTATCTTATTATGATCGATATTACCGAACGTATACTGGCAGAAAAAGCCCTGAAAGATAACATACTGGAACTAGAAGAAGCCAAAGAAAAAGCAGAAGAGAGCGACCGCCTTAAAACTGCTTTTTTGCAAAACATGAGTCACGAAATAAGAACTCCCTTAAATGCAATCATGGGTTTTGCCGATTTGTTAAGCTATAATTTTCAAAACAAAGAAAAGCTTAAATATTTCACTTCAGTAATAAAACAGAGAGGTTCTGATTTAATCGAAATTATAAGTGATATTTTGGATATTGCTAAAATAGAATCAGGTCAATTATCGGTTAAATTGGTAGAATGTAAATTAAGTGATGTTTTTTCCGAAATAGAAACCATCTATAAGGAATATAGGAGGCGAATGAACAAGGAGCATGTAGATTTTTGTTTGAATTTCCAATGCGATTTGCCAGATAACCTGGTTGTTATTGATCAATTAAAGATGAAACAAATACTGACCAACCTCATAACCAATGCTTTTAAATTTACCAATGCAGGGAAAGTTGAAGTTGGCTGTAAGGCTGGTAATAATAATTCATTTATCTTTTATGTTTCCGATACCGGGATTGGTATCCCCAAGGAAAAACATTCAGTTATTTTTGGGCGTTTTGCTCAGGTAAATCAATCTATTTCTGGGCTTTATGGCGGTACAGGGCTGGGTCTGTCAATCGTTAAGGGCCTATTAGATTTACTGGGGGGTAAAATATGGTTAGATTCCGAACCTGGTAAAGGAAGTATATTTTATTTTACAATTCCTTTTGAAATAAGTAATAAAGAAATTAATGAAATCAAGACAAAAGTTCAGATCCCTGTTAGTAAATCTGATGCCACCATCCTTATTGTCGAAGATGATTATTATAATGCAGAGTATTTGAAAGAAATATTTACCGGAACGAATTATCATATTTTGCATACCGAATATGGAAAACAAGCGATCGATATTTCAATTAACCAGGATGTGGATATTGTATTAATGGATATCCGTCTCCCCGATATTCAGGGTTTTGAAGTTACCCGCCTGATTAAAGAACAAAAACCTAATATTAAAATTATTGCACAAACTGCTTATGCCACTCCGCAAGATCAGCAGAAAGCCTTAGAAGTTGGCTGCATAGATTATGTGAGTAAACCAGTAAAACGAGAATTGTTATTATCAAAAATTGAATTTTATTTAGGGAATGGATAATTTCTTTTCGGCTTTTCATCATAATCAAAGCATCTCCCATTCATTTATTTAATGACTTTCCATAATGGCACAATATAAAATGCCATTAATGGCTGTGGACTGATAGTTTCTTAAATTAATACCAAGCAACTATCAAAATAATATTAATTTTACGCCGATTTGCACTTTGACCTAAATAATTACAAACAAGCATTTTATTAAATGGTTAATGCAAAAGTTGCGATAATAGTTTATTCGTATGACAACATATTTTAGACAGATATTGAGCCTTTTATTCAAGCTTTTAATCATTATTGTTTTATACAGCTTGGGTAGATTTTTTTTCTTTTTGGTTAATCAGCAAGCTTTTGGAACCAATTCTGGAGCAGAACTCTTTAACATTTTCTTTTATGGAATAAGGTTTGATTATTCTGCTATTATTCAATACAATTTGTTGTTTATTTTTCTATACCTGTTACCATTTAATTTTGTTTATCACAAGAATTTCAAAAGATGGGTAGGCTTTTTCTTCTACCTGGTTAATTTCTTTTTGCTTCTCTTAAACTTTACCGATGCGGAATATTTCAAGTACACAGGCAAACGCTCTACGGCTGATTTATTCTATTATATGTTCATGAGCGATGATGTTATTGTGCTGATACCCCAATTTATACGAGATTTCTGGTATATAGGTTTGATATGGCTTGTATGCATAACAGGCTGCATCCTGCTCATCAATCGAATTAAGTTTAATAGTGCTTCTTTCCACAGGTTTAGTGTTAAATCCTGGATTATGGCAAGTATACTATATATTACTGTACCTTCAATTTTGTTTATTGGAGCAAGAGGTACCGGCCTTAAACCAATCATGATTATAAGTGCTGGAAGGTATACAACAACTCAAAATATCCCTCTTTTGCTGAATACCCCTTTTTGCATTTTGCATTCACTCAAGGAGGGGGCTGTCAGGCCAATGGTTTATTTTGACAAAATTAAACTGAGCAAACTATATAACCCGGAACAGCAAATTCAACCCAAACATTCAAAACGCATTGATAATATAGTGATTATCATTCTTGAAAGTTTCTCCAGAGAATTTGTAGGCGCTCTTAATGGTAATAAAGGTTATACTCCATGCCTCGACAGTATAATCAATCAGGGATTAGTTTTTGAAAATGCTTTTGCAAACGGAAAAAGATCTATTGAGGCGGTACCTGCTATTTTAGCAGGATTACCCGCTTTAAGTGATGACTCTTACATTACCTCAAGATTTTCCGGTAACAAGCTTCTAGGTTTGCCAGCAATCCTTGCAAAGGAAGGATACCATACATCCTTTTTCCATGGAGGTCGCAATGGAACTATGGGTTTCGATGAATTTTCAAGAATATCAGGGATTCAACATTATTATGGGTTAAATGAGTATCAGGGACCAGAAGCTTTTGATGGAACCTGGGGAATTAATGATGAAGAATTTTTGCAATACTATGCGACCAAACTAAATTCGCTGCCTCAGCCATTTTTTAGTTGTGTATTTACTTTATCTTCTCACCATCCTTACAAAGTACCTGATAAATATAAAGATCGATTTAATCAGGCCCCCAACAAGCTTATCAGATCAATTTGCTATGCGGATTACGCCTTGGGTAAATTTTTCAGGATTATTTCTTCTCAACCATGGTATCAAAACACCTTATTCATCTTTACAGCTGACCACACAGCTGCAGAACAGTCCAAATTAGCTGTAACACGTGCCGGAATCTTTCGCATACCAATTATTTATTATCATCCGGGGGATACATTATTAAGAGGCAGAAGTAAACGCGTTACGCAACAAACGGATATTATGCCATCGGTTTTGGACTATGTTGGGATCAAAACTCCGTTCGTGGCCTTTGGAACTAGTGTGTTTTCAGATACTTCTAATAATTTTGCAACTAATTATCTGGGAGGAATCTATCAATATTTTAAAGGTGATTATATGCTCATGTTCGACGGTTATAAAAGTACGGCCATGTATAACTATAACAAGGATAGATTGTTAAAAAGCAACCTCCTAAAACTATCGCCTGATATGGGTGCAACTATGGAATTGCATTTTAAAGCTATTATTCAACAATATAATTCAAGATTGTTGAATAATACAATGATTGTAAATAATTGATTAGTAAATAATAATGTCTATTTAAGTGTATGGTTTTATTGTATAATTTATTTATCAGACTCTATCAGGGAGGCATTTATTTTGCTTCAATCTTCGGAAATTCAAAGGCTAAACTCTGGATCAACGGTCGAAAAAATGTATTCGAAAAACTAAGGGAACAGCTTCAATCACAAGAAAAGCTAATTTGGGTGCATGTAGCATCCTTAGGAGAATTTGAGCAGGGAAGGCCTTTAATCGAAAGTATCAGAGAGCAACATGCAGATTATAAGATATTACTTACTTTTTTTTCTCCTTCGGGCTATGAGGTAAGAAAAAACTATTCAGGAGCCGACTATATATCTTATTTACCAATGGACACTGCCTCCAATGCCAAACAATTGCTAGATCTCATAAATCCCGAGAAAGTTCTATTTATTAAATATGAATTTTGGTATCATTATCTTTCAGAACTTAAAAAACGAAATATTCCGGTTTATCTGTGCTCAGCTAATTTCAGGGAAGATCAGCTGTTTTTCAAAAGCTGGGGTAGATGGTATGGCCAATGGCTCAACTTTTTCAAACACTTTTTTGTACAAACAGAAAGCTCACGGAAATTATTATCTTCAATTGGTTTTACTAATGTAACCATAACGGGTGATACAAGATTTGATCGGGTCTATGCCATCGCATTAAAGGCTAAAGAAATCCCTGAAATCAAAACCTTTATAGGCGACTTTCCTGGTTTTATTGCAGGTAGCACATGGGAGCCTGACGAAGAAATCATTTCACGATACATTAACGAAACAACTTCGAATGTTAAGTATATCATTGCACCACATGAAGTCCATACTTCTCATATCGAGAAACTTGAAAAATTAATAGTAAAAAAGACCATTCGCTATTCTGCTTGGAAAGAACGCCAAGAGAATGACTTCGATGTACTTATTATTGATAATATTGGTATGCTATCCTCTTTATATAGGTATGGTAAAGTGGCCTATATTGGTGGGGGCTTCGGAAAGGGCATACATAATATATTAGAAGCTTGTGTTTTTGGATTACCTGTCATTTTTGGACCCAATCATTTGAAATTTCAAGAAGCAGTCGATCTTATAAGGGAAGGAGCAGCCTTCTCTATAAGTGAATATGGCGAGTTCAAGAAAAAAATGGATGAGCTTTTCAATACCAGTGATACTTTAAAACAAGTTGGAAAGAAATCTTCAGAATTTGTTAAGCAAAATATAGGGGCTACCAGCAAGATAATGGCTCAAATTTGGCATTAAACATTCTCATATTTTAATTGTTATAGCAATTCAACAAGTGCTGCAATAAAGATTATTGATAACTTTATTAAGAATCATTTTAAAAAAGATAAAGATATAAATTGCAGATTAACATTAATTTAACATTAAATTAATATTCGAGGTTAATAACTCTGGAGTTTTGTTAATAATAAAGGAGGTTTTGACCTTGTTCGGACATGGTACTCTTCTTAACTTGCAGATTATAAAAAGGACACTACCTAAACATTATAAACCTCTCAAAAACAATTGAAAAATGGAAATTGAAGAAGTGGTTGCAAAGCAAACATTTGACCCCAAATCTATGGAAGAGAATAAATACACATACGACGAAGTTTTTAAAGAGACTTTGGAGTATTTTAACGGTGATGAGCTAGCTGCTCGGGTTTGGGCTACTAAATACGCTTTAAAAGATTCATTTGGTAATATTTACGAACTTACGCCTGATGATATGCATTGGCGTATAACAAGAGAAATTGCGCGTATTGAGAAGAAGTATGCTAACCCTTTGACAGAGCAAGAACTGTATGGATTATTCAAGGACTTTAAATACATTGTTCCACAAGGAAGTCCTATGACAGGAATTGGCAATAATTTTCAGGTTGCCTCCCTGTCTAATTGTTTTGTAATTGGAAATGAACCTCCCGCAGATTCTTATGGCGGTATTATGAAGCTTGATCAGGAACAAGTGCAACTTATGAAACGAAGAGGCGGGGTAGGACATGACCTTTCTCATATTCGACCTCATGGTAGTCCTGTGCTTAACAGTGCGCTTACATCAACAGGTGTTGTGCCGTTTATGGAACGATACTCTAATTCAACCCGTGAGGTTGCCCAGGATGGTCGTCGTGGTGCGTTGATGCTGTCTATTTCAATTAAGCATCCGGATGCCGAGAATTTTATTGATGCCAAGATGGAGGCTGGTAAAGTTACAGGCGCTAACGTTTCTGTAAAAATGGACGATGAGTTTATGAACGCTGTCGTTAATGATCTTCCATATGTTCAACAATATCCTATTGATGCTACAGAACCTGTATATAAGAAGGAAATAAATGCCCGTCAGTTGTGGCAGAAGATCATACACAATGCTTGGAAGTCAGCTGAACCTGGAGTTCTTTTCTGGGATACAGTTATTAAAGAGTCAGTTGCCGATAGTTACGCTAAATTAGGTTTTAAAACCATATCAACAAACCCTTGCGGGGAAATACCATTATGTCCTTATGATAGTTGTCGTCTCATAGCTATCAACTTATACGGTTATGTTGAAAATCCTTTTACCGCTGAAGCACGTTTTGATTTTAAGTTATTTAAAAAACATGCGGCCTATGCTCAGCGTATTATGGATGATATCATCGATCTTGAACTTGAAAAAATCGACCATATACTGCAAAAAATTGCAGATGATCCTGAAGATCTTGAAATTAAACGCGTCGAGCGCCGGCTTTGGGAAAATATCCGGATAAAAGCTGAGGAAGGTCGCCGTACAGGTATTGGCATAACTGCTGAAGGTGATATGCTTGCAGGACTTGGTCTGCAATATGGTAGCGATGATGCTATTGATTTTTCGATAGAGGTACATAAAACTTTAGCTATTGAGGCGTATCGCTCTTCTGTTAAGCTGGCTAAGGAACGTGGAGCTTTCCCGATTTTTGATGCAATGCTTGAACGTAATAATCCGTTTATTAATCGTTTAAAAAACGAGGACGAGCAACTTTATCGGGATATGGTAAAATATGGCCGACGTAATATAGCATTGTTAACCATTGCACCAACTGGTACTACCAGTCTTATGACTCAAACCACATCAGGAATAGAACCTGTATTTATGCCTTTTTATAAACGCCGACGTAAGGTAAATCCCAATGATACTAATGTAAATGTAACATTCATTGATGAAATAGGCGACACTTGGGAAGAATATAATGTATTTCACCATAAATTCCTCACGTGGATCGAAGTTAACGGTTATAATGTTGAAGAGGCAAAAGCGCTTGATGAAAAAGAACTTCAGGAACTTGTTCAAAAATCACCCTATTATAAATCAACATCCAATGACGTTGATTGGTTAAGCAAGGTGCGGATGCAAGGGGAGATACAAAAATGGGTCGATCATTCCATTAGCGTCACCATTAATTTACCGGAAAGCGCCAATGAAGAATTGGTAGCTCAACTATATGTTACTGCCTGGCAAAGCGGTTGTAAAGGAGTAACAGTTTACCGCGAAGGTTCTCGTTCAGGGGTCTTGGTCTCTAATAATAAAAAGGACGAGAAGAATTCCGGTATGGTAATGAGTGAACCTATCAAACGTCCTAAAGTTTTGGACGCCGAAGTTATCAGGTTTAAAAACGAAAGTGAAGAATGGATCGCATTTGTGGGTTTGATGGAAGGACGTCCATACGAAATCTTTACTGGCTTG
>WSSedL1CaDRAFT_10000544_pt1 | contig 26261 bp, 21 predicted proteins | sample WetSurSL1Cattail_FD_9464 | JGI IMG/M metagenome (IMG submission 9464)
AGCGGCAGTCAAAGGAGACTTCACCATGTCCATTGCCGGCATCAGCTCGAGCGGATCGGGACTGTCCCAGATCCTCGCGAGCCTGCTAACAAAGCTGGACACGACGTCGAGCACGTCAACAACCAGCTCGACTTCGACCACATCCAGCACTACCGCCACTACTGCAACAGACGGCGGCCTAACCGGAAGCACCACACCCAGCCTTTCGAGCATGATCCTGGGCGTGCTAATGGGATTACAGCAACAGTCCACCACCTCCAGCACCACCGACAGCAGCAGCTCCTCGTCCACGAGCTCGACCACGTCGGCGACGTCGGCGACATCTACAACGGCATCCAACCCCGTGTCCGACTTGTTCTCGGCCATGGATACGGATTCCAGCGGTAAGGTTACCAAGTCGGAGCTGGAGTCCTATATCACCAACGCCGGTGGCACGACCGACGAAGCCGACGAGCTCTATAGCGCGCTCACGTCTTCGTCCACGTCTTCGACGTCTTCGACGTCTTCGACCTCGTCGTCCAGTTCGACCGACGGAATCACCGAAGACGAACTTGCGTCGGCGGCTGCACCTCCGGGTGGTCCGGGTGGTCCAGGCGGCCCTCCGCCGTCGGATGACTCAAGTTCAAGCTCAAGCACGAGTTCGACCTCGAGCATCGGCAGTGATGTGGTCAGCGCTGCCGATACCGACGGCGATGGCACAGTCAGTGCATCCGAGCTTTCCAGCTACCTCACCGCCAATGGCGGCACGTCAACGGAAGCCAGTACGCTGTTCTCGTCACTTAGTTCCGACGGAACGAGTTCGATCACCTCGTCCGATATCAACGACGCCGTCGAGAAGATGATGTCCAGCTTCGCGAGCAATTCTTACACATCGGCCGACAGCCTGCTGACCAACTCCGGTTTGATGTCTACCGCGTCGAGCGGCAGCACCGTTTCGGTCAGCGCCTAACACTTACACCTGAAGGGAGACGGCCATACCGCCTCCCTTTTTGGTGCAAGAAGGCACGTACCGCGCGTCTACTCGCTGTTTTCCACATTTTTGGACGAAAAGCCGGTTTCCGCTTCTACTGAAAACGCCCTTGTCCGACAATTTGTGACAATGCCGAAACGGATAGGCGAAACCGTCGGAGCTGCGTTAGCCTATAATTGGCGCCATTCTGAGTGAGAGGTTCTCCCATGACATATCGTTTTCACGCTACCACGTTGGCCGCCGTCCTGTTCGCTGCCGGTACCGCGCTGGCGCAAACGCCACCCGCCGCGCCGGCCGACAAAGGTCATCCCGACAAGGCCGAGATGCAGCGCCATTTCGCCCTGATGTGCCAAGACCGGCTGGCGCGCACCACCGGCGAACTCGCGTTCCTGGAGGCCAAGCTAGCCCTGACCGACCAGCAGAAGCCCCTGTTCGAGCGCTGGAAGAAGATCAAGCTGGCCGCCGCCAAATCGGTCGATTGCGCACCGCCACCGGACGGCGAACCTTCGATTGTCGACAGTCTCAAGCGCGAAGAGAAAATGCTGCGCCAGCGCCTCGATGAGTTGAAGGCGGAACAACCCGCCCTCGAAGCCCTAGCGGCTAGTCTTTCCAACGACCAGAAACACGCCTTCGCGCCGCCGCACGGTTTGCGGCCTGGAGCACCTCATCCGGGTGGCCAGAACGGCGACCGTCCCGGCGCCGGCCATCCGCCGGGCGACGGCGACAACGAGCACGGGGCCCCACCCCCGTCGCCGGAGCATTAACCCCACCCCCTCCGGCAAAGGAACCCGCGAGCCATTATCTGGTCTCGCGGGTTTTCTTTTGGCACCTGCACTGCGCTAGGCTCGTGCCGCAGCGAGACGCGGAGCGGGACGATGCAAAGACGAAACTTCATCAAGGCCGTACTGGCCTCGACAGCGGTCAGCGGCGCACCGTCCATCGCCAACCCCGCGCCGGCAAACGAGCGCCAAACCTGGAGTACCCTTCTCGTCAAAATCGCCAGGCCGGTCCTTTCGGCCATGGCAAACGGCACGCTGCAGAAAACCATGACGGTTGAACTCAGCCCGATCTGGGACGGCCGCGACCGCCGCGTAACCTATATGGAATGCTTCGGACGGCTGATGGCAGGTCTTTCGCCCTGGCTGACCCTGCCGGACGACACCACCGCCGAAGGCGTCAAACGACGCACGCTGAGGCAGTTGGCGCTGGAAAGTTTCGCCCATTCGGTCGATCCGCAAAATCCCGATTACCTGCTGTGGCGTTCGGAAGGCCAACCGCTGGTCGACTCGGCCTATTTCTCGAACGCGCTGCTGCGAGCGCCAAACCAACTCTGGTCACCGCTCGGCAACACCACCAAGGCGCGCATCATCTCCGAATTGAAACTCCTCCGGCGCGTGACGCCACCGATCAATAACTGGCTGCTGTTTGCAGCGATGAACGAGACGTTCCTGCTGGCGGCCGGCGAACAATACGATGCAGAGCGCATCCGGCGCGCTATCCAGAAAATCAACGACTGGTACGCAGGCGACGGCTGGTACAGCGACGGCCCGCGCTTCCATTTCGACTACTACAATTCCTACGTCATCCATCCGATGTTATTCGAAATCTTAGAAGTGCTGGAACGGACCGGAACGGGTTTAGGATTTGCCTCGATCAAGGACCTCAAGACGCAAGCCCTCAAGCGGATGCAGCGCTACGGCGAACATCTGGAGCGTATCATCTCGCCGGAAGGCACCTTCTCGCCGCACGGACGCTCATCGACCTATCGCACGGCGGTGTTTCAGCCCTTGGCACTGATGGCATGGAAGAAACTTCTTCCCGCCTCGCTTTCCGAAGGCCGCATCCGCGCGGCGATCAGCGCCGTGCACAAACGCCTCTTCGCCAATCCTACCAATTTCACGCCGGACGGATTCCTCACCCTCGGCTTCGCCGGACACCACCCCGAAATCGCCGACCGCTATTCCAACAACGGCAGCATGTACATCACGACCGAGAGCTTCCTGGCACTCGGCCTTGCCGCGTCTGACAGCTTCTGGACAGCACCGGCTGAGGACTGGACCACCCGGCGCGCCTATGGCGGCGAGCCTTTCGCGCGCGATTACGCCGTGGACTACTGACAAAAATGCGGCGGAAGCTTCCCCCCGCCGCATCAGATCCCGTGCTGTTGCCTCTCAGCGAATAGTAAGTACTACAACAGACTCCGGCGGCAAACTGAGCGACAACTTGCCGTTCGCCAGCTTGGCACCATTGAAAGCGACCGGATGCACCGCATTGGGCGCCGTGAAGCTGTTATGCGCATCCATGGTGGCGGCTGTCAGAACTTCGCCCTTCACCGTGCCCGTCTTCGCGCCCGCAATCGCCGCCGAAACCTGCGCCGCATTGTGCGGATCGAGATTGGCAAGGCCGATCACGATGGCACCATCCTTGGTCTTGGCCGCCGAGGCACTGACCTGCGCCACCGTGATGCCGCCATAGCCGTAGGTGCCGGTCTTGACATCGATCGGCAGCGACGTGGCGTCCTGGAACGGCTTGTACATGTGGAAGACGTGATAGGTCGGCGTCAGCAACATTTTGGGGCCGTCAGTCAGGATCATGGCCTGCAAGACGTTGATGGTCTGCGCGATCGAGGTCATCTCAACACGGGCGGCGTATTTGTGGAAAATGTTGAGATTAGCAGCCGCCACGATAGCGTCGCGGATGGTGTTCTGCTGCACCAGAAAGCCGGGATTGGTGCCGGGTTCGGGCTTGTACCAGGTACCCCATTCGTCGATGTAAAGGCCAACCTTCTTCGTCGATCCCGCCTTCTCTTCAGCGGCCGTCATAAGCTCGTCATGGGTCTTGATGTAGCCATCCATCTTGACCGTGTTGGCGAGAACTTTGATCCAGTTCTCTTCGGAAAAGCCGACAGCGGCATCCTTGATTTCCCACTTGTCGCCCAGCACCGTGTAGTAATGCAGCGAAATGCCGTCCATCCGCGCGCGGCGGTTTTCCATCAGCACCTTGGTGAAATCGGTGGCGTCACCGCTGCGGTCGCCACTGGCCAGCATGATCGGCGCCGGGTTCTGCGTCGTCTTCATGAAGGTGGCGTATTGATTGTAGAGGTCGGCATAGTATTCGGCGCGCATGTTGCCGCCGCAACCCCAGGTCTCATTGCCCATCGCATAGATGGCGACCTTAAAAGGCTTGTCGCGGCCGTTGGCCTTACGCTCCTTGACGAGCGTCGTGTCCGCGGTGCCGGTCATGTATTCGAGCCATTGCGCCGCTTCCTGCGGCGAGCCCGTCCCGACGTTCGCATTGACATACGCGTCAGCACCGATCTGCTCAACGAGGTCGAAGAACTCGTGCGTGCCGAAGGTGTTAGGATCGACCACACCGCCCCAGTTGGTGTTGAGCCGCGTCGTGCGCTTGTCCTTGGGGCCGATGCCATCGCGCCAATGATATTCGTCGGCGTAACAGCCGCCGGGCCAGCGCACCAGCGGAACGTGTAGTTCCTTGAGCGCCGCAATCACATCGTTGCGAAGCCCGCGCGTGTTCGGGATCGGCGAGTTCTCACCGACCCAGATGCCGCCATAGACACCGCTGCCGAGCATTTCGGAAAACTGTCCGTAGACATACTTGTTGATCGTCGCGCCGGGCTTGTCGGCGTGAATAGTGAGACTTGCGGGCGCTGCAAACGCCGACGACGCGAGCAGCACAGCCGCACAGGCGGCAAGATATGTCTTCACGGTTTTCTCCCTCCAGATGGGCCGGGCCGACCGGCCGTTGTTTGCAACGGTCATAACACAGGATAATTACTCAGACAAAATTGTCATACTGCCTTCTTTCGGCCTTATTTGGGGCGCCAGACCAGGGCGGCGAAATACCAGAGATTACAGCGAATTCGCCCATGTTCGGGCGAACAGAACCTGCGCTATAGTTGTGGTTTGAGAATGGATTATGGGCCACATGACGACGCATGTATCGTTTGGGCGATCGCGCCCTGCCAATAACGTCCTTCGGCTGCACGGCACCATTGCGCGCGATCTCGGCATCGCCATCACCTCCGGCAGTTACCAGCCCGGCGACCTATTGGTCGGCGAAGTCGCCTCGTCAGAGAAACTGGAAGTCTCCCGCACCGCCTATCGCGAGGCGGTTCGAATCCTTGCGGCCAAGGGGTTGGTGGAATCGAAGCCCAAGGTCGGCACCAAAATCAGCCCGCGCAGCAAATGGAACTTGCTCGATCCCGACGTGCTGGCTTGGACCTTCGAAAGCGAGCCCGACCTTGAGTTGCTCGAAAGCCTGTTTGAACTGCGCGACATCGTCGAAGCGGCCGCCGCGGCCATGGCCGCCAAGCGCCGCACCAAGGCGCATCTCGACGCCATGCGCGACGCCATCGATCGTATGGCGAGCCACACCCTGGCGACACCGGCAGGGCGTCAAGGTGACCAAGATTTCCATCGCACGCTACTCGAAGCGACCGGCAATCCCTACATCATCTCGCTGACCACCGGCGTACAAGCGGCCGTCAACACGACCACCATGTTCAAGCAGCGCGACCGTCCGCTGCCGCGCGATCCGGTGCCCGACCATGTGCGCGTCTTCGAAGCCGTTGCCGATGGCGATCCGGTACGCGCCCAAAGCGAAATGAGTACGCTGATCCGCCTCGCCTTCAAAGACACGCCGGTGCCGCAACGCACCAAGCGTTGATAGCGGCAAAAGGCGCGGGTTCCGAATGCGCGCCATCTCGCGACTCGTGCGTAATCCTGCTACCGATCACAGTGCCTTTTTCACTCAGGAGGCCGGTCATGGCAAAACTCACGCGGCGGACGATGTTGGCGGCGACTGGAGCTGCATTGACGATGGGGGCGGAGGGCGCGGCGCCGCTTACCGCCAATGACGTGATCGCCCGGATCAAAGCGCATGTCGGCGTGCCGTGGGCGGAAAAGACCGTCGACGGAATCATTGCCGGCGATCCCACGACGCCGGTGGCCGGCATCGCCACGACGATGATGGCGACCTATGCCGTCTTGAAGCGCGCGGCGGCTGAGGGGCTCAACCTCGTTATCAGCCACGAGCCCACGTTCTGGTCGCACCAGGAGGATGTTTCGAAGGTACAGAACGATCCCTTGTATCGCGAGAAACTGGCCTTCATCAAAGATCATAAGCTCGTCACCTTTCATTTCCACGATCATTGGCATGCCCTGAAACCGCGCGACGGGATTGCGGAAGGCATGATGCGCAAAATCGGCTGGACGAATTACGTCAGCGCCGGCGACCCGCAGCGCTTCACCATTCCGCCGGCCACGCTCGATCAACTCACACGGCTGTTGCGTGACAAGCTGAAGGCCAAGACCATCCGCGTCATCGGCCGCCCCGACATGCCGGTATCGAAGGTAAAATCAAGTTGGGGCTATGCCGGAAAATTCCCAGCGGTCGATTGGCTGAACGGCGACATCGACGTCTTGATCGTCGGCGAAACGTGGGAATGGGAGTTGCAGGAATACGTCGCCGATCTGGTCGCTGCGGACCGCAACAAGGCGCTGATCATGGTCGGCCATATCGAGTCCGAACAATGGGGTATGGAAACGTGCGCCGAATGGCTGCGCGGCTTCGTCCCCGAAGTGCCGGTGAAATTCCTCGAAATGCCAGAGCCGTATTGGACGCCGGATCGCTGAGAGAGGTCACATCATGAGCGCAAAACTCTTCACACCGTTTGAGCTGGGGCGGCTGCATCTTTCCAACCGCATCGTCATCGCGCCGATGTGTACCTATTCTGCGTCGGACGGCTGCGCCAGCGACTGGCACGTCATCCATTACGGCGGGCTGGCACTATCGGGCGCGGGACTTCTGACGCTCGAGGCGACGTCTGTGGCGCCGGAAGGCCGCATCACCTACGGCGACCTCGGATTGTGGAACGATGCCTGCGAAGCGGCACTCGCCAAGACGCTCGAAAGCGTGCGGCACTGGTCCGACATGCCGCTCGCGATCCAGATCGCCCATGCCGGACGCAAAGCCTCCACCAACCTGCCATGGCTCGGCGGGGCGCAAATGCCGCCACACAACGCGCATGGCTGGCAGACCGTGTCGTCGTCGGACCTAGCATTCCAGGACGGCGAACATACGCCGGATGCACTCGATCGCGATGGGCTGAAGCGCATCCGCGCGGCGTTCACTGCCGCCGCCAAACGCGCGGTGCGGCTTGGGTTCGACGCGATCCAGGTGCACAGCGCCCACGGTTATTTGCTGCACCAGTTCCTGTCGCCGCTCGCCAACAAGCGCGATGACGAATACGGCGGCAGCCTCGACAACCGGTTGCGCTTCCCGCTCGAAGTCTTCGCGGGCATGCGCGACGTCGTGCCCGACCATATTCCGCTGACAGTGCGCATTTCCGGCACCGATTGGGTGGACGGCGGTTGGGACATCGACGACACCATCGCTTATGCCAAGGCGCTGGAACAACGCGGCTGCACCGCCATCCACATCTCCAGCGGCGGGCTGTCGCCGCATCAGAAGATTCCTTTGGGACCAAATTATCAGGTGCCGCTGGCGCGCGCGGTGAAACAAGCGGTAGCGATCCCGGTCGTCACCGTGGGCCTTATCACCGAGGCCGCACAGGCCGAAGCCATCGTCGGAACCGGCGATGCCGATCTCGTCGCCGTGGCGCGGGCCATGCTCTACGATCCGCGCTGGCCCTGGCACGCGGCGGCCGAACTCGGCGCCAAGGTCAAAGCGGCGAACCAGTATCTTCGCGCCGCGCCGCGCTCGGCACCGGATTTGTTCAAGGTGTGAGAGCCCCCACAGCGTCCGCTTCGTGGGGGACAGCAACGAGGAGCGTTATTCCTGGAACGGGGCCACCGTCGAGCGGCCGGCGGTGGCGAGGATTTCGGTCACCAGTTCGAGCGGGCGTTTGTCGGTCTCCGAGGCGCCGCGCGCGATCAAGCCGGCGAAGTGCTCGTACAGAAAGACGTATTCCTGCTGCTGGGTGCCGAGATCGACCCGCATGCCGTTGCCGCCAATGTCAGTATCTTGCCAGGCGAGGGTCAAAAGGCCGCCGCTGGTCTCCAATTGCATGGCGCGGGCCTGATCGCCGCGATGGCGGAAATCGAATTCGGCATCGATCATTGCGCCACTCTCGGTGCGGAAGGTGACGGCGGCAGCGATCGGGCTGGCGCAATTCTCCGGCACCAGCAAATGCGCGGCCTCGACCACGACGGGCTCGGGAAGGATCTTGGTCAGAATCGAAATGGCGTTAATGCCGGCGTCGAGCACACCGAAGCCGCCATCCTGCCAGATCCAGGTCTGCCCCGGATGCCACTGGCGCACATCTTCCTTCCACACCACGCGACCGCGCTTGACGGTGCGCTGCTGCAGCCAATGCACGGCCTGCTCCACCGCCACCGACTCGCGCGCATGCCACGTCTGAAACAGTGTGCGGCCGGCCGTTTGGGCAAGCGCGGTCAATTCGTCGAATTCGGCGACCGTCGGGCATGGCGGCTTTTCCAAGAGCACATGTTTGCCGCAGTGCAGTGCCATGCTGGCAGCGGTGAAATGCGCTTGCGGCGGCGTGCAGACGGCAACCGCATCGATCTCAGGGCAACCCTCCAGCATTTCCTCGACGCCAGGGAACGAGGCAACGCCGTCGAGATTCGCCTTAGCGCTGGCGCAAGCGACGAGTTCGAAGGCGGCATTGGACCGCAGCGCCGGAACGTGTTCCTCCAGCGCAATCTTGCCCAAACCAACGATGCCAACTCGAACAGGCAAAACAAACCTCGTTGCCGTACTCTAACTGTTTGTCGCGTTTTCGGATGGAAATCCGCCGAATACGCTGTCGCTATTGGCTCCACATTTGCCGGATACGCTCTAGTTGTGGCCGCTCCGAACTTTCTGACGCAGATCGGAGCCGGCTGCCGAATCCGCCTTATTGATTAAATCGAGCGCTTCCTGAACGAGATACCGCATCGCCGCTTCGGCCGTCGCGGCATCCCCCGCCAGGATGGCATCGGAAATCTTCTTGTGGTCCGCCACGCTGGCGCGGCGCACGCCCTTGTAGCGGTTCTGCATGCGGATCGAAATGCGCAGGGCGGATTCGGTGACACCGGAAAGCTGCGAATAGAAGCGGTTGCCACTGGCGCGCAACACCGCAATATGAAAGGCAATATCGGATGGCAGCGGATCTTCCTCGTCGCGATCGGCTTCGGCCATTTGAGCAATCGCGGTGCGGATCGCAGCTTTCATATCGGACGTCGCCACTTCGGCCGCCAGCGCCGCCGCCCTGGGTTCGACCGCCAGACGTACCTGGGCGAACTCGCGCAGCAGCGCATAAGTGGGCTTGCGCTCCATCAACCAGCGCAACACATCAGGATCGAGCAGATTCCAGTTTTCCTCCGGCTGTACCCAGGTGCCCTGGCGCGGACGTGCGCTAAGCAGGCCCTTGGCCGTCAGCATCTTCACTGCCTCACGCAATACACTGCGGCTGGCACCGTATTGCTTGCACAGGTCGGCTTCGATCGGGAACGGGTTCTTAACCGAATAAGCGCCCGACACGATCGCCACGCCGAGCGCCTGGACTATCCGGTATGTCAGATTCTGGCCGTCGGTTCGCGCCACGCGCCGTACCCCCTGTTATCCCGCTGTCTCCGGCCAACCATCGCTTTTGAAACGACTTTCAGGCAGCCCGCGGACTCCCATATTGTACACGAAGAGATCGCCTGCGCCAGTTTGGGGGGCGGTCAAGCCGCACCTCGCGCTGGTCACAAACAAAAGATCGAGATCGGGGCCCCCAAAAGCCACACAACTTGGTTGCAAAGCCGGTACTTCCACAATCCGGTCGATGCGGCCGTCCGGGGCATAGCGGATCACGCAGCCCCCGCCCCACTGCGCGCTCCATAGGTAACCATCAGCATCGACCGTCGCCCCATCGGGACAAGCCGTGCCACACGAACGGGCGAACTCCCGGCGCGCGCTCAATTTGCCAGTCTCCGCATCGAAACGATAGCGCCAGATGATCCGGCGCATGGAATCGGCGAAGTAGCAAAAGGTGTTGTCCGGGCTCCAGCACAGGCCGTTGGCAATCACGAGGCCGCGTTCGCGCGTTTCGATCCGCCCCGCGCCGACGCAATAAAGCCGCGCCTCGCGTTCGCTGGGACGACCCTCCACCATGCTGCCGGCCCAGAAGCGGCCCTGACGATCGACCCGGCCGTCATTCATGCGAAGACCATCATCGAGGCCCTCCGGATGGACACAGGAGCCCATCGCACCGCTGATCGGATCGTAGAGCGCAAAACCGCAATCAAAGGCCGCGATGAACGCGGAGCCCCCTTCGATGAACCCGAACGAGGCTAGGCGCGAGGGCGTGGGGTAAGTCTGTAGCGTGCGGGCCGGCCAATCGAGGCGGTGCAGCGCGCGCCCCTCGATGTCAGTCCACCAGACCGACTGTGTCGCCGCATCCCACAACACGCATTCGCCGAGTTCGTTCGCGACCTCGATCCGTTCGCCCGGCTGCATTTGGTTCCACCAGATTTGAGCAAAGCGGGATACCCGCACGATAAAGCGAAAACTGGCAACGGTGCCGATTATCGCATGCCCTTGGCGGACCTTTAAGGCCTTAGCGGAATTTGCAGGTTCAAGCTTAACGGAGGCGAATTATCATATCATTCCTTGTTTCAGCGAATAGCCAAGCCCGGAGCCACCGCCAAACATGGCTGGACTCACTGAAAGTGCCGCGAGGCTCCCCCTGAAACGGCGCTGCGTCAGGAGTTGGCTGCGTGCGCCTTTGTTAGAATGGTATTGACGTAGGTTTCCGTGCGGTGCCAAGCGGCGGCCGAAGCGATCATTTCCTCGATACCGCGACGCGGCGTCCAGCCGAGAACCGAACGGGCTTTGGTTGAGTCCGCAATCAAAGTGGCCGGATCTCCGGCACGGCGCGGCGCGACACCGGGCGCGAAATCGGGACGGTTCAGAACCTTGCGCGTCGCCGCAACGATTTCGCTCACCGAAAAGCCGTCACCGCTGCCGAGATTGAAGATGTTGGTGGTGCCGCCGCCAATCAGATATCGCAGCGCCAGCACATGCGCATCGGCCAGATCGAGAACGTGAATGTAGTCACGCACCGCAGTGCCGTCGCGGGTCGGATAATCGGTGCCGAACAGCTTGAACCCGGTCTTGAGGCCGAGCGCGTCAAGCAGCACCGCGGGGGCATCGAGCAGCGGCAACACAATGCGCGGGATGACGTGGGTTTCGGGATAATGCGTCTCACCGAGACCGGCTTTAGGGGCTGCGCCCGCGACATTGAAATAGCGCAGCGCCACCGAACGCACGTTCGGTACCACGCGCATCGCCTCTTCGGCTTCGAGCTTGGACTGGCCGTAAGGATTGATCGGTTTCTGCGCCGTGGTTTCGCGGATCGGCACTTCTTCCGGCTCGCCATAGACCGCGGCGGTCGAAGAAAACACGATGTTGCCGACGCCCTTGGACGCAATAGTTTCAAAAAAGATTTTCGCGTTGTCGCGGTTGTTGGCGAAGTACATGTCGGGCTTGGCGACTGACTCCCCCACCTCGATGAAAGCCGCGAAATGCAGCGCCGCGATGGGCTTGAATTCATCGCACACGGCCGCGACAAAGGCCGCATCGCCAATGTTGCCCTGGCGGAATGGACCCGACTTTTCGCCAGCCCAGCGATTGCCCTTGACCAGACTGTCAAGCACGACCGGCGTGAAACCGGCCTGTTTCAGGGTCAGTGCGACATGACTTCCGATATAACCGGCACCGCCGGAAACCAGGATATTGCCCGCGTTAGGCTGCATGTTCAGATTCTGTCTCGTTCAAGGCATAGGTGGAGATCAGACTAGCGTTGGGATTTTCCTTAGCAACATATTTCCACCAGCGGGTCGCCTGATCGCTCGGCACCAACGCGATGATGGCACCGCCGAAACCGCCACCGCACAGCCGCGCCGCCCGGATGCCGTAGCGGTTGGAGGATTCGACCAAAGCGTCGATCTCCGGGATCGAGCATTCGAAATCGTCGCGCTGCGAGATGTGGCTTTGGGCGATCAACTCGGCTTGGCGGCCGGTGTCGCCCTTTTCGAGCGCATCGACCATCTCCAGAACGCGCAGGTTCTCGGTGATGACGTGGCGGGCGCGCTTGGCGACGACGGGACGGAGTTTATTGAGAAGCGGCAGGTCGCCGTAGCCCAGTTCGGCCAGCACCGACACGCCGAGCTGATCGCGCGCCTCGATGCACTCGTTCATGCGGTCAATGCGTTTCTTATAGCTGTCGCCCTTGGCGAGGTCATGTTGCTTGCCGCAACTGACCAGCATCAGCACGATATCGGGCGGCAGCGCCACGTTGCGGTATTCGAGCGTGCGGGTGTTGAGCAGCAGCGCCTGACCGGGACGCGCGATCGAGGATGCGAACTGGTCCATCTTTCCGCACGGTACGCCGACGTAATCGTGCTCGGCTTCATACGCGATTAGGGCGATTTCCTCGTCGGTCCACTTGGCACCGGTCATCGCCTTGACGGCGCGTACCACCGACACGCACAGCGCAGCAGAACTGGAGATGCCACAACCGATCGGAACCTCACTCTTGACCGAAAGGGAAACGCCTGGAACGGCAATCTTGGTGGCAGCGACGCGCAAACACCCAAGGATGTAATCAGTCCAATGGCCGCCGCGAGCCTGTTCCTCAAGCGAACGGGTAACCGGTTCGTTGGGATAACGTTCGCTCACCGCGCTGAACTGGCCGGCGGGCCCCTTCGCCTCGATCGTCACCGTGGTGAAGAACGGCAGCGGCGTGGGAAGTACATGCCCGCCGTTGGGAGCGTAATCGGTATGCTCACCGATGATGTTGGCGCGAGCCGGGGCTTTGGCGGTGAACGTCATCATGGATTGACCTCAACATTTCTCAAATTCTGGGCCGCCGTTTCCGGCAGGATGTCGACCAGGAAGGAACCGGCGCCGAGTTCGCAGCCGGCAATGAACTTCATCTTGTTCGGCGCCCGCAGCAACGGCTGGAACTGGATGTGGAACGGGAACACGTCCTCGAACCCCTTGGGTGCCGAATAGACCAGCATCACATACGGGCAAACACGGCCGAAGAAGGTGTCGTAGGTGTTGGCGGCGCGCGCCAGAAGCCCAGCGATATCGGTCGTCTCTTCAGGCGTCAGCGACGCCGGATCGGGACGGAAGCGCTTCGGCACAATCCAAAGCTCGTAGGGAAAGCGCGTGAACGGCGGCACGAGCAGCGATGCATTGGGCGCATCAGCGACGACGTATTGTGGCAACGCCGTCAGCTTGGCGAGGTCGTAGCCTTCGCGGAAGGTCTGCGCCATCGCACCGATGATCGGCGGCAGATAACCGAAGCCGTAAATCTGGCCGTGCGGGTGATGCAGCGTCACGCCGGCTTCCTCGCCGCGGTTCTCGAACGGCATCACCACCTGCATGGCGGGGATTTCCAGAAGCGCGCGGATGCGGTCGCCCCAGACGCGCACGAGCAACTCGCGCCGCTCCAGCGGCAGCGACGCCATCGACGCCTTGTGATTGGACGAATAGACAATGACCTCGCAATTGCCGACGGCCGCGCCGACCGGCAAGTCCAACCCGGGGATTGGCTCCGGCACGGGCGCATTCTTCTGCAATGAGGAGAAGCGATTGTCGAACACCGCAATGGAGAAATCCTTGAGCGGAAGTTCGCCGTCCTCCGCACCTGGACAAAACGGGCAGTCGTTTGCTGGCGGCTTGTAAGTCCGCAACTGACGGTGGGCCGAATAGACCACCCACTCGCGGCGCAGCGGATGCCAGCGGCGGTGCGAATAGGAATGCACCTGGTTCGGCTCCAGCCACGGCCAGGATGGCTCGCCGACAAACCCGCCGTAGAGATACAGAGAGCGGCCGTCCGGCATGCGAATGGTCGTGGGGCGCTCGGAATTTGTCTCTACTTTTCCTACCATTACTCCGGCCTGTCGTTGTTGCCGTGTCCCGGCTGCCGTAAGCGGGTCCACGGTGGATCAATCATCATCACCCGCCGTACGGGTTTGTGCATGAAGAAAGACAATTCTGGGATGTCTTTCCGACGCATATCTTGTCTGGTAGAATTTATCATATAAATGAGTCCGGTGAGTCAAGCGAACGGCCCGCGCCGTTCAGCCACAGTTGGTGATAAATCCGCCTTTGGTTACCGGTTACCTTCTTCGGAGTGTCTCGCATGCATTACCGCCCGCTCGGCAAATCAGGTCTTCAGGTCAGCGAAATCGGCCACGGGTTGTGGGGCATGGGAAGCTGGTCCGGCTCGGACGATGAGGTGAGCAAGGATGCCTTGCGCCACTCCATCGAAGGCGGCTGCACCTTCTTTGATAGTGCCTTCGTTTACGGCGACGGGCGCAGCGACAAACTGATTGGTGCGGTGGTGCACGACTATCCGGATCGCAGGCTGGTCCTGGCCTCCAAAATCCCACCGGCCGATTTCACTTGGCCGAGCAAGCCGACCAACAAACTGCATGCGATTTTCCCGCGCACCCATGTTCTGGAATATGCCCAGCGGATTGCCGACGCGTTCGGGCGGCCGATCGATCTGCTACAATTCCACGTCTGGGAAGACGCCTGGGCGAAAGAAGCGGAATGGCAGGATACCGTCGCCGAATTGAAGCAAACGGGACGCATCAAAGCTTTCGGCCTCAGCCTCAACCGCTGGCAGCCGGAGAACGGCATCGCCGCCATCGAAACCGGCCTGATCGACAGTGTGCAGGTGATCTACAACATCTTCGACCAGGCGCCCGAAGACGCGCTGTTCCCGGCCTGCCGCAAGCATAAGGTCGGCGTTATCGCGCGCGTGCCGCTCGACGAAGGCAGCTTGGGCGGCAAGTTGACGATGGCGACAACATTCCCCGCAGGCGACTGGCGCGGGCGCTATTTCAACCCGGACAATCTGGCCAAGACCCTACCCCGCATCGACGCACTGAAGGCGCTATTGCCCGAGGGAATGAGTCTGCCGGATATGGCGCTGCGCTTTATCCTGAGCGAGCCGACCATCTCGACCCTCATCGTCGGGATGCGCCAGACGGACCATGTCGATGCCAATCTCGCCCTCTCCGAGCAAGGGCCGCTGCCAGCCGCCTTGGTGAACGCCTTGCGCGCCCACCGCTGGGACCGGCCATAGAATTTGGTACCATCTCGCGTCTTACGCTGAAGAGCAGAGCTTGCGATAAATGTTCTGGTGCGCTATATTTATCATATAAATAAATAGGCCAGGGAGCGGCCGTTCCGGGGTTAGGTCCATGGCGGCTGACAAGCCGAAATTCCGCAGTCAGGACGTCTATGGACGGCCGGACCGCGACGGCTTTATCCATCGCAGTTGGATGAAGAGCGAAGGCCTGCCGGACGACGTGTTCGACGGACGGCCGGTCATCGGCATCTGCAACACCTGGTCGGAATTGACGCCCTGCAATGCCCATTTGCGCGAGCTGGCCGATTATGTGAAGCGCGGTGTGTGGGAAGCGGGCGGATTGCCGCTCGAATTCCCCGCCATGTCGCTCGGCGAAACGCAGATGCGGCCGACCACCATGCTGTTCCGCAACCTTCTCGCCATGGAGGTGGAGGAATCCATCCGCGGCAATCCGATTGACGGCGTGGTGCTGCTCGGTGGTTGCGACAAGACCACGCCGGGCCAATTGATGGGCGCCGCGAGCGTCGACCTTCCGACCATCGTGGTTTCGTCAGGACCGATGCTGAACGGCAAGTACCGCGGCTGCGATATCGGCTCCGGCACTGCGGTGTGGAAATTCAGCGAAGCGGTGCGCGCCGGCGAAATGAAGCTGACAGACTTCATGGCCGCTGAGAGCGGCATGTCGCGCAGTCCCGGCACCTGCATGACCATGGGCACCGCCTCGACCTTCGCCTGTTTGGTGGAAGCGATGGGCCTCGCCCTGCCCTACAACGCGACAATTCCGGCCGTGGATGCGCGCCGGCGAGTCCTCGCTCACCAATCGGGCCGGGCCATCGTGGCAGCAGTGAAAGCCGACCTTCGCCTGTCACAAATTCTGACGCGCGCGGCGCTCGAGAACGCCATTTGTACTATCGCCGCGATCGGCGGTTCGACCAATGCGGTGCTGCATCTTCTGGCGATCGCCGGACGGCTGGGCCTGCCGCTGAACCTGACCGATTTCGACCGGCTGTCGAGCGACATTCCGCTGCTGGTCGATCTGCAGCCCTCGGGCCAGTATTTGATGGAGGATTTCCATTATGCCGGCGGCTTGCCCGCAGCGCTGAAACAGATCGCATCCAAACTTCATCTCGACGCGCCAACGGTCGCAGGGTGCAAGCTTGGCGACATCATCGCCGAATCCGAATGCTTCAACGAGACGGTGATCCGCGCCTTCGATCACCCGGTGCGCACCGAATCCGGCATTTGGGTGCTCCATGGAAATCTCTGTCCGGGCGGCGCCATCATGAAACCGAGCGCGGCAGGCGAAACGCTCTATCACCATCGCGGCCGTGCGGTCGTGTTCGAGACCATCGAAGATTACAAAGCCAAGATGGACGATCCCGATCTTGACGTCGACAAGGACTGCATTCTGGTGCTCAAGGGCTGCGGGCCCAAAGGCTATCCGGGCATGCCGGAAGTCGGCAACCTGCCGTTGCCACGCAAGCTCCTGGCTCAAGGTGTCAAGGATATGGTGCGGATTTCCGATGCGCGGATGAGCGGCACCGCCTTTGGTACCGTTATCTTGCACGTCACGCCGGAATCGGATGCCGGCGGGCCGCTCGCCATCGTCAAAACCGGCGACGAAATCACCCTGAACGGACCGGAGCGCAGCCTGACGCTACAGTTGTCCGATCAGGACATCGCGGCACGCCTGACAGAATGGCGCATGAACAGGCCTTCGCAGCGCTACAAACGCGGTTATTATCAGCTCTACGTGGAACACGTTCTGCAAGCCGACAAAGGATGCGATCTAGACTTCCTGGTCGGCTCCAGCGGCTCGACCGTGGTCCGTGAATCACATTAGGGAATGCGCGCTTCATGGCCGAAAACCGGTATCGCCTTTTTGGTGAAGCGCTCAAGGGGACGTCACCATCCATAACGAGTCAGCGCGGCTGACCGCAAAGGGGGAAGTAAGTAATGCATCTCACCAATATGCACCTGACACCGCTCGATATCGGAGTCGTTTGCGTCTATTTTCTTTTCATCTTCGTGCTGGCGCAGTACGTCAGCCGCGAAAAGAAAGGCCATGTGAAGGACTCCAAGGACTACTTCCTGGCGTCCCGCGCGCTTCCCTGGTGGGCCATCGGCACATCCCTAATCGCCGCTAACATCTCGGCCGAACAGATCATCGGCATGTCGGGTTCCGGTTATGCCATCGGTCTCGCCATCGCCTCCTATGAATGGATGGCGGCGCTGACGCTGCTGATCGTCGGCGTGTTCTTTCTGCCGGTGTTCCTGAAGAACGAAATCTACACCATGCCGGAGTTCTTGAAACGCCGGTACGGACCGAACATCCAGTTCGTGATGGCGATCCTTTGGCTGTTGATGTACGTCTTCGTCAACCTGACCTCTATCCTGTGGCTCGGCTCGACCGCCTTCTCGACCGTGACCGGCATTTCGCAGCAGATGAGCCTCATCATCCTGGCGGTGTTTTGCGGCGCCTATGCCCTCTACGGCGGTTTGAAAGCCATCGCGCTGACCGACGTGGTACAGGTGACCATGCTGGTATTGGGCGGGATGGTGATCGTGTTCATCTCTCTGACCCACGTTTCCGGCGACGTCAGCGCGCTCGGCGCGTTGCACGGGTTCCAGATGCTGCTCGACAAGGTGCCGAACAACCACTTCCACATGATTCTGCACCCGGACAATCCGTTCTATAAGGACTTGCCGGGCCTTTCCGTCATCTTGGGCGGCATGTGGGTGGCCAACCTGTCCTACTGGGGCTTTAACCAGTACATCATCCAGCGCGGCCTAGCGGCGAAGAACATCCACGAGGCCCAGAAAGGCATTGTGCTCGCTGCCTTCCTCAAGCTGCTGATTCCGCTCTTGGTCGTCGTGCCGGGCATCGCTGCCATAGTGATCGCACCGGGCATCAAGAACGACCAAGCCTACCCGACCCTGATGACGCTGTTGCCGCCGGGCCTCTTGGGCATCGTGTTTGCCGCCCTGATCGCAGCGATCATCGCCTCGCTCGGCTCGAAGGTGAATTCGATCGCTACCATCTTCACGATGGACGTGTTCAAAACCTTCAACAAAAAGACCAGCGAAAAAGGGCTGGTCATCACCGGCCGTATCACCGCCATCACCGCGCTGGTGATTGCCGTTCTGGTTGCCAAGCCGCTGATTGGCGGTTTCGACCAGGCGTTCCAATTCATCCAGGATTTCTCCGGCTTCTTCACCCCGGGCATCACTGTGATCTTCCTGCTCGGCCTGTTCTGGAAGCGGGCGACGGAGGCCGGTGCCCTCGTCGCTGCGATTGGTTCGGTGGTGATTTCAGGCGTGTGCTATCTGGGCGCCAAGATCGGCGGCCTCGCCATGGTTCAGGCACACCCCGCGGTCGCGTCGGCCCTGGTGTATGCGAGCAATGTGCCGTTCATGAATCGCATGGGCTACACCTTCCTCGCCTGCCTCGTTTTGGCGATCATCGCGTCGCTAATGCAAAAGCCAACACCGGAAACGGTGACGGTAGACGTGACCCACGTCGACTACTCGACCACGATGTCGTTCAAGATCGCCTCGGGCGCCATCGTCGCCGTCCTGATCGCGCTCTACGCGACTTGGTGGTAATAACCCGAACCTCGGTCTAACAAGCGGGCTCGCAGCAATGCGGGCCCGTTTTCATATTGACGGCAGGTTGACCCTACGTGGCGGCCAGCTTGCCAGATCCCATCGCGTTCTCGCCTAAATCTCGCAGGCCCTAGCCGGTGGCGGTCCCCAGTCGTAGAACTAACTCCATTGAATCCAGGCCGCCCATCCCCGCAGATAACGGCGGCGTCTGTCCGTCCGGAGAACCATCATGACCATTAAAGTGCTCGGCTATGCCGCTCATTCCCCGACCGCCTCGCTGGTGCCGTATCGCTTCGAACGGCGCGATCCGCGCGCCGACGATGTGACCATTGCAATCATTTATTGCGGCGTGTGCCACTCCGACCTGCACACCACGCACAACGATTGGGGCAACACGCAGTATCCGGTGGTTCCCGGACACGAGATCATCGGCCGCGTCACGGCGGTGGGGGCAAAGGTGACGCGTTTCAAGGTTGGCGACACGGTCGGTGTTGGCTGTCTGGTCGATTCCTGCCAAGACTGCGAGCCGTGCGAACATGGGCTTGAGCAATACTGCAAGGGCGCCGTCCTCACCTATTCGGCAATCGATCCCAAAGACGGCCGCGTCACCAAAGGCGGCTATTCGCAAGCCGTCGTGGTGAACGAAAAATTCGTGCTGCACATTCCCAACGGGCTCGACCTGAAAGGTGCGGCCCCGCTGCTCTGTGCCGGCATCACCACCTATTCGCCCTTGCGTCATTGGGGCGTAAAGCAAGGCTCGAATGTGGCGGTGACCGGCCTCGGCGGACTTGGCCACATGGGACTGAAACTGGCAAAAGCAATGGGTGCAGAGGTGACACTGTTCACCCGCTCGCCGGGTAAGGAAAAAGATGCGTTACGGCTCGGCGCTGACACAGTCGTGTTGTCGAGCAAGCCCGATGAGATGAAAGCGGTGGCGGGAACGTTCGATCTGATCATCGACACGGTGCCGTATGTTCACGATCTCAATCCTTATATCCCGACCTTGAAGGTCGACGGCACTCTGGTGCTGGTGGGCTATCTCGGGCCGCTGGACAACGCACTCAACACCGCCCCACTGGTACTCGAACGCAAAGCGGTGGCGGGCTCGCTGATCGGCGGCTTGCCAGAAACGCAGGAAATGCTGGACTTCTGCGGCGAGCACGGCATCACCGCCGATGTGGAAGTGATCCGCATGGACGCGATCAACGAGGCCTATGTGCGGATGCGGAAGAGCGACGTGAAATATCGCTTTGTCATCGACATGGCGAGTTTGAAGGACTGAAGCGATGCAGAAGCGCAAACTGGGACGCAGCGGACTTGAGGTTTCGGCGATCGGCCTCGGCTGCATGGGCATGAGTTTCTCCTATGGTCCGCCCAAGGACACACAGGAAATGACGGCGGTGCTGCGCCATGCCGTCGAGGCGGGCATCACTTTGTTCGACACGGCGGAGGTCTACGGACCATTTTTCAATGAAGAACTTGTCGGCGAAGCGCTGGCGCCGGTGCGCGACCGCGTGGCGATCGCGACCAAGTTCGGCTTTGATCTCTCACCGGGGCGCGATCCGCGCAGTTCACCCGGGCTCGACAGCCGCCCGGACCATATCAAGGCGGCGGTGGAAGGATCGCTGAAGCGGCTGAAGGTCGAATGTATCGACCTACTCTATCAACACCGGGTCGATCCCAATGTGCCAATCGAAGACGTCGCGGGTGCGGTGAAGGACTTGATCGGCGCGGGTAAGGTGAAACACTTCGGACTGTCGGAAGCCGGGGCGCATACCATCCGTCGCGCCCATGTGGTGCAGAAAGTGACGGCGCTGCAGAGCGAATATTCGTTGTGGTGGCGTCGGATCGAAGACGGCATCCTGCCGGTGCTGGAGGAACTCGGGATCGGGTTGGTGCCTTACAGCCCGCTCGGCCGCGGCTTTCTGACCGGCAAGATCGACGCGAACACGGCCTTCGCAGCCAACGATTTCCGCAGCGCCCTGCCCCGCTTCTCGCCGGAGGCGCGCCAATCCAACCAAACACTGGTCGATCTGCTTAGCTCCATCGGCAAGCGGCACGGCGCTACGACGGCGCAAGTGGCGCTGGCGTGGCTACTGGCGCAGAAGCCGTGGATTGTGCCAATTCCTGGAACCACCAAGTCATCGCGCCTCGACGAAAACATCAACGCGACAACGCTAACACTGAGCGCGACGGAACTTTCCGCCATCGGGACGGCGGGCGCGGCGGTTCAAGGCCCACGCTATCCCGAAAAACTGGAGCAGATCACCGGACGTTGATCAATCGATGGCGGCGCCCTTCCAGCCGTACCAAGTGACCAGCACGAATCCGGCCGCGGGCAACAGGAATGCGGCCGGCATGCCGTAGGCGTCGCCGATCATGCCCATCGGGTAGGGCAACAACACGCCGCCGCCAATCGCCATTACCATGATCGAGGAGGCGCGCTTGGTGTGGGCGCCAAGATCGCGGATACCCAACGTGAAGATGGTCGGGAACATCGTGCCCATGAAGAAGAACACCGGGATCAGCGACAGCACCGACACCTTGTCGATGCCCGCGGCGGTGACCAGGCACAGAACCACGTTGATAACGCCGTAGATCGCCAGGATCGTGCGCGGCGCCACACGCATCATCAGTACGGTCGTGGCAAAGCGACCGATCAGGTAGCAGAGCACGCCGATGGAAAACAGGAACGCGGCCTGTTGTGTCGTCATGCCGTGCCAGGATTCGGTCGCCTGGTTGAGGAAGAAGGAATAGACGCCGACCTGCGAGCCGAGATAGATGGCCTGGGTGATGAAGCCGAAGACAAAATGGCGCTGCTGGAAAAGCGGCTTGGCCGGTTTGTCGCTCTCGCCGGCAGCCAGATGATCTTCCGGCTTGATTTCCGGCAGCCAAGATAAGGTCATCACCACGGCGAACAGCACCACCGCGATGGCGATCACGACATAAGTGAACTGGACCGCCTGCTGCGGGCCGCCGAACATCTTGGCAACGGAGGGATTGAAGAACAGCGCGCCGCCGATGATCGGGCCGCAAAACACGCCCAGCGCATTGAACGATTGCGCCAGATTGAGCCGCCGAGGCGCGTTCTCCGGCTTGCCCAGCACGCTAACATAAGTATCGGCCGAAGTTTCGAGCACGCACAATCCGGTGGCGAGCACGAACATGCTCATCACAAAATACGGAAAACTTTCAAGCTGCGCCGAGGGCACGAACAGGAATGCGCCGAAGGCGATGACGACAAGGCCCGACACCAAGCCGAATTTAAATCCCTTGGCCTGCAGCAACAGACCGGCAGGAATGCTCCAGACGAGATAGGCGCCGAAATAGGCAATCTGCAGCCAGGACGACTGCGCCTTGGAGACGTTCAGCGTTTCCTGGAAATGCTTGTTGAGCACATCGAGAAGGCCATAGGCCAATCCCCAGATCACAAAGCAAGTGATCGCCAGCGCCAGAGGTCCGCGCAAGGATCGCGCCGTTTCAGCCTTCATCATCGTCACGTTCCGTCCCTGTAGATTTTTTTGTTGATGTGAGCTTAGGCGTTTTTCGTGAGGCACAGAAGTGTTTGCCGCGCGCATCCGGCGACCATAACGCCGCAAACAAAAACGGCCGACACGAAGTTGCTCGTGCCGACCGCTCAGGAGAACCATATGGGGAAGTGTGTTTCCACTCTCCCCGCACGTAGAGGTCAGTTCGTCTTGGCCGTGATGCCGATAAAGGTCACGCGACCGAAGGAGTCATACGTTGCCGGCAGAGAGTTTGCGTAGCTCTGGTTGCTGCCGATAATCGGCGGATCCTTCGAGAGCAGGTTGTTGATGCCGCCGTAGACCGTCAGGTTCTCGTTGATGTCGTAATTCGCCGAGATATCGAAGTAGTTCATGTCGGGCAGATACGGCTTGGTATAATTGGCAGCGGCCGTTCCGGAGACAGCCTTGCGGAACTTGTCAAGCTGCACACCGCCGATATAGCGCCACCGCAGGGACAGCGACAGCGGACCATCGTGCCAACGGATGGTCTGCGTACCCTTAAGATACGGCATCGGTTCCCACGCGCAGTAGGTGTTGCCGTAGGTGCCCGCGCACCGGTTCTTGGTGCTCGGATCGGTAAGGCTAGGCGTGCCGTCATAGGTCAACAGGTACGACCAAGCTTCATTTAGATCGACCTTGGCGCTGTCGGTAAGCAAGCCGAAGCCTGCTTCAAACGAGTACTGGCCGTTCAGGTCGAGGCCGCGAACCGCAGTACCGCCGATGTTGGCGTTCGCCGTTGCGACGTAACCCGAGCCGAGCAGCGTGCCGGACGAACTGCGCATAACGTTGGTGCAGTACGGGCTCGACGCGCTGGCCGAGCCGGTAGACGGATAGAAGCAGTTGCTGAGAACGCCAGCCGCACTGCCGCCGATCGACGCGATCTGGCCGTGGATGTTGATGCTGTAGAAGTCAAGGCTCACAGCCAGACCCGGAATGTAGTCGGGCATAACAACCGCGCCCAAAGTGATCGTGTCGGACTTTTCCGGAGCAAGTTGATCATTGCCGCCCGAGGTGTAGCGAACGAGATCGCCGGTACCCTGGATGGCACTGGTCCACAGGTTCGACGAGGATACCCCCTGCGCCAAACAGATCGCCTGGACCGCAGTCGTGCGTTGCGCCGTCGTGGTGAGGCTCCCGCAAGGATCGACCACACCGCTGGCCGTGTTGCTGGCCAGACCGCCGAACAGCTCGGCGACGTTCGGCGCCCGGATCGAACGCTGATACTGGCCGCGGATGGTGAGTTGGTCCATCACCTTCCAATCGGCGCCCGACGACCACGTCAACACACCGCCGGCCTTTCTCAGATTGTAGCCGGACTCGCGGAACGCCGCGTTGATGGTCAACTTGTCGATTAACGGCAGATCCGAAAGCACCGGGACGCGTACTTCGCCGAAGCCTTCATGGACGACGATCGAGCCCTTGGTGGCCGCCGACGAGTTCAGGCCGGCAATATCGCCCGTGCGGGTCGACATGTCGGGAAGGTACTGCGCCATGGTGTAGCGCCACTCACCACCCAACGCGAATTGCACCGGACCGGCCGGCAGATCGAACGCCGTGCCGGCAATCGACGCCTGCGCGCCCTGCATTTCGGCCGTCGTCACCACTTCCGACTGGACTGTGATGAGATCGATGCAAGCTTGCGACAACGCGCCGGTACCGAACAATTCGCAGGTCGGCGTGCCGCCGTTGGTGGTGGCCAACACGTACTGCTGTAACTTCGAGCGCGAGATCGAACCGGACTGGTTGTCGGTCTCCTGCGTACGGGCGTAGGTGTAATAGACGTCGTAGCTCAGGTCTTTGAGGAAGTTGTTGTCGACGCTGCCGATGTCACCCTTGAAGCCGCCGGCGAAGCGCCACGTTACGCGGTTGGCATCCTGACGGCGCTTGCCGTTTTCGATGAAGCGCTTACCGAAGGTCACCGCAACCTTGCCGTCGCCCGGTGTCGTGGTGAAGGTGCCGGTACCGGCCGTGATAGTGGTGGTGCCGGTTTCCTGCGAATCCAGATAGTCAAACACGGACTGCAGCGCCGACGAAAAGGCCGGATCGTGCGTGTCGATGATCATAGAGCCGTTGGCGTTGGCCGGCGTCAGCTGAGCGCTGACCGTGTTGCTCGAGAAATGGAATTCCGCATAGCCCTTGAAATGCTTGTTGAAGTCGTAGTGCGCGAACGAATTCATCATCCAGCGCTGCAGCGGAACCTGCATGTAGTTGGTGGCGATCAGATTGTAGAGATCGGAACTGGAATCGCGATCGCGCACGGTCGTCGGCGTTGCTGCGGAACCGAAAATCATGCCGTCGGAGGTCATGCCGGACAGGCCCGCCGCCGTATAAAGACCCTGCAGCGTCGAATTCGCCGATGCATAGGTCGTGAGGCCCTTGATATAGCCGTTCGGCGTATCGCCCGAACCACCTGCCACAAAACCGTTCTTGCCGCCAGCCGCGACACAGGACGCACCGGTGGAGGCGCCCGACAAGCGCGTTCCCGCATTGGTCGGGCTGTAGGAGGCCGCCGTTACGCAAGCATCCGTGTACTGAACGTTTGTCCAACCACCGTGATCGGGCTGAGTGAAGCCCTTGCGGCTCGAATAGTTGAGAGCAACGACGATATTGCCCTTATCGTGGTCGAAATTGCCGCCCATCGTCAGATCGAAGTTGTAGGTCGGCGACGTTGTGAACTGGTCAAAGGAGTACTGAGCATTGCCCTCCACGCCTTCGAAGTCCTGTTTCATAATGAAGTTGACGACGCCCGAAATAGCATCCGAGCCGTATACCGCCGACGAACCACCGGTCACGATTTCCGTGCGCTGGATGAGCGCGGTCGGAATCGTATTGATGTCTGTGATCAGACTTGTCGACTGGATCGCAAACCGGCGACCGTTGACCAGAACCAGATTGCGCTGCGCGCCGAGGCCGCGAAGGTTCAGAGATGCTGCACCGCTGTCGCCGTTTGCCTGTACCGTGTTGGCTGTTACGCCGCCGTTGGTGGCCGCGGTAAATTGCGGCGACTGGGCGAGCAGGCCTTCCATGTTGACCGTGCCCGTCATCTTGATGTCTTCCGCGCCAACCACCGACACCGGCGTGGGCGCGTCAAAAGCCGTCGTCACCGCCAGACGCGAACCGGTGATCACCACCGTTTCTATCGTCTGCGTTTCCTGGGCAGCGGCGGCGGTCGCTACGAGCATCGCGCTCGCAAGCACCAAACCCGAACTGCATAGCAAGCGCGCGCGGCTACTCTTCCATGAAGTGCTGGACATTTCTTAAAACCCTCCCTCAGTACGTTTCCCTTTTTTGACGCGTTTGTTACTCGGACCGGGCAATGCCTTGGGCCCAAACTGCGTCTTTCGCGATCACATTGTGCGAATGTGATCGCCTAAGAGTGATAGTAATCACAATTGGATTGGTAACGGTAGCAGCATCTGAGAAAATCGAGCGAATTTGATTGGAGTGTGCACACCTCGCAACAGTTTCTAACAGAGTCGAGATAATCATCCGCAGCATGACCTCTCTGCGGTTACAGCCTTTTGCGCGACGGATCAGAATGCTGTTGCGAGGCGTTCGCGCCATTCTGCCGCATACGGCGCAATCTCGAACGGTAGCGGCGGCACTTCGTTGAGCGGCATGGCCGGCACCAGTGCCGAATCGATCAGACTCAGTGCCCCGTAACACAGGCTGTTACCCGACGGTGCCAGCGTCACCGTTTGACCGGGGCGCAAGGACGCAAGCGCCCGCGCGAAAACCGGGTCGGCAATGAAGCGCCCTTGGATAACGAGACGCTCAGCCGCACCGATCAGGCCAAGCGACGTGTTGAGCATCAGCGCCAGATAAAGTCCGGCGGCAGCGCGGCGGCCAAGCTGATCTTCGGGACGGCCAATCCAGCAACCGCGATGATGCGGGTAGGGGCCGACACCTTCCTGCAACGCCGGTAGTGCGAAGACGCCCGCCTTCACCAGCTCGGCGGCGCGAGCCAGGAGTTCGGCTTCGTGCGCGCCGGTGTCGAGCTGCTGGCTGGCGGCGTCTTCGA
>WSSedL1CaDRAFT_10000545_pt1 | contig 26258 bp, 21 predicted proteins | sample WetSurSL1Cattail_FD_9464 | JGI IMG/M metagenome (IMG submission 9464)
CGTTCGATCTTCTTTTTCCCCAACGTCTTAAGTCTAATTATTGTCGCTTTTATTTGGTCCTTTGTATTTCGGTTAGTCATGCCGCTCATTACCGGGATTACAGTTTGGTTGGGCAGCCCTGAGTTGGCTCCCTATGCTTTACTCATGGTAACAGTTTGGCAGGGCTGCGGTTGGTTGATGATCATCTATTTGGCGGGGCTGCAGACGATCCCCACGGATATCGTCGAGGGATCCCAGATTGACGGTGCCAATTGGTGGCAACGGTTGCGACATATCACCATGCCGTTATTGATTCCTTCGTTTACGATTTGTACCTTCTTTAGTCTGTCCAATTCCTTAAAGACTTTTGATGTGATTATGGCTTTAACCCAAGGAGGACCTGGCTACGTCACTACTCCAATCGTTTTGGATATTTACTACAACGCTTTCCGGGATAATCAATTCGGTTATGCCACCGCCAAGGCAGTCTTCCTCTGTATGGTCATTATGGTGGTCACCGGCATCCAACTGTATTTCATGAAAAAGAGGGAAGTGGAACTATGAAAGCATCAATCCTCTCAATCTTTAAGCGCACGCCAAAAGAGAATCCGGGAGCAATCCGTAAAAGAAGCTATTCTTCGATTGCGTTAGAAATATTAATGGGTATCCTGGCCATAATATTTCTATCACCTACAATTTTAATATTCATCAATTCCTTCAAATCCGATGCCCAGATTACTTTAAATCCATTGGCATTGCCTGATTCCATCAATTTCGCCAATTATATCAATGCCTGGCATGAAACCAACTTTCCGGTGGTATTTACAAATACTTTAATTATCACTAGCTTAAGCATGGTTGGGATTATCATCGTCAGTGCGATGGCTGCCTATATTTTGGCGCGCACTCCCTCCAGGATCAGCTGGATTTTTTATTTGATTTTTACATTTTCTCTGGTGGTGCCTTTTCAAACCTTCATGATTCCATTGGTCAAAACTGCCAAAGATTTTAATCTTCAAAATGTGCTGGGGATTATTCCGATCTACATTGGTCTCGGCTGTCCAATGGCGGTCTTTATGTATCACGGTTTTATCAAAAGTGTCCCGATTGAGATCGACGAATCAGCCGCTATTGACGGCTCATCGCAGTTGCGTACCTTCTTCCACTTGGTTTTCCCCCTGTTGACCCCGGTTACGGCCACCATTGCTATTCTGGATGCTTTGTGGATTTGGAACGACTTTTTGCTGCCCCTAATTATTCTGCCAAAACAAGCAACTTTGCAGCTGGCACAGTTTGGTTTCTTTAGCCTTTACCGGCGGCAATATTCCTTGGCCATGGCCTCGTTGGTCCTATCCGCCGCACCGATTGTAATATTCTACTTGGCGCTACAGAAGTATATTGTTAAAGGCGTGGCTGCCGGAGCGGTTAAAGGGTAAGCTAATTAAAAACAATCCGGAGGGCTTTAAATGGCTTTTGATACCAGTCCCGAATTACGTAACAAAATTATTTATGAGGTCTTTATTCGTAACCATAGCGAGGCAGGCAATTTTAACGGACTACAAAAAGATTTGCCCCGTATTAAAAACTTGGGCGTAGACGTTATCTGGCTGATGCCCATTCATCCGATCGGCCGGATTCAGAGAAAACATAGCTTGGGTTGCCCCTATTCGATTCAAGATTATCGCGAAATCAATCCGGAGTATGGGACTGCTGATGATTTTCAACAATTGGTTTCCAATATTCACGAGCTTGGGATGGAGGTCATGATCGATATCGTTTTCAATCATACCTCCCATGATTCCTGGCTACGCGGGCATCACCCCGAATGGTTCTATCGTGCTGCCGATGGAAAAATTGCCGGAAAAGTTGAAGACTGGACTGATGTCATTGACCTGGACTATACTCATCCGGAGCTGTGGACGTATCAGATTGATACCTTAAAATTTTGGACCAAACAAGGTGTGAACGGTTTCCGCTGCGATGTAGCGCCCCTGGTCCCTCTTGATTTTTGGCTGAAAGCCCGGAGTGAACTTAAAAAAATAAATCCCAATCTGGTATGGCTCGCTGAAAGCAGTGACCCGGACTTCATTGAAATAAGACGCAAACAAGGACTTAATAACCTTGCCGACTCTGAAATGTACCAGGCTTTTGATATTACCTATGATTACGATGTCTATCATACGTTTCGAGCTTATCTTCAGGGAAAAACCTCCCTGGAACAATACTTATCCCTGTTACGCAGACAGGAAGTTATCTATCCGGCCAATTACCTAAAATTACGCTTTTTAGAAAACCATGACCAACCCCGTATTCGACCGTTGGTTGCCTTTAAGGAAAGCCTGCGCCAATGGACTGCGTTTGCTTATTTTGAAAAAGGAGTCACCTTGTTATACGCCGGGCAAGAAAACTTGGATTCTAAAACCCCTGATTTATTTGAACGGGATAGCGTCGATTGGAGTAGTCCGGATTTGGAATTTTCTAATCTTTTGACTAGCTTAGCGAGGGTCAAAAAAGAACCGCTTGTGAGCCGGGGTTATTATAAAATTCATTTTACTCCCCAATCCGGAGTAATCTTTGCTTCCTATCAGGACGAGCATCGGACCCTATATGGTATCTTCAATGTTGAAGGAAAGAGCGGCTACTTAGATGTTGGCTGTAAAGATGGAGAATACCAAAATTTAATCAACGGCGACAACATACGGATTCAAGACGGTTTGCTTCAATTACCGACATCTCCGCTTATTTTTTACGGGAAAAATTAGCTCATATTTGGGTAGACTATTTGCGGGAGGTGTTTACCTTGAAAGCTACCACGACCAGCTTGGCTGTAGCCGGAACCGGGGCGGCAGTCTCCGGTTTGGGGGCGTTTCTGTTGAAAAGTAAATGGGGGGCCGGCATTCTCGGATTCGGACTGGCTCACGTAGTATTAGGTTTGCTTGACATGGCCCGCCCCAGCATACGTTAACGCTGTAGTAGCGTTAAGGTTAGTTCCTCCTGAAAAAGGGAGACCGGCTAAAGTTCCGGTCTCCCCATTTAAATTCCAATATATCCAGGTTTTCTGCCTGTTCCATAACTGTTAACTTGTACCCGATCCGGATAGATAAATAATACTCGACGCATTTTTGTTCTTTAGCAAACACTTTTTGATAGTATGGTGCACCCATTCCAAAAATTTTTCCGCTGATTGAAATTCACCAACCCGGTCCATGGCATTGGCGATAAAACTACCGTCCCGCAACCAACAGAATTTATAATTGTCAAAATTAGGGCAGGCGACGTAGGCGCCATTATTCATTTGATTTCCTTTAATAATCTGAATGCTGCGCTGTTTGAGATCCCTACCCATTTTTCCGACACCACTCCAAGGCCTTTATCATAACCTCCGGGATTTCCGTGGTGAACTCTATATATTCTTTGGTCCGGGGATGAACAAACCCAAGCATAGCCGCATGTAATGCCTGACCGGCAATAGGAGCACCATCCTTTTTGCGGCCATAGACCGGGTCGCCCACAACCGGATAACCCAGATAACTCAAATGAACCCGAATCTGATGCGTACGGCCGGATTCCAACCGCACTTCCAAATAGGCATACCTTTTAAAATACTCAAGTACCCGGTAATTAGTAGCCGCAGGCCTGCCGGTAGCCACCACCGCCATCTTTTTCCGTTCTACCGGGTGGCGCCCGATGGGAGCTTCAATCCGTCCCTCCGGCTGCGGATTGCCATGGACGATAGTTTTATAGATCCGTTTCATCGTCCGGGCTTTAATCTGAGCTGCCAACTCCAAATGGGCCATATCATTCTTGGCCACCACCAACACTCCGGAGGTGTCTTTGTCCAACCGGTGAACGATCCCCGGCCGGATTACCCCGCCGATGCCGGATAAGTCTTTACAATGTTCCAGCAGAGCATTGACCAACGTCCCCTGATAGTTGCCGACCGCCGGATGGACCACCATACCGCGGGGCTTGTTCACTACCACTAGATCCCTATCTTCATATAATATCTCAAGTGGAATCGCCTCCGGTTTCACCATTAACGGTTCGGGAGCATTCCAGGCGACCTCAATCGCATCGTTGGCTTCTAGCCGGTAGCTGGCCCGTAAAAGCCTACCCTCTTTGGACACACCGCCGGAATTGATAATCTTCTGGATAAACGACCGTGAAGGCCAAAGGCTGGTTTGGCTAAGAAATAGATCCAAACGTTCCCCTTGAAATTCATTATCAATAATAAACTTCTGAAGCTGCATCCATGCGGGCCCTCCTTGTCCGGATACCAAATTACTTCATTCAACTTACTTGGCTGTTTTTTGAAGCCAATTTCGCATCCCGGTAATGCCATGTAAAGATGCCAATCAAACCGAAAGCAACGATACCTAAAATAATGCACACGAGCTGCGCCAGACTTAACCACGGGAATACCATCGGGCTCTCCCGGAAGATTTCCACGATAAAACGCATGATCGAATACAATCCGATATACAGCAAAAATAGAAATCCGGCAAAACGTTTGTGGTTACGAAGCCGCCATAAAATCACAAATAAAATCAGACTACCCAGCATTGAATACAATTGCGTGGGGTGCCGCAAAGAGATGTCATTGGCGGCACAACGCAGCGCCCATGGCACCGTGGTGACTTTTCCATAACAGCAACCATTTAAGAAACAACCGATCCGTACAATGGAGTAACCTAATGCAATATAGGGAGTAACAATATCCGCTAACTTCCAGGGGAATATGCGCTTATGCCGGATAAAAATATACCCGGCCAAAAAGCCGCCCAATAATCCGCCATGAAAAGCCAATCCTCCCGAATTGACTTTCAATACTTCCCACCAGGGAACCTGAATAAAATAACGATACTCGGTGATGACATAAGCCAATCTGGCTCCAACCACCGCCCCGATCAACACCCAAGTGGCGAAATCGACAATTATTTCAAATTTGATATCTTGCTTCTTAGCCGCTCTCCCCACGCCAAAAATGGCTACTACGAAAGCGATGGCCAACATCAAACCATACGAATGAATCGGCCAACCGAAAATACTAAATAAAACCGGCCTCATTGTTTCCCCTCTCTGGAGACCATTTGCTCCGTACTTTGTAGTCCTTGCTCTCTATCCCGGTCAACACCGATTTTCTGCTGATGATCCTTCCAAAACATCCCGCTAATAATTAAACCGACCCCTATCACAATCGTCATATCAGCAACATTAAAGATCGGCCACATATAAAAATTTAAAAAATCAACCACATATCCAAGTCTAACCCGATCCAGCAGATTACCGACGGCTCCCCCGAGGGCTACCGCCAATCCGATCTGCAAAAGCCGGGGATAATCCGACATTTTTTTGCGATTGACCCAAATCATGATCAAAACACCCAAAGTAATGGCGACTAATAGTAGGGTTTGTGATTGCAGAATACCGAAAGCCGCTCCATAGTTGGTGGCATAGGTTAATGAAAACCACCCCTTAATGATCGGGATGGATTGCATCGGAAGCATTTTTGTTTGGACTAAAAATTTGGTTATTTGATCACTAGCTATCAATAATAATGTTAAATAGTAGTAAGGAGGCATCCATTTTCCCTTCCCCTTTAGCCAAAACTTGAACTTAAAATGCAAGCCCAAAATGGATAATATTAAAAACATCTCGACGGCAACAATTACCTGTATTGACTGCTTAAATATATTTCGCCACCGATACCCAAAAACCTTTTATACTAAGTTGCTTTCAGTTGGATAATAAATCAAGAAGCAACTTGGTATTAGCGGATAAGCCGGATATAAATATCCCCAACCTCACTCTCTTTGATCCGGATTAGCCGGATCCGGAGGTATCTCATCCGGACTATGGTTAATAATCCCCTCCACTTCTTGAACGATTCCTTGATCTTCCTCGGCATCATAAAAAGTATCGTCATAACTATTAACGCCGCCAAGGTCTGAAGGGGTATCGGAAGTACCGTATCTGGCCACCTTCTGCCAGACATCCTCCCCGTCCGTTGCCACAATATCGGTGTCATCCAAAAATGTTCGGCTAAATGGCGGTTCCAATACTTCTTCTTCGATAGGCCGTTCCCGATTGATAAATTCTTCTTCTTCTTCGCGCTGGCAGCGAATACAAAACGTAGTATAGGGTACCGCTTCCAACCTTTCAAGGCCTATCTCCCGGCCACAACTTTCACAAGCACCGTAACTTCCCTTTTCAATATTCTCCAAGGCCTCGTCGATTTTCTGCTGAATTTCATGGTTACCATTTACGAGCGCCAAATCTTTTTCCCGTTCAAAAGTTTCACTGGCGATATCCGCCGGATGGTTGTCATAAACCGACAATTCACTGATGGATTCGGACAAAGTCTGCCCTAGTTGAAAGTTTTCCGAATTTTGCAGTTCGGTAGTCAGTCGCTCTTTCTCCGCCAGCAGCCGATTTTTAAATTGTTTACGTTTCTCAATATCCATGAAATTCCCCGCTTTCTTTTTCAAACATTTAATCGACGATTAGTTTATATCCGGGCCGGATATTGTATGCTTCAGGTTTACTATGAATATAATTTAAGATGGTGATTGACGATCCTTACCAAGTCGGCGATGAATTTACCGATCACCGGCAAGTTTAAATTAGCCAGCCTGGATAATAGCAGAATAAAAAGGCTGGCAATAATGGTAAGCCCGATGGCAATCCCAAATCCTCGCGCCAATCCGCTTAAAAAGTTAAGAAATATCAGACGGGTCGGTTTCTGGAGCAGCTGCATAAATTCGGCCAGATTGGCCCGTTCCAGCTTCCGTTCAACCTCAGTAAATTTTTTAAAAAGCGAATTGGCTTGTTTGCGGTTAATAATTAAAATCACCTATATTTATAATGCCACAGATTAGCCCATGCTAATCTTGATATTAAATATTTGTCGAAATCCCATAAAAAGAACTGACATAATTATTTTTACTTTGCATAATCCAGACAAAAACCAGTGATTCGGTTTTTTACAATAAAATCCCGTAAATCCATTAAATCCGGTAAATCCTGTATTAGTTCCTTTTTAGGCCCTTGAGTCTAAAAAAAGAAACTGGGAACGGGATTAACGGGATTTTCAGGATTAACAGGATTAGAAATAGTTAATAATTGTAAATTGGCTATCAAGAATTATTTATTTTTTCTAACAAAGTAGAAATAGTACCTGAATGCTAATACAATGATTCCATCGTCTTAATCATGTGATAAATCATGGTATTATAAGGAACCCCCACCTGATACTCCCGGCCGAGCTCCACAATAACACCGCTTAAACTATCAATCTCAGTTTTAATCCGGCGCTCCATATCCTGTAGCGTGGAGGAACGGTGCTGATAAGTAGGCGGCAGGATTTTTTCATAAAAGGCTTTTTTATAAACCGCCGCGTCAGGCCAGAAAGTACTATATCCGGCTGCCTGTATCACTGCAAATATCTCCTCAATAAGCTGGTTCATGATCAAGACCGCATCTTGGCTTTGGGCCAGACCGCCATAGGCCACATGCAAGACAGCGCTTAACGGATTGAGCGCGCAATTATAAAGCATCTTAGCCCAAAGCGTTTTAGCGATTTCCGTCGAAGACTTGGCAGGCAAGTCACCATTCTCTAAGGCTTCAATTAACGGATTTAACGTACCCAGATCACCATCGAAAAGACTGCCGATGGTAATCGGCGAAGAAAATACGGTAACCTCACTGATGTAGGGCTCAGGCCGTTTAAAACCTATCGCAAAGCTGGCTGTGTAAATTTTTTGTTTATCCAGGCAACTAAAATAATATTGCTCATTTCGAAACCCATTCTGGCATAAGATCAAACCGCCCTGATCATTCAGTAATCCTTGGCCGCACTTTGCCAACTCGGCTGCAATTTCCGGATTACCGGTGGTCTTGGCACAGACCAGTATGTAATCATAGCCGGAGTTCCCGGTTTGATTGGGAGTTTCAAATACCCTGACCCTTTCAGCCGGGACTGTAATGGTTTTAAAAATACCCCGTCTAATAATTCCATTCTTAATTATGCTCTCCCGAGTATTGCCTCTCGCAATGATATCAACATCAATATTTCCGTCGTAAAGAGCTGCGCCGATCGCAAGACCGACTGCCCCGGAACCAATCAGTAATACTTTCATGGTGCCCTCTCCTTTTCATATTGTGATGTCTTACCCAACCAAGCTATAAATTATTTTCATCTATAATTTTAACATTTTTGATATAGGAAGTGACCATACCAAGATTGAATTTTAATTTTAATTAATATTTCTAAGCCCACCATCACAGCAAAGGATTCATCATGATTACCCGCGACTTACAACAGCAGTATGATTTCATTGATCTCCTGAAAGGTTTCGGTATTTTTTTAGTGGTTTGGGGCCATACCATGATACCGCGCTCTGTTCTGATATATTCCTTTCATATGCCGTTATTTTTCTTTATTTCCGGGTTTTTATTTAAAAATAAGCCTCTAAAAGAATTTGTAATCGGAAAAATCAACCGGCTATATTTTCCCTATATAATTTTTACTCTCTTCTCCTGGATATTTTATTTGGTGATGCTGGAATTTCAGGACCAGCGGGATTTGATAGTCAACCATCTGCCCAAGCTCATCTCGCTCTTCTCCGGAACCGGACGGAATGGCGGCAACGATTCCATTTGGTTTCTCACTTGTTTGATAGTGGTGAGCACCCTCTTTTGGAGTCTAAAAAATCTATTAAAAAAGACCAGATGGATTTTTCTGGCCTCTTTCATGATATCGACTTTCGGATACTATTTAGGTGTTCAACGTGTTTCTTTGCCTTTTAAGGCCGATGTAGCATTGACTGCATTGATTTTTTATTTCTGCGGCTATTATTGCCGCCAACGAAATTTGACCTCCTTGATAAAGAAACTGAATCGCCTTTCATTAATCATGCTTTTAATCGTTTGCCAGATATTGCATTTTACTCTTTCCGAATTGAATATTCGCTTGACTGGTATTCCAAAGGTGAGTATGATCAGCAATCATCTTGGCGATTATTTTTTATTTTACCTTGCAGCCATTTTAGCAATTGTCTATTTGTTTATCATCGGCTATCAAATTGGCTCGTTATCCTTTCTCAATATCCTGGGACATCATTCGCTAATCGTCCTGGCAGCGCATAAGCCGTTACTCTTTTTAGTGAAAGTTTCTTTGGACCCCTATTTGAATACTAACTCCAAAACATATGGAATACTGGCTAGTATTGGCGTTATCATCGTTATTCTGTTATTCGTATCTTTACAAAATAAATTTAGAAACGAAACGACATGGAAAAACATATGGCATTTTTGAACCACGCGAGAAGTCTACCTTTTCAAAACGATACCGCATAAATATATTTTAGATAAGGCTAATCCATCGCATTTCAGGCACATATCATTTGGTCATGAAAATTTCTTGGACGACTTTTGAAACTCGCTTTCCCAGTTTCATATGTTCTTCCGGCAGCAAATGGAGTCCATCAATGTCGCTGCTTGCGATCACCTCGGCTGTATCCAGAAAATAGCAATTTCGCTCCTTAGCAACCTGACTAAAATATTTTCCCAGCAGTTTCGACTTGTCGGATCCGCCCTGAAACATGTCCTTGTAAGAGTCAAGCTTGCCTAAGGGAGGCGGCGCCATTAAAAGTACCATCGGTGAACTATCTCTATCATCCGGTCCCGTTTTGCTATTTTGAGCCATATCTACCAAAACTCCCGCACCCGCAGCAATATCGAAGGCTGAAAGGCAAAATCGGTATTTTAAGTCGTTGGTTCCCAACATAATCATTACCAAATCCACCGGGCTATGTGACAGCAAACATGGCATAAGATAAGATTTTCCGTTGCGATAGTCTTCCACCGGATCGTCCCATACCGTGGTCCTTCCGTTCAAACCTTCCTCTATTACCCGGTAGTCTGGGCCGAGTTCCTTTGCCAAGATTCCCGTCCATCTTTGATCAATTACATATCGTTTGCAATCAATCGGTCTCCAGCCCCATGTATTTGAATCACCATAACAGACAATAGTTTTCATGAATTGGATACCTCTGTAATTCATTATTTTAAAAATTGCCACCTATTTTGCATTCACGGATCCCTTCAATCAATGCTGCCACATTTTCCGGTCGTACATCGCTCATAACTTCCTGAGAAGGGGCGATGATATATTTCCGATTACGGCCCAAAATGCCGAATACCCTTTTAACCTCACATTTTATGGCTTCCGGTTCCCAGTACGGCAGTACTTCCTGGGTATCGACACCTCCCCAGAAAGTCAACTGTTTCCCGTATCTCTCGGCCAGTTCCGCAATATCCATCGAAAGCGGCTGGATCGGATGCAGCACGTTAAGTCCGATTTCGATCAAATCAGGAATAATACTTGATATATCCCCGCAGGAGTGTTGAAATGTCGGTAGACCAGCCTCATGATAAAACCGATAAAGTTTTTCTTGCCTAGGTTTAATAAATTTCCGCCAGTGTTGCGGCGAAATCTGCAATCCTTTTTGAAGGCCCCAATCATCCCCTAGCCTTACGGCATTGACTCCCAAATTTACATACATCTGGGCTTCGGCCAACTTGTATTTTAAAATATTATCCAGCATTTCTTCCACAAAATCAGGCTCCAGCATTAGATCGCACATGAAATTTTCATAGCCCCGCAGGCACCAACAGCGTTCAAAAAGGCCGATATGTTGAAATCCCAATAAAAAATATTGATCCCGATATTTTTGGACGGCGCTTTTCCCGTATTTCATCATATCGCGATCACCGGGAACGGGCCAATGATAAGAATTGTAGCTTGCCATATCCTGAAGGGGATGAACTTTAGGGTTTACACCTTCACTTTGGATATCCCAGCCGACTCCAAAAAGGTCAAAAACCGTTTTCCTTTCCGGATCGACTTTGGCGAACCCTTTATCGATTGCAAATTGTTTCATTCCTTCATCCGTGACATCCGGATTGAAATATTCCTCCACATTACCGAGAGAATTGATATATTTAATGCAATTACCGGCCTGATCCATTAATTCATCTTCGGAGATGTTTTGGAGCCCGGTTAGCTTTTTGATTTGGGATGGCGTAAAATCAATCTGACTTGGTATTAAACCATTACTGCGCCCATCAATAACCGCAAGAGCACTCTCTTTATGATTCAATAACCTTCACCTCCTGCTGATGATTATAGAGAATGAACTAAAAATAAGTAATGGGTTTTTTTACGAAATATGTTCAAAAAAATTCGGGATTCCTTGCCAAGATGGAACTTATCTGCATCAAATGATAGAATAGAATTATAGAATTGTTAATTACCTACAATTTGAGGTTGAACAAATGTTTCTACAGCCCAAAAAGACAATTTTAAACATCGTCGATAAACTGATAGGCAGTTTACGTGCTAAATTGCTGGGTATTTTTATTATAATGACAATTTTACCCTTAAGTATCATTGGCATCATATCCTATACCAAATCTTTCTCAACCATTTGGGATAATACTACTCTCTCTACCATCCAAATTGGTGAACAGCTAAACTCGACCATCGGAATTTTTTTCAAAGACATTGAAAAATTTACGGAAATTGGTTACAGCAAAAGTTCAATCACCTTTTTAAGAAAACGCTTTGAAACTTATAACGAAGCAAAAGATATCCTTTGGCTATTCGATATGTACCGCCATAATTATAGCTCAAGTAAAAGTATTAAAGAGATTATCATCATCGGCGCCAACGGTAAGTGTATGAGTGAACGAAAAGGTTTCTTCCGGTTGAACCCCAGGCAACCTTTTGCTAAAAATATGAATTCATTGTTGGCAATGCCGGAGCGAATCCGGATTATCAGCAATCGAGATTTAAGTTATTACCATAATAATCCCTATGACTCAAGGATCGTTTCTATGGTAGCCCCGATTTTCCGGGAAATGACTCATGAGTTCTTGGGAGTCATCATTATTGATGTTGACATTTCGATGATCCCGGAATTTTGCCAAAACATTAAAATAGGCAAAACCGGTTTCTTTTACATTATTGATAAAAACAAGAATTTGCTCCTGAATCTGGCCCCAAATCGCCAACGGAATATCCTCCCCAATTATCATTTAAATAAACTGTTTTGTAAAAGCAAAGGCAGTTTCATTGAGAAAATGAGGGGTAAAAACTATTTCATTATTTACAATACATCACAACTTACGGGCTGGAAAATTATCGGTCAAGTGCCGCTGGCCGAAATTATGAAAGAGGCAAATCAAATCAAAAACGTTACTATTATAAGCATTGTAATTTGCGCGATATGTGTGGTGCTGCTTTACTTTTTCATATCAGACAAACTGACGCTGCCGATTCGTAATTTGAAGGAAAAAATGAAACAAGCTGCTTCTGGAAATTTAGATGTGAAGGTTGCAAGCAAAAATCATGATGAAATCGATAGTCTGGGGATCAGTTTCAACAAAATGATAGAAAAAATTAAAATCCTAATGGAAAATAGCATCTTGGAACAGAAGAACTTAAAAAAAGCAGAGCTAAGAACGATGCAAGCCCAAATTAATCCGCATTTTTTATATAATACCCTGGATGCCATAGTCTGGATGGCTGAACTCAAGAAGAACGAACAAGTTATTGAACTGGTAAATGCCTTATCTAATTTTTTTCGGATCACCTTAAGTAAAGGCAAAGATTGGATTCCCGTCAAGGAAGAAGTGGAACATATTAAAAGTTATTTGGCTATTCAAAAAATCCGTTACCGTGATATTCTGGATTACGAAATTCGGGTGGCGGATGAAATGTTGGATTATAAAATATTAAAATTAACCTTACAGCCTTTGGTTGAAAATGCTTTATATCATGGCATCAAAAATAAACGGGGTGGCGGTCGCATTATCATTACCGGAACCATAAACGGCAACGGTAATTTAAACTTTATGGTCTCCGATGATGGGATTGGAATCACTCCGGAAAAGCTGGCTGAAATTCTAAGCGGGCTCAATGACGAAACAGCCGAAATCATTATTAAGGAAAGCGGATTCGGTATCAAAAATGTAAACAACCGGATTAAGTTGTATTATGGTAAAGAATACGGCCTGACCATCCAAAGTAAATACGGCAAGGGTACGGCGGTATCTATACTGATACGGGGTGATTTGGATGTATAAGGTTTTTTTAGTCGAGGATGAAATTGTAGTCAGAGACGGGATTCGAGACGATACCAAATGGGAAGAGACTGATTTCATATTTTGCGGAGAAGCTCCCGATGGTGAAATAGCCTTACCTTTGATCCAAGAAATGAAGCCGGATATATTGATTACCGATATTAAAATGCCTTTTATGGATGGGTTACAGCTAAGCCGGGTCGTGAAAAAGAACATGCCCTGGATAAAAATTATCATTTTAAGCGGGCACGATGAATTCGATTTTGCCAAAGAGGCCATTAGTATCGGTGTAGCCGAATATTTATTAAAACCCATCAGTTCAGTTAATTTGTTGAATGTATTAAAAAAAATGACTTCACAGATTGAAACCGAAAAGAAAGAACGGGAAAACATTGAAAAGCTTTCAATTCAACTGGAAAATAACAAAAATCTTTTAAAGGAGAAGTTTTTAAACGAGCTTTCACAGGGAATAGTATCTCCCGTTGAAACCATTGAAAAAGCGAAGTATTTTGGAATCAACATTATTTCAAAATTCTATACCGTCCTAGTCATCGAACCGGAATTTCCTCCGGAATTAAGCTCTTCCGGTGAGTATTTGGAACGGTTGAAAATTGAAGCACTCATCTCAGGTATTACCGATCAAAATCCGGACATCATTAAATTTAAACGAAATCTAGCCCAGACAGTATTGATTCTCAAGGGTGATAATATGCAAACCCTGGAGGAAAATGCCTATGCAATGGCGCAGTCGATCAAATACGAAGTCGAACGAAATTCCAGCTGTATGCTCACGATAGGGATTGGTGAGGCCAAAGAGAGATTGCAGGGAATTTCTCAATCTTTAGCGGAGGCCGATTCAGCCACCCAATTCGTCCATGTTTTCGGAACCAATAAAATTATCGGGATCAGCGATATCATCAAAGGCGGTTTCAAGGACAACAAATTACTTGACTACGACCATAACAAAATCAACGACTTTTTCAAATTTGGGAATACCGATAACACTGGTGAATTGATATTGGAATTAATGAAATGTGTGAAAGAATATCGTGATTCAATTCCACTATATTTTTATTATATCTTTTTGGACATTATTTTTGCGGCTTCAAAGTTTATCAACGAATTGGGGGGTAATATTGAAGAAGTGATCCCCGAAGCCCTCTCCCTTGAGGAACTTATTTCTCACATTCGAAGCTCAAGCGAGCGAATAGGATATCTGGAAATTATTTTTAAAAAAGTCCTCGAGTACCGGGATACCAAAAAAGAAGACAAATACGGCGACATAATCCACAATGCCAAAACCCACATTGCTAATAACTATGCCTGTCACGAAATCTCCTTAAACTCGGTGGCATCCTCCGTAAATGTTAGCCCCAGTCATTTCAGTACCATTTTCAGTCAAGAGACGGGTTCGACTTTCATCGAATACTTGACCGATGTACGGATTGAAAAAGCAAAGGAGCTGCTCAAATCATCAAGCTTAAAGACTTCGGAAATTACTTTTAAGGTAGGATATAATGATCCCCAATATTTCAGCTATGTTTTCAAAAAGCGCACCGGAATGACTCCGAAGGAATTTAGGGGGTAACGCTTAACCCAATAATCCCAAAAAAATTAAGTTTATCTTCTTCTGCAAAGGTCAATAAAAAAGTCCTCATTTTACAAAATAATTTGCCTTGTGATCCCCCCTGCTGCAATCTATAATTAATCCACGTTGGATAAAGTTTCCGTCCGGGGGAAACTTTGCAAAAATCATTATGGGAGGTCAGTTATGAGATTAAACCGTTTAAAAAAATTACCAATCGTCATTGTGAGTCTATTGTTGGTATTCTCTTTGGCGAGCTTCTCGATCGATGCCAAACAAAAAAAAGAAAGGGTCTTTGCAATCGTCGATCCGCTGATACATCCGTTTTTTGAACCGGTTGGCAAAGGTGCCGAAGATGTTGCCAAAAAATACGGAGCCAAAATATTGGTAAAAGGCCCGGATCGTTTTGATGTCCAACAACAAATCGAAATTGTTGAAAACCTTATCGCAATGAAAGTCGACGGCATCGGTATTGGTTCCACCGATCCCAAGGCTTTGACCCCTGTCATTAATAAGGCAATGAAAGCCGGAATCAAAGTGGTTTGTTTTGATACCGATGCTCCCGAGAGTCAAAGGCTTGATTATATCGGAACTGATAATGTCAAAGCCGGCCAACACATGGGCGAAGTCCTGGCCAAATTGTTAAAAGGAAAAGGCGCCGTTATCGCCAGTCAGGGAATTCCTTCCCAATTAAATCTAAGACAAAGGTTAGACGGTGTAACTGAGGTCTTGAAGAAATATCCCAATATTAAAATGGTTGATGTTCAATCCGGACAGGGTGATCCTTCCAAAACTCTCGCCAACATCGAAGATATGGTTCGCGCCCATCCTGATTTTAACGCTTTGCTTGGATTTGACGCGGCGGCAGGTCCGGCAGCTGTTACGGCATGGAAAGCCAAGGGATTGAAACAAATCGTGATTACCTTCGATGATATGGCTGAGATTCTTCAAGGAGTTCGCGACGGGCAAATTACGGTAACCATCGTACAACAACAATATCAATGGGGCAAATTGATCGTCCAAAGATTGTCGGAAGCCTGTGACGGCAAAAAAATCCCTCAATTTGAGGATACCGGCACCCGCGAAGTCACCATCCAGAATGTTGATACGTATAACAAGTAATCAACGGATATATTTTTGATTGGACCGGATGCTGCTTCTGTTGGGAGCAGCATTCGTTATAAAATGATCTTTTTGAAAAAGGGGAGGCATTTTCTTGAATCCTGACGCCAGCCAAAAAACCAGAATCGGACAAATATACCAGTCTTCCATGAAAATCCTATTCAAACGTAGAGAAAGCGGCTTATTATTTGTGTTACTCCTGGTAGGACTAATTTTATCCTTATCCACAACGACTTTCTGTACCGCTGAAAACCTTTTTAATGTTTTAAAACAGGTCAGTCTGGTAGCGATTGTCGCAGCCGGGCAGACATTTATTATCATATCCGGCGGTATCGATTTATCGGTCGGTTTTATCCTCGGTATATCGGGAATCATTATGGCTTATTTAATGAATGCCGGTATCACTCCATTGCTCGCCATCCCGTCGGCCCTGATAACCGGTGTCCTTTTCGGGTACTTGAACGGTATTTTTATTACCCGTTTAAAATTACCCCCTTTCATCGTGACTCTTGGAATGGCTAGTATTACCAGGGGGCTGGTGTTGGTTATCACCAAGGCTTTTATGATTCCGATCGATAATTCATTCGTACTGGCCCTCGGCCAGGGTTATCTCGGCGTTGTTCCACTCATGGCAATTGCCATGTTGATTATTATTGTCGTGGTAGCGTTTTTATTGGATCAAACCGTCTTCGGAAACCGGGTGAAGGCAATCGGAGGTAACGAACTGGCCGCCAAATTATCCGGCATTAAAGTCGATAAAATGAAACGGTATGTGTATGCATTATCCGGTTTACTATGCGGCATATCGGGTATCATTATGGCCGGGCGGCTCAATGCAGGCAATCCCAACGCCGGATTAAACTTCGATATGGATTCGATTGCCGCAGTCATTGTAGGAGGTACCAGCTTAACAGGCGGCAGCGGCAGTATCATCGGCTCTTTCCTGGGCGCTTTACTTTTGGGGGCGGTCCGCAACGGTTTGGTTCTTCTGGATGTGAACATGTACTGGCAAACAGTGGCCACCGGTGTAATTATCATCGCAGTTTGCGCTCTTGACAGAATGACTGTCAAAAAGGAAAACTGAACTCTATTACGAATATGAGGGAGAATGTTATGGACGAAAATTACATTCTGGAAATGAGCCACATAACGAAAAAATTTCCCGGGGTTACAGCGCTCACCGATGTTTCGTTCAATATCAAAAAAGGGGAAATTCATGCGTTGGTGGGTGAAAACGGCGCCGGCAAAAGCACCTTAATGAAAATACTGGGCGGAGTTTATAGTCCCGAAGAAGGATCAATCCTTATCAATGGTAAATCAGTAAAAATCGATTGCCCAAGTGATTCGATCCGCTGCAATATCGGAATCATTTATCAAGAATTAAACCTAGTGCCGGATTTAAGCATCAGTGAAAACATTTACCTTGGAAAAGAACTGGTTAAAAGTGGCAATGTTCTGAACCGTACTTCCATGACGCAAAAATCGGCAGAACTGATGAGCAGATTGGGCATGGTGGAAGTCGATTGCAATTCGCTAATTAACGATCTGAGTATTGCCAAACAGCAGTTGGTGGAAATTGCCAAAGCGTTATCCAATGATGTCAATATTTTGATCATGGACGAACCCACATCCGTGCTAACCGAAAAAGAAACCGAATCATTAATGGAAGTCATCCGTAATTTGAAACAAAAAGGCGTTTCCATCATCTATATCTCCCACCGCTTGGAAGAAGTTTTGGCCATCAGCGACCGCATTACGGTGTTAAGGGATGGACAAATCATTGAAACGCTCGATACCCAGCAAACCTCAATATCTAAGGAAACCATCATCAAACTAATGGTCGGTCGAGACCTTAATGAGTATTTTCCCCAAAGAAAATTAATTGTCGGCACAACCAACGTCTTGGAAGTCGAGGGATTGACAAAAAATGGGGTATTCGAAAATATCGGCTTTCAACTAAAGAAGGGGGAAATTCTTGGCTTCGCCGGTTTGATCGGTGCAGGTCGCAGTGAAGTAATGAAAGCCTTATTCGGCGCCTTGCCCTATGAAGCAGGTAAAATAATCGTTGACGGAAAAAATATCGTGCCGGACTCTCCTATCAAAGCCATCCAATCAGGTATCGCATTAGTTCCCGAAGATCGCAAAAAAGAAGGGCTGGTATTGGGAATGAGTCTGGCGGATAATATATGTTTGCCCAATCAGGAAAAAATCAGCAAGTTTGGATATATCGTCAGAAAACTGAAAAAGACGCTCATCGATCAATTCATCCATAGCCTCTCGATACGACCGAATTTTCCGGAACGGCTAATCAAGGATTTTAGCGGGGGAAACCAACAAAAAGCAGTAATCTCCAAATGGCTGGCAGTTAATCCCAAGATACTGATCCTTGATGAGCCCACTCGGGGAATCGATATCGGAGCCAAGGCGGAAATATACGCCCTAATCCATAAACTCACTGAAAAAGGAATTAGTATTATTTTGATATCTTCGGAACTCTTGGAAGTGATGGGTATCTCTGATCGGATCCTAGTCATGTGGGAAGGAAAAATAACCGCCGAATTTTCCAAGGCCGAAGTCACTCAGGATAAAATTATGATGGCAGCCGCAGGATTAGCCCGATAGAAAAAATAGTCATGATGAATAACTAAATGGGTCGGCTTGCTTGCTTATTGATATGGAATTACCCTAAACAGACTGTTGTAAAAGAAAATTTTTTGTTCGAGATATACAATATAAAGATTTGCGCATATTTATGGTGCAATATATTGTATATCTCATTTATTTGAAATATTTACCATCTCCTTTTGCTATTCTTTTAAATCGGGAAGGCTGTCGATCCCGGTCCCTAATTTACCGGAAATCACCCCATATTATGCGTTACATTCCGTATCCACCGCCCGGATTTTAAACGCATTAGTCCTAAAACGCCTTTTGATATTTCCTCCATAATGGCCAGGGCATATACATAATACACGGGAAGCCCCAAGACAAAAGCCCCCAAAATCGTCAGCGGCACTCCGATAAACCACATGGTAAATCCTTCAATCAGGAAAGCCTGCCTTGCATCTCCGCCTCCTCGTAAAATACCGACAATTAATATGACATCCAATACTCTGATAAAAAAGATCACCGATATAATATATAAAATATTCTGGGAATCGCTCCGCACCGTATCGGAAACATTAAAAATATTAAGTACTAACGGTGATGTCAAGGCCAGAAGCGCGCCTAGAATGATACCCAAAGCTACCCCAATAATAGAAAACCTTTTGGCATAACGTTTGCCAAGTTCTTCCTTTCCCGCCCCAATACTGTTCCCTATCATCACTGCCGCCGCACTTGACAAACCAAAAATGGCAACCAGGAACAGATTGTTAACCGTGTTACAAATCTGGATTACCGCTACGGCCTGGGTGCCCATCCTACCGTAAACTGCCGCATAAACCAGACTGGCAAGCCCCCAGCAGATATCGTTCAATATGACCGGGAATATAACCCGGTATGATTTTTTTACAAATTCAAAAGATAGATCCGTTAATTCTTGGGCTGAAGCTGCCAACACGACTTTACCACCATAAATATATACCACCAGCGCTATTGTCTCAACTGTTCTGGCTATTACGGTAGCAAGGGCGGCTCCTTCAACGCCCATGGCGGGAGCACCCCATTTACCAAAAATAAACAGATAATTAAAAAAGGCATTACAGATAAGCGCAAACCCACTAATAAGCATCGGCTGAACTGTTTTTCCAATTGAGCGTAATGAGAAATTAAATACAAAGGTTATACCGGTAAATAGATAACTAACCAGTACCATCCTCAAATATCCGGCGCCCAAATTGATAACCTTAGGGTCATTATTAAATACCGCCATAATCTTACCGGGGAAAAGAAAGCCTAGGACCATAAACAGTAAGGACACTACCGTGGCTGAAATCAGTCCGATTCCCATGATTCGTTTGATATTTTTAAGCTCGCCCTTACCCCAAAACTGGGATATAAACACCCCACAACCTGCACACAAGCCCAATAAAAACATATTGAAAAAAAAGAAGTACTGATTGGCAATTCCAACTGCAGCAATTTCAGTTTCTCCCAATTTGCCCACCATCACCGTATCGATCATATTTAAAAAAGAGGATATAAAGTTTTGAATCACAATGGGTAAAGCAATTTTTAGCATTTTCTGATAAAAATCCCGATCATCGAACAAACTTACCAATAGTTTCTCTGTTTTTGCCATTTTCAACCTTTCGATAATGCATGAATAAAAAGCGCCAGCGTAAGCGGACGTAAATGCTGTGTCAGTGAGGATTATATCACATTATACCACCGGCTCGGCATAAAAAAAGCAAACCAAACCTACGATAGACGATAGGTTAGAGCCCGCTGTCGTTGAAAAAATCATGGATTGGCAATATGACTTTTGTTGTTCACACCCAAAGTGCTGTTATCATGTTATAATAATTAGGATTTTGCACAATAAATTCCATGATAATCAAAGCTATAAGGAGAAAATATGACATTTGAAGATTTACAGTTGATCCCCCCTATTTTAAAAGCTTTACAAACTGAAGGCTACCAAACTCCGACTCCTATCCAAGAAGAAGCAATCCCCCTAATACTTGCAAAAAAGGATCTCCTGGGTTGTGCTCAGACAGGTACCGGAAAGACAGCGGCCTTTGCCATTCCCATCTTACAAATTTTGCATTCCCGTTCAAATACTATGCAAGGACACCCAGTCATCAAAGCTTTGGTCTTAACGCCAACCCGGGAGCTGGCGCTGCAAATCGACGAAAGTATTAACGCCTACGGCAAACATACCGGGCTTCGTCATACGGTCGTGTTCGGCGGCGTATCCCAAAAAGCGCAAACCGACGCTTTAAAAAAGGGAGTCGATATTCTGGTTGCCACACCCGGAAGGTTACTGGATCTAGTCAACCAAAAATTCATCAACCTTCATCATATCGAATTATTCGTCCTCGATGAAGCGGATCGAATGCTCGATATGGGCTTTATTCACGATGTAAAAAGAATCATTACTCAGCTGCCTACGAAACGTCAGACCTTGTTTTTCTCAGCCACCATGCCGCCTGAGATCGCCAAACTAGCGGATACGATTTTAGTGAACCCCGCTAAAGTTGCCGTAACTCCTGTGGCATCCACAGTGGACAGTACAGAACAATATGTATATTATGTGGCTAAAGAAGACAAACGAGAGCTACTTATTCATTTGTTAAAGAATCCATCGATCGCTACGGCGCTGGTATTTACCCGAACTAAATATGGGGCTGATAAGGTGGCCCGTGTGCTTAACAAAGCAGGGATAAAAGCGGAGTCTATTCATGGCGATAAGTCCCAGAACAGCCGGCAACGGGCTTTAAATGATTTTAAATCCCGGCAAATCAGAGTATTAGTAGCGACCGATATCGCTGCCCGCGGCATTGATGTTGAGGAATTATCCCATGTGATTAATTTTGAATTACCCAATGTACCCGAGACTTACGTTCACCGGATCGGCCGGACCGGCAGGGCAGGGCAAAGTGGAATCGCTATCTCTTTCTGTGATACAGAGGAAAAGGACTACCTCAAAAGTATTCATAAACTAATCGCCAAATCAATACCGGTTATTGAAGATCATCCTTATGCAATGAACCACGCCAGGCCATTGCCGCTTCAAGATCCGCCAAAGCGGGATCCCCAAAAAACCGGCCCGGTTGGTTATTTTAGACGAGGCGGGAAACGATACTAACAGCCTATCCCCTGATCTCACTCCCGCTGCCGTCTTCCCCGGCAGCTGTTACTTCCAAATACCTTGGCAACCGCTCTTTGAGTTCCCGCACATGGCTGATGACGCCCACCATCCGGTTTTTGTCATGCAGCTTCTCGAGAGCGTTCATCACCTTGTCCAATTTTTCTTCGTCTAACGTGCCGAACCCTTCATCCAGGAAGAAAAACCCCAAAGGATACTTGCCCCGCAGTTGTATCTTGGAGGAAAGCGCCAAGGCTAAGGCTAAAGAGGTCATAAAAATTTCGCCGCCCGAAAGTGAACTAATGGTGCGCCGGTTACCACCGTTGTAATCATCCCGGATCATAAAGTCACAATCCTTGCCGGCGGTAAGTTCCAAAGCATAGCGCTGCCCGGTCAACCGCCCCAGTTGATACGAGGCCTCTAAGGTCATATCCCGCAAATGTTCTCCGGCCAAAAAGGAGACAAATTTTCGTCCCCGTAATAAGTTCGCCAAATCTTCGGCTAGTTGCTTCCGCTTTTCCGCCGCCGTCTTTTGCCGCTTTAGTTCATTCCAACGTTCCTGCTTTTCCCGGAGTTCATTCACTTTATTTTGAGCAAGCGTTGTTTCAGCCTTTAGCCGTTCCGCCTCTTGGAACAAGCTATCCCGCCGGCTGTTTAATTCTGCAAACATCTTTTCCTCAAAGGGCCGGTTATTGATCTCCCGCTCAAGATTGTCCATTTCATTACGGGCCACTGCCACCTCTTGCCGGTGTTGCTCGAGTTGTTGACTGATCAGTTGCCGTTCCGCCGCCTCCAGTAAAACAGCTTCAACCTCTGCCACGGTTTTGAAAGCAGCCTTTTCCAGTCCGATACTCAAATGGTCTTCGAGCCCCTCAAGTTCGCTGCGGTTTGCGGTGATAGTTGCCTCCAAGACAGTAATTTCGCGGGCGAAATTTTCTTCGATAGCCCGCGTTTCCGCTTCTTTTTGTTTGGTAAGCTCTACTGTCGCTTGTAACCGGTTATAGGTTTGGACCATATCCCGGATCAAATCATCCAAATCTTTGCCATCGGTAATTTGATTGAGTTCTCTTGCAACATCATTCAATTGCGATGTAAGGCTTTTCAAGGCTTCCTGAAGGGATACGGCGGTTATTTTATCCGCGTGATCTAAATCATACAATTTTTGCAGTTCGCCATTCAACTCTGCCTGGGTTTTTCGCATTGATTCTTGTTTCTGATCGATGAAATGCAACTGCTTTTCAAAATCAAGAACCTCCTGTTTGCGAATTCGTAATTGATCCCGCTCAAACTTTCCCCGGATTTTTTCAAACTCAGCCGAAGCAGCTTGGAGATCTTTTTGGTTTTTCTCCAGTAGTTGCTGCGCTTCAGCGATGAGAACTTGATTGGTATTCCAATCATGCCACAATTTAAGGAGCTCGCCATCCCAAATTCTGGTCGCTCTTACCCTATCTTCCGCGGCCTTAATTATGACTTCATTTTTTTCAGTCTCGCGGTTGGACTCAACCGGTAAAGGATGTTCCCGTGAGCCGCAAACGGGACATGGGTCCCCCTCATGTAATTCCTTGACCAATTCCGCTGCTAAGTTAATAATCATCGTTTGTTGTTGGGCTTTGCGGGCATCATCAAGGCTCTTTTCGGCCTTCTCCAGCAATGATTTCGAGTATTCCTCAATGTCGTCCCCTGCCAAAACCGGCTGATTGGGCAGCATTTCATGAACCTGTTCAATTATAGCGCCCCACTTCGTATCGCTCTGCAATTTGCGCTGGGTATAATTCTCTTCAGTTTCTTGACAACGTTTTTCACTTTCTTCCAAGTGAAATAAAGCAGGTAGGGCGGACTCTATTAATGCCTTCTCATCAAGATTTACAACGAATTGGACTCTCTCCTGCTGTAAGCTTTCCAGCGCTAATCGGGTATCCTCTACTAAACTTTTACCAGCAACTATTTTCTTGGCGCTATTGGCAAGCTGGCATTCCAACTTGGTCAGTTCCTGTTGTTTTTCATCAATATTCTTTTGAAGCGCTTCGCTTTTTTTCTGTTTTTCTTGGGCTCCTTGATACCGGGCTTTTCTCTCTTGTAACTGCGGTAACTGTTCGTTATATTCTTTTTCGGCAATTTCCAAGGCTTTTTGGCAATTTCTATGTTGAGTAAGCGCATCGGAATGAGCGCCGCTCTTATTTTGGCAGATCGTACTTTCCATGGCCACTTTTTGCTGTAATTCTTTTTGACGGGTAAGCAATCCCCGCAGCGGTTCGGCCCGCTCGGCGGCATTGAGGCGAGACTGTTTTTCGGCGATTGTTTCTTGCTCCTGAGTCAACTGATTAAACTTTTCCACGATCAGCCTTCGCTTTAAAAACAATTCCCGGACCACTTCGGCCTCTTTATATGACTTATCGGCCGTTTCAAAATCCTTCTGAGCACCCCGATATTCATCAGTCTTGGTCTGCAAATCCGAATCGGCTTGATTGACAGCCTCCTGTGAACAATCCCCCAATCCTTGCTCCTCGCCTTCGATTCTTTGCAACTGTTCGCTAAGGACACCCGTCTGATTTTTGACTTTGATGATCAATCCCTCGCCGAATTGTTCCAGATTGAAAAGATGCTCCATCATAGCTGCCCGGTCACCGCCGGTTAGGCGTAGAAACTGGTCAAACTTACCTTGGGGGAGTATTACTGCCCGTGAAAATTCATCCCTGCCGATTCCCAGCGTTTCTTCAAGCTTGATGGTGACCTCCTGCGGTTTAGAGGCCAGAACTGTTTCCCCTTCCGGATTCAACCTTCGGAGACGGGCCTGTTTGGCCACAACTGCTTCAGGGTCTTTGGGGTTGCGTTCATAATGGCGTTCCACCAAATAACGAATCCCACCCAATTCAAACTCAAAGGAAACTTCCAATGTTCTTTCAAGCTGATGGATAATCCCCCGAGTGTTATTACTTGCCCGATCCACTCCACCATATAGGGCTAACGTAATCGCATCCAAAATCGACGACTTACCGCTGCCGGTCGGTCCGAAAATCCCGAATAACCCTTCCGCGCCTAAAACTTCAAAGTTAACGACCTGCTCCGTACGATAGCTATTTAGTCCCGTAAACCGGAGTTTAATTGGCTTCATGTTATCCCACCTCACTTCCGGTAGACTGAATATGAATACCAATGCTACCCTCCACATCGGACTCCCGATCAGTCACCGGCTGATTAACCATTTCCAAAAAAAAGCGGACCAATTCCTCCTGCGGAGCGACACCGCGCTCCCTTTGAAAAAATAGCGTAAAACGTTCTTCCAAAGACATTTGGGCTAATTGGTGCATATTCAAGGCGTCATCGGCCAACTCCGGGAAGATGGGACGAATAGTAATAATCCCGGAGTGAGCCTTGCGGAGCTCCGCCAATTCCGATATTTCAATCGATTTATCCGCTATGATCTCCAGCTCTACCCAACATGATTGATTTTGGGGTTCTACGCACCAGGAGCGAGCCTGAGCAATGCTATTAGCCCGCCACCGTTTCAGTGCTTTACCGCATGTCAGACCAATCTGCTGTATCCGGGCCTTACTGCCCGGAGTCACATCGATCAAGACTACCTCTTTTTGCTGGTCTGCCTCGGAAAAGCTGAAAGAGAGGGGTGAACCCGAATAACGGCAAGGCTGTGGTGTATTGTTGAGTTGTTGGGGCCGATGCAAATGACCCAATGCGATGTATTGAGCCTGTTTCGGCATTGACTGCGGGGTAACCGCCAGCGCTCCACCCAGTTGTCGCTCCGACTCGCTCTCCACCCCGCCGAAGGCAAACAGATGGGCCATGACCAAGTTCACTGTATCCGGCCGAAACACTCGGTCGCCCTCTGCAAAGAGTCTACCAACCCGCTCTGAATAAGCAATTTGTTGCATCCGTTCATCCAAGTCTTCGGTCAACACTTCGTTCAGTCTAGACTCCGATGGATAGGGCAAAGCATATACCAGCGCTTTCTCTTCACACCCCGGTACTATCAATTCCAACCAACCGGGACCGCTGGAAATCCTTTGAACTCCCCCAAAGGGGGTTTCATGGATTGGTAATTGCTCTCCGGGATAGCCCAACAATGAAATTCCATGTTTCACCGCCAAGGGATTGGCAGCCTGGATTCTTTCCGGACTGTCATGGTTTCCGGCGATGGTTACCACCGCCCGTTTCCCATTATCGGAAAGCCGTTCCACGGCATCGAAAAATAATTTTTCGGCATCCGCCGACGGATTGTACGTATCGAAGACATCGCCCGCAATCAAGATTAACTGAGCATCTTCACTGTTTGCGATGGTCGCCAATTCATCAATAAATTGCTCCTGTTCGGGGAGTCTGGTCCGCCCTTCCAGGCTGCGGCCAAGATGCCAATCGGAAGTATGGATGATGCGCACGGCTAACCTCCTGAAATATCAATCATAACTCATCTAATTATCTCATAACATTTCATGCAGTCAATCTTTCTTATCTTTCATTCCAAAAATAAAAAACCCGGCGTAGCCATGGGGATACTGGACTTTGGATTTAAAACCAGCAGCATCACCTATTGAAATGATAACTTCATTCTATACCTTTGAGCTAACTAGAAGTCAGTATACTTGAAACGCCAATTCTTGATGGTTTTGTAATGCTTTTTCTATTGATCTAGAGTATACTCTAGGGTATAAAATAAAAATA
>WSSedL1CaDRAFT_10000546_pt1 | contig 26239 bp, 18 predicted proteins | sample WetSurSL1Cattail_FD_9464 | JGI IMG/M metagenome (IMG submission 9464)
TCGTTTATGCTTAATGCGCTTAAAAAGTACTCGGGTATGGCTTGCTATACAGACTACAAAAAAATGCTCGACGAAAATAAGCTGGACTGCTTATTCGTGGCTTCTCCTACAAAATACCATGCAGAGATGGTTAAATATGCTTTGGAAAGAAACATAAGCGTGTTTTGCGAAAAACCTTTCGCCTTAAAAATTGAAGACGCTGAAGAACTTGTCAAGATTGTAGATGAGAAAAAACTCGTTAATCAGGTTGGATATCATAATAGGTTTCTTGGTACGTTTAATTATCTTAAACAACTGATTGATAAAAATCTTTTGGGAGAGATTTACCATTTTACTGGAGAAGCTTATGGCCCGGTTGTCCTTAAAGAAAAAGGCGGAACTTGGCGCTCAAATAGTTCGGAGGGGGGCGGTTGTTTGTATGATTATGCTTCCCATGTTCTTAATCTTATTAGTTTTTTAGTCGGAACTCCTAATCAGGCAATTGGTTCAATCTTAAAACGTATTTATTCAAAACAGGTTGATGATGCCGTTTACTCAAACCTGATAATGGATAATGGCTTAAGCGGGCAGTTAATTGTTAACTGGAGCGATGAAACTTATAGAAAAATGAGTACGCAAATCACAGTCCTTGGTAAAAAAGGGAAAGTAGTTTGTGATGCTACCGAGTGCAAAATTTACTTGAAAGAAGATTGCAAAGAAGAAAACCTTACAAAAGGCTGGAATATAAAATATGTAACTGATTTAACTGAACCGGTTGATTTCTATCTTCGCGGCGAGGAGTATTCTTCTCAGATCGATTATTTCATAAAACATGTTATTGCAAAAAACACTGATAATGTAAATTCATTTAAAACTGCTTACGAAACTGATAAAGTAATAGACATGATTAAGGCAAATGCCGGGAGGTTATCATAATGGAAAGAATTTTATTTGGCGATAACCAGTTTTTTGCTGTAAACCACTTGTCTGATGAAAAATCCAGAGCGCAAGCGATTAAGTTTAAAGACAACAGTGCTATTATTAAAGTTTTGGATGATATGTATGATTCTGGCATCCATACTTTTATGTGCACAACTCACGATAGAATTGCAAGCGTTTGCGATAACCTGCGTAGTAATCCCGAAAAATATAGTGATTTTAAAATCATCCCATGTATGCCATATGCACATAAATATGCAAATGCGGTAACCGAGCTTGGTATTATTGGCACATTAAAGCAATATATTCCAGGCAATATAATCGGAGCGTTTACAAAAGGCGGTCTTGCTCTTGCAACTAACGACTATGTTTCCTTGATGGAATTGCTTGTAGATGCGGAAATTAAAATGTTCAAATGTATTCAGACTCCTGCAATATTCCTACAAAATGTAATGACGGATTTGCTTCTTGGTCTTGGCATGAATGACATTCTGGTCGCTTATGCAAAGTACATTAAAGATAAATACAAAGTAGATCCGGGTTTTATTACAATGAATCTTCCTTTGCTGCTTGATGTTCTTGAAAAAGGCGGTATCGAAAATCCTTTAATCTGTTGTTCGATAAACAAAATAGGTTTTAGGATGTCGGGCGGAATAGAGCTATATGAAAGAACACTGAAAGAAAAAAGATGCAGGGTAATTGCAATGCAGGTTTTTGCTGCCGGAGCTATCCCTCCCAAAGAAGCGTTAGAATATGTTTGCAAGCTTGATGGCGTACAGTCAATCCTTTTCGGTGCGTCGTCCAAATCTCACATAGTTCAAACAAAAGAACTAATAGACAAATTGAGCTCCTAAATATTTATTCAGTTTTTATGAAAGCAGCTTTATCCCCCATATTCTGGGGGATTTTTATTTTATTGAGTTAAGTTTCTTTATTCTGGGGTTAAAATTTCTTATTAAATTGTAGCGACTTTCCTTCATAACTGCGTTTTTGACTTATTTTAGTGCCTTCCCTGTGGCACAGGGTTTGCCTTCCTGCCTATGTGTTTATAAAATTATCTTGGTTCAGGTATGTATTCAAATAGAAAAGCTTTACATTTTGCGAGATTTATCAGCGACATAGTTCTGCTCGTCGTTTCGTATAATTTGGCTTTGTACTTGGTTAAATTTGACTTCCAGTTCGTCCTAAAACATCAGGATGTTCCCGCCATTCTGTTCTGTTTATCTGTTGTCTGGTTCTATTCTTCCAGAATTACTAGCCTTTATGATGATTTTAGAACTAAGGACTTTAGCTTTGAATTAGTCCCTATAATGAAAAACGTAATTACTCAGGCTGTAGCGAGTATTATTATCTTATTCTTGTTAAAAGATTGGGACTATTCGCGTTCTTTCGTCTTTTTGTTCTCCGGGTTTCTATTCCTTTCTGTTGCTATTCAAAAATATTTATACAGGAAGATTTTTGAAGAACTGAGACGTAATGGAAGAAATACAAGAGCGATGCTTATTATTGGCGGCGGAGAAGTTGGCATTAATTTTTATAATTCAATAAATGATTACAAACAGGCTGGTTATAATATCCTTGGCGTATTAGACGACAAAAAGGTAAGTTATTTTGGTGAAAAATATCTCGGCACAATAGACGCTCTTAATTATGTGCTCTCTCATAACCACGTGGAAGAAGTTGTTGTAGCTCTGCCAAATTACGCTTCGCAAAGATTGGAATATGTGGTTAATACTTGCAGGAACTATGCTACAAGAGTTAAAATAATTCCAGATTATTTTAAGTTCCTTTCCGAACAATATGAAGTAGATAAAATTGACCGTTATACAATAATTTCATTACGAAAAGAAACTGTTAACGAACTACATTGGAGACTGCTGAAAAGAGGATTTGATATTGCATTCACGCTTATGGTTTTTGTATTTGTTTTTAGCTGGCTTTTACCTTTGCTTACAATACTTCAGCTGATTTTAAATCCAGGTCCAATTTTTTATAAAGCAATTAGGTGGGGACGTAACGGCGATAGTTTTTACTGCTATAAATTCAGATCAATGAAGATGGCTATAGCCGGAAGCGCTAACACCGGAGTTCATCACTGTACTGATAAAAACGACTCCAGAATTACCGGATTTGGACGGCTGCTTAGAAAGCTTAATCTTGACGAATTGCCTCAGTTTATTAATGTCCTTAAAGGCGAGATGTCGATTGTCGGTCCAAGACCGCACGACGAATTAGAAAATATTGAACTGAAAAGCAAGATTAAATCATATATGCTTCGCCACTTAGTTAAACCTGGCATTACAGGTTGGGCTCAGGTAAACGGTTTCCGCGGCGGCACAAAAGATATGAACCTGATGAGAAAACGTACAGAATGCGATTTATGGTACCTTGAAAACTGGTCGTTCTGGCTTGATATTCAGATTATCTTTTTAACGGTTTGGAGAATGATTAAAGGCGATCCTAACGCTTATTAAAACCATTTGCAAAACTAAAGTATGATTCTGACATTTTATTTAATTAATTTTTCCCGTTATTAAAATTTGTTAATTTTGGTAACGGGTTTTTTATAGGATTTTTATGATAAGAAAGACGCTTATTCTATTGGCGTTCATTTCAGCAATTTCTTTTGCACAGACTAATTTTGTCCCTGTGTGGAGCAGCGTTTATACTTTTCTGGATAAGATGACTGTGAAAGGGATTATTAACTCCAATGAGTTTTCTAAACCGCTTTCGCGAAAAGAAATTGCGGGATATTTGGATAAAATATCAGCCGGCAAGGATAAGCTTAACAGCCTCGAAAAAGAAGAGTTGGATTTTTATTTACGCGATTATTTGGATTTGCTTCAGCAGTCTGCTGCCTTAAAACAAAGTACTAAATCCGCCGAAAAATCGGATTATACTTTTGTAAAAGACACTACTGGAGGGAATAACAACGTCTATGTTAGCGCCGAACATCCGCAGATAAAAGAGAGATGGCATTTATTCTCTTATAGCGATTCTTTGTTTCAGGTAAGTTTTAATCCTATTTTCGGATTAACCGCCAATAATATTTATAAAGAGACCCAGCTCCGACGTTATTGGGGTTTCAGCGCGTATGGAAACATCACAAAAAATTTCAGTTTCCAAATGGATTTTAGAGATAACTGGGAAAAAGGGGATCATCTAAATAAGTTTCATCAGTTCAGTCCGGATGAAGGGCCGAGCATTGTTGTCGAAAAACCGAACTCCATCGAATATAATATGACCAATGGAGCAATGCTTTATTCTAACGACTGGCTAACTATAGGCGGAGTAAAACAGACTTTTAATATGGGAAGCGGTTATAGGGGGCAGCTAATTATGTCTAGCAAAGCTCCTTCATTTCCAGCAATTTATATGAAACTTAATCCTGTAAAGTGGATACAGTTTTATTATATGCACGGATGGCTGTTATCAAGAGTATTGGATAGCGCTAATCAGTATTTATCTCAAGTGCCTGGCAAGTACAAGGAAGTTGAACGCGGCAAATATATAGCTCTTCATGCTGTACAGATTAACCCTTATGATAATGTCTCTGTTTCTCTTGGCGAAACTACTGTTTATAGCGATATTGGCCCATATTGGGGATATTTTATTCCGTTTCTTATGTTCCGCTCAGTCGAGCATATGTTTGTAGGAGATAGAGTCGGAGACGTCGGCAATAACGGATCTATGTTTTTAGACGCCTCCTATCTGCCTTATAAAGGACTTAAATTATACGGCTCATTTTATATCGACGAATTTTCTTTAACAGGCGTCCTAAAAGGAGATAGCCAGCGGAACCAAACCGGATATACTATTGGTTCGACGGTATATGATTATGTAGTCCCTAATTTACTTACGCGTATCGAGTACACAAAAATAATGCCCTGGGTTTATTCAGATTGGGTTCAGACTCAGACCTATAAAAATGCGGATTACTTAATGGGGCATTACATAGGTCAGAATGCAGATCAGTTTTTTATTCAGTTTGAGTATCAGCTCAAGAGAGGGCTTAACCTAAAACTCTGGGGCGAGATTGTCAGGCAGGGAGGAATGGATTCCGTTAAATACCAGTACATGCAGGGCGGAAGAAGCTTTTTATATGGTCTGTTAAGAAAAGAGAAAAACATCGGCGTAGAAGCCTCTTACGAATTTATGCACGACTTAATCGCTAAATTATCCTTAAAATTCTCCGACGTTACGGACGAAGACAAAACACGCACGCCTTCGTATATGCTTGGCAAATTATCGTCGTTTGGGATAACAGTTAATTACGGAATGTAGCAAAAACAGAGTAAGATTTTAATTAAATAAGTCTTAGATTTATTATCAAATTTTTAACGCATCATTCAGTATAAATTATAAATTTTCTGGGTGATGCGTTCTTGTTTTTAGGGGTTTGGCGACATAGTCAAACTGCCACTTATTAGTTACTATGGCAAACCTATGGCAGTCTGCCATAGGTCTCAAGCTAACTCCTTATATAATATGCGTTTATAAGCGTAATAATTATTGCCCATGTCCCTTTTAAGCAAGAGGTCGGCGCTTCGCGCCTAATGCTCTTATTTACAAAGACCATCAAAATTACTTTTTGATGGTCTTTGTTTTAAATATAAAGCAATACCTTCAATATAATCGGAAGATTTCATTTTAAGATCAAAATCTCACAATATAGACTTAATATTGAAAAATTGGAGATGTATAAGGTAAATTAAATACTTACCTGCAATTTGCTTCTCTACAAAAAGGACTAAACATAAAATTGAATTGATTGCAATTGGAAAAAAAATTTCCACAGAGGATATTTCTCCTATAGTTGGAATAGTCCGAAGTAAATGTAAAATGGCCGCTTAATAAAAACGCATTTTTTATATTGACTGCGATATGCTTGAAAATAAAAATTAACTTTTACCATTCGCTATACTGATAACCAAAAAGAGCGGCATAATCTGGGTTTATATAGAATTTATTTGTAGTAGCGCATTTCATTCCAAAAACCCCTATACCGCCTGCGACATTTGAATAAACTGATTCGTCAACTCTTACTGAAAAACGATCGCTATATCCGTATATGCTTGCATAATAACTTGAAAGATTTGGGTCAAATTCCAAAATCTGTAATGACATCCAGTAAAGTTTAAATTTACTTTTATCGCTTTCGCCGTTTGAAAGTCCCGCAACTACAGTATCAATAGCCGCATAATCAAAGGCTATTTCTTTTTCATATTGACTTGAAGGATAAACGGCTTCGTAGGCCCCATTTTGTTTTATAAATTTTACAGGAATTTTTTTTGAGAGAAATGTTTCAACCCCATTTATCATTTCAGAATAATAAACCGAAAATGAAGCAAAAAACATGTCGTTTGTTTTATTAGTCGGCCATGATATTTTGAAAGAACTTCCCCATAAAAAATGGCTCATTTTTGTCGTAAATCCGCTGCCAAAAGCGTAAGAATAAACCAGATATAATTGGTTCAGACTTACAGCATTTGCCGTTAAAACAGTTCCATCCTGCAACACTGCTGTTATTGTAGCTTTTTCGTTTGGTTTTATTAAATCAATAATATTCGAGTACACCGACCTGGATTCGTTGCGATATCTTGTTTCCGGAAAGTCGTAAGTATGGCTATTTGTTTGAAGAGTAACTTTTGCTTTTACCGCCGGCTCAATTGAAAATTTAGAAGGATCGTATCCGTCAATATCATAAACGCGCGAAATATATACGTCGGAATAAAAGTCCGATGGCGAAAAAACCGCATATAAAACATATTTATCCGCAATATCAGATTTAGGCGAAAAATCTTCGCTGCATGAAAAGAACAATACCGAAATAACAGCAAAAGCAAAGTATAACAGATATTTCATATTTCCTCGGCGCAATTTCAAAATAGATTTGGAAAAAAGTATATGAAATTACTTATTTATTTGTAACCTTTCAAGAAAGAATTTGTAATCAGCATAGATCAAATTATCTTTTATTTTTCATATAATTAAAAATAATTATTAAATTTATCGTTTAAATATTATTGGGTTACGCATTTCATATATAGCAATTAATATAAAAATTTATTGAGCCTGGAATGAAAAAATTTCTAATAGTTTTACTATGTTTAATATCTCTTGCCGGTTGTAAAAAAGCAAACGTCAACGAACCTGTAACGCCCGCAAACCCAAGCGAAACGCATACAATAAAAACTATTCAGGAGGGCGAATTAACCATATATAATATTGATGATTTGGGAATTACTATTGTAAAAATTCCCAGAATATCTTCGTACATATATCAAAAAGCTACAACAAAAAATATAGAAGAGCTTGCGGTTGACAGCTCCTTTACTTTATTGGTCAATGCATCTTATTTTGATAGGGGAGTCAACGGCTGCACGCATTCCGGTTATTTGAAAATTAACGGCTCTAAAATAGAAAACACTATAAAAGACAGGCAGCTTAACAGATTATTTGCTTATGACAGCAAGAACAACATAGTTAAGAATTATGCTGTTGAAGATATCGACTCGACAACCGCTTTTGATTTAGCATTTCAGACCGGACCTCAGATAATTTTAAATGGGAAAATAGATTCTGCGTCAATAGATGAATCAATTAACGGGAATGAGTACAAAATCAGGACGGCTTTTGCTACTGTAGATAATAAGAATTTTTATGTGATTATAGACAGACATGAAATTACTTTAAAGGAATTAGGCAGATTGCTTTTAACTTTTAATATATTTAAAGGAACTGTAAACGTTATAAATTTTGACGGCGGCCCATCAACTGCTTTATACGTTAAAAATCAGCCCAACACAAGTTACTCGGTTACCAGCCATTTGCCTCTGTTTATTGGCGTAAAATAACCGGGCGCCGGATTCTATTAAGTAATTCGGGTTTTACTGTAAATAAATCTATGTTTGCGGCGTATGTTTTAAACATCCCTTAATTTTTACATGTCTAAGGATTAAATAAAAAAGTATTTTCTCTTATGCTCTTAAAACTGAATATTTAGTTTGTTAAATTTTAGTTCAATGCGGCGGGTTTAATTGCTAACAAATTTAAGCCGTAAAACAATTAAACTCAAAGAGAACAAGGTTTTATGTCAGATGTTTTTTTCTGACAAATCTTCGGAGGTTTAATGATTACGAAGATAAATATATTTGCAACGTGCGTTTTATTTTTTTTAATTTCATCCGTTCAGATTTTTCCGCAATGGACAAGAGACGACCCGCCTCAAAACGGCAAAATTAAAGCCAACAATTTTATTGACGAACTCGTCTTTGATAAGCTTAGCAAAAAGCATATAACTCCTTCGCCAGTTTGTTCCGACGAAGTTTTTTTGAGGCGCGTATTTCTTGGCGTAACAGGAGCTCTGCCCGCCAACAAGGAGGTTCGCTCGTTTCTTGCTGATAAAAATCCAGACAAAAGAAAAATCCTGATTGATAAACTGCTTGCAAGCGACGAATTTGCCGATTACTGGGCTATGAAGTGGAGCGATATTCTGCGCGTAAAAGCGGAGTTCCCAAGCAACCTCTGGCCTGTAGCTGCGGAAGCATATCACAGATGGATAAGAACCTGTATAGTTCAAAACATGCCTTACGATAAATTTGCTTATGCTCTTTTAACTTCAAGCGGAAGCAATTTCAAAACGCCTCAGGTAAATTTTTACAGAGCCATGCCTAAAAAAGATCCGCTTTCAATTCTTAACGCAGTCGCTTTGCCGTTAATGGGTTCGCGCGCGCAAAAATGGACTGACGAAGAACGGTACGGAATGGCGGTTTTTTTTGCAAAGGTCGGTTATAAAAACACGCAGGAATGGAAGGAAGAAATTGTTTATTTCAACGAAGAGGGGAAATTCTTAAATCCCAAAACTGGAAAGCCGCAGGAGCTGACTTTTTTAGATGGCGAACGCGTTTCGTTATCCCCGGGAAAAGATCCGCGCGAAGCGTTTGCTAACTGGCTTATTTCTCCCGATAATAAATGGTTCGCAAAAAACGTCGTCAACCGCATCTGGTATTGGCTTATGGGCAAAGGAATAATTAACGAGCCGGACGATATCCGCCCCGATAATCCCGCGCAGAACGAAAAGCTGCTTGCACGTTTAGAAAAAGAACTTATAAAAAATGACTACGACTTAAAAAGCATTTACAAAGCTATTCTTAATTCCAACACATTTCAATTATCATCGCTTCCAACCGATAATAACCAAAACTACGAGGCTGATTTTTCCCATTACTATGTCCGTCAGCTAAATGCGGAAGTTTTAATTGACGCCATTGATAACATAACAGGAACGGGGGAGCCGTATTCAAGTCTTACTCCCGAGCCATATACATATATACCCGAAGATGAAAAAACGGTTAGCCTTGCCGACGGCAGTATCACAAGCCCTTTTTTGGAAATCTTTGGCCGGCCGCCGCGCGATACAGGATTTGAATTGGAAAGAAACAATGCTCCAACAATACAACAGCGGCTCCATTTATTAAACTCTACGCACATCCAGAAAAAGCTGCAAGGTAGCCAGACAATTAAAAATATAATTAGCGCAAACAAAAACATTAAAGACATAATAATAAATCTGTACATAAATATTCTTTCGCGCTATCCAACGCAGGCAGAAGGCAAAACGGCGGAAAATTATTTTACTGTAGTTAATAAAAACAAAACTGAAGCCGCGGTCGATTTGGCGTGGGCTCTAATAAATACAAAAGAGTTTTCATTTCAGCATTAATGAATAATGAGGAACTGATAAGTGAACAAAAATAAAATATCCTCTTCATTTGGACAGAACATAACCAGACGCGAAGCTCTCCGATACGGTTTGCTAGGTTTTTCCGGACTGGCGCTTGCAGGCATGTTTCCTCTGCGCGCCGCGCCTGTTACAAAGCGCGCAAAAGCCAAAAGCGTAATACAAATATGGCAGTGGGGCGGCCCCTCGCATCTTGATACTTTTGACCCAAAGCCTGAAGCAGGATACGATTATTGCGGTCCTTTTAACAAACCAATTGAAACAAATGTAAAAGGCATTCGTATTTGCGAACTGCTTCCATTAACCGCAAAGCAGGCGGATAAGTATTCCATCATCCGCAGCATGACGCACGGAATTAACGCGCATGAAACCGCGGCTTATGTAGTTCAAACCGGATGGAAGCCTGAAGACGGATTTGTGCACCCCTGCGCAGGCGCGGTGGTTTCTTTTGAAAAAGGATACGACGCAGGCTATAAAGGTTTAACGCCTCCTTACATTGTTGTTACTAATCCGCAGGGACGATTTTCAGAAGCGGGATTTCTCGGCTCTAAATATAAACCCTTTGCAACCGGGGGCAATCCTAACAGCGAACCCTTTACAGTAGAAGGAATTGTTACGCCCGGCATTACAAAACAAAGGCAGATGGACAGGCGGCAGCTTTTAAACCAGCTTGATGGTTTTGCCAAAAAGCTGAACGGTAATTCCTTTGTTGACTTAGCGCTGAACTCCGAGCAAAGCGCATATGAATTGATATTAGGAAATTCCGGGAAAGTTTTTGATCTTTCGGCTGAAGATCAAAAACTGCGAGATAAATATGGCAGAAACTCTTTTGGACAATCGTGTCTTCTTGCGCGCCGTTTAGTTGAGGCGGGCGTTCCATATATTACAATTAATTATCCGGGCTGGGATACTCATAAGCAAAATTTTGAAACAATGCGAACCAAACTACCAGAATTCGACAAAGGCTTTTCTTCGCTCTTGCGGGATCTTGCAGATAAAGGATTGTTGGATTCTACAATCGTCTGGTGCGGCGGCGAGTTTGGCCGAACCCCTAAAATTGCATGGGAAGAACCCTGGAACGGCGGGCGCCACCATCACGGACAGGTTTTTTGTTCTGTTGTAGCGGGAGGCGGTTTTAAGCCGGGACATGTAGTCGGTTCCTCAAATTCCACCGGAACCGAAGTAGCCGATCATCCTGTTTATCCGTGGGATTTGCTTTCCAGTATTTACCAGCTAATGGGCATAGCTCCGGAAGAGACGCTCCCACATCCGCAGGGACTTAAAATTCCCTTAACTCCTCCCGTCGCTGAAGGAATTAAATACAGCGACAGCCTGAAAGAAATAATGTAAGCGAATAATTTTATATGAAACTAAATATTAAATATTTATCATTAGCCATTCTTCTGTTTGTTTCATTAGCAGCAAAAGCGGAAGACAAACTGCATGTTGGATATGTTTTTCCGGCAGGAGGGAAGCTTGCCTCTAAATTTGAAGTTGTAATTGGCGGGCAAAAACTTGGAAATGCAACCGCTGTTTATGTAAACGGCTATGGCATTCAAGCAAAAATTTTACGTTACGACTTGCCGGAGTGGATGCAAAAAAAGAAAGACAAGGAAGAAGCAAAAAAAAGTACTTCAGCCAAAGACTCCATTGCGCAGAAAGCTCAGACGAAAAAACAAATTAAAAATCCTAAACGTCAACAAAACTCACAAATTGACGAATCGCTCATTGTTGAAATAGACATAGATTCAACTGAAGTTCCGGGCGAGCACGAACTCCGCGTTGTTTCGTCAAACGGAATATCAAACCCGCTTAAGTTTTGGGTTGGCGGATTTAATGAAATAGTAGAAGCAGAACCAAATGATAAAATGACGCAGGCAGAGCTGCTGCCTTCATTACCTGTTACAATCAACGGTCAAATTGTAGCAGGCGACGTTGACTGGTTTCGAGTTCGCATAAAAAAAGGAGAGCAGGTTGTCTTTGCAGCAAAATCAAGAGAGCTGATGCCCTATCTTGCCGACGCTGTGCCGGGATGGTTTCAGGCGGCGCTGACGCTTTGCGATTCTACAGGTAGAGAAGTCGCATACGCCGATCATAACCAATTTGAACAGGATCCTGTTATTTCATTTAAAGCCCCTAAAACAGAAGATTATTTTCTTCAGGTTAGAGATATGGTTTACCGCGGCAGGGAGGATTTCGTGTATCGCATATCAATAGAAGATAAAGACAAAAAGCTAAATACAATTCAGGCGGCAAAGGCGTTTAGTTATAAATTCCCCCGGATGCCGGAAAATGAATCTAACAACGATATAAAACACGCACAACGTGTTGAACTGCCTACAATTATTAACGGCGCTATTCAAAAGCCTGGAGATTGGGATGTTTATAGTTTTAAGGGGGTAAAAAACCAGCAAATCGTTGCGGAAGTTAACGCCCGAAAAATTGGCTCGCATTTGGATTCCATTTTAAAGCTAACAGATAGTACGGATAAAGTTCTTATTTCTAACGACGATTTTACAGACAAAGGAGAGGGGCTTGTTACGCATCAGGCGGACTCTTATTTTACATACAAACTCCCTTCAACCGGAACATACTATCTGCATATTGGCGACGTTCAAAACAATGGCGGCAAAGATTACGCTTATCAATTAAGGATAAGCCAGCCTATGCCCGATTTTGAATTATTTGTAACCCCTTCCGGTATGACAATACCCAATGGCGGTTCGGCGGCAATAAATGTAAGCGTTATCCGCAAAGAAGGCTTTAACGGCGAAATTTTACTTGCTCTAAAAGATACTTTAAGCGGGATAAAACTAGACGGAGCTTTAATACCGGCTGATAAAGATCAAATCCGCTTGACAATATCTCTAATGGATACCGCTAACCAAAGAATAATAACGCCCCAGTTAGCAGGAAGCGGAATAGTTGCTAATACGACTTTAACGCGCGACGTAATACCAGTAGACGAAATGATGCAGGCTTTTTCTTACAAACATCTTGTTCCGGCGCAAACGATTGTATTGGCTATAACAGAAAAAGAAGATGCAAAAATTACTCCTGTTTTAGCGTTTAACGAACCGATTAGAATTCCAGCCGGAGGCTCGGTACAACTTAATATGGATATAACCCGGCAAAACAATTTTCAGGATAAAATATCCATTGGGTTAGATAATCCGCCTAAAGGAATTTCGGCCGGCGAAATTCAGGCTGCTGCAAACGACAGCCTGAAAACAATTACTATAAAAGCCGATAAAAAAGAATTTAAAGTAGGGTACAAAGGAAATCTTATATTAACCGGACGCGCTAATAAAAAGAAAATTATCACCGCTTCGCCCGCTATTCCTTTTATAATTACTTCTAAGTAACGTTATTTATATTAGTTTCTGTGTTAGCAAAGCAACAATGCTTTCATCGTTACAGTTAAGATACCCGCGCAAGCAGGAATAGGCATTACTTTAGTTTGTATCCAAAATTTATGTTCATACTGACATTTCTATTGTGCTGTTAAATCATACATCGGTATATTCATTTACTCCTTGACTGCATTTATATAAATGATTAATTTTTTATTATAAAGGAGAAAGTTATTACTAAATAATTAGCGGGAGTCCTACAATGAAAAAATCACTCTTTGTGTTATCATTATTTGTTATTAGTTCTGTTTTAATCAACGCCCAGGTATACCGGGGCGATTATCAAACTTTTTTTGATTATGAGCAGCCTGACGCAAGAAGCGAAGCTATGGGTAAAACACAGGTTACGCTTTACGGTAATCCTATGTCTTCTCTTTATAATCCAGCTTCAAGCTCTTTCAGCGAAGGTTTAAATGTTGAGTATACGCATCTTGATCCGCAATTTGTAGAAGAAATAAATGGATTAAAATTCAATACTTTTGGCATAAGCTATAATTCAAAAAAATACGGAGCCATATCTTTTGGCGCTCGTATTTTTGACGAAGGCAGTTTTGCCGCAAATGATTGGAACACTTATAATTACGCTCTCAATTATTCATATATGCCTATTAATGATTTAAGCATAGGCGTAAATATTAATTATTTCCGCGATAGTTTTACGGACATTGTAAGTACAGCCTGGTACTGGGATCTCGGACTACTAAAGAGAATACCGCTAAATACAGAGACAAGCTCTCAAAATATTTTTATTGGCGCAAGTTTTTTGAATGTTGGCAATAATGAAGGACGATATACCGCTAATGATATTGTTTACAGATCGGATGGAACCTACAGCAAAGTAGAATTTACAGAAAAAACGCCTCTCCCATCTACTCTTAAAATTGGCGTTTCTTATGATTATGAAACCAAACTTCAGCTTTCCGGATTTAAAATTTTTAAGATAATGGCCGCCGCTGAGTATAGCGATATGCTAAACTCTGGTTTATACACATATGATAAACTTGGCGCCGAATTTACTTTTTTAGAAACGGTTAAACTGAGATTAGGATACTATAACGAAAAGATTAATGAAAACTCCACCAGCGATAACAAAGAAAATCTATCTGAGTTTACTTATGGTTTTGGAATAAACGTTCCCGTCCAAAAAATAATTAACTCAAAAATCCCTATTTCTTTGCAGTTTGATTATGCAAGCTTAAAGGCTCCTTCATATAGCGATATTTATTCAACTGACAAACATTATTCCGTTTTTAATTTAAATCTTAATGTTGGAATTTGATTGCCGTAAACAAATGCTATATTTTTTAAATTTAATATGGGGTATTTAAAATGAAAAATTTGTCTTTAGTATTTTCATTAATTCTTATTAGTTCTGTTTTAGTTAACGCCCAGGTATACCGGGGAGATTATCAAGTTTTTTTTGATTATGAGCGTCCTGATGCAAGAAGCGAAGCTATGGGCAAAACGCAGGTTACTCTTTATGGCAGCCCTTCGTCTTCTCTTTATAATCCGGCTTCAAGTTCATTTAGCGATGGATTAAATGTAGAGTATACGCATCTTGATCAGCAGCATATTGAGTACATAAACGGAGCAAAATATTATACGTATGGAGCCAGTTTTAACTCAAAGAAATACGGCGCCGTAGCCTTTGATTTGCATTATTATGACCAAAGCAATCCAATGTGGTCCGATTGGGAGCTATATAATTATACGCTTAATTATTCCTATATGCCTATTAATGATCTAAGTATTGGAATAAATATAAATTACTTTAGAGATAACTATATGGGTACGCTAACCACTGCATGCTACTGGGATCTCGGTCTGCTAAGAAGAATATCGATAAATACGGAGACTAGTTCTCAAGACATTTTTATTGGCGCAAGCTTTTTAAATGTTGGCAATAACCAAGCAAGTCACACAGTTGATGGTTTTATAGATCAAGCATCTGGCTTAATAGACCAAAGAGTTGAACTTACCGAAGAACTGGCGCTTCCTTCTGTTCTAAAAGTTGGCGTTTCTTATGATTATGAAACCAAACTTCAGCTTTCCGGATTTAAAATTTTTAAGATAATGGCCTCTGCGGAGTATAGCGATATGCTGAACTCAGGTTTATACTCATATGATAAACTTGGCGCCGAATTTACTGTTTTAGAAGCGCTTAAACTAAGATTAGGGTATTATAAGGAAAAAATAAATGGAAACTCTGATAACGGCAACAAAGAAAATCTATCTGAGTTTACCTATGGCTTTGGAGTAAACGTTCCCGTCCAAAAAATATTTAATACTAAATATCCTGTATCCTTACAGTTTGATTATGCCAGCTTAAAGGCGCCTTCATATAGCGATATTCATTCAACTGACAAACATTATTCCGTCTTTAATTTAATTCTTAACGTTGGAATTTGATTGCTGTAAACATGCGCTATAATTCTTAAAATTTAATTTTGGGGTTACCATAATGAAAAATATATTTTTCTTAATTTCTTTATTTTTTTTTGGTTCTGTTTCAGTAAGCGCGCAGGTTTACAGAGGAAATTTATATGAGTTTTTCGATAATCAGCAGCCAGACGCCAGAAGCGAAGCTTTAGGCAAAATACAGGCAACCCTTTATGGAAGCCCGTCAACGTCATTTTATAATCCGGCATCCAGCTCTTTTAGCGAAGGATTAAACGTTCAATTCTCCAACCTTCATCCACAATACTACGAGGAACTGGATGGCCTTAAATACAATACCTATGGCATTAGTTACAACTCAAAAAAGTACGGCGCAATTGCTTTTAGCTTGCGTTATTTAAATTATGGCGATTTTAAGTGCACAACCGCCGATGATCCTGACGTTGTGTTTACAGAATCTGATAAGTGGTATAATTACACGCTTAACTATTCCTATATGCCAATTAGCGATTTAAGCGTCGGCTTAAATATTAATTACTTTAGAAGGGATTTTTTTAACCCCATAGAGAAAGGCTGGTATTTTGATCTGGGAATTCTTAAAAGAATTGCATTTGATAATGAAGCATCTACTCAGAACATATTTATTGGCGCAAGCTGCTCTAATATTGGGAATAGTGAAGTTAAATATGACGACAATGAAATATATTTTAATCCTGACGGCTCTACAAGTTTGCAAAAGGTTTCTATGAAAGAACCGCTTCCTTCAAATTTAAGAATTGGCGCGTCTTATGATTACGAAACCAAATTGCGGCTTTCCGGTTTTAAAATATTTAAAGCTATGCTTTCTACAGAGTATAGCGACTTAGTCAATTCAAAATCATACACAACCATTAAAGCCGGCGCCGAGTTTACTTTTTTAGAAATCATACAACTCAGACTTGGGTATTATAACGAAAAAATTTATAATAACTGGTTTTATGAAAATAAAAAAAATCTTTCCGAGTTTACTTACGGCGCAGGAATAAATATCCCCATACAAAAGATATTTGATACAAATATTCCTGTAGCCTTGCAATTTGATTACGCTAATTTAAGAACTCCTAAAACTAACGTTAATTTTAATATTGACAAAAACTATTCGGTCTTTAATTTAAATCTTAACGTTGGAATTTGAATGCTACAAAAACATACGCCATAATTCTTAAAATTTAATATCGGGGGTTCTATAATGAAAAAATTTCTTTTAGTATTTTTCTTATTTCTTAACTGTTCTGTTATAACTAAAGCTCAAGCTTATACTGGGAATTTATATGATTTTTTTGACTTTCACCAGCCTGACGCCAGAAGCGAAGCTTTAGGCAAAACTCAGGTTGTTCTTTATGGCAATCCGCTATCTTCTTATAACAATCCGGCTTCAAGCTCTTTCAGCGAAGGATTAAACGTTGAGTATTCGCATCTTGATCCGCAACTACTTTTTGCCATCGGCGCTGCGTCTTACGACGCTTACGGAATAAGCTACAACTCAAAAAAGTACGGAGCAATAGCTTTTAACGCTCATTATTTTTCCGGAGCTACGTTTGGATATTCGTATCCTCCTTTTTATGACTATATTAAACATTTTTCTCCTACAATTTCGGATTATTCATTCAATTATTCATACATGCCCGTTAATAATTTAAGCGTTGGTATAAATATTAATTATTTCAGGGAAGATAAATTAATAAGCTCCATGGCTACTGCATGGTCTTTCGATTTAGGTTTGTTAAAGAAAATAACGTTTAATAACTCAACAAATACGCAAAATATATTCTTGGGCGTAGATATTTTTAATGTTGCAAATAATAAGATTAAATTTGACTCCGATCAAACAAGCGCTTATTATATTAACAATGGAGTAATGCCTGGCTTGCAGGAATGCCCACTCAAGCTTACTCTGCCATCTAATTTAAGAATTGGAGCGTCTTACGATTATGAAACTAAACTTCAGCTTGCCGGATTTAAAATATTTAAAATGATGGCTGCTACCGAATACAGCGACCTTATTAATGCAAAATTATTTACTACCATAAAGACTGGCGCGGAGTTTACTTTTTTAGAAACGCTTAAACTAAGAATTGGATATTACAACGAAAAAGTTTTTGATGATCCCACTTTATGGAACAAAGAAAATCTGTCCGAGTTTACTTATGGCGCAGGAGTAAATATTCCCATACAAAGGGTAATTAATTCCAATTTTCCTGTTTCATTGCAGTTTGATTATTCCAGCTCAAAAAATACAACATTTAGCGCCCTTAGAAAATCCGACAAAAGATATTCAGTCTTTAACTTAAATCTTAACGTTGGAATTTAGCTTAAGAAGTCAGGCGAGTTGACTATACCTATTTAAGCGCTTATATTAGTACCAAAATAAAAAAATTAGGTTTTTATATGATAGCGGCAAATTATACGGAATTTAGAACAAGTTTAAAAAAATATCTCGATTCAGTTGAATTAGATAACGAGACTCTTGTTATAAAACGTGGAAGCGGGGATGGGATGGTTATGATGTCGATGAACGAATACAATTCGCTTATGGAAACAATTCATTTGCTAAAATCAAAAAATAATGTCGAAAGGTTATTTAAATCTATTAAACAAATTAACAAAAAAGAGTCTGTCGTTAAAAAGTTGATTGAAAATTAATGCGGTTGGTATTTTCTAAAATAGCCTGGGAAGACTACACGTCCTGGCAAAAGGATGATAAAAAAATTCTTCAGAAAATTAACCGCCTTATAAAAGAAATTCAACGGACGCCTTTTACAGGCATCGGCAAACCTGAATCGCTCAAGTTTGAACTGGAAGGGCTCTGGTCAAGAAGGATTGATAACGAACACAGGTTGGTTTACCGGATTGAAAAAAACGATCTCTTAATCTATAGTTGCAGATATCATTACGATTAATTACTTCGCTCCCGTTATTATAATTAATTTATTTATTACTTGTTGCTTATATTCCTCTTTGGCAATTAACTAAATAATTCCTTTTTGTTTGATTTCGTTAGTTTTTATTTTAAACTTTAAAAATGAATGTATGCGGATTATTAAATATCCGGCGTTCAAATAAAATTGAAAGTTTTGCAGAAATAATAGCTTATTAATTTCTGTAATTTGAAAAATAATTAGTCAGGAGATATGCCGTGTTCCCAACAAAAACTTATGTAGAAAGAAGAAAATATCTATCCGAACAAATTGGTTCGGGTTTGATTTTATTTATAGGCAACGACGAAAGCCCAATGAATTACGCAGATAACGCTTATAGGTTCAGACAGGACAGTACTTTCTTGTATTACTTTGGCGTAGATCAGCCGGGTCTTTCCGCAATAATAGATATTGACGCAAAAAAAGAAATTGTTTTTGGCGACGAACTTACCGTTGAAGATATCGTCTGGATGGGCGCGCAAACTACTATTGCAGAAAAAGCCGCTTTAGCCGGAGTAAATGACGCCAAACCTTTAGCTGAACTTGACGATTACGTTAAAGGCTTTATTGCCAAAGGCAAACCTGTTTATTTTATCCCTCAATACCGGACTGATAATAGTTTAAAATTAGAGAAATATTTAGGTATAAAACATTCGCGTATTAACGATTATTCATCTCTTAAATTAACTAAAGTTATAGCGGCTCAGCGCACAAGCAAATCGGCTGAGGAAATTGCTGAAATTGAAAAATCATCCACGGTTTCTTATGAAATGTACGCGGCTGCAATGCAAACAATAAGACCCGGTATTTACGAAAGGGAAGTGGCCGGATTAATTGAAGGCATTGCGCTATCAAAAGGAAACGGACTTTCGTTCCCAACTATTTTTTCTGTGCGCGGAGAAATACTTCATAATCATTCATATGATAATCTTATGGAAGCCGGACAAATGGTCGTATGCGATTCCGGAGTTGAATCTGATTTGCATTATGCAAGCGACATTACCAGAACTATGCCGGTTAGCGGTAAATTTACCGATAGACAAAAAGAAATTTACAATATAGTTGTAAATACTAATCAGGAAGGTATAAAAGCTGTAAAGCCGGGAATACAATTTAAGCAGGTTCATTTAAGCGCGGCAAAAAACATAGCGTCAGGATTAAAAGAGCTTGGCTTGTTAAAAGGGAACATTGACGAAATTGTTGCAGCAGGAGCTCATGCGCTTTTCTTCCCTCATGGATTGGGGCATATGCTTGGACTCGACGTTCACGATCTTGAAAACTTTGGAGAAAAAAATACTGGTTACGATAATACTGTTGAGCGCAGCGAACAATTCGGTTTAGACGCTCTACGCTTTGGTAAAACGCTTGTCACGGGGCAAGTAATGACCATTGAACCGGGTATATATTTTATTCCTCAATTAATAAACAAATGGGAAAAAGAACAAAAGCTAACCCAATTTGTTAATTATGAAAAAGTAAAAACTTATATTGGCTTTGGCGGCATACGCGTTGAAGACAACGTGTTGGTCACAAAAAGCGGTTCCCGATTGCTTGGCAAACCAATACCCAAGACTGTTGAAGAAATAGAAACTGCTATGGCTCATTAATTTTTAGCCGCAGAAAATTTTTCTTAAATTTCTGCGGCTTTTTTGTTTTAAACTTAATTTTATATTTTAATTTTTTTAACGCTTTTTATTTTTAATAGTTTTAAATGAAAAACACCAACAAACTTTCAGAGGCGTTAAATAATTACCGCTACCCTAAATTTTATTTTATTTATCCCACCATATTAAAGCTTCAGCATTTTGTCACTTATATAATTACGCTAAGAAACTGGTATTCCAGAAAAGTAATTTTAAATACTATAAAAACATGCAAGCCAGGATCCGCTATTCTTGACGCCGGCTCTGGTGCGGGAGACTTTACTTTATTTTTGGCAAACAAATTTCCAGCTTTGGATTTTACAGGAATTGACCGATGCGAAGAAAATATATCTGTTTGCTCTAATTATATTAGAAAAAAGAGAATTAAAAATTGTCATTTTAAGACCGAAGATTTAAATAAACTCAACGCAATTGAACATTATGACGTTGTTATATGCATTACTGTTTTGCAATATGTGTCAGACGATATATCGGCTCTAAAAAACATATATAATTGCTTGAAACCGGAAGGGAAGTTTATACTCTATGCGCCAGTAAACTACAAGTATTATTTTAAGTGTTTTGGCAAATTAAAAGAAAAGATATTCAAAAATAAAAATTATGACGACTCTCAAAACATTCAACGTCGTTATACTATAGATAAAATTTCTAATATAATTCTAAATTCCGGGTTTGAAATTGAAAATACTGTAAATACTTATGGCAAATTTGGCAAAATTTCATATGAAATTCAGACTACTTTTTTACTAATTTTAGAGCGTCTTCCGTTATTATTGGCTCCACTTTTAATTGCGGTTTACATTGTTTTGTTTTTTCCATTCACTATTATTATAAACCTGATGGATTATTTTATCCCCAATACTGATGGCAATGGTCTGATTATTACAGCGCGAAAAAGAAAAACTTAAGCTTTTATTTAAAGTAAAAACACCCCTAAATACCCCCTAAAAGTAATTCACATTTGACGTTAGAAACTTGTGGATAATGTGTTTTCTAATAGTTCATAACATTCGCTATAGGAACATGTGTTCCTGTGGAAGGGGATAAGGAAAACTTGTGAACATTACGCACATATTAAAAATTCACAAAACAGAGCTAAAATTGAGGATATGGCAGTTATCAACTAATCAACAGTCTTATTATTGTTATTATTTATTTAAATATATAATATAATATATAATTATAATAATGCTGTTGATAAATAGAACATGTTGAGCAAAAGTGGGAAATTTGAGCGGCGGATAAAAAAGGAGAATTTATTTTATAAAAGAAATGTTGTATTAAAAAACGGAAATTGAAATAATAAGAAAAAAGAAAAAATATTTTATATAAATAAAGAAATAAAAAAAGAAAAAATACAAGAACTCTACTATAAAAAGATAAATATTAAATAATAAAAGGTTAAAAGCTTTAAGGTTAAAGTAAAATAAGGCTGATTTTATTGGCTTTAAATTGGATTGTTAATGCGGGCCTTATTAGTTATTTTTAAATATGATAAAAAATGAAGATACGATAACTGCAATTGCCACTCCAAATGGAACAGGCGCTATTGCAATAATTAGAATTAGCGGCGATAAATCATTTGAGAACGCTGATAAAATATTTACCGGCAGAATAAAAATATGCGAAGCAAAAACGCATACAATTCATTATGGAAAAATACTCGGTAAAGATAAAGAACTTATAGACGACGTAATGATTTCTGTTTTTATAGCCCCGCATTCATATACCGGAGAAGACAGCGTAGAAATTAGCGCGCACGGAAATCCATTCGTAGCAAAAAAGATAATTGAATTATTAGTAGAAAATGGCGTAAGACTTGCTGAACCTGGCGAATTTACAAAAAGGGCTTTTCTAAATGGAAAATTGGATCTTTCGCAAGCCGAAGCGGTGGTTGACGTTATTAATTCAAGCGCAGACGCCGCATTAAGAGGAGCAAGAAACCAGCTTGATGGATTGCTTTCAAAAAAAGTAACAGAATTAAGAACTCTTCTTGTTAATACGTCTTCGTTGGTTGAACTTGAACTTGATTTTGCAGAAGAGGATATTGAGTTTGTAGACAGAAAAGAATTAATTAGCAGAATAGAGAAAATAATTTCAGAAATCAGTTTGCTGCTTAAGTCTTATGAGTTTGGAAAAATAATTCGCGACGGAGTTAACGTAGCGTTGGTTGGCAAACCAAATGTTGGCAAATCATCGTTGCTAAATTACCTGCTCAAAGAATCGCGGGCAATTGTTAGCGAGATTCCAGGCACCACAAGAGACATTATTCGCGAAGAAGTAACAATAGGCGGAATACTATTTCGTCTTTTTGATACCGCAGGTATAAGACCTTCAGATGACGCCATTGAGAAAGAGGGAATAACAAGGAGTAAGGAAGCGATAAAGAATTCAGACCTCGTAATTTTTCTGAATGACGTGGAAAATGGCGTTTCACAAGGAATGTATAATCAGTTATGCGAGCTAACAGAGCCAAAAAAAATAATAACAGTACTAAACAAAGTTGATTTGAGTAAAAACCCTGGTATTGGCGCAGATGTTTATATTTCGGCTAAAACAGGCTATGGAATAAACAATTTACTTGAGGAATTAAAGGAAAAGTCGTTTGGCGACTCGACTTACAGCGAGAAGTCTGCTATAGTTTCTAACGTTAGGCATTTTGACTGTCTTAGAAAAGCAAAAGAAAACCTGTTGAAAGCAAAACAATCCGCAGAGCAATCGTTAAGCGGGGAGTTTGTTTCAGTTGATTTGAGGAATGCGGAAAGCGTACTTGGAGAAATCATAGGAGAAGTGACTTCGGAAGATATATTAAACAATATCTTTTCAAAGTTTTGCATAGGAAAGTAGCTATTTGTTCCACGTGGAACAAAAAATTAATGAAATATGACGTAGTTTAAGCGTAGTCATGGTTCGACTTCGCTCACCATGACCAAAAGCGCTTCGACAGGGTCAGCGACCAGATGGATTTGTAAAGGGTATGGACCAAGATAGAGAAATAAGATATTTGTTTATAAAACAAGCATATATGAGTTTTAGTAAATGTTCCACGTGGAACATTTACTTTATTAAGTAAGGTTAAAAAGGATCGGAATGAAAGAATATGATGTAATTGTGATCGGCGGCGGACATGCCGGCGTAGAAGCGGCATGTATTGCGGCAAAAATGGGATGCAGCGTAGCGTTAACAACAATGGATAAAAACGCCATGGGACGCATGTCTTGTAATCCGGCTATAGGAGGTACGGCTAAAGGGCATTTAGTGCACGAGATAGACGCTCTTGGCGGCGTAATGGGACAGATATCGGATAGAACAGGCATACAATTCCGCATGCTTAACAAATCCAAAGGTCCAGCTGTTTGGTCGTCTCGCTGTCAGTCAGATAGGGAGTTATACTCTAAAGAAGCTTTAAGGGTAGTTGAATCTCATGCCAATATTGAAATTGTAAACGCTTCAGTTAATGGCGTGCTTGCTGAAAATGGAAAAGTCAAAGGAGTCACAACTTCGGAAGGAAAAGAAATACTTTCCAAAGCGGTTGTTTTGTCCTCCGGCACCTTTCTCAACGGTTTAATGTACACTGGATTGAAGTCAGTTTCCGGCGGAAGATACGGAGAACCTCCTGCAAGGGGAATAACCGAATCGCTTATAGAGTTAGGCTTTGAGTCCGGTAGGTTAAAAACCGGTACGCCCCCAAGATTACGAAAAAGTTCAATCGATTGGAGCGTTCTTGAGGTTCAACCAGGAGATATAGATCCTAAACCGTTTTCTTTAAGAACGGATAAATCCCAATTCCCGTTTTTACCTCAAATGAATTGCCATATTACTTATACAAGTCCCCAGGTACATGATATTCTTAGAAAAGGATTTGATAATTCTCCGTTATTTACGGGAGTAATAAAAGGGGTTGGGCCAAGGTATTGTCCTTCCATAGAGGATAAAATTGTACGGTTTTCTGAAAGGACGCAGCACCAGTTATTCCTTGAACCGGAAGGTTTGGATAGCGATTTGATCTATGTCAATGGTTTTTCTACCTCTTTACCAGCTGATATACAGTTGGAAGCTATAAATAGCATAAAAGGGCTCGAAAAAGCCGAAATGGTGCGGCCAGGTTACGCAGTTGAGTATGATTTTTTCCCGCCGCATCAGGTTGATCTTACTTTAGAAACAAAATTAATTCAGGGACTTTATTTTGCAGGGCAGATTAACGGCACGTCAGGATACGAAGAAGCGGCGGCACAGGGTTTAATTGCCGGAATTAATGCGGCTCTTAAGGTAAAGAACGAAGGCGAGTTGGTTCTTAAGCGTAGCGAATCTTACATCGGCGTTTTAATAGACGATTTGGTTACTAAATCGACTGAAGAGCCTTACAGGATGTTTACTTCGCGCGCAGAACACAGGCTTTTATTAAGGCAGGATAATTGCGATAGAAGGCTGTTGAAATACGGTCATAAAATTGGAGCTATTCCTGATGAAATGTATGCGGAATTTGAAAGAAAAGAAAAATTAATTCTGGACGGCATTGCGTTCTGTAACAACAAAAAATTTCATGCGCGGGATATTAATCCATTTTTTGAAAGTAAAGGGCAGCCAGGAATAGATTCAACAGAGACAATTTCAAAACTCTGCAAACGTCCTGAAATGACTCTAAAAGAATTATTAGAAGCCGTAAAAGACGATTCAAACGAAATAATAAAGGAAATTCTCTCTAATCAGCTGGTTTTAGAGCAAATAGAGATTGAGTTGAAATATGAGGGTTATATTAAACGGCAGTATGAAGCCGTAGAAAGAACAGACAGATATGAGAATACGAATATTCCTTTAAGCTTCAACTATTTAAGTTTAAAGCCTCTTTCAACAGAAGGGCGTGAAAAGCTGAATAAAGTTAAACCAAGATCAATAGGACAAGCGTCAAGAATATCGGGAGTTACCCCTTCAGATATTTCAATTTTATTAGTATATTTGAAGAACTAATTTTCCAAAGGTTGGCAGATGCTGGTTGAATTACAAGAAGAGTATTTAAAGCAATTGACTTCGCTGTATTGGCAGAACGGTTATAACCCTGATTCTGCGTTGTTGGAACGGTTAGCATATTTTGCAGAATTAGTTACTGAAAAAAATGAAGCAATAAATTTAGTCTCGCGTAAAGACGTAGACTCTATAATTGAAAATCATATTTTTATTTCTGCATATATCACTAAGTATATTCCAGAGCGATGCACAAGGTTTTTAGATATAGGAACAGGCGGAGGGTTCCCGGGGATACCTGTGGCAATCATGCGTCCTGATCTTAAGGGCGTTTTAGTCGATTCGACTACAAAAAAAATCGAGTCGGTTTTAGACTTCGTAAATAAACTAAAACTTAGCAACGTCGTAGTAGAAAACGACAGGGTAGAAAATCCTGAGTTTACTGTAAACTACAAAGATTATTTTGATCTTATAGTTACCAGAGCGACTGCGCCGTTAATAATACTAATCAAATACGCTCTCCCTTTGATTAAGGAGAAGGCGTATATGCTTGCAATGAAAGGGGGCGATTTGCAGGATGAATTTGCAAAGGCTGAAATGAAATTTAAGCCTTATATAAAAAAATCAACTATTTTTGAATTAAATTACAAACCAACTAATATGAGAAACGAAAAGGGGAAGAAGCTGGTTTTGCTGGAGCTTAATAAATGACCGATTCCCAAGAGTCACAAAAACTTTTTAATGAAATTAATAAGTTATCGACTGAACAAAGAAATCCGAATTCAATGGATATAGACGTTGGGTCTACATCTGAAATTCTAAAAATAATAAACGACGAAGATAAAAAAGTTCCTCTTGCAGTAGAGGCCGAATTGCCATACATAGCAGAGGCTGTAGAAATTATTGTTACGGCGCTAAAAAATGGCGGACGCTTATTGTATTTTGGCGCAGGCACAAGCGGCAGGCTTGGCGTAGTAGACGCTTCCGAATGTCCTCCTACTTTTGGCACTCCTTTCGGAATGATTGACGGTTACATTGCCGGAGGTCAGGGCGCAATGTTTCGCGCTGTTGAAGGAGCGGAAGATTTTGAAGAATACGGCGCAACAGACGTGGTAGAAGCCGGAGTTACAAGTAAAGACGTAGTTTGCGGTATTGCCGCAAGCCGCAGAACGCCTTACGTTGCAG
>WSSedL1CaDRAFT_10000547_pt1 | contig 26238 bp, 16 predicted proteins | sample WetSurSL1Cattail_FD_9464 | JGI IMG/M metagenome (IMG submission 9464)
TGACGGTGGAGTTGTTGCTGGGTGTGATCGATATGGCGTAGCCGGTGCCGGAGACGGAAACCGTTCCGGAGGTGCTCGAGGAACTCGAATATGCCGGGCCCGAGATCATCAGGCCGCCGGTGATGTTGGCGCCGATGGAAAGCGCCGTGCTCGCTTCCGGATAGGTCGTGAGAGAGGAGGAGGTGTAGCTGCTGGAACTCGAATCGTAGGTCGACGAATAGCCCAGCGTCGAGACTGTGCCGCCGATGGTAACCGCGCCGGTGACCCCGTAGCCTTCGATGGTCATCGCCTTGGCGCCGGCGCCGATCACGGTTATCGATGCGCCCGATCCGACTGTTACGTTGCCGGTGATGGTGCTCTGCAGCAGTATCCCTTGGAGGCTGGAACTGGTCGTCGAGCGCACATTCTCCTGATACATCAGGATCGTGCCGCCGAACGTGATGTCGCCCGTGAAGGTGCTGGTCGAGGCCATATAGACGGCGGTATTTGAATCGTCCGTCATCGTGATGGTCGAACTGGACCCCAGCGTCAGGTCGCCGGTAAAGGTCGAATCGCCACCGAAATACAGGGCATAGCTCGATCCCTCACTCATCGTGATCGACGAGGTGCTGGTCATCGACAGGTCGCCGACGAACGTGGTCCCGGACGTCATATAGATGCCGTAGCTTGAGGCGCCCTTGATGGTTATCGCGCCGCCGTACATCGTCACGTCGCCGGTATAGGTGCCGTCGCCGTTTGTTGAGTCGAAGTACAAGCCGTATTTGCCGGTGCCGTCGCCGGTAAGTAGGAGGGATGAGGAGGAGTCGAGATAAATGCCCGTCCCGGTGATCGTCGAGGAGGAGGCATTGATGAACGAAGCGCCAGACAGGTCCGGGCTCGACGACACGTCGACGTGGATGCCGTAAGCCGCGCTGACGCCGCTGTTTTTGAGGGTGCCGTCAGAATAGACGTAGCTTGAGGTATCGACGGTGATGACGCCGATCTTGGTCGTCGAGATCTTGATCGAGTCGCCGCTGTCGATGGTGATGTTGCCGGCGTTGGCCGTGCCGGTGCCGCTGGAGAGCAGAGTACCCGTCGTCAGCGCCGTCGTCGTATCGGAACTGATCGTGGTATCGGCAAGGCCGGAACCCGCGAACAAGGCCGCTGCGGCGACCGACATTAACAGACGTTGCTTGATCAAAAATGCCTCCATGATACGGACAATCGGCATGCCGGCGGCGGCGTCACGTCACCGACATGACGGCCAAACGGCCTGGAGGCAGATCCAGGCTTTCACACGTAACGCCAGCTTAGGGTCGGTTCAAGGCGCGGGTCTAGGGGGCAATGGTCGCTTAAATATCCACGGGCTGCACCAGGAATGTGCCAACCGTCGCAAAAGTTTGACGGGATGGAGCGCACCGGGCGCGGCGTTAAACCTATGGAGTGCCGGAAATAGCGGATAAGATGGCAAAATCGGCCTTATGGTGCCGGTTCATATCTGATACGCCTTGTTACAAATGGTCATCTGAAGGACGATTTGTTCATGTTTTCCAACGCTCAGGCGGTTTATGACATCAGGTGCGGGGGTGGTGTCTGGTCTGCGGTCGACGACGTCGTATCGCGAAAAGCTGGAGAGCCACGTATGTATTGTTCGCGTACCGAATTTATGGCGCCCCCCGACAAGATCGCGGTGTCGCTGCTTGCCCTATCCTCAACTTGGAGGACTGCATCATGACCCAGCAACTGGACGGTCAGGAAACAACTCTCAAGCCCGACGAGGGCTATCACATCCTCCTGGTAGAGGATGAACGCAGTGTTCGCGATCCGCTCGGCCATTATCTGCAGCGCAACGGATTCCGCGTGACGATGGCGAGCCACGCGCTCGAAGCCCGTCACCTGCTCAGCCGCTACAAATTCGATCTCGTCATTCTCGACATCATGATGCCGGGCGAAGACGGTCTGTCGCTCTGCCGCTCGATCCGCGAGAAACTCGACATCCCCACGATCCTGTTGTCGGCCAAGTCGGAAGAGACCGATCGCATCATCGGGCTGGAGATGGGCGCTGACGATTATGTCGTCAAGCCGTTTGCGCCGCGCGAACTTCTCGCTCGCACCAAGGCGGTGATTCGTCGGGCCCAGTCGGTGCCGCGGTCGCGCCGTTTGCCGGTCCAGAAGACGATGCAGTTCGGCACTTGGAAGCTGAAGACCGGCGCCCGCCAACTGCTCGGCGACGACGGTGTCGTGGTGCCGCTGTCGACCGGCGAATTCAATCTGTTGCTCGCCTTCCTGGAGCGGCCGCACATCGTGTTATCGCGCGATCAGCTGCTCGATCTCACGCAGGGGCGCGAGGCCTCGGCCTTCGATCGCTCGATCGACAATCTGATCAGCCGGGTGCGCAAGAAGATCGAACCTGATTCCAAGAGTCCGACCTACATCAAGACAGTCTGGGGCGGCGGCTACAGTTTTGTAGCCGAGGTCCGGCTGGTGTGATCGGACGGGCGCGCCTCACCGTCGGCTCGTGGAGCACGTTCGGACAGACCGCGCTGCTGATCATTGCGGCACTGTTCCTGGCGCAACTCTTCACGTTTTTCCTGACGCGCAACGTCATCGATCAATGGCAGACCACCAATGTGGTCGAACCGGCGATCCACCGCTTTGCCGATGTGGCGCAACATGTCGCACAAACACCAGCTGACCGCCGCGAGGATGTGGTGGCGGTGGCGCGGCAGGCGGGCGAACGCTTTTGGCTGACGCGTGAGATGCATAATCCTTCGGCCGGACGGCAGAAGGAACTCGAGGGCGATCTGTCGGCGGCGTTGAAGAAGCGTTCGGTGCCATTCTCGGCACTGGTTGTGATGCGCCACGATTTTGGCGGTTGGCATTTTTTGCCGACCTCGCGGCCGCCGGATCACGGCGCGTTCGGTGGACCGCAACCGCGCGCCTTCGGCGACGGCCCGGATCAAGCGCGTCATAACCCGTCTGGATCAGGTTTCGAAGCGCTGCCGCCGGATCACGGCGATGACGATATCCGTCTGGCGGCCGAGTTGCCCGACGGCACCTGGCTGGCCGCGCGTTTCCGCGTCTTCAAGCCGTTTCCGATGATCCTCGATCCGCTGTTTCTCAGCCAGATCGCGCTGTTCGTGATCCTGCTGGCCGCGACGTTGTTCTGGGCCGCGCGTATCTCGCGTCCGTTGCGCATTCTGGCTGAGGCCGCCAAAGTGCTGCGGCCGCAAGTTGAGTTCCAGCCCATTCCGGTGGAGGGCCCGCGCGAAGTCCGCGTTGCGATCGACTCCTTCAACACCATGGCGCAGCGCGTGCGCGATCTGCTCATGGAAAAAGACCGCATGCTGAGCGCCATCGGTCACGACTTGCGCACGCCGCTCGCGTCCTTGCGCATCCGTGCTGAATCCGTCGAGCCGGAATCCGAGCGCGACAAATTCATTGAAACGATCGACGAGATGACGGCGATGGTGGAGGAAATTCTGGGTCTTGCCCGCCTCGCTCATTCCACCGAGCCGAAACAACTTGTCGACCTTTCGGCGCTCGCCGATGCCGTGGTGGAAGAGTTCCGTGGTCTCGGCAAGGACGTGACGTTCATCGAGGCGCCGCGCATCACCGTGACCATGCAGGTCAATCTGGTCCGCCGCCTCTTGCGCAACTTGATCGACAACGCAGTGAAGTACGGGATGCGGGCGCAAGTCTCGCTCTGCGACCAAGGCGGTGCCGTTGAACTCGTGATCGAAGACGAAGGCCCCGGCATTCCCGCCGGTCAGCTCGGCGAGGTCTTGCAGCCCTTCACTCGCCTCGACTGTTCGCGCAGCCGCACTACCGGCGGCATCGGCCTCGGCCTCAGCATCGCCGACGCTATCGCCAAAAGCCAAGGCGCCACCCTGATCCTCGATAACCGCGAAGGCGGCGGCTTGCGCGCCATCGTGAAGTGGACACCGACGGATTAGAATCGCCGCCTGGAGTGGTCGCGTTGGGCCCGAATCGCCCATCGGACTGCGGCAATTATTTGCGAACGGATTCCCACCTCTGCCTGATGCGGTAACCAAACTGTTAGGTTGAGTTGGACCGCCTTTCCAACTTAGCCGTACCGATGTACGTTCGTCGTGTTAAAGTGACATATTCGAGAATCTTGGGGGAAGTACTTGCTTAAATTGCGCGCGGCCGGGCTGGGCTTGGCGGGAATCGTCCTTGCAGTGGCGGCGACGGCGCAAACGCCGCCTTCACACCCGCCTGTCGAAGCCTTCGGGACGCTGCCGGTCATTTCGCATCCGTCGCTATCGCCGGACGGCAAGTATTTTGCCGCCATCCAGATGCGCAAGAACCGCGCGACGACCCTCATCTATCAAACCGATGCCCCGGCGGGCACGCTGCCGATTGAGATTCCGACTGGTGATCTGATCACTGCCGGGATCACCTGGACCAATAATGATCGTCTCATCATCGTCTTGAAGAATAACTATCGCGTCAAGGACTACGAAAAGGCTGAGGGACGCGTCTCGACGTTCTACCGTTCCATTGCCATTGGCGCCGACGGCAGCAACCCGGTTGTTCTATTGAATAATATGAAGGGAATGCACGTCAATCCCAGCACTGCCAACATCGTAGGTTTCGACGCGAAGGATCCCAATCACCTCTATCTCGGCTTTTTCTACCCGCATACCGTTGTGCTTTCGACCGAGGGCAGCAAATTCGCCAATGACGAAAATCCCTATCATTTCGACTTGGTGAAAGTGGACGTCAACACCGGTGATGGTGAGGTCGTCGCCGAAGGCGAACATGGGGTGAAGTTGGAGACGGCCCAATGGGTGATGGACGGACAGGGATCGGTGGTGGCGCGCGTCGATGCCACCCGTGGGCCGCTGGAAGAGCACCTCTATTTGAAGCGCAACGGCTCCTTCGTTAAGGCCGGCACATTTGACGCCAACGGCTTTAAAGACCTCAGCGTCTATGGCATTGCGCCGGACGGCTCGGGGCTGATCGTCTTGCGCGAAGACGTCAACGATTTCGACACGCTCGAGAAAATCGATTTTGCCACGGGTGCTCTAACGCCGTTCTATTCCGTGCCCGGTCACGACATCAATGCCGCACCGGTGGATCGTGACACCGGACGTGTGATGGGCGCCGGCTATACCGACGATACCGATCATATGCAGTACTTCGATCCTATTCTGCAGTCGCTGCAGACGGGCCTCGAAAAAGCCTTCCCGGGGCGCAGTGTGCATGTGGTCTCAAAAAGCCGCGATGTTTCTCGCGTGATCGCCGCAGTCTCGGGTCCACGCCTGCCGCCAGTGTACTACTACGTGAACCAGACGACCCATCAGGCGTTTTCGATCGGCACGTCCTATCCTGGTCTGACCGAGGCCGGTCTCGGCGAGGTCAAGGCCTATCCCTACAAAGCCCGCGATGGGCTCGACATCCATGCTTATCTAACATTACCGACCGGCAAGACGCCCAAGAATCTGCCGACCGTGATCATGCCGCACGGCGGGCCGAACGTAGAAGGCGATGGTCTTCGCTTCGACTGGTGGGCGCAGTTTCTTGCCAACCGTGGCTATGCAGTGCTGCAGCCGAATTTTCGGGGTTCGCGCGGCTACGGCAAGGCGTTTCTGCACGCCGGCACGCGGCAGTGGGGCCTCACCATGCAGGACGACTTGACCGACGGTGTCGAAAAGCTGGTCGCCGATGGTGTCGCCGATCCCAAGCGTATATGCATCGTCGGTGCGAGCTATGGCGGCTATGCCGCGCTCGCTGGCGCCACCTATACGCCCGATCTTTACCGTTGTGCCTTTGCCTGGGCCCCGGTCAGCGACCTGCCGTGGCTATTGCGGACGAATAATCCGCACAACACACCCGGCACCAAGGCAACATCGGTACAGACCGAACAGGTCGGCAATGTCAGTGACGATTTTGAACGGTTGGCGGCGACCTCACCGGACCGCCATGCCGACCAAGTCAAATGCCCGGTCCTGATTATGCATGGCGAGCGCGACACGACGGTCGACATTGACCAGAGCGAGCGCGAAGTGACAGCCTTACAGAAGGCCCGCAAGCAGGTGGAGTTCATCCGCATCAGCGGCAATGAAGACCATCACCTCAACTTCCCGGAATCGCGCATTAACATGCTCACAGTGCTGGAACGCTTCCTGAAGGCGAATATTGGGGAGTGAGCCTGCGACCTTACGCGTCCGTCGGCCTTGACATCGCACGGTGCGGTTTCCATCTCGATAGGGCTGTTTGACAGCGCTGGAGAAGACGCCTTTGCGCTGCATTCGCACGACACCGCCTGGTTCAAGACGACTGCGTTGTTTAGAGGCATCCGCTCCCCTTTGATGATGGGGCAGGGCTATCGCATTTGCTCGTTACGGGGATCAGAGTTTGTGGTCGGACTCGGCGGGCTCGCCGTCAATGTCGAGTGTTAGGCGCGTTTCGGTAGGCGACTTTGCATCAATGTCAACAGACCGGCGAGGAGATCGCGCGGCGACGGCGGGCAGCCGGGAATGTGCAAATCCACCGGCACGACGGCACTGACGCCGCCGACCACGCCGTAACTTCCGGCAAACAATCCACCGTCGCGCGCGCAACCGCCGACCGCCACCACCCATTTCGGGGCGGGCGTAGCGGCATAGGTGCGTTCCAGCGCTTCGCGCATATTGGCGGTCACCGGTCCCGTCACCAGCAGAACATCGGCGTGCCGCGGCGAGGCGACGAAATGAAAGCCGTATTGCTCCAGATCGTAAAAGGCATTGCTCAGCGCATGAATTTCCAACTCGCAGCCGTTGCAAGACCCGGCATCAATCTGGCGGATCGACAGACTGCGCCCCAGACGCTGCCGCGCCGTCGCCTGCACCTTCCCGGCGAGTTCGGCCAGCGCGTCCTTGTCGGCGGCCGGTGCTGGTTCGGTCAGCGGCGCTCTTAGGAGGGATTTTAGCAAAAGCTTGCGCATCAGAGGTCGTGCCCGGCATAGGAACAGTTGAACGACTTGTTGCAGAGCGGGAAATCCGCGACGATGTTGCCGTAGATCGCCGCTTCCAGCAGCGGCCATTGGAACCACGACGGATCGCGCAAATGGCAACGCGCGACCGAGCCGTCGGCGTTCAGACGTACCCAGACGAAGACGTCGCCGCGGAATCCTTCCACCATCGCTGTGCCTTCGCCCGCATGCGGCGCCATGGCCGTGGCAATCGGGCCGTCCGGAAGTTGCGCGATCATTTGCTTCAGAAGCGACAGGCTTTGCTCCACTTCTGCAATGCGGATGCGTACCCGCGCATCGACATCGCCGCGCTGCAGCAGCGGCGTTTCGAAGCTGAGGCTATCGTAGGGTGCGGAGGGCAGAACCTTGCGCGCGTCGAACGATCGCCCCGAGGCGCGGCCAACAAATCCACCGGCGCCAAACTGCATCACCAGATCGTGTCGCACCATGCCAGTGCGCACCGTGCGGTCCTGCAGTGACGCCGTATCATCGTAGAGCGCGACGATATCGCGGAACTGTCTGGCGACGAGGGCGATCAGCTTCTCGATCTCATTGAGGGCTTTAGGTGCAATATCGTCGGCGACGCCACCCGGCACCACGCGATCCATCATCAGCCGGTGCCCAAAGGCGGCGTCCACCGCGCGCAGGATGCGTTCGCGCAGCACGGCACAATAGGACAGCATCAGGCTGAAGGCGGCGTCGTTGCAGATGCCGCCGATATCACCGACGTGATTGGCGATGCGTTCCAGCTCTAGCATGATGGCGCGCAGGTATTGCGCTCGCGCCGGAACCTCGGTGCCGCTGGCCGCTTCCACCGCTTGGGCAAAGGCGGTCGCATACGCCACCGTGCTGTCGCCGGAAACGCGGCCCGCCAAGCGAGCCGCCCGTTGCAGCGGTGCGCCAAGCATCAGCGCTTCGATACCCTTGTGCACGTAGCCCAGCCGTGCTTCCAACCGCACCACCGTCTCGCCGCTGCAGGTGAAGCGGAAATGACCCGGCTCGATGATACCCGCGTGCACCGGCCCGACCGGAATCTGATGTAGGCTTTCGCCTTCCACCGGCAGAAAGCGGTACGGCTCTGGTGCAGCCGGTTTGCTCGCATCACCTAGCGGATGGCGCCTCGTCCAGTGCCCGTGATCGAGCCAGGGCCGCGTATCGGCAGCGTCTTCCGGGGTGAGGCCGACGAGATCGGCAATCGCTCGCTCCAGCCGCCGTATGGGGAGGCACTCCCGTCCCAGCGACGGAAAACGGCCGCCGCTAGCATCGAGGCTCAAGATCCCCGTCGTGCCGCTGCCATGTTCGCGCACAGCCAGATGCACCAGACCGGGCTCGCCCCAATGTGCCACGACATCCCATTGGCGCGTTGCAAGCTGCTGACGAGCGAATTCCCAGACCTTGCGCGCGACCGTCACGCGCGGCCAGCGTACCGATGTTTCGCCGATGATGTCGAAGAGTGTCGTCATGACTTATCCCAACATCCTGGAGACATGCTGAAACCAGTTCACGATGGGGCCGGGAATAAAGACGCCGAACGCCAGCACGATGGCGAGATGGACGATGATCGGCAGCAGCGTGCCTTCGTCGGTGTCGACCTTGCCCTTGGGTTCGCCGAACGCGACGCGGTTGATGCAGATGAACAGCGCGCCGAGCGAAATGAGCAATCCCACCACCAGAACGATCGCGAGCAACGGCTGTGCCTCCACCGCCGCGGTCACGACCAGGAATTCGCTGGTGAAAAGGCCGAACGGCGGCAGGCCGGCTATCGCGATGACACACGCCACGAAGGTCCAACCGAGCAGCGGATGGCTTCGCGTTAGCCCGCCGATGGCATCGAATTTCTGCGAACCCTTGACGCGGATGATGTGGCCGACGGCGAAGAACAGGCCCGATTTGGTCAGGCTGTGCATCGCCATGTGCAACAAGCCGGCGAAATTCGCCAGCGGCCCACCCAGCCCGAACGCGAAGGCGATGATGCCCATATGTTCGATCGAAGAGTAAGCGAAGAAGCGTTTGATGTCGCGGCGGCGGTAGAGCATCAATCCGGCAAACACGATCGAAACCAAGCCCAGCGTGATCATCATCGGTCCCGGCGAGAACAGGCCATGGGCGCCGACGAACAGCATCTTGAAGCGCAGAATGGCATAAAGCGCGACGTTCAAGAGCAAGCCGGACAACAGCGCGGAAACCGGCGTCGGGCCTTCGGCGTGGGCATCGGGCAGCCAAGCATGGATCGGCACCAGACCCGCCTTGGTGCCATAACCGAGCAATAGAAACACGAACGCGATGTTGAGCAGGGCCGGATCGAACTTCGCTGCATGGGCCTGAAGGATCGTCCAGGTCATGGCCGGCAAGCCGTCGCCGACGACCGGTTGCGCCACCGAATAAACCAGGATTGTTCCGAATAACGCCAGCGCAATGCCGACGCTGGAGAGGATGAAATATTTCCATGCCGCTTCCAGCGCCGCATGGCTACGGTAGATGCCGACCATCAGCACGGTCGTGAGCGTCGCGATTTCGATCGCTGCCCACATCACGCCGGTGATGCTGGTGAGCAGCGCCAGGTTCATCGCGCCCATCAGGATCTGGAACATTGTGTGGTAGTAACGCAGATGCGCGGGCTTCAGATGTCCGGTCGCTAGCTCGTGCCCGATATAACCCTTCGAGAATACGGCAGTCGTAAAACCGACCAGGCTGGTGAGCGCGACGAAGCCGATATTAAGATCATCGACGAACAACAGGCCAAACGCACCGGCCGGCCGCGCCACAACCAGTATTCCCGCCGCGCAAAGCGTCGCGAAGGTCGCGATGATGTTGAGCCACGCCCCTACGCGATAGTTCGGGATCAGCGCGAGCAGCAGCGCCGATGTCAGCGGCAGGATCAGCACAGTAGCAGCCGGATTGAGGAACTCTCCCATCACCGCTCACCCCGGAATTGGTCGATGACGGCGACGTCCATGCTGTCGAAACGCTCGCGGATACGGAACAGGAAGATGCCGGTCACGATCAAAGCGATCAGCACCGAGAAGGCAACGCTTGTTTCCACCACAAACGGCATGCCTTTGGCGCCGGTCGCCGCCAGCACCAGGCCGTTTTCGATCGACATGAAACCGATCACCTGGCTGACGGCATTGCGGCGCGTCACCATCATCAGCATGCCGAGGAGGACGACCGACAGCGCAAACACCAGATCCTGCCGCGCCAGAACGCCAATGCCGGGGGTCGCACGCATCATCAGCGCCATCGCCAGCCCGACCAGCGCCATTCCTGCGAGAATGGTCGGTCCAACACCGACCACGATCTCGACCGTGCGATGGATCTTCAAATTGCGAATGATCCAAGTCAGCACCAGCGGGATCAGCACCGTTTTGAAGCCAAATTCGATCGCCGCGGTGATCAATAGATGCGGGGCATGCTGTGTCTCGGCTTGCCAGCCGATGGCAAGCGCCAGCACCAGCGATTGCGCTGCAAAGGTGTTGATCAGTGGTGGCAGCCGGTCCTGGTACAGTAGCGAGAAACTCAGGAGCACCAGCGAGCCCGCAAGGAAATGTGCGACGGTGAGGGTGTCCATCAGAAGCTCCGCGACACGAACAAGAGCAGCACCGCCAGCAGCGCCAGCATCAACGCGACACCAGCGAATTGCGGCACCCGGAACACCCGCATCTTGGCACCAGCGATCTCAAAAAAGGCGAGCAGCTTGGCGGCGACCACCAGCTTAATGAGATAGACGCCAAAGCCGAGGCCATAAGCGAGCAGCGTGCTTCCAGCCGGTGCCAAGCCCCAAGGTATAAACACCACCGCAATCAGCGACACGTACAGCAGCAGCTTCAGCGCCTGGGCCAACTCGATCAATCCAAGATGGCGGCCGGAATATTCCAGAATCATCGCCTCGTGCACCATCGTCAGCTCAAGATGGGTGGCGGGATTGTCGACCGGAATGCGCCCGTTCTCGACCACGGCCAGCATGGCAAGCCCGACGAACGCGAGCATCAGCGAGATGTGCAACCCGGGCACGGTCGCTTGAACGGTCGCGGCGATTTCCGCCAGACGCGTGGTTCCGGCAATCAGCGACAGGCCGAAGATAATCATCAGCATCGCTGGTTCTGCGACCGTGGCGAACAGCATCTCGCGGGACGCGCCGAGGCCGCCAAACGCGGTGCCGATGTCAAGACCGGCCAGCGCCAAGGCGAAGCGGGCGGCGGCGAGCAGGCCGACGATCACGATGAGATCGGCGATTGGCGCCAGCCCTGGCGTTTGCGCAAAGGTTGGAACCAGGGTTGCGGCCACCCAGGTCGCGGCCAGAATGAAGGTCGGCGCGGCGGTGAAGATCCACGAGGCATCGTGCGAAATGATCGTCTCTTTGCGCATCAGCCGCGCGATGTCGCGATAGGGCTGGAAGATGGAGGCGCCGCGGCGGCGTTGCAGTCCGGCTTTGGTTTTGCGCACGATGCCGGTCAGCAGCGGTGCCAGCGCCATTACCAGCACCGCTTGCAAGATTGCCAGGATCAGGGTTTCGCTCACGACCATATCGCAAGCCCCGTGAGCAAAAGGACGAGAGCAACGAAGACGATGCCGAGATAGGCGCGGATCGTCAGGTACTGGAAGGGATTAAGCCGGTCGGCCAGAAAGCCGATCGTTTTGCCGACCGGCGCATAGAGCAACTCCCAGGCGGAATCGTGCAGCGTCGCGGTGAATTTGGCCGGTGCGAGATCGCATGGCGCCGGCATCTCAACCGTCTCACGGGCACCGAAGGCGATGGAGGCGTAAACGCGGCGGATCGGCTGGGCGAAGCTGCCTGCCGAATATTGCGCCAACAGATTGATTTCGGGATGGCCGCAATCCCAAGTGTCGCTGCGCCGGGTGGCGCGATTGGCGAGCAGATGCACCAGCGCGGCGACCAGCAGCGTCGCGCCGATCAGGCCAAGCGCGATGATGAGACCGCTATAGGTGTTGTGGTTTGCCGCCACCGGCACGAGCGGGCTCACCGCATTGGCAATCGGCATTCGCGCGGTGGTCAGCATCTGCGACGCCGGACCGAGGAGATTGGTGAAAAATCCCGGCACTACGCCCGCCACGATGCAGCCACCGGCCAGCGCGGCCATCGCCAAACGCGAAACGCGATCGGTTTCCCTCGCCGCTGTGGCCGCCGCACTGCGCGCGCGTCCGAGAAAGGTGACGCCGAACGCCTTGACAAAACACGCCGCCGCCAGTGCCGCCGACAACGCCAAGATCGCAGCCGCGGTCGGGATCAACAGGCGCAGGCCCCATTGCGGCAGCGAACCGGAAAGGAACGCCGCCTGAAACACCATCCACTCGGACGCAAACCCGTTGAGCGGCGGCAGCGCGGAAATTGCCGTCGCGCCGATCAGGAAGGCGAGCGCAGTCTGCGGCATGGTGCGGATGAGCCCGCCGAGGCGGTCGATGTCGCGCGTCCCCGTCGCGTTTTGGATCGCACCCGCGCCGAAGAACAACAGGCTCTTGAACAGCGAATGATTGAAGACGTGGAACAGCGCCGCCGTGGCGGCCAGTGCGGCGGCGGCGGGCAAATGCGCCGCGCGGAACGCCAGTGCCATCCCGAGCGCGACGAAGATGATGCCGATGTTTTCGACCGTGTGATAGGCGAGCAGGCGCTTCAGATCATGCTGCATCAGCGCGTAGAGCACGCCGAGCAGAGCCGTCACGGCGCCGATCGCGATCACGGCAAGGCTCAACGTCCAATCCACCGGTCCCATCAAATCGAATGTGATGCGGATAAAGCCGTAGACCGCAACCTTCGTCATCACGCCGCTCATCAAGGCGGAAACGTGGCCGGGCGCGGCGGGATGGGCTAGCGGCAGCCAGGCGTGCAGCGGGAAGATACCCGCCTTCGATCCCGCCCCCAGCAGCGCCAGTGCCAGCACCAGACCGGGAAGTCCCGCCCCATGCGCGCGCATGGCGGCAAAGGTGAAATCGCCACCCGCGGCCATTACGGCAAAACAGATCATCAAAGCGAACGTGCCGAAGCCCGCCATCGCCACATAGATCAGTCCGGCACGCAAATTCTGCGGGTCGCGATCATGGCTCACCACCAAGGCCCAAGACAGCACCGACATGCATTCCCAAGCGAACAGGAAGGTGAAGGCGTCATCACTGACGACAACGAGGTTCATCGCTGCGATGAAGGCGGGCACGAACGGCACGACGCGCTCGGGCGACGTCTCATGTCGGCCATAGCCGATGGCGAACAGGCTCGCCACCGCGCCACCAAGATTCACGACAACGAGAAACACCGCTGCCAACGCATCGAGGCGGAAATGCATGCCGATCCACGGAATACCGAGCGGCAGCGTCAGTGTCTCGGTGCTGCCGTTGAGCAGGGCCGTAACCGCGACCGCCAATCCCGCCACTGCGACCAGGGCGCAGGCGCCGTACACGGCAGCGTTCGCCCAGCGCCGGCGGCTCACGGTCGCCGCCAACAGCGCGAGGCCGAACAGCACGGCAGGGCCTAGCAATGCGGCAAGGATCAGCATTGGGTTTGCCTGTGGACGAAGCGGGGTGCCCACCAGCCCGCTCGAACCGAAGCGTGCCCGTGGAAAGATGTTTTGACGGTTACGACTGATACGTCACGCATCTTTTTGTCAATATTTTGCCCAAAATGGAATATCGATTAGTTAATATCTCTTTGATCGAGCGGTCGTGAATGATCCGCCCGGGGTGCAGAGCTTGCTGTGTTGTCTGAAGCGTCGGTAGCAAAGCACAAAATTCGTTGTGTATTGATGTTTTGAACATTATATTTCAGAGTTGCAGCGACACGGCCTACCGCTTTGCGATCGGCGTGCCCGGCGCAAGAGGGTTCAGATGGTCTCTGAGAGAGTTTTCCACGACGCCGTGACGGGAGATTTGAGCGATGCGCTATCGCTCATCGATGCGGCGCGTGGGGCCTATCAAAAAGCGCTGAGTGAAGGCCTTTCGCTGGCCTACATTGCCGAGCAGTCGGGGCGCCCGCAGTATTGGTTCGCCGCCAATATTCTGCATGTCGTGGAGGTGCTGGGGCAGCCCCCCGGCGAAACCGCCCATCACGTCCTGGCGCGTGAGATCATTGCCGGATTGAAACTCGCCGACGACATGTTGGTGATGATCTCAGACGACAGCCAGCCAGCGTTCGCCGATTTGCGCGTCACCAGCGCCGAATTCGAGCGCTATATGGCGTGGGCGCGCACGGTTTATTGAGACCTGACTATTGCGAGCCGGGCCGATGTCCGGATTTGTCCTCGCATGTCGTATCTGAAGCGCCCGTCGCTAGGTGAGAGAAAACATGTTCCAGCGGTGTGCCTTTTGCTCTTGTTCCGTCAGATCGAGAATTCGTTGTTTTTTGCGTAAGCGGTTGGCGTCCAGCAGCATCTGCCCGGCCCAGCGATAGACGTTGCGGGCGCGCACGAGGTCGCGCATGAGATGCATACGTTCGCCCTGATCGGCTGGCGGCATGCTGAGCGCCCGTTCGATTGTTGCCCCCATTCCATTGGCGTCGTAGGGATTGACGATTAGCGCCTCCGAAAGCTCCCGAGAGGCTCCGGCAAAGCTTGAAAGAACCAGCACGCCCTGGCCGTCGTCACGGGCGGCGACAAATTCCTTGGCGACGAGGTTCATGCCGTCGTGCAGGCTCGATACGATGCAAAGGTCGGCCGCGCGGAAGAGTTCGAAGACCTCGTGAGGCTCGTGGTGCCGCACCGCCAGCACGATGGGGTTGTATCCTTCGCTGCCGTGCTTGGCGTTGACCGCCGCTGCCTCGGCCAGTGCTTCTTCCTGCACCGCGCGATAACTGGTCAATTTGCTCCGCGTCGGGGCGGCGGCTTGATAGAAAACAAAGCGCCCCTTCCATTCCGGATGCTCCGTCAGGAACGAGTCTACCGCCCGCATCCTGTCGACGATTCCCTTCGTGTAGTCAAAACGCTCGACGCCGACGGCCAGCTTGCACTCGGGCGACAGACCCAATCGCGCAAAGACCGCAGCGCGGCACTCCGGCACGGGCTTTTGGTGAGCCATCGCCGCAGGCGGCCACTCGATGGAGATGGGGTAAGGGCGCACGAGCGTCTCGTGTCCGCCGAGCGTGACCGAAGCATGTTCGCGGTCGATACGGCTTTCCACAAAGCGATCCACGGTCTCCAGGAAGTTATTGCAGTGGAATTGCGTGTGGAAACCCAGAATGGAACTTCCGAGCATCCCTTGGACGATTTCCTCTTTCCAGGGGCAAATGCTGAAGGTCTCGGCATTCGGCCATGGAATGTGCCAGAACGTAATCACGGTGGCGCCTGGAAGCCGGTTCCGGATCATCCGCGGCAACAGGGCAAAGTGATAGTCCTGTACCAGAACGATGGGTGTGGTGGTCTTGGCTTCTTTGATAATGGCATCTGCAAAACGCTCGTTGATGCGCTTGTAGGTTTGCCAGTCGGATTCGCGGAATGTCGGGCGGACGAAAGCAATATGGCAGAGCGCCCAGAGCCCTTCGTTGGCGAGTCCGTAGTAATATTCATCCTGCTCTTCATCGGAAAGCCACACCCGGCGCAGTGTATAAGTGGGCGTATCCGGTGGAACCGCAATGTGATCGTTCGCATCGACGACATCGCGATCGGCATTGCCGCTGCCGTGGGCGATCCAGGTGCCGCCGCAGGCCCGCATCACCGGTTCAAGAGCAGAGACAAGACCGCTGGCCGGCAATTGGATGTCGACGCCCGCCGCGGTCCGGTTGTGGATATACGGCTCGCGGTTGGACACCACGATCACTTCCGTTCCCGCGAGGTCTGTTTCCATAAGGCGGCGCACGGCCGATGCGTCCCATACCGTGCGGTCCTCCTCCATGCCGGGGCGATTGAGGTCTAGTTGACGGATCAGTTGACGGACTTCGTGCTCGAACGGGCCAGACCCGGCGGGTACGGTTTGCCCCGACCGCGCGCTGACGAGAGTGTGCCGGATTTGTAAAGTCCAACGGCGGATGAATGAAACGGCCACAAAGGTCGCAACGATGATGGTGGCAAGTAGTATGATCGCCAGGATCGCTAGAAAGTACCGGCGAATTTCCGCGCCGCGCTGCTTGGCAAAGCCGAGGTCGTTGAGAATCACTAAATGTCCGCGTCCAGACAGAACCGGAAAGGCGCCGATGAGAAGATCATGGCCGTCGGCGTGAAACGACGAAAAGCTGTCCGTATCCGAGCGCGCGACCTTCTCGCATGAAAAGATCGCCGGCATCAGCTTTGTGGGATAACGCAGATTTCCCCGTTCGTCGCAGTAGCCGACAGCTAAGACCTTTTCGTCCTCCGCGATGCGTTCGAGCAAGGCTTTGACGGCGCTCGAGTTATCCTGCGAGAGCAGCGTTTCGAGATTATCGCGGGTGACGTTGAGAACCAGCTTGGAGCGCGTTTCGACATCGGCGCGCGACCACTGTTGCATAAAGGAGGTTGCGAACGGGGACGCGGCGAGAATGATTAGTGTGACGAACACGAGTGCTACAGCACCGTAACCAGCGAATGTCTTGACATCCTGAGACGCCCAAGCCTGCCGCAGCTTCTTCAGCATCGTCAACGGCTCCGTCTATGTTTCCGGTTGCGACCGGCAGGCTTCTCCACTTTGGTCCGAATGACCGACCAGTCGTCGTACCGGACTTATGCCTTCGGCGTCAATCAAATCCCTTCGTTGGTATTTGCTACACTTTAATTCCCCTTGGAATTCCGTGGCACATGATGCGTTCGCTGCGGCATGAAAAAGTGTCACCGGTCAGGAATGGGTTGACCATGTGAGGGGAATGTGGACACTGAAGTGCGCGGTTGAAAGAGAATGATACGCTGGAGCACGAAATCCCTAAGCCGAACCGGCATTGGGCCCTCTTTCTTGATCTTGATGGAACTCTGCTAGATATAGCGGACACTCCGAACGCGATTGTCATTCCTCAAATGCTTGTGCCGTCGTTGGTTGTGGTCGCTGCTTGGCTTGATGGGGCACTTGCCATCGTCAGTGGCCGGACGCTCCAAAACATCGACGACATATTGAGTCCGATGGTGTTACCTTGTGCGGGTGAACACGGTGCGATTTTCCGGCTGCCGGATGGCACGATCAAGCGAGCCGATCCCGTGTGTGCCGTTCCCGCTGCGTGGAAATCGCATATTGAGTCGGTCGCGAAACGCTGGACGGGCGTTGCCGTGGAAAGCAAAGATTTCAACATTACGGTTCATTTCCGGCAAGCGCCCGAGCGCCGAGACGGAATCCGTGAACTTCTTTGGCACACGATCCAAGACAATACCGCCGGGTTCGAGATTCTGTCGGCCCATATGGCATACGAGCTAAGGCACCGATCCCTGACAAAAGGATCGGCGGTTTCGACATTCATGCATCGGGAACCCTTTGCCGGTCGCATCCCTGTATTCGTCGGTGACGACGTAACCGACGAGGACGGATTCCGCGTTGCGACGGAACTGGGGGGCATGGGGTTGCGCGTTGCCGATGCTTTTGACGGTAGGCCCGCCAATGTGCGGGCGTGGCTTCAGTCGTTTCGGTCCGGTAACGGAGGTTGAGTCAAGCCATGTCTCAAGTCGATCTCGCACCGGTAGGTAATTGCGGCGTAGCCAGTCTCGTCGATAGCAAGGGCCGGCACGTTTGGTTCTGCTTTCCTCGGCTGGACGGCGATCCGGTGTTCAATTCCTTGGTCAACGGGCCTGATCCGGATAACGGGTATATGGATCTGCTGGTCGATGGCTTGCAGTTCTCTCGCCAACGCTACCTGCCCAACACCGCCATTCTGGAGACGATCCTGACGACTTCGACTCAGGAGCGATTGCGGATTCTCGATTTTGCGCCACGCTTCCGCCAGTTCGGCCGCAGTTTTCGCCCGCCGATGCTGGTCCGCCGGATCGAGCCGATCAGCGGTCAGCCACGCATCACGCTGCGATTGCGGCCGACGTTCGAATATGGAGCGTCCGTACCCGAGGTCAGCATCGGCAGCAACCATCTGCGTTACATCGGGGCCAACACGGTTCTGCGTGTCACTGCCGACGTCGGCCCCACCTATATTCTCGACGAAACCCCATTTCTGCTTACAAAACCGATCAACCTGTTCATCGGTCCCGACGAAAGCGTGTTGGAAGAGCCGGACGGGCTTGCCGAGCGGTTTCTGCACGAAACGACTGGCTACTGGACGGACTGGGCCCGTCAGCTCGCAATTCCCTTTGAGTGGCAGGAACCGGTCATCCGCGCAGCCATCACGCTCAAACTGTGCAGCTATGAGGAAACCGGAGCGATTGTTGCTGCCTTGACAACCTCAATTCCAGAGGCTCCCGGCACACGGCGCAATTGGGATTATCGCTATTGCTGGCTCCGCGATTCCTATTTCACCGTGAATGCGTTGAACCGGCTGGGTGTGACGCGGACAATGGAGAATTACGTTCGCTTTCTGCTCGACACGGTCGTGCGCGAAGGGGCGAGCACGTTGCATCCCGTCTATCCCATCAATTCCCGTACCGAACTGAAGGAGCGGGAGGCCGCAGCGCTTGCCGGGTTCCACGGAATGGGACCGGTTCGTGTCGGCAATGCCGCTTCGGTACAGCGGCAAAACGATGTGTTCGGCTCCGTCGTGCTGTCGTCCGTGCAGATTTTTTGTGATTCCCGCATTCCCTCCATCGGCGGCGAGCATCTGTATCAGCGGCTTCGTCCCGTGGGCGAAATGGCTCTGCGAAACGCGCTGCAGCCCGACGCCGGTCTCTGGGAATACCGCGGCCGCGCGGCGGTGTTCACCTATTCGGCAGTGATGTGTTGGGCCGGCGCGCACCGTTTGGCGATGATTGCCCGAACCGTTGGTGACAGCGAGGGCGCCGCCCGATTGAGCGCGCGCGCCGAGGCATTGCAGGTGGAAATTTTGCAACGCGCCGTGACGAAGGATGGCTGGATTTCCGGTACGCTGGATGGCGAGATTGCGGATGCCTCCGTGCTTCTCCTGCCGCAACTGGGTTTGCTCCCGGCCAGCGACGAACGCTTCTTGCGAACAATAGAAGTCGTAGAGTCTCGTCTCGTTCGAGACGGCTTTGTCATGCGTTACAACGAGGCGGACGATTTTGGCATGCCGGAAACCGCGTTTCTGGTCTGCACCTTCTGGTACATCGACGCGCTGGCGGCGACCGGTCGGTCGCAAGAAGCCAGAGAAATTTTCGAACATCTGCTGGTCCGGCGGAACCATGTCGGCCTGCTGTCCGAGGATATTGCGCCGGATACCGGCGAGCTATGGGGGAATTTCCCCCAAACATATTCACTCGTTGGCTTGGCATTATCGGCGCACCGGCTCAGCCGCACCTGGGAAGAAGGATTGTGGCGCCCGGCTTAGGCCCCATGATCGAGTAGTGACGAGAGGTGACCGAGAGCGCTTCATCTGTGGTGTATTGACCGAGAGCATACCGTGTCTGTGACTTGTGCGCAGAGAGCTGCACGCCAGTCTGGACAAGAACCGTTCTTGTTCAGAGGGATCGAAACGCGCCTGCTCCGACAAAACCACCGCCTTCAGCGTAGTTAGCAGAGGAGGCTTTTATAGATGACGTACCAGAGTCTGATATCCCTCCAGCGCTTCACCATTGCTCCCTCAAAAGGCACAGTCGGCCAGTAAATGCTTGAATTTGCTGCAGTGCGAGTTGCAAATTGTCTGATTAGTGCTTTCCTGAGGTGATGTCGCAGGACTTTCGGGAGCGGGGAAGATGGCTGGCGCGGAACGTGCTTCCGCATGAGGCGCTGGTGCGCTCCAAGCTCGCCACCATCCGCGTCTACGACCTGGATATCGAAGACGTCATCCAGGAAATGTATGCTCGTCTATTATCGCTGCCATCGCTGGAAAGCATTCGTTATCCAAGGCAGTACGCCATTCAGACCGCCAAGGCGATCGTCATTGACCACGTGCGGCACATGCGCGTGATCTCGATCACTTCGAGCGAGAGTCTGGAGACTTTGGATACGCCGATGCCCGAGGCCAATACCGAGGAACGCCTGGAATTTCAGGGTGAAATCCAGGAAGTTGCGGATGCGCTGGCACAGCTTCCGGTGATGTGCCGGGAGACGTTGATCCTGCGGCGAATGGAAGGATTATCGCAGAAAGAGGTGGCACAACGCCTCAAGATCAGCGAGAAAACCGTCGAAAAGCACATGGCAAACGGTGTGCGTTTACTAATCAAAATATTCGGCCGGGGAGGGAAATCGCGCGCGTATACGTCGAATAAGGTGAAAGATGGGTGCGTTGAGAATGGCATCGGCAAACCAGGAGATTGACAGCCGCGCCGCGGAGTGGGCGACGAAACGGAACTTGGGTGCATTAACACCCGAGGAAGACGCCGTTTTCGAAGCGTGGCTTGCGGCCGATATTCGCCATCTCGGGGCCTATGGCCGGGCTGAGGCGGTGCTGGCACGCCTGGAGCGCATCTCTGGCTGTGCCATCGGCGACGTGCGCGCTGCCGGAGTCCCGACGGTGTGGACCCGGCGCCGGGTTGTTCTGTCCGGCAGTATCGCGGCCAGTTTCGCAGCGGTCTTTGTCGGCGGCGTGACGCTGTGGCAGAGCCATCAGAACGAGACCTTCACCACCGGCATTGGACAAGTGCGCGAAGTGGTGCTCGCCGACGGCTCCATCGTCACGCTCAACACCAATTCCAGCGTCACGGTCAACTACACCAAGGACCGGCGCGACATTCATCTTGTGCGCGGCGAAGCGCTGTTCGATGTTGCTAAGAACAAACATCGCCCGTTCATCGTGTTCGCCGACGATATGCAGGTACGCGCGGTTGGTACCAGCTTCACGGTGTCGATATTGCCGCAGCGGCCGATTCAAGTTCTTGTCAAGGAAGGCGTGGTGGAACTGGCGCGCGTAAGCGCTTCCAAAAGCACGTCTGTGCGCGTTAGCGCTAACACGCAAGCTTTAGCGATGCACGACGTTCCGATCGTTGCCGCAGGCATACCGAAAGCCAAGATCGAACGCGATACGGCGTGGCAGTTCGGTCGTATCGCCTTCGACAATCAGACTCTGCAGGATGCAGCGCAGGAGTTCTCGCGCTATAGTGATGTCCATATCGTTGTAGATTCATCTGCCGCGAATCGGACGGTTACAGGTCTCTTCGTCGCCAACGATCCTGTCGGATTTGCGAAGGCTGCAGCATTGGTGCTGAAGCTGCAGATCGAAGTGAGTGACAGAGAAGTGAGATTATTCGATGGCGACAACACGGGGGGCGTAGGGAAACTGTAATAGTCGCCCGTCAACTGATCGAGTATCAGGAGAGGGCGCATATAATCCGCGGGGTGCGGAAGAAAAAAAGAGGGGGAGGCGTGAGAACCGGTGTTGCTTGGGCCGCTGTAAGCGGAACAATCGCTTGTTCTTGCCTGTTCTTGGGCTCGCCCGCTCTTGCGCAAGCCACGCAGCTTGATGTCCCGGCAGAAGATGCGGGGAAGTCGATCCCCGAACTTGCGCGCCAAGCCGGCATTCAGGTCGTTGCACCTGGTGCCCAACTCCATGGCTTCATCACACCCGCGATTAAAGGCACTTACGACGCCGTTGCTGCTCTCAAACTGATGCTGAAAGGGACTGATCTGGTGGTCAGTCGCTCGTCAGACGGGATCCTAACGATCTCGCTGCGAGAAAAAGAAGATCAGGAGGAGAGGCAAGGTATGAACTACCAACCCAAAGCATCGGTATCGATTCTCGCGCTTATATTCGGAACCCTGGCGGGGGGGGCAGCGTATGCGCAAAACGATCAACAAGTTGAGACCGTCGTCGTCACGGGTGTTCGCGCGAGCTTGCAGTCGTCGCAGGAGATCAAGAAAAATGCCGATCAGTTTGTCGACTCGATCGTGGCGGAAGACATCGGCAAGTTGCCCGACAACACCATTATCGACGCCATGCAGCACATCACTGGTGTGCAGGTTCAGCATACCAGTGGCGCCGGTGAAACGAATTCGTTTTTGATTCACGGCTTGCCCGATATCGCGACCACATTGAACGGTCGTCAGATTTTCACCACCACCGGCCGCACCATTTCGCTGGCCGACATCCCAGCCGAACTCCTGGCCCGCGTCGATGTCAAAAAGTCGATCGGAGCCGACGATCTCGAAGGCGGCATCGCTGGTCTGATCAACGCGGTATTCCATCGCCCGTTCGATTTCGACGGTCTGGAAATCGCCGGCGGCCTCAAGGGCGTCTATTCCTCGCAAGCGGAGCATGTCGATCCCGACGCCAGCTTCCTGATCAGCAATCGCTGGAACACCTCAATCGGCGAGGTCGGCTTTCTGTTCGACATCAATTACAACAAGCGTCATTATCAGGACTATGACGCGTTCAACTATTATACCGCAACCGACCATCAAGTTGGGCTTGCTAGCGAAGCCGCTAATCATACCACGCTGGCGTATACGCCCGAGACGATGGGCGCCATCACCTATCCGGGCAAGCGTGAACGCGCTGGCTTGAATTTGGTCGGGCAATGGCGTCCGACACAGGATGTCGAAGTTTATGCCGAGTTGTTCTATACCCGCTACCGCAACCTGAACGAGGTAAATTACCTCATCGGGCTTCCCGGTAAGGGCTTGTCTGGCTACGAATCGCTGACGACGGTTACCGATCCCGATGGAAATTCCGTGTTGAAAACGGGCGTAACCGATTCCACGTCCGATACGTTCCAGTTGACCAGCAATCAGGCCTATCGCGACAAGACGGACACCTATCAATTGGCTCTTGGTGCGAACTATACCGGCGATAGTCTGACGCTATCGAGCGAAATCGCCTATACCGACAGCAAGTACCAGCGCATCGGCGCCATCGTCGATACCGCTTTTTGGGGGCGGCTGGCCTTCGACACCAACTACAATAACTCCGGCACGCCCAACATCAGCCTCGCCGACAGCAGCACCAACTTGCTTGACAGTTCGGGCTACGCTCCGACCCAGTTCTTCGATCAGTGGACGCGGCAGAAAGGCAATGAGTTCGACTGGAAGGCCGACGGCAACTATCAAATCGGCGGCATCTTAAAATCGGTCGATTTTGGTCTGCGTTATGCCAACCGCTACGGTAAAAACCGCGCGGCTAACGGCGGCGTCTTGAGTTGCTACAACTCGGTAAACTCTCGTTCCAAGGGGGATACGCAGTACGAGCAGGAAGTGGCGGCAAGCCGTTCGGCAGCGTGCGGTTATGTCGACGATAACACTAGCGCTTGGTGGGGCGTCCGCATGGAGACCATCCTGCCCGGTTCGATGGCTAAGTCGCATGGCAAGTTCTTCGGTGGTGATCTCCCCTGGGGTGTCACGGAGTGGATGAACCTCGATGCCAATTATGCATTTGACCACATCAAGGACATCCGCGCGGCATTTGGCCAGTCGACCGATGAGCCGGCAGCCGATTTGAGCAACTCGTTCTCTGATCGCGAGATCAGCTACTCCGGCTATGTCAAGGCGAACTATGGCCTGACAATCGGCGATATGCCTCTCGACGGCAATTTCGGCGTGCGGGTTGTCGAAACCAAATCCGATATGGATGCTTACACCTACTCGGTGGTGCAGGATTCCACAGATCCCACCAACTACACCAAGACCTACACCCCGATTAATACCAAGAAGGATATCGTCGACTGGATGCCGAGCATCAATGCCAAGCTCTCGGTCAGGGACGATCTGTTCGTGCGTTTTGCGGCTAACCGGACGATCACCCGTCCGACTTTCGCTCAGTTGAATCCGGCCAGAACCCTGTCGAGCGGTGGTTTGACCTATGCCGCCAACGGTTCCAGCGGCAATTCTGATCTGTCTCCGGTGAAGTCCAACAACCTCGATCTCGGGCTGGAATATTACTTCGCTAACGCGAGCAATGTTACTGCCACGGTCTTCTATCGTCAGATCGTCGGTTACGTCCAATCCTCGACTTACCAAGAAGTCATCGACAGTGTTTCCTACTCGATGACCAAGCCGGTAAACGGCGGCCAGGGCTATCTGCAGGGCGCAGAACTCAGCTATACGCAGTTTTACGATTTCCTGCCCGGCATCTGGAGCGGTCTCGGCTTCCAGGCGAACGGCACCTTCATCGAAGGTCGGACGTCGGCGAGTAAAACCGATTCGACAAAGGTTCCATACGCCAACGTGTCGAAGTACTCGTTCAACCTCGTCGGCATGTACGAGAAGGGACCGGTTTCAATCCGTACTGCGTACAACTGGCGTAGCAGCTTCCTCGTCGGCACCACGTATTTCGACACCTACTCGATCCAGCCTAGTTCGGCCTATGCAAAGCCGTATGGAACGGTTGACCTGTCGGCGAGCTACAGGCTGGAAGGTACCGGTCTGACGATTACCTTCGATGCCACAAACCTTACCCACGAAGTGTATCGCGATACCTTCGGCAAGGGTGATTATGCGAAAGTCTATCCGCGCGATACGCGTCTGTTCGACCAGACCTTCGAACTCGGTCTGCGTTATCGGCTGTAACGACATGCATATCCGCCGGCGGTTGGGGGCTCCCGCCGCTGGCGGATGTAGCAAGAGCGGGGACCTCCCCTCCCAAGGTTAAGCGGCGAGAAAATGCCACGGGTTTGGCAAATTTTTTGCCGCTTTTTTTCAAACCAACCACGAACTTTTGGAGGCAGCACATGACAAAACATGATGCGCCAGTATTCAGCCGCAGAGCGGCAATGCAAGGAACCTTGCTGGCCGGTCTTTCGATAACGCTGCCGCTAGAGGCTGCGCGGGCCGATGCGCCCCAAGCGATCAATCCCAAGATGAACGGCAGCATCTCGCCGGTGCACGATCCTTCCGCCATTCGCCAGGGAGACACCTATTATGTGTTCAGCACTAATCTGGGCGGCGGCGCGGGAGCGCAAATCCCGTGGCGCACCTCCAAGGATTTGCTGACCTGGGACAAGGGCGGCTATATATTCTCCGACATCCCCGAATGGGCTACCGCCGCCGTACCCGGCACCGGCGGCATCTGGGCGCCCGATGTCTCCTTTTACAGCGGCAAGTTCTGGCTTTACTATGCATGCTCGACCTTCGGCAAGAACCGCTCGGCGATCGGGCTGGCGACCAACGTCACCCTCGATCCCAAGTCGCCGGATTTTCGCTGGCAGGATCAGGGTCTGGTGTTCGAGTCGGAAGAAAGCGACGATTTCAATGCCATCGACCCCAATCATGTGGTTGATAAAAACGGTCGACGCTGGCTGGCTTTCGGCAGCTTTTGGGGCGGGCTAAAGATGATCGAGCTTGATCCGGCCACCGGCAAGCCGCATCCGACAAACAAGCAGATGTTCACGCTCGCCAAGCGGCCGACAGACAATCCGCTGAACGACGCTATCGAAGCCGCCTTCGTTATCGAGCGTAATGGGTTTTATTATCTGTTCTGCGCCTTCGACTTCTGCTGCCGCGGCGCCGATTCCAACTACTACACCGTGGTCGGACGCTCGCCCAGCATCACCGGGCCTTATGGCGATGCCAACCGCTTTGCGATGTCGACCGGTAACGGTACCGTGGTCCTGAAGCACGATCCCGCAACGCGTTGGCGCGGACCGGGCGGCGCCTCGATCCTACGCGACGGCGCCCAGGACTATATCGTCTATCATGCCTATGATGCGCGCCGAGACGGGGCGCCGACCTTGCGGATCGCGCCGCTGGTATGGTCCGCCGACGGTTGGCCGCAAGCCTTGACGTAAACCGTGCTGCAACAACGATAACAAGTGGAACGCGCCCATGACACGTTGGCTCCTCTTCGCCACAGCGGCGATCCTGCTCTTTGCTGCACCAGGGGTGTGCGCTGCTCCGGCGCTGGAAGTTGACATTCACGATCCGGCGATGGCGAAGCAAGCTGGCAGCTACACGCTTTACAGCACCGGTCCAGGGATTCCGTTTTACCGGTCAAAGGACCGGGTCCATTGGAGTGAGGGTGGCCGCGTGTTTGCGACGGAGCCGGCTTGGGCGCGCGCCATCACGCCGCGATTCAACGGCCACCTCTGGGCGCCCGATGTCGCGGCGTATGACGGCAAGTACTACCTCTATTATTCGGTGTCCGGCTTCGGCCGCAACGATTCCGCGATCGGCGTGACGGTGAACAAGACGCTCGACCCCGCCGCGCCCGATTACAAATGGGAAGACAAAGGCCTCGTTGTCCGCTCGATCGCCGGCCGCGACGATTGGAATGCGATCGACCCCAATGTGATTGTCGATGAGCACGGCGCGCCGTGGATGACCTTCGGCTCGTTCTGGTCGGGCATCAAGCTGGTGCGGCTCGATGCCGATGGGACCGGTTTGGCCGAGCCACAAGAATGGCATTC